>Ga0315268_10004364_pt1 | contig 15369 bp, 15 predicted proteins | sample C1_top_MG_FD_204535 | JGI IMG/M metagenome (GOLD analysis project Ga0315268, IMG submission 204535) | Sediment microbial communities from Yellowstone Lake, YNP, Wyoming, USA - C1_top | ecosystem: Environmental > Aquatic > Freshwater > Lake > Sediment | place: USA: Wyoming | collected 2017-08-01
AGGAGGAGATGCAGCGGGTGGTAGCGATACATATTCTTGAAGAGAAGGCAACTCTTGATAAAGACCAGCAAAAGAAATTTCTTGACTTGATCGAAAATGCAATGACGAAGGAAGGCAGATAGGATGTCCGCCGGCGGAGAAAATTGATTAACTCTGAACCGTCATTACTTGACGTTCAACAACCCAGATTCAAAAAAACCATTTTTAAAAACCTCTTTGGTGTTATGAAATGAAATTACCTGGTAGAAAAAAGGCCATTGGGGTTGCCATCGGCATTTTAATTTTAATATTGTTGGGCTATCGCCTGTTTTGGTATCGCCCGCCAGTGGCAGTAATAGTCGTTAAAAAGGTTGAGATTCAAGGCAAAGTCCATGGTCCGGGCACGGTACAATCTAGGGTGCCGGTGACAGTAAGCGCTAAAATTACCGGAATTTTAGAAAAGCTTTATGCCGATCAGGGGAGCAGGGTGCGGAAAGGCCAACTTCTGGCTGAACTGGACATAGCTGAACTGAGGGCCAGAGCCGCTGCCGCCCGGGCGGCTAAGAATCGTGCTCAGTTAGATCTGGCGCGGGCCCATGCTGATTTACTCAAGGCCCAGGCCAACTTAGACCTGGCCCGAAGCAACTACCAGCGGGACATGGAGTTATTCAAACCCGGCTATATTTCCCAGGCTACCTTTGATAATACCAAGGCCGCTCTCAAGGTGGCGGAGAGTGAAGTTTCTGCATCTCAAGCTATCGTGGCAGCCGTGAAGGAGCAAGTTGACCAAGCGGAATCGGAGAGCAATGCGGCCGAGGCAGTATTTGCCTATACCCGTATCATAGCTCCCATGGATGGTTTGATCACAGTGCGCAAGGCGGAAGTGGGGGATACAGTAGCTCCCGGTACACCTATCTTTCAAATGGTGGATTATCAAATCTGGGCGGCCTCCTGGATTGATGAAACCAAAGTGGCGCAACTGCGGGAAGAACAAAAGGCGTCAATCAAACTACGCTCGGGCCGGGTTTTTCAGGGTAAAGTTGTTCGTCTCAATAAGGAGGCAGATACTGTTACCCGTGAACTGGAAGTTGACGTGAAATTCGACACCCTGCCAAACCCGTTAGTCATCGGAGAAGAAACCGAGGTTGACATTGATACAGGCAGCCAGACCGCTCCGGCTATCCCTTTATCTGCCATCGTGGGAAGGAATGGGTCCAAAGGAGTAATGGCAGTTTCCAATGGTTTAACGAGTTTCCGTCCTGTTACCCTGGGATTGCAGGACGTACAATGGGCTGCGGTTCTGGATGGTCTCAAGGAAGGAGAGATGGTAATACTTAATCCTGCGGGGATTGAAACGGGTAAAAAAGTACGACCGGAAATTAAGACCGATACAGCGAAGAAAAACCAATGAGATTAATGAGTTTTTTAAACTCGTATCTTAGATTTTCTAAGAATCAAATTGTCATCGCCTGTGCAGAGGATCAATGGACTTAGCAGTTTATGACCTTAAACTTCATAGAGGCCGTTTTATTGCAACGGTTCTTGGAGTGGGTCTGCTGTTCACCATAGTACTCGCCATGAACGGCCTTTACCGCGGTAATATACAAGAGGGTCTCGCACTCATCAAAGCTACAAACCCCGATCTCTGGGTTGTGGAAAGATATCGGGGCGGACCTTTTAACGAGCAGTCCACGTTACCCGAATTTTACCATTACAGTGTTAAGGCGGTTCCCGGAGTGGAAAAGGCCAGTCCTTTTATCTACTATACCGTAGAAAGACCGATAGGCGGCAAAAGCCGGCATTTCAGCATCGTCGGCTACGATGTCTTCGGCGGACTGGGAGGGCCGCAAAAGATTTATGCCGGGAGGAATATAGAGCAGGCGCATTATGAAATGGTCGCTCATCCAAAATTAGGTGTGCGCCTCGGTGATAGGATTCCCTTGGGCCTCCATACCTATACGGTGGTGGGCTTGACCAAGGAGGCGGTCTCTTCAGATGGAGAGGCTTTGGTTTATTTGTCCCTGGCGGATGCGCAGGAGGTGCTTTATCAGAGAGACAATGAAGAAGTGCGCAACCAGCGTGAAAGGTTACTTATAACACTTTACGGACAGAGTTATTTATCGCCCGTTCAGGCGGAGAAGCTGCTCCCAAAATTACAGGCGGATACCCACATTATTAATGCCATTTTGGTTAGGTTAAAACCCGGAGCAGACTGCACCGAGGTAGGCCGCAGGATTGAGAAATGGCTCTATCTCTCAGCCTTCACCACAGAAGAAGAGCTTCAATTGATGTTGAAGGGACGGTTGGCGAGTATGACAAAACAACTTTTACTTTTTAGAACACTCCTCTTGGTCATCTCTGTAATAATAGTTGCCCTCGTAATCTATACATTTACTATGGAAAAAATCCGCAGCATAGCTGTCATGAAACTCATCGGCGCTCCTAATTGGGAGATCATTCGGATGGTTATGGAGCAGTCCCTCTTATTAACAATCGGCGCATTTTTGTTCGGACTGGCTTTGATCCACAACACTTACCAGCTATTTCCCAGGACATTGTTGCTGGTTCCCGGCGATGATCTGGTTACCTTTATCGTAGCTTTTGCAGGCGGCATCCTTGCCAGTATTTTGGGACTCTGGGAAGCATTGAAAACCGAACCCGCATTGGCGTTGGGAGGAGGACAATAATGGAAATCCTCAGAGTCGAAGGACTGTCCAAGATTTTCGGGTCCGGACGCCTGGAAGTTCGGGCCCTCGAAGATATAAATTTATCGGTTTCGGAGGGTGATCTTGTGGCCTTGCTGGGGCCAAGCGGGTCCGGTAAGACCACCTTGCTTATGTGTATTAGTCTAATTTTGGATCCCACGGAAGGCAAGATTATTTTTGACGGCCAAACGATTTTTCAGAAAAATGGCTGGGCAGGTGTGGACATACGACGCATACGACGGGAAAAAATAGGCTTCATCTTCCAAGCTCACAATCTGATTCCCTTTCTCACGGCCAGGCAAAATGTGCTTTTCCCTTTGAGTCTTCTCAGCCTCAAAAGAGAAGAGGCTGAAAGTCGGGTCATGGAGCTTCTGAAATACATGGAAATTGCTGACCGGGCAGACTACCTGCCGGCCCTTCTTTCGGGGGGTGAGCAGCAGCGGGTAGCAGTCGCCCGTGCCCTATCCAACAATGCGAAATTGATACTGGCTGATGAGCCTACCGCTTCGCTTGATACCGGCAGGGGTATGCGGGTCATGGAATTGTTAAAGAAGATCGCTAAGGAAAACCGGTCTGCAGTAATCGCGGTTACTCATGATGAACGGATGATAGAGGGTTTTGACCATGTTTACCATCTGAAGGATGGCCGCATAGTCGGCGAGAGGACAAACTCAATGTTAAACTGAATCAGGGAAAGGATTCCTCTTGTATTTTAGTCGACGTGCAACACCACAGAAAAGCTATTGAATACTACCCATACCCGATCATTCTCTTGAAAGCCCATGTGACGGGCGTTTTCCGTGGTAACTATAGAACATAGTTCTGTGCCATCCGGAATACGCACGACATACTCTGTGGTAATCTTTCCTCTATTGATGCGGGCGATGGTTCCAGGAAATCGGTTTTCAGCTGTGGATTCAGGTTCCTTATCGCTTTTCTGTAAAATTACCCAAGGAGCTTTTACCTCGGCGGTTATCAAAGATCCGGTTTTGAGACCGAGCCTCGACAGACTGTCGTTGGTAATCACTGTTGTCACCATATCGCCTCCAACGGTAATCATCTCAACCTTTGTTTGTATGTCTCCTTTACGGATGGACCGAATTTTACCGAAAAAGCTGTTTCGTGCGCTTGTTTTTCGGGAAGATTCTTTTTCGATAAAATATTTTGCCACCTGCTGTATATCGTCATCTGAAAACGCGACATAGGAAGCTGTCACGCTGGGTGTTGAATGGCCCAGCATTCTTTGTACAACCGGCAAAGGCATATTGCTCTGCATTAATTCGACAGCCCGGGACCTCCGTATGCTCTCCGGAGAGCCCATTGAAGGGGGAAAGCCGGAGGCCAGCGCCTGCTCGTAAAATTTGCGCCGGACATGGCCAGGGTCCACTTTAAAGACGCTGCCCAGATATTTTTTGAAAGCAGGGTCATCTAATAAAGACCTGATTTCTTCAGAGAGCACCTCCGGTATCTGGACTTCCCGCTGCGGCCTGCCATTTTTCTTTTCTGTTCTACCTAAAAACACTATGTGATGCTTGAAATCAATATCTTGAAAGGGACGAAGGGTTAAGACTTCGTTCAACTTGGCTCCGGTATAGCGGATCAAAAGGAAGATCAACAGGATGCGTCTCCGGGATAAACGAACGTCTGCCCGCAATGCTCCATCTGTCCAGCTTCGAAATGACTGCTCTAGGCGGCTCATCTGCACCGGATCAAGACATCGGACTTTCCCCAGCATCGATACGATGCGCGCATGGCTCGTTCGCTCAGCTATCGAGGGCTGCGACATTTGTCTTTTCCCGCTAAACATAACTTATTATTATAACAGTGACGATCAAGAGACTTTCTACCTGACTCGGGCCGGAAATGTATCCTTCGCCTATTTTCTCATCATGCTTGACAACCAATATATTGTATGATAGCATAATCTAACACGATAAATAAAATATTCGTGTGAATAGATTAACATAATCTAGGAAAAGCAAATTCGAGGGAGGGAAGATTAGGTGTCCCGGCAAAAGAATCAACAGGAAGAAAAGATAAATCCGAATCGAAGGAGGCCATTATGAATTCGTCTCAGATATGTCCGGTTTCGGGGAATGAGAGGCTCTTATTGGCAGCAGACCGTTCCATTTTCAGCGAAGGAGCAATAAGAGAGGCGATTGCATTTGCAAAGAAATGCTCAAGCAAGCTTTACGCAATTTCTGTGCTTGAGTCAACTCCTGAATATGAGATTGGCATCGATGCCTCTGATAAGGAAGAAGCCGAAGCTAAGGAATACCTTGATTCTATTAAAGCAAAGGCGCTGCAGGAGGGGATCAATTGTGAGACTATCTTTCACCGCGGTGTAGAAGCTTACCGACATATTGTTGATGAAGCTGGCAAGCGACATATCGATATGATAATCATCGGCAGACACGGCAGGAAGGGCCTGGCGAAACTCTTGATGGGTGAGGATGCCGCCAAGGTTATTGGACATGCGCCTTGCAAGGTTTTGGTTGTTCCAAAGGCCGCGAAGATTGAGTACAAAAAAATCCTGGTTGCGACCGATGGTTCAAAACATAGCGAAGAGGCAGCACTTGAGGCCATAAATATTGCTAAGCGTTGTGGGAGTACTGTTATTGCCATTTCAGTGAGCCCGTCCGAGGACGAGCTGCAAGAGGCAAAGACGAACGTTGCCAGAATTGTTGAGATGGCTCAAAAGGAAGGTATTTCAATTGAGGCGCTGACACCGATAGGAAGGTCTTATGATGCTGTTGTTGAGGTGGCAGGGGGTAGGGGTATTGATTTGATAATTATGGGGACTTACGGCAAAACAGGGCTCAAAAAACTTCTAATGGGGAGCGTAACCGAAAAAGTTATAGGGTTCGCCGGCTGTGCTGTTTTAGTAATGAAGGCGTAATTTAGACCCCAAGACAAACATTCTTGAAAAGGAGGTATTTTCATCATGGAAAAAGACGAATCGGCAGGGAATGCGAAGACAACCGAGCCTCAGGCCGTCGCAGTAAAGACAAAGAATCTTTACAACCGGATGGAATGGGCTGGGGCATTCGGAGATGTAGGCACGCTGATACCTTTTGTCGTTGCCTACATCACAATCGTGAAAATGCCACCTCTCGGGCTTCTTTTTATGTTCGGCATCGCTCTCCTGGCGTCCGGCTTCTATTACAGGACGCCTATTCCGATCCAGCCTATGAAAGCTATCGGAGCTGCGGCCATCGCCGGAGGCATTAGCCCCGCAGCTCTTTATGGCTCAGGTCTTTCTACCGGACTTTTCTGGTTTCTTGCGGGCATTACCGGTGTACTCAGGCCGATATCGAAGCTTGCAACTAAACCAGTTGTGCGCGGCATCATGCTGGGGCTGGGGCTCTCCTTCATGGTTGACGGCGTCAATCGCATGAAAACAGCGCCGGTCCTGGCAGGGATAGCCCTAGTTGTTACGTATCTTCTTCTCACAAATCCCAAGATACCTGCCATGTTCATGCTCCTCGTCATCGGCGTCGTTTCCGCAGTGATTATGAATCCACAACTACTCTCTGAACTGGCCAAAATCCATGTCGGCTTCAGTCTGCCGGTTTTCAGCTTACCGATGATTACCTGGAACGATCTCCTTACCGGCACTTTGCTTTTCGCGATTCCTCAGATACCGTTGACCCTGGGAAACGCCGTTATTGCGATTACTGCTGAGAACAACGAGCTCTTTCCCGACAGGCCGGTCACTGAGAAAAAGATTGCAGTCTCTCAAGGAATCATGAACCTGCTTTCACCCCTTTTTGGGGGCATTCCTATGTGTCACGGCGCAGGAGGCATGGCTGGACATGTGCGCTTCGGGGCAAAAACCGGAGGTGCATTGGTCATCCTCGGAACTATACTCATTTTGATTGCTCTCTTTTTCAGTGAGTCCGTCTCCATTATCTTCAAGATATTTCCAAATGCCATACTCGGCGTGATCCTTTTCTTCGCGGGTTCGGAGTTGGCTATAGTCGTTCGGGATATAGGAAATAAGAAGTCAGATTTTTATGTGATGCTCCTCGTAGCCGCTGTTGCGATGTGGAATATGGGTGCAGCATTCCTCGTGGGCGTAATTCTCGACAGGACATTAAAGAAAGGCTGGGTCAAGATTTAATAATGATAGTTATGTCCTCTTTGTCTGATATACTAATGCGGTCACAGGTGAAGCGCATCTGAAACTGTTTCTGTCATTGCGGCTTGTCCGCAATCCTTCAGGAAAAGAAAGATTCCCGACAAGCGGGCATGACAACCGTGGTCATCCTTATGAACTTTTAGCAATTCTCCTATAATGAAAACTGTGTCTTTAAAAAACATCTTCTTAGTCTTTTTAAAAATAGGCACCTTCTCCTTTGGCGGTGTCTATTCTATGCTCACATTTTTTGAGAGGGAGCTGGTTGAAAAACACAAATGGCTTACGCATGACGAATACATTGAGAGCGTAGCTATCGGGCAGATGACACCAGGCCCGCCTATTGTAAATACTGGAATCTGTATTGGGTACAAACTGAAAAAAATAAAAGGGGCGCTGGCTACCACAGTAGGACAGGCATTCACAGGCACGGTTCTGGCCATCCTGCTGGCGATTTTCTACTTGAAAACCAAAGATAATATTCTTTTGGGCTCAATCATGAAAGGAGTAGGAGCGGCTGTGGTAGGTTTGCTTCTCTCTATTGTCTATAAGATGGCAAGAAAAACAATCACGGATTATAAAACTGCCTTATTTGCACTGTCTGCTTTTTTTGCGCTTGCCGTATTTAAACTTAACCCTATCGGGCTCATTCTATCTGCCGGTATACTTGGCTTGATAGTATATGGAAGGAAGACCAAATGATCCTGCTTAAATTTTGCTGGATCCTGATCGTTGTTAATGCTCTAACAATCGGCGGAGGCTTTGTTATGCTTCCAATGCTTCACAAGGAATTTGTTGAAAAATATCACTGGCTGACCAACAAGGAATTTCTGGACGCTATTGCTATCGGGCAGGTTACCCCAGGACCTTTAACAGTTATGAATGCCTTTATGGGATATAAAATTTATGGTCTGATAGGGGCAGTTATGGCAATGATTAGTTCTTATCTGCCTTGTATTATTATCGTCACCTTGGTAGCCAAGTACTATTATACCTATAGAGAATCTATGATTGTTAATTCGAGTTTTAAAGGTATAAGGCCTGCAGTCATCGGATTATTAGCGGCTGTGGCTATTTCTTTAGGAAATGCCTCACTTGTGGATCCAATAACTTTTGTGATTGCTATAGCCAGTTTCATCGTCATCGCCTTTACAAAAATAGATCCTACTTTCGTAATTATTGGTGCAGGAGTCACAGGGGCTTTATTTCTATAAAAATATTAGGAACTCTTTAAAAATATTTTTGACAAACTTTCATTGATGTGATAATTTAATCTTGAACTCTAAGGAAAAGGAGGTGATTTTAATGTCTTGTAAGCCAGGGCATATAACAAAAAAGCCTGCTAAAAAGAAAAAGAAGTAAGTTACTTCTTTACCCCTTCTCGGGCAATTGCTACTTTGCCTGTTCTTACGAACTCTTTAATGCCCATAGGCTTAAGGAGTTCGACAATAGCTTCTATTTTCTTTTCATCCCCTGTAATCTCTATGGTATATGTCTTCTGACTCGAATCCACAATCCTGCCCCTGAATATCTCCGCAAGTCTCAGAACTTCTGCCTTGTCCTCCTGTCTCGGGGCAACCTTTATCAGCACCATTTCACGCTCGACATGGTCAAGCTCTGTCATATCAACGACTTTTACAACATCTATGAGCTTATTAAGCTGTTTTGTTATTTGTTCTATTATCTGGTCATCACCGCTTGTAACAATAGTCATTATTGATATCTGAGGGTCTATTGTCTCACCGACTGAAAGGCTTTCAATGTTATATCCCCTCCCGCTGAAAAGTCCTGCGATCCTTGAAAGAACTCCAAACTTATTTTCAACAAGGAGAGAAATTGTATGTCTCATTGCATTTCTCTCACTTCACTGCCCTCAACTTCTTCTCTGCCTTTTCCTTTGGTTCTTCAAAGAGCATATGGTCTATTGGAGCACCTGCAGGCACCATGGGATAGACTTTCTCTTTCCAGTAGACAATGAAATCCATAAATACCGTCTTCTTTATTTTGAATGCCTCTTTGAGCACAGGCTCAACCTCACTCGGTTTTGTAGCCCTGAACCCAACAACCCCATACGCTTCTGCTACCTTAACAAAATCAGGGACTACCTCAAGATGGGTGTATGAATACCTTTCATTATAGAAGAGCTCCTGCCATTGCCTCACCATACCAAGATAGTGATTATTAAGGATGGCTACCTTAACAGGCAACTTATTAATACCAGCCGTTGCAAGCTCCTGGATATTCATCTGGATGCTGCCATCGCCTGCTATATCTATTACAAGCTTATTTGGATGTGCGAGTTGTGCACCGATTGCAGCAGGAAAACCATAACCCATTGTCCCAAGACCTCCTGATGTCAGCAAGGTTCTGGGTTTATCAAATTTATAGAACTGGGCTGTCCACATCTGATTCTGGCCGACTTCAGTTGTAATGATAGCATCTCCTTTTGTAAGTTCATATATCTTTTCAACGACAAACTGGGGTTTAATAACCTCATCGCTATATGTGTACGTTAATGGCTTTTCCTTTCTCCATGCATCTATCTGCTTCAACCATATCCTTCTTACCTCATCCCATTGCTCTTTTACTTCTTCTTTCAGAACCTTGTTTAAAACAGTAAGAACTCTTTTTACATCCCCGACTATTGGGACATCCACGCGCACATTCTTCCTGATTGATGTCGGATCAATATCTATATGGATTATCTTTGCATGGGGTGCAAAGGCATCAATCTTACCCGTGACCCTGTCATCAAATCTCATACCAATTGCTATCAACAGGTCAGACTCCTGTATCGCCTTATTTGCATAATAAGTACCATGCATTCCAGGCATACCGAGGGAGAGTTTATGAGTACCGGGAAAAGACCCAAGCCCCATCAAGGTCATTGTTACAGGGATATCTGTAAATTCTGCAAGTTCTCTGAGTTCCTTTGAACCACCAGAGAGTATTACACCTCCTCCAGCAATGATAACCGCTTTTTTTGACTTTGCGATGAGATGTGCTGCCTGCGTTATCATCCACTTATTTCCCTCATACGTTGGGTTATAGCTTCTGATCTTTACCTCTGGCCATGTGAACTCTGCCTTTCCTGCTGTTACATCCTTGGGCAAATCTATCAAAACAGGACCGGGCCTGCCTGATGTGGCAATATAGAATGCCTCTCTTACAATCTTAGACAATTCTTTTACATCCTTTGCAAGAAAATTATATTTTGTACATGGCCTCGAGATTCCGACAATATCAGCCTCCTGAAATGCATCATTGCCTATGAGCATAGTTGGCACTTGTCCAGAGAATACAATAAGTGGTATAGAATCCATCGAGGCAGTTGCAATGCCTGTAACTGTATTGGTAGCTCCCGGTCCCGAGGTTACAAGAACCACCCCTGGTTTCCCTGTTGACCTTGCATAGCCATCTGCTGCATGAACCGCTCCCTGCTCATGCCGTGTAAGGATAAGCTGGATATCTTTGTCGTCATAGAGAAAGTCAAAAATACCAAGGACAACACCTCCAGGATAACCAAAGATGTGTTTTACTCCCTCTCTCTTTAGGGACTCGATAAGGATTTCAGCACCAGTTATTTTCATAAAATTATATTTACCTCGTGGTTATTGTAACATGATCGCGCCCTTGCCTGCAGAGCTGACCATCTTTGCATATCTTGATAGGTACCCTTTTTTTATCTTGGGATCTGGAGGTCTCCAATTACTCAACCTCTCCTTAATTTCCTTATCTGTGAGTATCAGATCAATCCTCCTCTTCGGTACATCTATTTTTATCCTGTCACCGTCTTTGACTATAGCGATTGGACCACCCTCCATTGCCTCAGGTGATATATGACCGATGCATGGTCCCCTTGTGCCACCTGAAAACCTACCATCCGTAATAAGGGAAACGGACTCGCTGAGACCCATCCCAGCTATTGCAGCTGTAGGGGACAACATCTCCCTCATTCCCGGACCACCTTTTGGCCCTTCATATCTTATAACAACAACGTCCCTGGGTTTAATCCTACCAGCGAGGATAGCTTTCATGGCATCTTCTTCTGAATCAAATACCTTTGCTACTCCCTCAAACTTCATCATACCCTCACTAACTGCAGACTGCTTAACAACAGCACCATCAGGCGCAAGATTACCGCGGAGTATGGCAATCCCGCCTTCTTTGTGATAGGCTTTATTGAGTGGCCGTATAACATCCTCATCTTGAATCTCTGCTGAGTCTGCTATTGCAAAGATACCTTTACCACTCACGGTAATACTATCATGTATCTTTCCTCTGAGCTTTTTTAGAACTCCTGGTATCCCTCCTGCATAATCAAGGTCTTCAAGATAATGCTTGCCTGCTGGGAGCATATCGCAGATATGGGGTGTTGTCCTGCTCAACTTATCAAAGAGTTCAAGAGGAATCTTAAAACCTGCGTCATGGGCTATTGCAGGGATATGAAGCACTGTGTTTGTTGAACCTCCAAGGGCAAGGTCAACCATTATTGCATTCTCGAATGCCTTTATAGTCATTATCTTTCTCGGCGTTATATTTTTCCTTACAAGTTCAACAATTTTCCTTCCACTTTCGAAGGCTATTCTCTTTTTCTTCGATGACACAGCAAGTGCTGTAGCACAGCCCTCAAGGCTCATTCCGAGAGCCTCTGTTATACAAGCCATTGTGTTCGCAGTATACATACCCTGGCATGAACCCGCACCTGGACAGGCACACTCCTCGAGAGCCTCGAGCTCTTCATCTGTTATCAAACCCTTTTTGTATTTCCCAATCGCCTCAAATGTATCATTAACGAGAGAAAGTCTCTTGCCTCTCAGATGTCCAGAGAGCATTGGCCCTGCAGTAACAACTATTGAAGGGATATTTACCCTTGCAGCAGCCATAAGCATCCCTGGGGTAATCTTGTCACAATTTGTAAGAAGCACAAGACCATCAAATTGGTGCGCCTCTGAGATAGTCTCTACCGAATCAGCAATAAGCTCTCTTGATGGGAGAGAATAATGCATGCCCTTGTGCCCCATTGCTATTCCATCACATATTCCAGGTATCCCAAAAAAGAATGGGTATCCCCCACCAGTATGTATACCTTTTTCTATGAATCTTTCGAGGTCTCTCATTCCTATGTGTCCGGGAATTATGTCAGTAAAACTTGTTGCAACACCGATAAAGGGTTTTTCCATCTCTGTCTTAGGGATACCAGTAGCGTAAAGAAGTGCCCTATGCGGAACCCTCTCCAATCCCCTTTTTATAAGATTGCTCTTCACAGTAATAATTAACCTCCCTGTTCTTATTCCTAAGTCTTTAATCTTTAGTTTGTGCGACCCCTTTTATATTCTCTGATAAGCGCTGCCATCCTGTCTTTTTTAAGAAGCTTCTGTTTCTGTATCTTTTTCCTCTCGAATTCTTCCTCTGGGCTAAGAAAGCGTTTGTTGTCAATCTTTGTAAGTAGTTCATCGAGGCTCTTGTGTTCTTCTGTAAGCTTTCTAAACTCCTCACTTTCCTTTTTAAGAACTTCAACAATCTCTTCGTCTCTCAAGTCTACCTCCCTTTTTAAAAAGAAAAATTAACATTTTTTCAGGGTAAAAACAACCCTGAAATCCCAAAATTCAAATTACCCAAAAAATGCAATTAATATAATGCAGATGTTGTAAAAAAATTTATTTTTCGATACCTTAATGTACCTTGAACAGATGGTTTTGTGAATATTTTTATCCATAAAGAGGAAAGAGATATTTTAATAATCTTATCGAGTTAAATAAATTGTTGAGCAATATCTGCATTATCTGGTTACTATAAATTCAGGGTTTTTGATCATTAATAATCCTCTCTGCCAGTTTATATGAATTCTCTATACAGTCATTAACACCAATTCCCCTATAGGCGTTCCCTGTTATATAAAAATTCTTGTGAATACTGATGGTTTTGTAAATTATCTCAAGTGTTTTATAATGCCCCAGGAGATACTGTGGTATGCCTTTCTCATGAGTATAAACTTTAACAAAATCAGGCAGCGCTTTTATATCCATAATCTTCTTCATCTCTTCCATCACTGTATTTACCAATTTATTCTCTTCCTGCAATGCAATCTCTGCAGACCTTGCACCGCCAAGCATACTCCTAAGAAGAACATAACCTTCAGGTGCCCTGTTAGGAAATATACTTGAATCCCAAAGTGTCCCGAGTATCTTTCTTCCTTCTCTTTTAGGCACAAGAAAACCGAAACCTTTCAAATCTTGCTTTATCTTATCTCTCATATAGCCAAGACATACAACAGAAACAGGAGGATAAAGGATTTCCCCAAGGTTTAAAGACAGGTTTCTGTTAAAGTTCTTGACTATTTCTGATGCAGCATGGGCTGGAGTTGCAACAACAACACTTTCTGCCTCAATCTTCGAATTATCAGAGAGAAAGACAGTATAGGTATCACCTTTTTTATCTATTGCTATCACCTTGTTTTCTGTCTTTAACCGGTTTCCCAAAAAGGTTTTAAGGGCCATAATAAAAATCTCCATACCGTCATAAAATGAAGTAAGAACTCCGCCTGGCCCTGGCCCTACCTTTTTTCCGGTTTTTTTAGCTTCTCGCTGAAGTTTTATGAGCGCTCTGATAAGACTACCATGTGCATTTTCAAGGTCATATATTCTTGGGAAACAACTCCTAAGACTCATTTTCTCCGGATCGCCTGCATAGATGCCTGATGCCATTGGATCTATTAATTTTTCAAATGCTTCTCTCCCAAGCCTTCGCCTTGCAAAATCAGCAAGTGTCTCATCATCTTCTCTTCCCTTTGGTATAACTATTTCCCAAATGATCCTCAGTCGTCCGTAAAGACTAAGGAGATTCGATGAAAAGAAAGCAAAAGGTGACTCAGGCAACATGTGAAGTTTGCCTTCAGAATATATAAATCTTTTTCTTGCAGAATCGTTACTCTTTACAGGTTCAAGTCCAAGTTTTGCAGCAAGTTCAAACGTTCTTGGCCTATTATCTAAAAAGCCATTAACACCACCTTCACAAAGGAAGCCTCCTACCCTATCAGTCCATATCTTGCCACCAGCTTTTTTCTCAGACTCAAGAATAATAATCTCTAAAGAAGGGGCTTTTTCTATGAGAAAATACGCTAAGGAAAGGCCAGAAATTCCTCCACCAACGATAACCAGTCTCATATCCAGCCCTTCTCGCTCAAACCTTTAATTACCATGTCTTTTAATGCTTCTATAAATAAAGGGTGTGTATTAAGAGAATCCACCCTTTTAAGCTCAATGCCAAGCCTTTTGGCTATGTTCTTGTATAATATATCTATCTCATAAAGGGTCTCAATATGGTCTGAAACAAAACTTATCGGTACAAGTAGTATATTCTTGAATCCCAAGTCAAAAAACCTCTCAATTGTCTCTTCTGTAGTAGGCTTAAGCCATTTAACTGGGCCGCTCTTGCTTTGAAATGATAGATCCCACTCTATGTTTAACTTCTTTACGATCTCTCCAATCGTTCCTTGTATTTGCTCTACATAAGGATCGCCTTCTTTTATCAAAGCCTCTGGAAGATTGTGAGCACTGAAAAGTACGTGGACACATGGCTCCGAGTTCGAAGTCTTGACCCCTCTATGTCCCCCCTTACTAAGGGGGGAATTAAAAGGGGGTGTAGGGAGATTAAATGAATCAAGCCCCTTTTTAATAACATCAATGAGTGCCTCTACGTATAGAGGATGGTTAAACCACGATGTAATATAGAAAACCTCTATTGGGTATTCTGAAAGAACTTCCTCTAATCTTGCCAGCGATGAACCTGCCGTAGCATGCGAATAATGAGGATACATGCTTATCGCAATAAGTCTCCTAATTCCATCGTTGTATATTTTAGGAATCACTTCCTCTATATAGGGATACCAATAACGCATCCCGACATAGACCTTAAATAAAATCTCCCCATACTCTCCTCTTTCAAATCCCCCCTTACCCCCCTTTTCTAAGGGGGAGGAGGGGGAATTATCCGGCTGCATGGGGAGATTAAGTGCATTTTCAAGAGCTCTTGCCTGTGCAAACGTTATATCAAGTATTGGAGATTTACCGCCGATAAGGCTATACATTTTTTCTGTCTTTTTCGAGCGTATATTTGATATGAACCAAGCTATAGGTTTCTGAAGAAATGAAGGTCCTAATCTTATAATGTTCCTGTCAGAAAAGAGATTATAGAGAAATGGCTTTATTGCCCGGAGGGAATCAGGTCCACCGAGATTCAAAAGTATTATTCCTACGATCTTCTTTCTGGTTTCACCCAAATCGTGGTCTACTATAACAGTTTCCTCTGATCTATCTAAAGTCTTTTGGACTTCCTTCAGATCAATTTTAAGAAATTTAGTGCCTCTATGTCTACCATAATACAAAGAAGGGCCTGTGATGGGTAACATCACCAGTAAGTAACATCATGTTATTACCAAGTCAATATGTCACATATTTACCATTTTAAAATGTCACATTTTATATCCTAACGGACGATAGTAATCAAACCTCCAAACATTTTTTCAATCTCCTTTTCAGCCTTTTG
>Ga0315268_10004366_pt1 | contig 15365 bp, 13 predicted proteins | sample C1_top_MG_FD_204535 | JGI IMG/M metagenome (GOLD analysis project Ga0315268, IMG submission 204535) | Sediment microbial communities from Yellowstone Lake, YNP, Wyoming, USA - C1_top | ecosystem: Environmental > Aquatic > Freshwater > Lake > Sediment | place: USA: Wyoming | collected 2017-08-01
GTCGCCAAATCCCCCACGAACAGCACGTGTTGATTGGGCAGATGAATCCAGATATTGGCTGGCGTTGCTCCGCCCACATATTGAAGCACAATCGGCATGTCGTCCTGGTGAAGGATCATCGTTTTGGCAAACGTGACTTGCGGCAGAATAAGTCGAAAATCGGCTGCGACTTGAGCGGCATGTTCCGCGCCGCAGGGCGCGACCAGATCGGCAGCTTGCTGGCGAAAGGCTTCGCCCAGGCTCTTCATCTTTTCCCAGGTCGCATCGTGCGCGACGACTGTGCCGCCGAGATACTGCACACCCATAATGCGCTCGCGAGCCCCATCGGTGAGCACGACAAAGCGCACCGGCTTGTCGCTGAGCCTGGCGATTTTGCCGCGCCAGTCACGCGCGTCGACAGGCAGCATGGGACTGTCAATACAAATCGGGCCGGAGGACGTGATGATGCAGCCGACCGTCACTCCACGATAACCATCCTCGACATGGACGTGGGGAGCAATCTGTTTCATATCAGATACTCTGTTACCTGGTCACCTGGTCGCTTGGTCGCTTGGGTTGCTTATTGACTGACGACTGATTGACCAATTGAATGATTGACTCGATCACTGCACGAACCTGTTCCTCGCTTGCCGGCGGGCCGCCGCCCTGGGCAAAGTCGGGCTTGCCGCCGCCGCCCTTGCCGCCGATGCGCTCGATCGCGCCGCGCACCAGCGGGACGAGGTCAAGCGCGAGATCGCTCGAGCGCGCGAATACAAACTTCGGCTGCGTGCCGCTCGAGGCGAGCAAGACAATCGTCTTGGGTTTAGCGGTAAGCTTTTTCACCAGCGTCCGCAAATGGGCCGCGTCGCGTTCGTTCCACACAGCCGTAATAAGCCGAAACTCTCCGCGTTCTTGTGCGGCAGCATCCAGCTCAATCGCTTCGTAAGCCAAGAGTTTGCTTTCGGCATCTGCGAGTTTTTTGTGCAGCTCTTTGCCATCGGCCTGCATCCGGGCGATGGCCTGATCGAGTTCAGTGTAGCCAATCGAAAGCGTGCCCGCGACCTGGCTGAGAATGTTATTCTTGCGGCGAAAATCCAGCAGCGCACGCTGACCACACTTGAACTCGACGCGCAGCGCATCCGATGTGCGTTCGAGCTTGACGATTTTGACGAGTCCGATTTGCCCCGTCCGCGCGACGTGCGTCCCGCCACACGGCGACCAGTCAAAATCTTGCACCTCGACGATGCGAATCTCCCTCTCGACCTTGGGCGGCTTGCGCAGCGGCATTTGCGCGAGTTCTTGCGCGGTGACAAAACGCGGCTTCACCGGGCGATCCTCGAACACGATTTGATTCGCCAACTCTTCGGCGCGGTCAATCGCTTCTGGCGGCAGGTTGCGCCGGTCCAGGTCAATCGTCAGGTTGTCCTCGGTGAGATGAAAGCCGATGGTTTCGGCATCGGCGGCGACGATAAAGGCTTGCGACAGGATATGCTGACCGGTGTGCTGTTGCATCAAATCAAAGCGGCGCGGCCAATCGAGTTCGCCTGTGAGTTGGTCATTCACCCTCATCCCCGACCCTTCTCCCTCATAGGGAGAAGGAAGATGTATTTCCTTCCCCTCGTAGGGGGAGGGTAGGATGGGGGTCGAGAGAACATGTACTATTGCACCATCCGCCTGCCGCTCAATCACGTCCAACACGAGCGTGTCGTTCAGCTTGCCGCGATCATTCGGCTGGCCGCCGCCGGTAGGATAGAACGCGGTACGGTCGAGCACGACGGCAGGCCGTCCTTCGTGCGCCAGTTGCTCGACGATGCGAGCCGTAAAGGTTTTGAGATATGCGTCCTGGTAATAGAGTCTTTCAGTCATCTTGCCATCGCGTTCCCTGATTAGGTAGGTCATGCCAGCGCCCCGCGTCGCGTCGGACACGGGAAAGTGTGACCCACTTGCTCAACGCACAAGGTAGATCACGGCGACCACGACGCCAATGACCACGACAATCCAGCGCAGCGTCGAGGGCTGGATGCGGCCAGCCAATCGGCCACCCAATCCCCCGCCGATCAACGCGCCCACCGCCATCACCAACGCCGCCGACCAGACGACCTTGCCCGAGAACAGGAAAAAGATGGCCGCCGCGACGTTGGTGCTGAACGCAATGCCTTGCTTCAAAGCGTTGAGCCGCGTCAGCGTGTCTTCCAGCACGAGGCCAAGCGTCGCCAGTATGATCACGCTCACTCCCGCGCCGAAATAGCCTCCGTAAACAGCCGCCAGCGTAATTGGAAGCGCTGCCCACGTCTCATGCGCCGTCGCCGATCCTGCTTGTCGGGCGCGTCGCACCAGCCAGGCTCGCAGCGGGTCCTGGACCGCCAGCAGGCCCACCGCGAGCAGGATCAAGAACGGCACGAGTGAGCGAAACACTCGCTCGCCCGTGTTCAACAGCAAGATGCCGCCAATGATTCCCCCGATTACACCGGCTGGCGCGAGCAGCCACACTCTTTTCTCTTGCCTGCGCAGATCGTTGCGCTGCGCGAGCGTCGCTCCCAGGTAGCCAGGGCAAAGCGCCACCGTGTTCGTTACGTTTGCGGCGACCGCCGGGATACCGACCGCCGTGAGCATCGGGAAGGTGATGAGCGTGCCGCCGCCCGCGAGCGCGTTCACCGCGCCCGCGCCAACAGCCGCCAGTCCCACGAGGATAAAGTCGAGTAAGCTCATTGTCGTCTCATTGCCCTTCTTCAACGTGTAGAATTACTCTGCTGCAATTGCGCCCTTCCCGCTTCGCGAGTCGCCGCGAGGTTTTTTGGGACACAGACGCTTCTCGCGGGGTTTCTACGGGACCGGCTTGCATTTCAAGTGATCGCGCGTTTCCACCAGGATGTCCCACAGGCCGGAAACAAGGATCTTGTGCTTCGTCACATCGCGCGGCTGATGGCCGTCGTCAATGATCAATACGCCGTCGGGCCGGGTAATCCGCTTCAGCTCTGCCAGGAACTTGGTCGGCTGCTTGATGGCAAAGAACATATCGAGCGCGCACACTACGTCGGCGACATGGTCGGGCAATCCACAATCGTACCCTTGAGCGAGCATCGGCTGGACGTTGAGTAAGTCTAGTTTGGCGACCTTGCCCTTGACCACTTCAATCGCCAACTCGTGAATGTCCACCGCATAGACTCTGCCCCGCTTGCCCACGAGTTTGGCAAAGCGCGTCGTGTACCGGCCTGGCCCGCAGCCGTAATCCACCACTGTCATCCCTTCACGGATGCCAAAGGCGATGACTCGCTGGTCAATATAAGGACGCACCCGGTCAATCAAGTCGAAGGTCAGGCTCATCAACCGAAAGCCCACATCCGACATTCTTTCCGTCGGCCGCTTTTGTGCGTTCTCCCGAATGTTCATCTTGGCCTCTCAAGTAGGGCGGCCTGGCAAGGTCGCCCAGCCTCCACCTCTTTCTATATCGCGTCCTTGAAGCCTGTGCCCGTATTTAAACACACCACGCGCTCACCCGGCTCGACCCAATCCGATGCCGCCAACTTTTGCAACGCGGCGACGGTGGCCGATCCTTCGAGGCAGGCTTGCAGGCCCTCTGTAGATGCGATCAACGCACGCGCGGCGATCATTTCGTCGTCGGTCACACTGACGGCGGTCCCGTTCGATTCTCGAATCGCACGCAAGATGAGCCGGTCGCCCAGCGGCTTGGGCACCCGCAGACCTGCCGCCTGCGTCCGCGCGCCTGTGAAAAATTCGCAGCGGTCGCGGCCCTCTTCAAACGCCTTGACCATCGGCGCGCATCCGGCGGCCTGCACACTCACCATGCGCGGGCGGCTTGAATCAATCCAGCCGAGTTGCTCCATCTCATCAAACGCTTTCCAAATACCGATGAGGCCCGTTCCGCCGCCCTTGGGATACAAGATCACGTCCGGCAATTGCCAGCGCAAGTCGAACGCAATCTCATAACCCATCGTCTTTTTGCCTTCCAGACGATACGGCTCTTTGAGTGTGGACACGTCGAACAAACCCGAGTCCTTTGCCATCGCCGCCGATTCGCGTCCCGCATCGCTGATAAGGCCCGGCACTAGATGCAAATACGCCCCGGCCAGCTTGACTTCATTTTGATTCGAGGGCGGGGCGTCCTTCGGCATGAATACGTGAGCCGGCAAACCGGCACGAGCGGCATACGCGGCCAAGGCCCCACCTGCGTTGCCCGCTGTCGGTATGATAAAACCTTTCACACCTAGTTCAACTGCGCGCGACACGGCCATGCCGATCCCGCGCGCTTTAAATGTTCCGGTCGGATTGCGGCCCTCATCCTTGATGTAGAGATTGCGCACGTCAAGTTGTTGCCCCAAGCGCGGCGTGTAAATCAGCGGAGCGCCGCCTTCAGCTAATGTGATGATGTGCGCTTCATCACGAACAGGGAGCAGTTCCCGCCAGCGCCACATGGTATTGGGGCGGATTTGGAACCGGTCTCTGTCAAGGCGAATTTTGGCTTGGGACAAATCGTAACGTGCCAGGAGAGGCGAGCCACATACGGGGCAAACGGTGTGCAACTCGTCGGCAGTGTGGTTTCTGCCACATTCAGGACATTCAAGATGGGAAAGAAAGCTCATGGCCCGGCTCCTATTGAGATTGGCAAGTATTATAGCATAGCCATACGCCAGATACCACGAGACATAAGGCCAAACATCAATCCGCTAAATCGCGGCCTGATGTTTGGCTTGTGATTTTCGCAAGCCTATTGCCTCAACGCAATTGGCAAGTAAACAGCCTGGCCCCCGGCAAATACCAGCCTATGTATTGGAGCGTCCAGGCCATTCGCCGTGAACGTCAAGATATGCGTGCCGGTGATTGCCGGTGTAAAAGTCCATGTCCACGCGAAAGGTGTGTCATCGCTCCGGCCCAGAAAGTCAGGCTCCAGAGCCTGGCCCTGCGGATCAACCAACGCCACTGCTGCGCCGGTGTAGGGATAATATGCGACGGCTCGAATATCAACGGGCGTGCCGACCGGTGGAACCCTGGGGAAAACATCTACGATAGCCGTGGAAGACACATTGACATTCGCCGTGAGCGGGGCATCCAGCAATCCGGCGGTGAAAGTGATGCGATGTGTTCCCGTCACCAACGAAGCAAAGCCCCATGTATGAGTGTATGCGTCGGTGATGCCTTCATCGGTAATAGTGATGGCTGCGCCCCCTGGATCAGTGACGGTCAATTGTTGCGAAGGGTAAACATAGTACGCGCTGGCGCGAATCATGACCGTCTGGCTGAGCAGCGCAGTCAGAGGCTGAACGGTCAACCGAACAGCGGCAACAGCGCGCACGATGGAGGTGACTGGAACAGGCAACGTGTTTGCTGAAAAGCTCAATGTGTGAGTGCCGGGCACCGTCGGCGTGAACTGCCACGTCCACACAAAAGGCCCACTGCCCGACATTATGCCGCCGACCGGTGCGATCGGGACCGAGTTCGGGTCGGTGATGGCAAGCACAGTGTTCGCGTATGCGTCATTGGCCTGAACTTGAACGGTCGTAACCTGTCCCAGTTCCGGTTGCGGCGGCTGAATGGCAAAGCTCGCCGGGGGGGCGACCACCACCAGACTTGCGTCGTCGAGATAGACATCATTGTTGGCGCGCGCATAGTCCCATTCGGGGCGCGAGTGAGTGAACACGGTGACTGTGCTGGACTGCGCCCTGGCTCGCACACTAAACAACGTCCACTGGTCAAACGCGGGCACTTCGGGCGACCAGATGATGTTGGTGCTGGTAGGCACAGTTCCACCAGTCGGATCAATGCCGACGCGGATGTGCATGTCACTCGGCTGGTCGGATGTGCGGCCATCGTTGCAGTCATCATAGTTGAAACACATCCAGGTTTGAATCCACGCCGAGAACTCGACCAGCGATCCAGGCACGATGCCGCCGATCTGCTGATACAGTCCACCCTCGTGCATTCGTCCATAGGTAAAGTATTTTTGCGCTTCAACGCCGGTGTGGACGCGGTAATCATATTCGCTATAAAGAACAGAGCCGTATTCGGGCACGGCCCAAAAGCAACCATAGTCGTGCCCGCCAACACAATTGGACGGATAAGGAATATAGCAGTTTGGCTTCCAGGGCAAGCAGGGCGGTACAGCAAGATACCACGGCTTCCAACCCGAAGCAACGCTGATGCTGCCCTGCCACAAAACGTAATCACCCTCAAAGCTTGGATTAGCCGCCAAGTTCCCTGGCACAGCGGCCGTTGGCAGCGGTGTGGGCGTGCGCGCGAGTGGCGACAGAACCCGGGAATCCGGCGCAGAAGGCAAGGCCCAGGCCAGCCATGCACTTGCCATTAAAAAGGTTCCGAAGGTCAGCAAGATAGTGACCCACACTGCTCGTCGGGCATCACTTGTACGCATCAATCATCTCTCCACGCGCGCCCACGAGTGCCCTGGCTTACCAAGCCAGCCACTTGTCCGGCGTCACCTCGATCAGTTCAGTGTACTGCGATTCTGAAGCAATGTCCCAGTCGTACTTGAGCCGATAGGCCGTCATCACTTCCTCCGGCCACGGAGCTGGCGCAGCCATCGCCGTCCCCTCGCAAATGACAGGACTGGAGCCATTGTCCCTCCTTTTCGCTGGCCCAAAGATTACGAGCCATTATAGCATGACGGCGCGCGCGAAAAAAGAGCTTGGGTCGCTTGCTTTCCAAAGCTCCCAGCACCCGCTCAGCATGAATGAGCGGATTGACATCTACTTGCACTCTGTGTAATATTCGGTTAAACTCAAGTATCTTTGCCGCGTGATTTTGCAAAGAACAGCGGCCCGCCGGTCGCAGTTGACTGGCCGCAGGTGGCTGCTTGCGCGTGGAGGACTAGAGACGGAGGCGATCATGATTCTGGCCGGCGATATCGGAGGAACCAAAACTGCATTGGCACTCTATTCACCCGGCACTGGCCCTCGCCGCCCGCTGGCGCTAGCGACTTTTCCCAGCGGAGACTATGCTTCGCTAGAAGACATCGTCCGCGCGTTTCTTTCCAACCTGGACACACGCGTTGAGCGCGCAAGCTTTGGCATAGCTGGGCCTGTCGTCAGGGGCCGCTCGCAAGTCACAAACTTGCCCTGGGTGGTGGATACCCAATCTCTCAGCGGCGCGCTTGGCGGCGTCCCGGTCCGTTTGCTGAATGACCTGGAAGCGATTGCCAATGCAATTCCTTTTCTGGAGCCGACTGACCTGGCAACGCTGAACCGAGGTCAACCAGAACAGCATGGCCCGCTAGCCATCATAGCGCCAGGCACAGGCTTGGGTGAGGCGTACATGGTATGGGATGGAACGCGCTATCGCCCGCACGCCTCTGAGGGCGGTCACACCGATTTTGGGCCGACGTCTCCCCTCGAAGTCGAGTTGTTGAGTTATCTTTGGCCGCGCTTTGACCACGTGAGCTATGAGCGAATCTGCTCAGGGATCGGGATACCCAATCTGTATGCGTTCTTCAAAGACAGCGGCAATGCTTTTGAGCCAGAGTGGCTGCGTCAGCGGCTCGCCGAAGCAGTTGATCCGAATCCCGTCATCATGCAGGCGGCCATGGAGCAACACACCGAGATCTGCGTCAAGACGCTAGATCTGTTCGTTTCGATTCTCGGCAGCGAAACGGGCAATCTGGCCTTAAAAGTGTTGGCGACGGGCGGGGTCTATCTGAGCGGCGGCATTTCATTGCGCATCCTGTCCAAACTTCAGGAGCCGGCTTTCCTGCAGTCGTTCACCCGCAAGGGACGCTTCTCAGAGCTGCTCGCACGCGTACCGGTTCACGTGATTCTTCATTCACAAGTTGCGTTGTTGGGTGTAGCCTGTCACGGCTTGGAGTTGTAACTTGGCTGTGCCCGATCTTCAGGTTTTCCCAGACCCGGATACGCTTAGCCGCGCGGCTGCGGAACTCTTGATCGCGATAGCGACGCAGGCTGTACAAGCTCACGGGCGTTGCAATGTGGCGCTTTCCGGGGGCAGTACACCCCAGACATTGTATCGGCTCCTGGCCCAGTTACCTTACCGCGGACGATTGCCGCGCAGCAAGCTGCACTTTTTCTGGGGCGACGAACGTTGTGTTCCGCCCGACCATCCGGAGAGCAATTATCATCAAGCGCAATTGGCTCTATTGGCTCCGGCAGCCATCCCACCTGAAAACATTCACCGCGTCAAAGGAGAGTGGGAACCGGCGGCGGCCGCTCAGGATTACGCGGCCCAGTTGAATCACGCTTCGCGCGCGGACGAAGGCTTCGCCTGGCCGCGCTTTGATTTGGTGTTGCTGGGAATGGGCGGCGATGGTCACACCGCCTCACTCTTTCCTGGCCCCATCACAGCCGCCGATCTGAATGGGCCGACGTTGGCAGTGACGGCCAGTTATCAAAACCGTCCCGCGAATCGAGTGACGTTGACACCGCTGGTGTTCAACACGGCGCGCAATATCCTTTTTCTGGTGACGGGCGCGGACAAGGCGGAAACACTTGCAGCAGTGTTGACTGGCCCGTTCAATCCCGAACGATGGCCCGCGCAACGCATTCGACCCGATCACGGTTCGGTGGCATGGTTCGTGGACAGAGCCGCTGCCAGTCATCTCAAGTCAACCAGAACCTGAAAGCACCTGCCACACAGGACGCAAAGAAACCCAGCGTTTTTCTTTGCGTCCTGTGCGTTCTGTGCGCCAGTCCGGTGAAGTAAGAAATCCCACCCTGGCGGCGTCAATATATAGGTCTGCCCCAACGTCACGGCAATTCCCAGAGAACCACCTTCGAGCGGAATCTGAATTTGTAGTACACTGTATCGGACAAATTGAGGCATTGCATGAGGGTGACGCCTCGACATCAGGAGAATGGTCAAATGGCAGTCCCTGATACAGGACAGCCGAACGGAGTCAGGATGAATAACTCGACCACTATCGTCATCTTTGGCGCGTCAGGCGATCTGACGCAACGCAAGCTCGTCCCCGCGCTCTTTAGCCTGTTTTGCAAAGGCCGGCTTCCGGCCAACTGGCGGATCGTCGGTACTGCCACTTCCAAATTGAGCGATGATGACTTTCGCGCCCGAATGCGTTCTGGGGTTGACCGGTTCGCCGCACATCAATTTGCGGAAGAGGAATGGGCAGCCTTCGCCAGGCGGTTGTTCTATCGCCCGGGCAATTTAACCGATCCGGCTGATTTTGATCGGCTGGCCCAGTCGCTAGTCGAAATAGAGAACGGGCCGGTTGATCGCTTATATTACCTGGCAACCTCGCCGCGCTTTTTTGCCGACATTGTCGCAGGGCTGGGGCGTGTTGGACTCACGACGGAGACCGCAGGCTGGCGGCGCGTCGTGATGGAAAAACCATTCGGCAGTGATCTGGCTTCGGCGCGTGCGCTCAACGGATCACTTCATCAGTTGCTCGACGAGAAACAAATCTATCGGATTGATCACTATCTGGGCAAGGAGACCGTTCAGAACATCTTGGTCTTTCGCTTTGCCAATACCATCTTTGAGCCGCTGTGGAATCGAAACTATATTGACCACGTGCAGATCACAGTCGCGGAAGAGGTGGGCGTGGAGCAACGGGCTGGTTATTACGACGGCGCGGGCGTCGTGCGTGACATGTTTCAGAATCACCTGCTTCAACTGCTCACGCTCGTGGCGATGGAGCCGCCCGCTTCCTTCAACGCCGATGCGCTGCAGAATGAGAGGGCCAAGGTGCTCAGCGCCGTTCGGCCCATTCCGATCAACGAGGTCGGCCATCAAACGGTCCGAGGCCAGTATCGTGGTTATCGCGATGAACATGGGGTCGCGCCGGATTCGCCAACCGAAACCTATGCCGTCATGCGGTTCTTTATTGACAACTGGCGCTGGCAAGGTGTGCCATTCTATCTGCGCTCCGGCAAGCGGCTGGCCGAAAAGTCTACCGAGATCATCATCCAGTTCCAATGCCCGCCACACATCATGTTTCCGCTTCCGCGAGAGCTCGAGATGACGTCAAACATTCTGTCGCTTTGCCTTCAGCCCGACGAGGGAATTCATCTGCGCTTTGAAGCCAAGGTCCCGGACACGGCTGTCGAGATGCGCTCGGTAGATATGGACTTTCATTACGCAGAATCGTTTGGGCCGAGCGCGATCCCCGAAGCCTACGAGCGATTGTTGCTGGACGCGGTCATGGGTGATGCCTCGCTCTTTACCCGCAGCGATCAAATTGAGCTGTCGTGGGGCTTGATGGATCCCATCCTTGCCAGTTGGCGTACACCCAACGCTCAGCCGCTGACGATTTACGAGCCGGGCAGTTGGGGGCCTGATGAAGCCGATGAGTTCCTTGCGCGCGACGGTCGGACTTGGTTACGTCGCTGCGGCCAACACTGAACAGGCGCCGCGCCGATTGAGGTGACCCTCGGATGGCAGCGGTGTAACCACCGCGCGACCGGAGATTGCAATTACCTTGTGAATCGAGCCTGGTTTGTGCCAACATTGCAGGATGTGGGCAAGACGCAAGTCGCCAAGACGCTGGCCGAGATGCTCCATCGCCCGCTCATTCGCCTTCAGTGCTACGAAGGGCTGGATGTAAACAGCACTATCTACGAGCGGTGGACTATTTGCTCAAGCCTTACAGCCTGCATGATACCGAAGCCGCGATTGCGCGCGCTTGAGCGGCGACGCACCCGCGAGTCACAGGTAGCCTCTTCGGAACAGACTGAACGTTTCATCCAGCGCGGCCCGGTCACGCTGGATATGGAAAAGCGTCTGCAATCGTAGAGCAAACGTCGGGACATTTTCGCAAGCCAACTGCAATGTCACGGCCGCTCTATCTGTGATACAATTCTTCGTGTACCGTTGCTTCACTTCGGGTGTTTACTCGCACAGTATTCCTCTATGCCATCGCAGTCACCAAAGCGCTCGATGTGTCTGCATCACAAAATTGGAGATCAAGCATGTCGCTCAAAACAGGTAACGAATACATTGCCTCGATTGCCGCCCTCGGCCTCGAAGCCAACATCCTGGGCCAGAAATCATCTGATCTGACTAAACACCCGCTCGTCAAGCCGTCACTGCAAGCTGTGGCGACGACCTACGATTGCGCCCATTCGGAGCGGAACAGCTCGCTCTTTCGTGTGCGCTCATCGCTGACGGGCGAAGAGATCAATCGCTTCACACATTTGCACCAGAGCGCCGCCGACTTGACGAACAAGGTCATCATGCAGCGCGTGTGCGGCAACCTCACCGGCTGCTGTTTCCAGCGCTGCGTCGGGCTGGACGCGGCCAACGCCACATTCAGCGTGACCTACGAGTGCGACCAGGCGCATGGCACACAATACCATCAGCGATTTATTGAATATTGGACGCGCATTCAACGTCAAGACCTCGTCGTGGACGGAGCCATGACCGACCCGAAGGGTGATCGCGGCAAGCGCCCCAAGGAACAAGTCGACCCCGACCTTTACCTGCGAGTTGTGGAGCGCAAAAGCGAAGGCGTGGTCGTGCGCGGGGCCAAATTCCACCAGACCGGTCTGCTCAATTCGCATGAGGTGATGGTCATGCCCACCGTCAACTTGGGAGCGGGCGAGGAGGACTGGGCAATTTGCTTCGCTGTTCCTATCAACACACCAGGGCTGCGCTTCATTTACGGGCGACAGGCCAGCGACACGCGCAAGCTGGAAGGCCCGTGTATGGACGTGGGCAATCCCACGTTTGGTGGACAGGAAGTTATGCTCGTCTTTGACGACGTGTTTGTCCCCAACGAACTTGTCTTTTTGAACGGCGAACTCGATCAGACCGGCAAGCTGGTGGAGCGCTTTGCCGCCTATCATCGCCAGAGCTATGGCGGCTGCAAGGTGGGCATGGGCGATGTCCTCATCGGCGCGACGGCCCTCATTGCGCGCATGAACGGCGTCGCCCATGCGTCTCACGTCCGCGACAAGATCGTGGAGATGATCCATCTCAACGAGACCTTGTTTGCCTGTGGCATCGCTTGCTCGGCGCAAGGACATCCCACGCTCGCGGGCAACTATGAAGTGGACATGCTGCTCGCCAACGTCTGCAAGTTGAACGTGACGCGCTTCCCGTACGAACTCGCTCGATTGGCGACTGACATCGCGGGCGGCTTGATAGGAACGATGCCCTCAGCCCGGGACTTGGAAGACCCGGTCGCTGGGCCATACATCAAAAAGTACCTGGCCGCTGTCCAAGGTGTGGACACGGTGGATCGAATGAAGGTCTTGCGTCTGATTGAGAACATGGTCGCGGGAGCAGGCGCAGTCGCTTACCTCATCGAGTCCATGCACGGCGCTGGCTCGCCGATGGCGCAACGCATCATGATCGCCCGCCAGGGCAACCTCGAAGGCAAGATCGAATTAGTCAAACAACTCTTAGACATTCGTTGAAGGCAACAGACCTTCGAGGTTTCGCGCAAGCACCTCGAAGGTCTTGTCACGGGAGAGGCGCGCATAAAGTCCGAGGAGATTCGCAACGTCGCGATGATCGGCGCCGGCACAAAGGACATCCCCGGCTTTGTGAGCAACCGGCTCCAGTATGCGGTGTTGAGGGAGGCTTTGCACCTGCTCGCGCAAGCCGCACATGCCAAGGAAGTCATTCCGCCCTCGCTTTGCAAGAGCACATGCAGACCAAGCTGCTCGGCTTCAGTTTGGTCCCGGACATCATCCACATCGAGGAATACGTGTGGAAAGCGGGCACCGCATTCGCAATGTGAGAATGTATTTCACTGACAGACACCTGATCTTCGCTTTCGTTCAAGAAACCGCTGTGATTTGGCCCGGTTGCCACATTCGTCCATCGAGCACCACCGCCGCATGTGATTCCGACTGGTGTCTAAAAAGAGCCAGTCGCAGCTCTCGCCAGCGCATTCGTGTATCCGACTCAGATTTCCAGAAGTTAACAACTCTGCTGCTGAGATCGCTATGGGCCAGAGCATCCGGTGCAATGCTGTCCTGTCAGCCCAGTCCAAAACGAAACCGTCCTCCGTTCTGACGATCTGCGAATGGGCAAGCGCTTCGGCTCGCGCTTCGTTCAATTGGGAAAGATCAGTTGCTTTGGGAGAGCCCCCATGGGCAATCGCTGAGAAAACCCGGTAGAGGGTTTCCCGCAACGCTATGACGCGTTTGAAAGCTGTAGCCGCCCTGTCGGGTTGGCGAGTGGCTTCTCGGATGAGAGATTCGGCGTTGCGGTCTGGCAGAATGCCTGCTTTCCGGCTCCACAGCACAGCGTCGCGATAATTCTTGAGGTATTCATGTGCTGGGGTTTTGCCATGTCCATTCAGGGTATTGGCAAAGTCCAGACACAACACTCCGCCGATCAGCCGGTGAGTCTGTGCTTCTGATCTGATTTCATCCATAGAGACAAGTACTGGCATTGAAGGTTTGGCGCGCATGGACGGCAGTTCCATCTAACCGCTATACCTATAGTAACAGGTTGAAGCAGAATTGTCAACATCCCTCTTTTTCCTGTGCTCATCTTGACCATACTAGCCGCCGCATGTTGTTTTTCTGCTTGACTGGCCGATAGTCGTACTCGTTTTCTCTTGTCACTGCACTCGTCAAACCGTGCCTTTGCTCACCCCCTTGACAACCTGCTCATGGCTCAGTATACTGTAACCGGTATAAAGTGATGAACCGGTTGAATATGGTTTGCCGGTTTAGGAAAGGAGGAAAGTCTATGAAACCTTCAAGACACGGGCAAATGCTCGCCTCGAGCACAGGTCTGGCCCTCGCCATTGCATTACTTGTCGCCGGGTGCACAACTTCTACACCTGTCCCCATTCCAACTGCACCCAATATGGGCGCGATCACGCCCGGCCCGCACAAACAAGTGCCTGATCTCTCAACAACGATTGAGGTTCCGCCGTTCCCTTATTCGACGCCGCTTCCGGCGCCGGTGCCTTCGATCTTGGATGGCCTTTACACAAAGACGGTTCCGTTTGAAGGCACGCCTGTCCCCTGCAAACGGTGTGCGGGCTATCGCTTGGAGGGTGGTGTGTGGTCGCTGTATTTGGACAAGGGTATTTTCAAGGTGTTCCAACAAGACACTGATTTTGAAGCAGTAGGTTCCTTTACTGTTTCAGGAGACCGCATCACATTCTTCAACGATCCCTATTGCGAAGAGAATCTGCAAATGGTGGGAATTTATACATGGAGGTTGGACGGGAACTCGCTGACGCTGGCGGCGAACGACGATGCGTGCTCAATTGGCCTCAGGGCGAAAAATCTAACGTTCTCTCCCTGGATCCGGGTCGAGCGAAAACAGAGTCAAAACGCTGACCCATGTCAACCTCCCAACCGGGAAGCTGCCGTTACAGACCACTGGCCCAAGCCAACCGGTTGTCCATAAAGCACGCCGCAAAGCCGCCAAGTGAAAACCAAATCCGAAGGCCCTACCACAGTGAACTCTTTGTCCAGGATGTCAAACTTGTCGCCGATGACGATAGTGTGCCGTTGAGCCAGGATTCTATCCACGACGACTTGATGGTCCTTGCTCAGTCTTGACAGGGAAATGGTAGGGCCAAATGACGCAAACTCAAATAGGCCGAATCGCCTATATTACTGCGCGGAAGGTTTTGAGGTGGGCAATTGAACGACGACTAGCGCACCCTGCCCAGGCGAGGATTGAATATCGAGGTGGGCCCCGATCAGTTCTGCGCGCTCGTGCAATCCCAGCAGGCCAAAATGTCCGCCCGGCGCAAGCTCCGCCGGACTCGCGGGCGCCTGGAAGCCGCGCCCGTTATCCGAGATGGTCATGATCACCGCATCCGGCTTGAAGGTAATGTTCAATGACGCCTGTGAAGCCTGAGCGTGGCGGGCCACGTTGCTGAGGGCTTCCTGCGCCATGCGATACAAGGCCAGCTCCACTTCGGGCGCAAGGCGGCGCTCCGAACCAATGCGATGAAACTCTACTCGCAGATTATCCGCCTGGCCGACTTCGCGGGTGAGCATCTCTAGCGCGGCGACGAGCCCAAGGTCCTCCAGGTAGATGGGACGCAACGCTCGCGTAAAACGGCGCAGGTCAGACATAGTTTGCTCTATGAGCGTCTGGATTTCCGCGAGCATACCTGCCGTGGGAGAATCAGCCAGCGAAAGCTGCGCGAGTTGGATACGCTGGTTGAGCGCGATGAGCGATTGCAGCGTGTCGTCGTGCAGCTCGCGCGCGAGGCGGCGGCGTTCTTCTTCCTGGCCCGCCGTGATCGCGCCGATGTAACTGCGCAGGCTTTCTTGCGCTGCCTTGACCTTGTGCGCCATGTGAATCAACTCGGCCTGCAGGCGGCGGATTTCCATGATGCCGTCCACGGGCTGCTCGATGGCCTCATAGTGCCCCCAGGCCAGGTCAGTCGCTTTGGCTGAAAGCTCCTGTAATGGCTGGACGATCTGGCGCGTTCCAAACCAAAGAGCGACGAGCGCCAACAACAA
>Ga0315268_10004367_pt1 | contig 15364 bp, 13 predicted proteins | sample C1_top_MG_FD_204535 | JGI IMG/M metagenome (GOLD analysis project Ga0315268, IMG submission 204535) | Sediment microbial communities from Yellowstone Lake, YNP, Wyoming, USA - C1_top | ecosystem: Environmental > Aquatic > Freshwater > Lake > Sediment | place: USA: Wyoming | collected 2017-08-01
AACTGAAGCTCTTCCTGGACAAAATCCAGGTCGAAGAGCTCGATTATCAATTAAATTAAACATATGGTTGTCCACGATGTCGTGGCACATAAATCCGTCCACGATGTCGTGGCACTCAACAATTAAGCATTAACTCAATAGTGCAATTTAATAAATAGCGAAATTATATATTACGTATATTAATTGTTAACCCGCGGAGAAGCGTATGCTCGCACCTACGGTTACTCTACCTGATGCACCAATCGGCGAATGGACCGGCATCCGCACTAACTCAGCGACCGGTCTCTTTGCCTATCGGCACGTTCAGGCCATTAACCTGCTGGAATTTCCCGACTTCGGGGGTGGCGACCTAACTGCCGACCAAAGGCGCGATGCGCTCCGTAACGCGGTCAACTTCCAGAAGCCGCTTGCTGCATTGGCGATCTTCCTAGGCGTCGTGGCTCTCGAAGACTTCGTGCGCGACTTCGGCGCACGAATGGCCGACTACCCTCATCTTAGTCAGCACTTTCCCGCGCTCGCACAACTGCGGTCAACGCCGATACCTAGGGCGCCAGATCAAGCCTTCAGACGGCTCGACACTGACCCGACAGGTGAGGTAGATCCGGAGAAGGTGAATGCGCTCTTCCGGAAATCTCTCGATGTGGAACCAATCCCGGCCTCCGAATACCCTCGCCTGCGTGACCTCGCGCTCATACGTCACACCGTCGCACATCACGCGGCGGTGATCCGCCAGGTGGATGTACCGCGCTTTCAGTACTACATAGTCAGGCCGGGGCAATCGATCAATCCGCCAGCGGACTTTGTGCGTGAGACGCTGACCTATCTATATAGGACGGGTAGAACGATCGAAGATGCGATCCAGCACCGCGTGTTCTCGGTGGTACTACCGACGATAGGTCCAGACTGGTGGAGCGGTCGTCCGCCAAAGCTTCTGGAACTGATCGAGTTCTTTGATTACTTTGGATTCATCGAGACTACTAACGGCCCGGTCGGTTACGCTGCACCCGGCACGGTTGAGTACAAACGTATGCAGGAAGAGGCCGCACGCATCAAGGAGAAGCTCATTGATAGGTGCATCCAAGACCTGCAGGCGCGGTTCGCGCCTTAGATTTAGGGCTAACCCCTCGCTCAACCGGACCTCCAACAGCGTGGCTCGCTTTCAGCGTACTACGCTGTCTCCGGCCGGTTAGCTCGAACGTTATGCCTTTCAAACACCTTGACTTATCATTTATAATAAGTTATTAATTATAATAATGTGGCACATACAAGAACATCACAACTTAGATAAGATTGTTGCAAAATTACCGCTACAGGTCGTAAAAAAATACGAGCTTTGGAAAGATATCGTTTTTCGACATGGGCCAGATAAATTAAGGGAATTTCCTGGTTTTCATGACGAAAAATTAAAGGGAGAGTTTGAAGGACAACGATCATCTCGACTTAATATTCAATATCGGATTATTTATTCTATCGAAAAAGAAATAGTTTCGGTTTATGTCATTGATATAACACCGCATAAATATTAGGGAATTAAAATAATGAAAATTAAAAAATCGGATTTTAAACCGGCGAAACAGCATACGTTATTGACTACCGGAGAAGTAATTAAAATGTTGCGCGAATTCAAAGGATGGACTCAAGAGGAATTATCAAAATATTGCTCTATCAACGCAAAAAATATCAGTATGCTTGAAAACGATAAATTAGAAATCGGTAAAAAAAGAGCAGAGCAACTCGCCAAGGCATTTAATGTACATCCTGCTATAATTATGTTTCCTGAATACGAATCAAAAGAAATTCAAAAAGCGGCATAATCTTTCACTGGTGCGGGCGCAAAAAGCCGCGCCACACAGTTCAGACGTTCAACAGAAGGGCGATGGCATTGTTATGAGAGGATATCTGGAGACAAAGCGCAGCGGAAGGCTTTCCGAAGATCAAGTTTAAATAATGAGAACGTTCTTTCATGCTTCATTGAAAAGATTATTATGCTGAATCAAAACAATCCCCAAAATAAGGCCCAAATAGTCTATTTCTCCCATGGAGGAGGTCCCTTGCCGATTCTTGGAGACCCCAGCCATAGATCGATGGTCGATTTCATGATACAGCTTCCGGCCCGGCTCAGTAGACCAGATGCAATCATCGTCATCAGCGCCCATTGGGAAGAAAGCGCAGCAACGCTGTTAGGCGCACAATCTCCTCCCATGTTTTACGATTATTATGGTTTCCCTGATGAAGCCTATAAAATCACCTACCCAGCTCCCGGATGCCCAGAGCTTGCGAATAGTATTGCCGGATTACTGAATAACAACAATATACCGGCCCACATCGATCCCCAGCGGGGATTCGACCATGGCTTATTTATCCCGCTGAAACTGATGTATCCTCAAGCCGATATCCCGTCGCTTCAACTTTCGCTGTTGCGCGGTCTTAACCCGACTGCACATTTAGCTCTTGGGAAAGTGTTGCGCGGTTTGCCGCATGAGAATATCTTGGTAGTCGGATCCGGGTTTTCATTCCATAACATGAGAGCATTTTCCTGGCAGGGAATTAATGAGCCTGATCCGGCAAATGATGCCTTTCAAAATTGGCTAATCGAGGTATGTACCGGACCAATAACCCAGTCCGAGCGTGAACAAAGTCTGATCGATTGGCATAAAGCACCTTCCGCACGCTACTGTCACCCCCGTGAAGAGCATCTGTTGCCACTCCACGTGTGCCTCGGTATGGCGGATAGGCCAGCTACAACGATATTTGATGACTACATCCTGGGCAAGCGGGGGGTTGCGTTTTTGTGGTGAGGGAAAACAGATGAATTCACCGTCCCCATATTATCTTAAATCAGTTTGAAATGATGATTTAAAACGTATATGGTATAAAATAGTGATCATTCAAAAAAGAGTTGGTGATCCTAATATAATTCAAGGATTCAGGGGTTCGAGGCAAAGGTAAGCCTTTAAGAACTCCAGAGGAATATTGGAGCGGTTGAATAAGGTATTAAAATGAATCTCAAATCCAAACTTCCCGATATCGGAGTAACCATCTTTACCAGGATGACTGCGCTTGCAAACGAAAGTAATGCCATCAATCTTTCGCAGGGATTCCCCGATTTTGAGGTAGACCCTGAACTGACGGGGCTTGTGTATAAATACATGCAAACCGGGTTCAACCAGTATGCTCCGATGCAAGGTGTAATGTCGCTTCGTGAAAGGATAGCCGAAAAGACTTTCAGATTGTACAAAGCCTCGTATGACCCTGCAACGGAAATAACGGTTACGTCCGGAGCTACCGAGGCTTTGTTTGCGGCAATCGCCGCGGTTGTGAACAAAGGGGACGAGGTGATAGTTTTTGAACCGGCTTTTGATTGCTACGCTCCCGCCATACTTTTAAGCGGCGGCATCCCGAAGTACATCAAAATGAAACCGCCTGATTACAGTATAGACTGGGAAGAGGTCAAAGATGCTGTATCGGCAAGAACAAGGCTAATGATATTAAACTCGCCGCATAATCCTACGGGTTCCGTCCTCTCAAAAAATGACATTTCATCTCTCCGGGAAATTATCCGGGAAACGGACATATTTATTATCAGCGACGAAGTATACGAGCATATAATCTTTGACGAAATTTCTCATGAAAGCATGGCAAGATATTCCGATCTTGCCTCCCGGAGTTTCGTCATAAGCTCTTTCGGCAAGACATACCATACTACCGGATGGAAGGTTGGATACTGTCTTGCCCCAAAAATCCTTTCGGCCGAATTTCAGAAGGTGCATCAGTTCCTGACATTTTCAACCAATACTCCTGTTCAGCATGCATATGCCGAATTTCTAACAAATGAAAATGCTTACCACGGCTTATCCGGATTCTACCAGGAAAAGAGAGACAGGTTTCTATATCTTCTGGAAAACTCCCGGTTCAAACCGGTTCCGTGCAGGGGAACATATTTTCAAATGCTCGACTATTCATCCATATCGGATGAACCTGATACCGTCTTTGCAAAGCGGATTACGGTTGAATACGGTGTGGCATCAATCCCCCCGTCCGTATTCTATCACGAAAACGACGACCACAAGACACTTCGTTTCTGTTTTGCAAAAAAAGATGAAACACTCGAAAAGGCAGCGGAAAAATTATGCAGGATTTAAAGGTTACACTTATACAGACCTCCCTTTTCTGGGAGAATATCGAATCGAACCTCTCCTTATTCGATAAGAAAATAGACGGCATCAGGGATGAAACGGATCTTATAGTTCTTCCCGAGATGTTCACCACAGGGTTCAGCATGAATGCGGATAAGCTTGCCCAGGATATGGGAAGCTCAGCGGTCAAATGGCTGAAGGAAAAATCCCGCAGCAGACAGATCGATATAACAGGCAGCATGATCATCAAGGAGAATGGGAAATATTTCAACCGCCTCTTATGGGCAAAGCCCGACGGAACTCTTTCATATTATGATAAAAGGCACCTTTTCAGAATGACCGGGGAAGAGAAAGTTTACAGCGAGGGCGATAAAAAAATCACGGTTGAACTGAAAGGATGGAAGATCAGGCCGTTTATCTGCTACGATTTAAGATTTCCGTGCTGGACAAGAAATCATAACAATTCATACGACGTTGCGGTATTTGTTGCAAACTGGCCGGAAAAACGCTCATACCACTGGAAAACTCTCCTTACTGCAAGGGCGATCGAAAACCAGTGTTACGTCATAGGCGTAAACCGGGTGGGAGAAGATGGAAACGGCTATTATCACAGCGGAGATTCCTCCGTAATAGATCCTGCCGGAAATATCATTTTCAGAAAACAGGACGAAGAATCTGTTTACACGGCATCGCTGTCCTATCCGGTTTTGCAGGAATACCGCAAATCCTTTCCGGCCTGGATGGATGCAGACGGATGCAGACTGAAATGATCGGAACGGAGCTTGAAAGAAAAATTCTTCACGGTCTTGCCCTCGAATGGGAAAACGCCCTCTATCTTCTTGATTTAAAATACCGCGAATTAATCCGGATACCTGCGTTCAGCCTGAAAGATATGAAAAGAAGGCTCGGATACTGGTCAGGCGAAAAAAAAGAGATCTGCATAAACCGGGAATTTGCATTATCCGGCAACTGGGATTCTGTAAGGAGAATATTACTTCACGAAATGGCTCATCAGCTTGCCGAACAGGCTTTCAGCGCCCAAGCCGAAACTCCGCACGGCCCTTTATTCAGAAAAGCCTGCTATCTCTTACGGGCTGATTACAGGGCTTCTGAAGACTACATCCCCGATAAGGAAAACTCTGTAATAATGCAGCGGATCAGGAAACTTTTTGCCCTCGCCGAGAGCAGTAACCGGAATGAAGCTGAATCCGCCATGCGAAAAGCCCATGAGCTGTCGGCAAAATACAATATCGATATCCTTTCTAAAAACACCGCAAGGAATTTCATAAGCGCATTCGCCGGAACTCCGGCTCTCAGACATCCGCGGGAAGAATATGATCTTGCCCGGCTTATAAGGGAATATTATTTTGTCTGGACCATCTGGGTTCCGGCATATGTTATCGAAAAAGAGAAGATGGGGCGCGTTCTTGAATTATGCGGAACTCCCGATAACATATCTATAGCCTCTTATGTCTATGATTTCATCAGGCGCTACATTGAAAACCGGTGGGTTGAATACAACAGTGACAACCTGCTGAACCGTTACCGGAAGACAGATTTTGCATCAGGCATAATAAGAGGTTTTACCGGAAAATTGAAATCAAACGGCGGAATCAAACCTCATGCAGGATATGGGCTGATAAAAACGGAAGACCACCTGCTGAAAGAACATGCAAAATACAGGTATCCGCATACCGTCACAATTTCGAGAAAAGGCTCAAGCTGCGATAGAAATATTCTTCAGGACGGAATAAATATCGGCAAAGAGCTTGTGATCTCAAAAGGGATAACAAAATCCGACGGGAGCAAAAGATTTCTTCTGGGATGCAGTGAGTAATAAATCGCTATAATTTGCCGGATCCAAGTATGATGGACCCGTAAAAAGTCATATGCGAACGGATTTGAGATTTTTGGGAAATAGATTTTTAAATTACTGAGCGTTAAAAATCACAAGCTGTTTGAGGGCGTTAGCCCGAGTTCTTGTGATTTAGCGAAGTGATTTGAAAATCCCCAAAAAGCTCATTGAGTGAGCATATTTTGACTTTTTACGAGTCCATCAAGTATCGACCTTGCGATTGCAAGGTCTTCAGGTGTCGTAATTTTGATGTTGTTTATGCTTCCTTTTATTATTCTTACTTTTTCTCCAAGCCTTTCCACCAGAGACGCGTCATCGGTTCCTCTAAATCCTTCTTTTCTTGCGCTGTCGTGGGCTTTTTTTATAAGGCAGTAGTCAAAAGCCTGGGGTGTCTGGGCCAGCCACACGGAATCCCTTTCAAGTGTTTTTTCAATATATCCGGAACCGTCTGCAAGCTTTAATGTGTCGGATGCCGGCAGGCCGAGGATGCATGCCCCGTGCAAAACAGCCTCTCGTACGCATTTCTCAATGCTTGAAGGGTTTACAAAGGGGCGGACTCCGTCGTGTATTACGACCGTGCTTTTTTTTTCATCAACTGCCAGAAGGCCGTTATAGACCGAATCCTGCCTTTTTAAACCGCCTGCAACAGGAGTGACTTTTTTTTTAATACCGGCCGGATTGATTATTTTCTCAATGCAGAAGCCGATATCGCCGGCTGGAACAACGAGGATAATTTCATCGATTAAAGAGCACTTGTCAAATGCTTTAAGAGTAAGTGAAAGCAAAGGGACTCCCTCAAGCTCAAGATACTGCTTGCGGGTCGTACAGTTCATTCTAACGCCCTTTCCTGCGGCCACTATAACTGCATAAACCATCGGTATTACCTGAGGTATTTAAGCTCCTTCGGAAGGGGAATGCCTTTCCCCATGGTATCTTCACCGTAATTGACGCCTGCAAGAATCTCTATGTCTTTCAGGGCGCGCGCATCGCCTTCAAAGGTAACCTTGTCTATTTTCTCTTTCTGAATCTTCCCTCCGGCCCATTGTATATCAAGCACATTGCTTGCATCAAATCTGTCCGCCCCTACACATAGTTCGACCTGGCCTCCGAAATGCTGTACAATTTTGGCGACAAGAAGGCTCGGCCTGCTGTGAAAACCGAGGGATACGGGAATTCCGACCGTGACCGACGAGCGTTCAATATTCTCGTTCAGTATCTCTTTTGCAAGATCTTTCCCGTTTGATAAAAATTGGCATACATAATAGAGGCAGTAGTTTATCGTGCGGTCGAGAAGGATATTAGGATCAACAATCAGTGAAAGTCTCTCCTGGGTTTTTTTGTAAATGCTCTTGTAACCGGCATCGTGGAGATGCCTTTCGTAAAAATGAAGGAGCCTGCCGATTATCTGGAGAAGATGAAAGACCACAGAAAAAAATCCGCGGAGCTGCTTTAATTTCCTGTTCCCGAACTCGTATCCTCCATGTATAACATAGGTATCGAAAGAAGACTGAAGATTGTGAACCAGCATTTCAAAACGTCTTATTTCAACCTCATTTATCCTGTCCGGAACAATTGCCGGTATTTCATCGATATCATACGGTTCGTCAAAACCGTAATGGTCAAAGCTGGCAGCAATATCCAGGAATTCACTTGCTATTTTTACTATGTTCTCCTTCTGCTGGTCGCTGTTTTCATCGTCAATATCATATTCGAGTTTTTCACCGGTCGATACGCTTGGAAAATCGGCGGGGCTGAACTTTTTCTTCGGGATCGGAATGCCGAGGCGGCCTGCCTCTCTGATTATCTCAGGAGCCATCTTTAAAATGGTTTCGGTAAAGAAAGCCAGAGTGGCCTTTCCTTCATCCATGAAGTTCCCAAGAACAGGCAGGTCATAGAAATCGAGCCTGTTTAAAATATGCGTCTGCGAATAGCAGGCAAGGCTCAAATGCCTTGCCGCAGCCGAGAGTTCCCTGTAATAATACCAGTTTTTGCTGTTTTTTGCCCCGTGAAAATCCAGAAAATCCTCAAGAAGCTGCGAAGAAGAGATAAAAGCGGAAAAGAACTTTTTAACAAGCAGCCGCTTAGGATTTTCCAGGCTTAAAAGGGAGGAACAGCATTTAAGATAATCGTAAGAGAATATCCCGACCTTTTCGGCAAAAGAGCCGTCTATGGTATTTTCCCGCAATTGCATAGTTGCCAAGAATATCCTTAGTTTCCATAATTTGTTTTCGGATGAACACTATTAAATTACGGCCGGAGCAACCCGTAAGCCGAATTCTGTTTCCGCTTCAGGTTACCCCGAAACGGACAACGACCATTCATCTAAGGATGCAGATTGCCCTGCATCTCATGCGACCTACCCGGGAGCTCGGACGGGCAGCCCTCAGACACTCCCCTATTTGGTCTTGCACCGGGTGGGGTTTGCAAAGCTTCCCCGGTCACCCGGAGAACTGGTGCGCTCTTACCGCACCTTTTCACCCTTACCCTGCCGAAGCGGGGCGGTATATTTTCTGTTGCACTTTCCTTCACGTCGCCGCGACTCCACGTTATGGAGCACCCTGCCCTGCGGTGTTCGGACTTTCCTCAGGATCGGAATAATCCGGTCCTGCGGTCGTCTGGATTGCTCCTGCCGTACTTAATGATCTTTGCATAACATCGTGTTATAGGCCGGCATGCTTCCCACGCGTCCTGCCCTTCAAGGCGTGGAACTTTCCTTCCCCCAGTAAATTATTCTCTGACAGTGAGGGCAGAATTTTATGCTGTCGAACCTCTGAAGCTCGTTATACATCTGGGGTGGAATATTCATATTGCATCCGCTGCAAATCGAATCGGCTACCGGCGCAATTGCAATTCCCCTTATCAGCTCCCTGACCATGTTGAACTTTTGCATCAGATCGGGACTGACTTTTTTCGAAATACTTCCCCATTTTTCGTCAAGCGCCGCGAGATTCATATTATCCTGCTCGGTTTCGTTAATTAAAAACTCCTTTTCCCTGTTTATCCTTTCTTCTATTGAAAGGAATTCCTTCTTCAGCCTGGAAACTTCTTTTTCAGCAGCTTCGATGACGTCAAGATCTTTCAGCATTTCCTCTTCGATTCTGGAGTTTTTCACCTTTATGTCGTCAATCTCTTTTAAAACCGACTGGTACTCCTTGTTCGTTTTCACTGCCGAAAGCCTCTCCTGGCTTTTATTGTACAAAGAAAGGTTGGCCTGATAATCCGACTCGCATGAGCGGTATTTTTTCCTCAACTCGTCTATAAGTGATTTTTCCTTTTCTATCTCCTGTCCGGCATCACTTAACTCGGCATCGAGGCCGCCTATCTTACCGGAAACACCCGCAAGAGCCGATTTAATCCTGTTTGTTTCAATTTCGATTTCCTGCAGCTGAACCAAAATTCCTATCTGTTCTCTCATATTGATCATTTTTTAATATATTTAAATAGGTTAATGACGGCTCTGTAAAAGTCTCTGCGGCGAAGAGCTTTTAACTTTCCCGTCTTAATTCAGACTTTTTACGAGTTCAACAACAATTACGGCTTCGCAATAAGTCCATCCCCAGTTTCATAAAACATCAAACGGATCATGTTCAATCCCGCAAGCCTCAATCAGAATATCATAACCGGCTTCCCTTGTCATCACCCTGAGCCGTTTGGCCAGTTCTTCAACAATAATATGCTCGGAGGCAAAATGGCCTATATCGATGAGACCCAGCCCTTCCGCTTCTGCGGATCTTGCATCGTGATAACGCAAATCGCCTGTAATGTAAACCTGGGCACCTGACTTGAAAAAATCCTTGAGCAAGCCCGACCCGCTTCCCGTGCAAACGGCGGCATGAGTCACAGAAAGCCTTGGATCACCTGCAATTTTTATATTCTTTAAAGCAAGTTTCCTTTTTATCTTTTCAGCAAGTATATAAAGCTCCGTCTTTCCCTCAAGCTCACCCACACGGCCCATACCCGTCAGTTTATCATACTCACAGAGCGGATATACATCATATGCCATTGTTTCGTAGGGATGGCTTTTTCTGACATGGGCGATGACTTCCGGAATATCAGCTTTCCCTGCAACCGCTTCAATCCTTACCTCATCCACATCCGATATTTCGCCAATCTTACCCATAAAAGGCTTTGCCGAAGACCCTGGCCTGAAAGTCCCTTTTCCTGCGCTCCTGAAAGAACAGCATGTGTATGAACCGATTATTCCGGCTTGCGTTTCAAACAGAGATTTAATTACATTCTGTTCGTGCCCGGCCGGAACATATACAACAAACTTGCACTTTCCGGCTTCGCCCGACCCGCGAAGTACCCTGGTGTTTTTAAGGCCTATGCGAAAGGCAAGAAGATCATTCAAGCCATCTTCTGCGCTGTCAAGATTGGTATGCGCTGAAAAAACAGCAAGTCCGCAGACTGCTGCCTTATGAATAACAGAGCCTGCCGGAGAGGCGAAATCTACCGATTTGAGAGGGTTAAATATCAGAGGATGGTGAGTGATCAGAAGGTCAACCTTGCTTTTACATGCAGCATCAACGACATCAGGGGTCGGATCAAGGGCAACCCATGCTTTGTTTACAGGCCAATCTTTATTGCCCACCTGAAGGCCCGGATTGTCCCATTCTTCAGCAAGCCTGAATGGAGCAATTTTTTCAATTAAACTTACAACATCAGATACTGTTGCGGACATTGGGGAATATCACCATTCTGATGATCCTTTATTATTAAAAAACTCATATAAACCAAAAACTTCATAAAAAAGGCGTGGTTTCATGCAACCACGCCTATAAATAAAAATATCCGGTTTTTTTTAAAGCAAGTCAAATATACCATCTTTTGATGACCTTTATAGCCGCAAGTCACCTTCTTCTCCATTAACAGGTATGGGCCCACCTGGGATCGAACCAGGGACCGACCGGTTATGAGCCGGTGGCTCTACCAGCTGAGCTATGGGCCCTCAAACCAGCTTTGCGCCTGACATTTATATTTATAAGAATACTTTGTCAAGCACTACATTTGACGAGTTTGTAAAAGTCCATCCCGTCACATTTCAATGAAGTTTTTTAACTTCCGGCTCCTTGTAGGATGCCTCAGTTTTCTTAATGCCTTGGCCTCTATCTGCCTTATACGCTCGCGTGTCACCTGAAAATCCTGGCCTACTTCTTCCAGAGTATGATCGGCCTTCTCCCCAATTCCGAACCGCATCCTTAAAACCTTTTCTTCACGTGGAGTTAGAGTTGCAAGCACCTTCCTTGTTTGTTCGGCCAGGTTCTGGTTTATCGCCGCATCGGAAGGAAGCATGAACTTTTTATCTTCTATAAAATCTCCAAGATGGCTGTCTTCTTCTTCTCCGATAGGAGTTTCAAGAGATATAGGCTCTCTCGCTATCTTCAAAACCTTGCGGACTTTTTCAAGCGGAATTTCCATTTTTTCCGCAATCTCTTCGGGAGAGGGTTCGCGCCCCTGCTCCTGGACAAGGTATCTCGATGTCCGAATCAGCTTGTTTATCGTTTCAATCATATGCACAGGGATACGGATAGTCCTCGCCTGATCGGCGATAGCTCTTGTTATGGCCTGCCTGATCCACCATGTTGCATATGTGCTGAATTTATAGCCGCGTCTGTATTCAAATTTGTCGACGGCTTTCATGAGGCCGATGTTCCCTTCCTGGATCAGATCCAGAAACTGGAGGCCCCTGTTGGTATACTTCTTTGCTATGCTGACAACAAGGCGAAGGTTGGCCCTTGTCAGTTCGCTCTTGGCCAGTTTGGCATTCAACCTCCCTTCCGCAACAGAGGTCATTATTTTTCTCAATGTGCGGCAATTGGATTTAATCTGAAGCTCTCTTACTTCTATAAGCTCATGATTTTTTCTGATCTCGTCAAAGAGCGATGAAAGATCATCCCTTCCAATTTTGCAGCGGGACCTGGCCCATTTGGTGAAATGATTTCTTGATTTAATATTGGCCCGAAGCTCTGACAGCGACGAACCTGTCTTCTCCGCACAATACACAATCTTTTTTTCCACAGACTCGAACCAGCCTATATGTCCTTTCATGGCCGATTCAATCCTGTCAAGAACACCGCTTTCAAGACGCCATTCTTTCAGAAGTTCAAATATTTTATTGTTATTTGCGAATATCAGCTTTTTTATCCTGCGCTGCTCCTCCTTGTCAATTTTAGGGGAATAGAGCCTCTCTCGTAACTCCTTGTTTTCTTGATGTATATCTTTAATGGAATGGATCGCTTTAATGAAATTATCGACCTGGATCATTTCGTCGACATAGGTATCGCCTTCATCAAAATCTTTCAGAACATGTTTAGGGCGGAGGGATCCGCTTTCAATCTGCATTCCAAGGTCTATAATGCATTCAACCCCTGGCACCATATCAATCAGGGCTCTTAAAACCTCCTGCTCGCCGTCTTCAATTTTCTTCGCTATTTCAACTTCACCCTCCCTGCTCAAAAGGGTTACAAGACCCATCTCTCGCAGATACATCTTGACGGGATCGGTCACTGTTCCGAAATTTGCCGATGCCGATTCACCGCGCTTTACTTTTTTTTCCTTTATCCCTTTTTCGCCGTCTCCCTTATGTTTACCGTCATCAACGATTTCTATGTCATGTTCGTCAAACAGCATTAGCGTTTCATCTATCCTGTCGAGAGAAAGGACATTATCGGACATGCTTTCACCAAGCTCATCATAGGTTATATATCCCTGATTTTTTCCTTTTGATATAAGGTCGTTGAAGCCTTCTTTGTTTAAAGATTTAGACCTTTCCGTTTTTAAGACAGGTGCCTTTGCCCCGGTTTTTTTATTTTTTTTCTTTTTGCTTTCCCGTTTGTCAGCGGATTTCCTTGTCATAGAGTTTCGCCTCCCGAAGCTTTCAGGTTATAATCCTTTTTTTTCAGTGCCTGAATCTGCTTTTCCTTCAATAATTCCAACAGCAACTTTTCATCCTTTGTTTCTTCAGCCGCCTTTATTTTTTTTGTGCTGGTATCTTTCTGCCGTTTCCGGCTGTATTCAAACTGTGTTATCAGCCTTATGCAACCTTCTCTTGTCCAGGCCTCTTCGTTAATGGCAAGAAAGGCCGCCATGCGGTTTTTCTCTTCATCATCAAAGACCTGCATTACATCCTGTGCCTTCATCTCCAGTGAAGACCTTTTTTCTATGATGGCGTTCCCCATCGATTTTAAAACTTCATCGGTAAAATTGTTCAAAACATCGCGTTTTATTATTTCCGGAAGTATTTCAGGAAATTGAAGTATCATAGCTATTATCTGACGCTCAAGCCTGCTTCCTTTTCCCATGCCGGACGCGGAACTATTCCAACCCGCGGAGCCTTCCGTCCCCCTGTCCACATTAATGCCGCCTCCGTTTGACCAATATCGAGTCTCCCCGTTTTTCCTGCCTGCCTGCGCGTCTTTCACTCTTTCATGAATTGCGGATTCATCAATATCAATTTTTTCAGCAAGTTCAAGTATATAAAGAGACCTCGCAACTCCGTCCGCTATCGAAGCAAGAACGGCCTTCAGCTCTGAGATAACTCTGATCTTTCCTTCGACCGACAAACCGTGTTTTTTTATCGCGCTGTTTATCAAAAAAGAGACTGCTCCAAGAGATCCTGACACAGCTTTCCTGAAAGATTCCGCGCCAAACTTTACAAGGTATGAATCAGGATCGTATCCTGAAGGAAGTACCATAATCCTTGCATCTGCATATCCCCTGTCGAATATTTCAATGCTCCTGTATGCCGCCTTTATACCTGCATCATCCGAATCATAAACCAGTATGAATTTGCCGTCTTTCCCGATAATCCCCCTTAACATCTGCACATGTTCAGGGGTAATGGCGGTTCCTAGTGTGGCTACGCTGTTTCTCATCCCGTTCTGATGGAGAGAAAGAAGATCAAAGTAGCCTTCAACGATGTAAACGGTTTCAGTAACCCTGCACTCACTTCTTGCGGCATTAAGACCATACAGAGAACGGCTTTTGCTGAAGACAGCCGTTTCAGGCGAATTAAGGTATTTGGGAAGCGAATCGTCCATGACCCGCCCTCCGAAACCGATAACCTGTGAGTTTGGATCAAATATGGGAAAAATTATCCTGTCCCTGAAACGGTCGTAAAAACCTGGCGAATTGCTCCTTTGAATAATCAATCCGGCTTTTTCAATCTGTCCCGGCGGTATCTTTTTTTTAGTCAGATAGTTATACAGAGTATTCCAGCCTTCCGGAGCATACCCTATATGATAATTCCGGATGGTTTTTTCTGTTATCTCCCTTTTGTTAAGATAATCAAGCGCCGTTTTGCCTGAACTGCCTTCAAAAAGAGATTTGCAAAAAAAATCCATTGCCTGTTTATTGACAGAAAGAAGGCTTTCTTTTTCACTTATTCTTTTTTTTTGTTCCGGTGTCATAGATTCTGCCGGAATATCAATTCCGTATTTTCCGGAAATATATTTAACAGCCTCTGGAAATGTCAGCCCCTCTTTCTTCATCAGAAAAGCAAAGACGTTTCCCCCGGCACCGCATCCAAAACAATAAAATATCTGTTTTTCATAGCTTACTGTAAAAGACGGCGTTTTCTCCGCATGAAACGGGCATAAGCCGAGATGGTTCCTCCCGGATTTTTTTAACAGCACGGACCCGGAAATAATTTCCACGATGTCCGCCGCATTTTTGATTTCTGTAATTTTTTCTTCAGGAATAAAAAACGCCAAGAAGAGCACCCTCCAATTTATGGAACAGAAACGACACCTGATAACGGAAGGTCCTTAATAATAGGGATGGTTATAAACAATCTGCCACCTGATAGACCTTTAAATAACACTCCCTTTTGCCCGATTGCTATAAAGATTTGGTTTCCGGTCTCTGGTTTGTTGTTTCTGATTTTTCTCTTTTAACCAGGAACCAGGAACTATAAACCAAAAACTTGAGTCTTTATTATCGCCTTCCTTGTACTTTGCCGAAACTGGATGTTCTTCAAAGGTCTCCATGCACAATTTTTATATAACAAACTGAACCGAAACAGCGAGCGAATTAAAAATAGACGCTATTCCCTGCGGTCGAAGATTCCCCGTAGCTTGCTGCGGGGAACTTCAATTGCAATGACCTGCGACAAGCCGTAAAAACTATTTCAGTGATTAAATGTTTAATTTAATCACCGCAACAACTTATGTCAATATATTTTGATAAAATTTTGATGATGATTAATAAGAATGGTTTGCCTTTATTTTTCCGGCAATTCTGACAGCTTCCTTAAAGTCAAGTGTTCCGCTGTAAATGGCTTTGCCTGTGATAACTCCCACAACTCCGCAGCTTTCGAGGGAAAGTATGTTTTTTATATCTTCTATTGTCGAAACACCGCCTGATGCAACTACCG
>Ga0315268_10004368_pt1 | contig 15362 bp, 15 predicted proteins | sample C1_top_MG_FD_204535 | JGI IMG/M metagenome (GOLD analysis project Ga0315268, IMG submission 204535) | Sediment microbial communities from Yellowstone Lake, YNP, Wyoming, USA - C1_top | ecosystem: Environmental > Aquatic > Freshwater > Lake > Sediment | place: USA: Wyoming | collected 2017-08-01
AGGGCATCGATCGTTGACTTGAGTTCTTTCTGCTCGGTCTCCAGTTCCAATTTAGACATTTTCGTCAGACGTCGAAGCGGCATATCCAGGATGTAGGTTGCCTGCTCGTCATTGAGTTTGAATCCCTTAATTAGAGCCGCTTTTGCTTCGGCCGCATCATCGCTGCTGCGGATGATCTTGATTACCTTGTCGATGTCGATGATTGCTTTGAGGAGGCCGTCAACAAGAGTGAGGCGCGCAGTGGCTTTGGCTTTCCGGAACTCAGAGCGGCGGCGAACAACTTGCACGCGGTGGGCAATGAAGACCTGCAGTAGTTCCTTGAGGCCCAGTGTTTGCGGCCTGCCGTTGACGAGCGCCACGGCGTTGATGGCAAAACCATCTTCCATCGGGGTGAGTTTGTAAAGTTGCTCGAGCACTTGCTCGGGCTCGAAGCCGTTCTTGAGTTCGATGACGACGTTGGTCCCGGTCTTGCCATCGGTGAGGTCGATAATGTCGGAGATTCCTTGAATCTTCTTGGCCTTGGCTAGGTCGGCAATCCGCTCGACGATCTTCTCTGGTCCAATATTGAACGGCAACTCTTTGATGGTGATGCCCATTTTTCGGGATGAGACCTTTCCGATCTCAACGCTGGCGCGGACCTTGAAGCTTCCTTTTCCGGTTGAGTAGGCCTCTCGGACGCCTTCGACTCCGACGAGTTGACCGCCCGTTGGAAAGTCAGGGCCGGGGACGTACTTCATCAGCTGTTTCAGAGTTGCATTGGGGTTGTCGATGAGGAACTTGGTCGCGGCAATTACTTCTCCAAGATTATGGGGGGCCATGTTTGTGGCCATACCTACGGCGATACCTGAACCACCATTGACTAAAAGATTGGGATAGGCAGCCGGAAGAACTAGGGGCTCAAGAATCTGACCGTCGTAATTGGGTCCAAAATCAACCGTGTCCTCATCGGCTTCGGCCACCATCGCCATGGCAGGCAGGGCGAGGCGAGCCTCGGTGTAACGCATTGCGGCTGGACCCGAATCAAGGGAGCCGAAATTTCCGTGACCGTCGATCAGGGGCAAACCCATTGAGAATGACTGCGCCATTCTCACGAGTGCGTCATAGATAGCGACATCGCCATGAGGGTGAAACTTACCCATGACCTCACCGACGACTCGAGAACTTTTTACATGGCCGCGTTCTGGTCGAAGTCCCATTTCAGACATCGCATGGAGAATTCTTCGATGAACGGGCTTTAATCCATCACGCGCATCGGGGAGGGCGCGTGAATAGATGACCGAATATGCATACTCGAGGAATGAGCCAGACATCTCGGCGGAGACGTCGATATCGACGATCTTGCCCGGATATTCGCCAGGTTTTGGACCGATGGGCTTCTTGCCCTTGGATTCGGCTTTTGATGGAGTCTTTGCTGTTGCCATGGCGGTGATTATGCCAAGAGTGGGCTTTGATCTGCGGGAGTGACGTGCGGTCTAGCACCAATGATTGAAACACATTGGCCTGCAGCCACGGCACCGGCTTCCATGCATGTTTGGAGATCGTGGGTTTTGAGCCATGAAGCGATGAATCCTCCTGCGAAAGAATCTCCGGCACCAGTTGTATCAACAACGTGAGTGGGTATTGCCGATATTTTGATTAGTTCACCTTCGCGAGTTTTGCCTATTGCCCCTTCGGAACCACATTTGATGACTGCAATGGGTGCTACTTCTAAGAGCGCATTTAGTGCAAGTTCCAGTTGGGTGTGGCCCGTGAGAAAAGTTGCTTCTTCTTCGTTCATAAACAGGGCGGACATCAGTGGGAGCCAACTTTTAACTTCTTTGAGATCGACCTGGCTCATCCCGCCAACGGTTGCAGGGTCAAAGAAAATAGGGATTCTTTCTCCACGTATTTTGGCGATTATCTCGAGAACTCCAGAACGTGAGAGATCATCGAGAAGCGAATATCCGGAGAGATAGATGACATCGATCCCTTCGAGATCGGGCAGATCTCCAAGTGAGAGACCGGAATTTGCTCCCGTTTCTGGAAACATTGTCCGTTCACCCGTCAGATCAACAAGTACGACCACAACTCCAGTATGCGTTCCAGGAATTATGCAATCCCCGTGTTCCACTCCTAGCGCATCAAACTCAGAGATAAGCGCAATGCCCGCGGGATCGTGGCCCACGCGTGCCACTATCCGTGTTGGTGCCCCTGATACTTGCGACCATGAAGCGACATTGCCTGCGGCGCCGCCTCCGTGGGTGGAGATTTTCGAAGGCGTATCGCTACCGTAGTTAATTTTTGTTTGCAGGACCGCAATGACATCAAGCATTACATCACCGATGCATAGGACTTTTGCCATAGAACTATTTCACACTTGCTACTGCGATATCGGCCGCGAGAGCCGCATTGGATTTGATGATGTCGATATTGACGCGAAGTGATTCACCGTGACTTGTGGTGTGAAAGTGCTCTAACAAGAATGGCGTGACAGCCTTTCCGCTGATCCCATTGGCTCTTGCCAGCGCTAACCCACTGGCTAAAATCTCATCGTGGCGTGTGCGATCCATCTCATGGAGCACAGGATTGGCGACGATGAGTGCAGCGCGATTAGTTTGTATAGCATTGCGAGCCTTTTGGATCTCGACTATTTCGGATGGGCTCTCAACGCGATGTTCGATGGTGAACCCTGAATCGGTGAGATAGAAGCCTGGAAAACTGTGTGTCCTGTATCCAACGAGTCCGATAGAGAGAGTCTCCAGACGTTCCAGTGTCGCCCCGACATCAAGGATTGACTTGACTCCAGCACATACGACTGTGATATCCAACTTCGATAGAACTGTCAGGTCAGCCGATTCATCAAAGGATTCATTGGCGCCGCGATGCACTCCTCCAAGCCCACCGGTTGCAAATACTGATATTCCAGCAAGAACTGCTAAATGGGCAGTCGCAGCAACGGTAGTTGCCGCGCTCTTTTTAGTTGCGAGAAAGATAGCTAAGTCGCGGCTGGATGCTTTGGCGATATCGTCGCGGTTTGCGATTGCTTGGAGTTCGGGATCGGATAGGCCGATATGAACGATGCCATCGATGACAGCGATTGTGGCTGGGACTGCTCCGTGCGCGCGGACGATTGATTCCACTTCGCGGGCAACTTCTAGGTTCTGCGGCCTGGGAAGACCATGGCTGATGATTGTCGACTCGAGTGCAACGATGGGTTCATTTCGAATGAGTGCTTGCTGAACTTCATCTGAATAATGAATTGTTGAATCGTTCTCAATCACGAGGCTCACGATAGTGGATTTAATGAGAGGATTGCACCGTGCATTTGGCCGAGATCGCTCCATCTATCTTCGCAGGACTCGGGCTAGCAGACTCTCAAGACACTCTGGGACTAGGAGAGAGCCCGCACGGACGCGAATGCCTATTTCTCATTGACGGATTGGGTGAACAGGCGCTTATTGAATACGCCCAATATGCTCCGACGCTTAGCAGTCTTGTCAGCCGGGGACCAATATTGACTGCTTTCCCCTCAACAACGGTGACGAGCCTGACAACTCTTATGACCGGTGCATTGCCAGGTGCGCACGGAATGCTGGGATACACAATCCGCGTTCCGCGAAGTGGCGGGCGCATTCTCAACTCGCTCAAGTGGGACGAGCGCGTTGATCCGTATACGTGGCAACCAGTACCCACGTTTTTTGAGCGGGCAAAGACTCACGGCATCTCTGTATCTCATGTGGCTGCCAAACGTTACGAAGGCACCGGGTTTACTTCTGCTGCTTTTCGCGGTGCCGAGTATCGCGGAGCAAATATTTTGACGGAGATGGTTGAGCAAGCTGCTCTTTCATTGAAAAAATCACCCTCTTTTACCTACGTTTATGTCAATGAAGTGGACGTCGCGGGCCACAGCGATGGTGTCGGCTCTGATAAATGGTTGGGAGCTCTTTCATACGTTGATTTAGTTGCTGCATCACTTATTGCGAAATTACCTCGCGGGACCCGGATGTGGATCACGGCCGATCATGGAATGGTGAATGCTCAAGAGAAAATTATTATGGGGCGTGAGAATTCACTTCTTGAGGGAATATCACTCGTTGCAGGCGAGCCTCGTGCCAGGCATCTCTATCTTGACGATGATCATCTAACAGGTGCTGGACCTGATGAAGTCGCATTTCGATTTAGAGAATTTTTTGGGGACCAGATTGATGTGTACACGCGCAAGCAGGCAATAGAGGCTGAGTTATTCGGCAAAGAGGTAACGGAGGCATCGCATGATCGGATGGGCGATGTGATTGCAGTGCCTGGCGAGGCGATAGTTTTGATTGACCCTTTGCGGGCTGATTTAGAATCTGCGATGGTCGGACATCATGGGGCGATGACAGATGCTGAAAAACTTGTTCCGTTGAGAACCGTAGTAATCAACTAGCCCTATTCGAATCCAGGTTCGTCATTTTCGCTCTTTGATGATCCGAACATGATTTCATCCCAAGACGGGACTTTGGCACGGGCAGAGACGCCATCTTTTTCAGCATTACTATCTGGGGTTTCACGGATCGAAACAAGGCGCGGGCCCCCTCGACCTTCAACGGGTCGGTTCTGCCCCATACGCGAAACCGAAGGGTGGTTTCCATAAATCAAGCCATGATCTGAAGATGAACGCTCTCGTTGGGCGGTTTCTTCTCCCAGGATCCATCTGGCACTTTCATCAAGTGCGCTGATCGCCCGTCGCGTGAGGTCAAAGTTCCACTCGGCATTTCCCAGACCATCTCGAATGGGGTAGTTCAGCCGAATTACCCAGTTGCCGTCTTCCAACCGCCAGGCGTTCCATTCAACTGTTGCCATATCTACTTGGCGGGGAGCAAGTTTTGCAATAACTGTATCGGCAAAGGAGACCGGATCGCGTCCGCTGTCTTTGCGAAGAATGACATTGTGCGCCAATCCGATGATGTAGGTGCGCTCTTGCAAGATCGGGCCGGCAAAACGCTGCACTTTCTCGCTGGTCCACTGCGCTTCCCGTGCTAACGAATCAATTGATTCGCCAGCACGCAAACGGGCTTGGATCTCTTTAACTGTTATTGATCCGCCTTCGCTCTCGCGAACCGCAGCAAGCCTTGGTTGATTAACGGTGGCTCGTAAAGTGTCGCTGATGCGCAAGGTGTACTCGCCGCCTTCGCCGTCGGTCAGGCTCAAGTAAGCCCCATCGGTGGTCTTTCCAGTTAAACGAAGTTCAGTCACGAAGCCGAGCGTAACCGATTCCAGGTGCGGAAGTAGGGAAGCGACATAGCTATTGCACAACAAAGAGCACCGAAGGCAACCAGGAAGCCGCGGTGCGCTCCGTAGTTGTCGATCACGAAGCCTGTCAACGAACTGGCTACTGCTCCTCCCAGTGGCATCCCAGCAATTACCCACGCCAAGGTTTCCGTGATCTGCGCGGGAGGTACAGCGGTTTCTGCAACTCCGTACGCGGAAACGATGAGCGGTGCGATCGCCAACCCGTTGAAGAAGAGTGCGATTCCGAGGAAAACAATGTTGTTAACAAAAATCAAAGGAATCGACAGCAACGTAAGGGCGAACAGGAATATCCAGAATCGCTGAGCATGATTGAGGCGCCAGGTGATCATTCCGTGCGCTGCTGCTGCGGTACCGCTACCGGCTGCCCAAATTGCCAGCATCAAGCCTGTGCTAGCGAGTGCATGATGACTTTGCATGTAGGCGACGACGCAAATTCCGACGGCGCTGAAGAACCCTCCCAAAAATAAGGCAGGGAGCACGACTGCTTGCACAGCGGTGTTTCGCATGACTGGCGGGTGCGGCTCTGCAAGGTTGCGAGGATGTGGAGGTGGTTCGGTTTTAGTCTGCAGGGCAAATGCAGTTGTTCCGATGAGCATGAAGACTAAGCCGACAATAAGCCCGGCAGATGGGGCAATTGAGGTGGCGCAGGCGGTTGCGATGACTGGGCCCAGTATGAAAACTATTTCGTCCATGAGGGCCTCATAGGAATATGCGGTGTTTATGAGGTTTCTATTCTCGCCTAGTGCCCATAGCCATCTGCGGCGAACAAGGCCCCCGGCGTTGACGATGCTGGATTCAGCCAGAATTATGGAGGCGAACCATGTCCATATCGGGGCCTTTTGAGTGACGAGAAGAATAAAGATGATCAAGAAGATCGTGCGCAACGGTATGGCAACGAAGAGGGTTCGCCGTTGACCGATGCGATCTGCCGTTCGCGACCAGAAGGGAAGTGCCACGGCAACGACAATTGATGCAACGGCGGCTAGTGAGCCAGCCAAAGTATAGGAATTGGTGGCATGCACAACGATAAAAATCAGCGCTAGGGAGTCCATGGATATCGGCATGCGTCCAACTAAGCCAGCTATCGAAAAACGCAGGCCCCCAGGGGTCTGAAAAAGCTGGCGATACGGGGTGAACATTAAGGAATTCTATTGGTCGCTAGAGTTCTCTCATGTCCTCATTATTTTCTCCTTCAGAGTTACTCGATTTGGCTTTAGGTATCGCAGAGCAAGCCGGCGAATTATTGATGCAGCGTCCCTTAACATTCGAAATCACCTCCAAATCAACTGTGATAGATATCGCCACGCAGATGGATCGTGATAGCGAGAAGTTGATTGTTGATTCGTTGTTAGAGGCTCGCGCAGATGATGGCATCATCGGTGAAGAAGGATCAACAAGGCCATCGTCATCAGGAATCACATGGGTGATTGATCCAGTGGATGGAACTGTTAACTATTTGTACGGTCTGCCGGGTTGGAGTGTGAGCATCGCTGCAAAAGATGACAAAGGCGTGGTTGTTGGTGTTGTTCATTCACCGACAATCGGGTCGACATGGACGGCCATCCGAGGCGGGGGAGCCTTTTTCAACGCTCGCCCGATCCACTGCAATGACCCGATCGCCCTGAACCGTGCCTTGATCGGAACCGGCTTTGTCTATGACGTGAACGAGCGGGTCGGACAGGGCAGGGTCATCGCCTCGTTATTGCCCCAAATTCGAGATATTCGTCGGATCGGCTCGGCCGCCGTGGATATTTGCTATGTGGCCATGGGTGCCTTCGACGGCTATTTCGAGATCGGCCTGAAGGAGTGGGATCTGGCTGCGGCCCAACTGGTCGCCGCTGAAGCCGGGGCGCTGATTTCGACGGACTCGAACGACCTGACGTGCTGCGCCGGACCCAGCCTCTACCCGGAACTTATTGAGGCGCTGGAGCGCGGCAAATAGGCTCGATTTAGCCTTAGGGCCCCGCTTATGGCAGGATAAGGCCCTTACGCGAAGAGAAAAAAACTTGGCGTTTTAGGGTGCCCTAATAAATAAGACAGAAGCTACTTGGACAATAAGAATGAGGACTCACCATGAACGTGCTTGACGCGGTAGACGCTGCTTCGCTTCGCTCGGATATTCCAACCTTCCGTGCCGGAGATGAGCTCAAGGTTCACGTTCGTGTTATCGAAGGTAGCAAGAGCCGTATCCAGGTTTTCCAGGGCATCGTGATCCGTCGGCAAGGCAATGGCGCTCGCGAGACCTTCACTATCCGCAAGGTTTCCTACGGCGTAGGTGTCGAGCGAACCTTCCCAGTACACACACCAGTGATTGAGAAGATTGAAGTTGTTCGTCGTGGCGATGTACGTCGTGCGAAGTTGTACTACCTCCGTGATCTACGTGGCAAGGCCGCCAAGATTCGCGAAAAGCGCAGTGACGTTGAAGAGAGCAAAGGCAAGAGTTCAGCGCGCGTGGCTGAAGTAGCCGAAGTTGCTGAACAGACTGAAGCACCCGTCGAGCAGGCTTAAAGCACCTGTATGTCGCGCAAGGGTTCAGTCCTTCGCGAGTTCCCAATACTCGTCGTCGTAGCGCTTTTAGTTTCCCTTGTCATCAAGAGTTTCTTCGTTCAGTTTTTTTACATTCCGTCGGGATCGATGGAGACGACGTTAGAGATTAAAGATCGCGTAGCCGTCAACAAGATTCCGTTTTTTTCCCATCCGATCCAGCGCGGCGACATCATTGTCTTCCATGATCCGGATCACTGGTTGGCCGATCCGGCTCCCAGCACTGAGCCTTTAATTATTGCCAAACTCAGAGATGGCCTCATCGCAGTGGGTGTTCTCCCCAATCCTGCCAAGCAGCATTTAGTTAAGCGCGTCATCGGCGTTGCCGGTGATCATGTCGTGTGTTGCGACAATAATAAGAAGATCACCGTAAATGGAATACCGCTGAATGAGCCTTACATTTACAAGGGCGACAACCCCAGTGATATGAATTTTGACGTCACTGTTCCAAAAGGAATGCTCTGGGTAATGGGCGATCATCGCGGCGCAAGTGCGGATTCCCGTTATCACGTAGATGACATCAATAAGGGATTTGTCCCCGTGAGCAAAGTGGTTGGTCGAGTTGTGGCCGTCATCTGGCCAGCGGGGCATGCCAAGATCGTGCATCGCTATAACGCGCTGAAATAATTTAGTCTGACCGAGCAGTGAAAGTCATTGAGCGCCTTCTGCTTGATGCAGGGATTAGTCCCATTGCGGGGGTAGATGAAGCAGGCCGGGGCGCATGTGCGGGTCCGCTTCTAGTCGCGGCAGTAATCTTGCGAGATCCTTTCGCGCCGGAGTTGGCGAAAGTGCGCGACTCAAAAGAAATTTCCGAGAGCATGCGCGAAGAGCTTTATGACGTTGTGGTCGGACAGGCAGAATCCATCTGCATTATTGAAATTCCATCTTCTGTTGTAGATGAGCGCGGGGTCCATGCGGCCAACATTGATGGAATGCGCAGAGCCGTGCACGGTCTGACGATTTCACCGAAATATGTTCTAACTGACGGTTATATGATTCCGGGCATGGGACTGCCGACTTTAGGAGTGTGGAAAGGTGACCAGGTCGTTCACACGATTAGCGCCGCTTCGATTATTGCCAAGGTGACGCGCGATCGAATTATGCGTGAAATGGAAACCGAATATCCAGGTTACGGTTTCTCTCAGCACAAAGGGTATGTAACTTCGGCGCACTCGAAAGCTTTACAGGAGCTGGGCCCGTGTCCAATCCACCGTCATTCTTTCTCCAATGTAGCCGCGGTTATCAACACTCTGGAATAGCCCACATCTGCATTTGCCGTTGCGGTATTCGTAGAACTAGGGAATTACTCTGCCAGCACCATGGCACATAAACATCAATCGGGTTCAAGAAATAAGACCGTCGGAGCATTCGGTGAGAACGCGGTCGCCGAAGTTATGCAGGCGAAAGGCTTCATCGTTGTTGACCGCAATTGGCGGATCAAAGAGGGCGAGATAGACATAGTTGCTCAGCATGCTGATGGAATCTATGCATTCATCGAGGTTAAGACACGCACATCCTTGGCCTTTGGGCATCCGCTCGAATCCATCACTAGTGACAAGGCGCACCGTCTGCAGAGGCTGGCTCTTGCTTGGCTGGCAACGCACCAATCGTTAGGTCATGAATATCGCATCGATTGCGCTGCGGTGATCATTAACAGCAACGGCACACATAGCATCGAATACAGAGAGAACGTGTTGTGATCAAGGCGCCCAGATGACACTTGGACAGAGTCTTAGCGTCGCACTTATAGGTTTGGAAGGTCAGCTTGTCACGGTGGAAGTTGATATCGCTGACGGCTTACCGGGTTACGTTCTTTTGGGTTTGCCGGATGCGGCGCTCACTGAGTCGCGCGATCGGGTTCGATCTGCACTGGTTAATTCCTCTGAACATTGGCCAAATAGAAAGGTAACCGTTTCCCTCTCTCCGGCATGGATGCCAAAAAGTGGGTCAAGTTTTGATCTGCCAATTGCAATTGCGTTGCTTTCGGCACAGCAACTCATTCCAACTGAGCGTTCAATGGACGTTTTGTATTTGGGCGAACTGGCATTGGACGGTCATATACGTGGAGTCCGCGGGGTTCTGCCGTCCTTGATCGCCGCTCACAAAGCAGGAATCACAACTGCAGTTGTGCCTTTTGCAAATCGCATTGAAGCCCAACTCATGAGTGAGATGACAATCCTTCCGATGGAGCACTTGCGCCAACTGCTGCGCTGGTTGCGAACGGGCGAGCGGGATGAAGCCCAAGAACTCGAACTCGCCTTCGAGATAGAAGAGGGAATCAACGACTTCTCCGATGTGGCCGGCCAAGATCGTGCCCGCCGCGCAGCCGAGGTCGCAGCCGTCGGCGGGCATCACCTTCTGCTCATGGGCCCACCCGGTGCAGGTAAAACCATGATTGCCCAGCGAATGCCTGGAATTCTCCCTGCCCTTACGCGTGAGGAGTCGTTGGAAGTCACCGCGATCCATTCGATCGCAGGGGGATTAAGTACTCGGTCGCCATTGGCAAGTGATGCACCCTTTGTCGCCCCGCACCACAGTGCAACGCGTGTGGCAATGGTCGGCGGCGGTTCACACACGATTAGACCCGGCGCATGTTCCTTGGCCCACCGCGGAGTTCTTTTTGTCGACGAAGCACCTGAATGTGACTCGGGGGTACTGGATTCCTTACGACAGCCACTCGAGTCGGGGTCTATAACAATCGCACGAGCCGTGGGAAGTGTTTCTTATCCTGCGCGTTTCCTGCTTGTGCTCGCTGCAAATCCCTGCCCATGCGGAAAATTCTCAGGCCGCGGTCGAAATTGCACATGCACTTCGCAGCAGGTCCGTCGTTATCTTGGCAAACTCTCTGGTCCTCTCATGGATCGCATTGACTTGAGGGTGCAGGTCGATCCCTTAAGTCGAGTTGAGTTGAGCAGACCAGAACTTGGCGAAAGCAGCGCCTCCATACGAAGGCGCGTCATTTCCGCACGGGCCACCGCGGCCCACCGCTTTGATAAAGAGTTATGGAAACTCAACTCCGAGATTCCGAGTCGCGCGTTGCGAACTACCTACCAACCAGAACGAGAGGCAATGAATTTCCTGCATTCCGAACTTGATCGCGAACGCATTACCGCCCGTGGACTGCACAAGGTGATGCGAACTGCCTGGAGCATTGCCGACCTTGCCGGTCATATCCGTCCGACGATTGCCGATACCCAATTGGCATACACATTGCGGGAAGGGACAGGTTCATGAACGCCATTGATGCCAGGGCGATCCTGTTTTCTTCAATCGAAGGCGGATCAACTTTCTGGACGCGCGAAATTGATGCACTCGGTCCAATAGAGGTGGTTGGCAAGCTACGCACAAAGGGATATGACCCGATCCGATTTGAAAAGACAATCGCAAAGGCTAGCGCTGTCGAACCATCACACGTGTTCGAGGAAATATCGTCCTGTGGTTCTCAATTCCTTACGCCTGAGGATTCCCGTTGGCCATCCAAACTCAACGACCTTTCTGCAATGCCAATCGGGCTCGTTGTTAAGGGCTCTATCGACGCCCTTTACTTGTCGTCGCTGGCAATTGTGGGCACAAGGAATCCGACGAACTACGGAGTTCGAGTGGCGGGTGATTTTGCCGCTGGATTTGTTGATCGCGAGTGGGCGATCGTCAGTGGCGGTGCATATGGAATTGATGCAGCCGCACACCGTGGGGCATTAGTTGCAGAAGGTGTGACGATTGCAGTTCTTGCCGCCGGGATCGATGTGAATTATCCCGGAGGCCATGCCCAACTCTTTGCAGAAATAGTCGAAACGGGTGCATTGGTTAGCGAGGTGATGCCAGGGGTCAGAGCGATTCCTGCGCGCTTTCTCACGCGCAATCGCTTAATTGCTGCGCTCTCATGTGCGACCTTGGTGGTTGAAGCAGCATTTCGAAGTGGATCTCTTCGAACCGCCAGGGATGCAGCAGAGTTGATGAGACCAGTGATGGCAATTCCTGGTCCAATAACTTCACCGACTAGCGAAGGGTGTCACCGTCTAATAGGGGAGCGGGCAGCTGAGGTCGTCACATCGGTGGCGGATGCTGTGGAGTTTGTCAGCGCATATAGGTGAGACACTTGCCTTGTGAGTGAATTTCGTTCGGGCTTTGTTGCAATTGTTGGCCGTCCAAATACGGGCAAGTCGACCCTCGTAAACGCACTAGTCGGCAGCAAGGTTGCGATTACCTCCCCGCATCCGAACACCACCCGACATGCCATTAGGGGAATTGTTAACCGCCCCGAATTCCAAGCCATTTTGGTTGATACACCTGGGATCCATAAACCAAAAACCTTGTTGGGACATCGCCTCAATGCTGTTGTTGGCCAGAGCCTTGATTCGGTCGATGTGATCGTAATGTGTTTGCCTGCCGATGAAACTTCCGGGGCCGGGGATGATTTCATCATTCAAGAGATGGCCAAGCACCCGAAATCGAAAAAGATTGCTGTCATTACCAAGACGGATTTGGTATCCAAGAACGCATTAGCTGGCAAGCTCGCAGGAATAGTTGCTCTCGCAAAAGATTTCACCTGGCATGAAATTGTTCCGGTGTCAGCTGTCATTCACGATCAAGTCGAACTTCTAGCTGAACTCATCGGATCTTCCCTGCCTGAAGGACCGGAGTTTTACCCAAAGGGGATGGCTAGTGATCAAAGTCAAGAACATTGGATTTGCGAATTAATACGCGAAGCTGCCCTGCGTGATGCGCGAGAAGAACTTCCTCATTCGATAACTGTGACGATCGATGAGATGTCGCAACGCGCAAATACCAACGAAAAACCTTTTTACGATATTCATGCGACCATCCATGTCGAGCGTGATTCTCAACGGGGCATTCTGCTTGGACATAAAGGGGAGCGACTCAAAGATATTGGGACACGAGCACGTGCTGATATCGAAAGAATTTTGTCTGCTCGGGTTTATCTTAATCTGCATATAAAAGTTTCAAAGGATTGGCAGAGGGATCCAAAATTGTTGGAGCGTTTGGGTTTTAACGAGAATTAGTTACTAGCGGAAGCTAGATTTATTTGTTGCGGTTTCTGCGCGTCGACGTTTTCAATTGCTTTGTCATCATCAATTCCTTTATCGAATTTCAGCCATAACAAAATTGGCAGACATGGTTGCGTGTGCGAAACGAGATGAGTGAAGAGGGGAAGCACTTCTTTGAACGTCCGAAACTAATCGTCCGGTCAATTTCTCATCTCTCGACATTTATCAACCTGTCCTTTTATTCTCTTGTATTTTCAACGTTGGCCCCGTTGCCAACGTTGTTGGTTCATTCGCGAATCAGCAGCATAGATTGATGCCCGGGATCGACATAGTAAAGACGATACCTGATGGCATTGTTGCTTTGGATGAGGCGCGTGTAGGTAGCGCACTTGCTGGCAGAGCCGTCATGACGACTAAGACAAGGGCGGTTAGGGTTAGGCCGATTTGCTTCACAATATCCTCCAAATGTCTTTACTAAATGTAAAGGTTGATTGTAAGATATACCAAGATCGACAAGAAGGGAAGTGGGTTATGGAATTTGGCACCAAGCTCCGGGAGCTTCGCCAACAGGCTGGCCTGACCCAATTCGAGCTGGCTGAAGGTATCGCTGCCTCAAGTTTCATTTCTCTACTTGAGGCGGGCAAACGAAAGCCGAAACCCGAGTTGATTGTGAAACTCGCCTCCCGCTTGGGTGTTCCCACCGAAGAGTTGGTCGTTGATCAAAGCACCCAGGAGCGCGAACTGAACTTGAATACCGCAAAAGTAGCTCTCAGTTCTGGAGATTTAGAACTTGCTGAAGAATATGCAAATCAGGTCTTGAAATTCGGACCAGAGGGAGTTCAAGACAGTGCGTCGGTGGCCGCTTCGGTTGTGCTCGTACAAGTCAGAGCTCGAAGAGGTCACTTTGACGGAGTTGTGGACCAACTTGAGCAGCTTTTTAGAGATTATCCCAATGCAACCCCAGATTTGAGATCTCGCATCGGAAACGAAATAGTTCGGGTTTGTTTCCGATCTGGCAATTTGGCACTTGGGGTTCAACGGGGCGAAACGTTACTTATGGAATATGCGACCGTTTGGCCAGCGACCGAGGTTGTGGAGCTTATGGTTCAACTTGCCGCTTGCCATTTTCGTCGCGGAGACACTCCTCGAGCGTCCGAGATCGTTGAGAGGGCGCTCAAGTTGGCGGAGAAGTGCAAGTCGCCGAAAGCGATGGTGCAGTCCTATTGGCAGGCCTCTGCACTCGCTGGAGATCGGGGAGACTTGGCGCTGGCGCTCAGTCACATTTCAAATGCAATTCACTGGACCAAATTAGCCGAACTAAATCAAGTTCTTCCTATTTTGAATGACAATGCCGCCAAATGGATGCTCGATTTGCCGAATCCCGATTTGGATCGCATCCATGATCTTGCCGAATCGGCCTACCTAGATCTTGCTGCCCAAAACAATCCGGGACACGCCGCATATACGTGCATCACTCTTTCAGAGGTTGAGTTGCGTCAAGGCAATTACGAAAAGGCCTTGATGTACGTGAGAAAAGGTGTTGCAGAACTTCCACCTGAAATTCCAGGACCCAAGGCGAGTTTATTTTCACAAGAGGCGAAGATTCTATTTAGACTGGGAAAGATCTCAGATTCGATAGCTCAGTTAGAACAAGCGATGGAACATATGCTGACGATGCCCCCCGATCGAGAGTTGGCTACCCACTGGGGTGAAGTTGCGCGCGTTTTCGTTGAAATTGGCCTTAAGGATCGTGCAATTTACGCGTATGAGCAGGCCATTGCTGTTGGTGCGGCGTCCCAAGCAGAACAAAAAGTTCTCACCGAGGCAAACTTCTAAGCAGCCTCCTATGAGCATTCAATCGGTAGATCAGATTGTTGAGGCATCATGAACACAACACAGAGAGCTTTATGTTTCATCGTTGTGGTCCTTGGATTTACTTTCTTTCCGGGACTTGCTGAATCAAAAGGCGCGCAAGGTTCGGTCGGTTCGCATTACGTTATAGCTCATGGTGAAGATTTGCAGTCTTTCGTAATCTAAATCCTGAAGAGTTAACGAACGCCGATTGGTTTTCTGCTGGCCAAGTACGAGCCAATCAAAACCAGAGGCAGCCCAATGACAATGCCAAGTGTTAATGGTTCAGAAAGTATGACTACACCAAGTAGTACGGCGAATGCGGTGTTGAGGTAGGTAACAAGGGAAGCTCTGGCCGGGCCGATCTCTTTCATCACCATAAAGAAGACTACGAATGCGATAGCAGTGGGGAAAATTCCTAACGCAATAACTGATAAGAGTGAGTTCGTTGAGACATGTCCACTGGGCCATTGAAGGATGGCGAACGGCGCGTACACAACTGCCGCCATTGTCATTGCTAGGGCGTTTATTGCCAGCCCAGATACGTGTGGCAGTTTCTTAGTAATCATGTTCGGGGCTAGGCCATAGCCGATAGATGCCACGAGCACGAAAAGAATGGCCCACAATGCACTCTCGCCTGAAAGGCTCTCGATGCCGACAACTGCAATGAGTCCTACAAATCCGATTATG
>Ga0315268_10004369_pt1 | contig 15362 bp, 17 predicted proteins | sample C1_top_MG_FD_204535 | JGI IMG/M metagenome (GOLD analysis project Ga0315268, IMG submission 204535) | Sediment microbial communities from Yellowstone Lake, YNP, Wyoming, USA - C1_top | ecosystem: Environmental > Aquatic > Freshwater > Lake > Sediment | place: USA: Wyoming | collected 2017-08-01
AACAGGTTCTCTTGTTTGTTTATCTATTGTATAAATAGTTAAAATAGTTTCGCTAGAAACTTTCTGCAATAATGTAAATGGCATATCTCTGGTATCCGTTACAGAACCAAGCGAATTAGTTATTTTTGCTCTAAGCACTCCTGACTGAGTAATTGTAGAACCTAAATTAACTATTTCGAACACTAAAATGTCAGTAACATTTGGCGCTAACGTAAACGCTTGTGTTACAGGGTTTACTGAAACTGGAAGACTCGAAGGTTCTACAGAAAACCACAACGTTCCAGTAGATAATACGTTAGATTCTTGTTTAACTTTCACATAACCAAATTTTCTGTCACCCATTTCTCCAAGCGGACTGACTTCTGTTATCTTGAAGTTGCCAACTTGGGGTTTCCAAACAATAGTATCTGCAAGTTCTGAAGAAATTTTTACCGTTATAAGCGAATTCATAGAACCATATGGCAAATAGATTCGCATCTTGTTGTTAATAACTGCAGGTTGTTTTGCTTGTTTCCAAAGCCATACATCTGTTTTAGTAAAATATTGAGACAAATAATTTACCAAACTTTTTCCATAAGGAGTAGTAGATAGATTATCATCAAATTCATTTGCAGTCATCGGATCAAGGTCGTAATAATGATAGATTAAAGTCCACCAATCTCGCCCATTCCAACCAGGGTATAAATTATAATTAAACATTGGATATGGGTCACCAACACTAGTTTTTTCTCCTCCATACCAATAATCAAAATATTTATTCGAAGAAGTTCCATCATATTTGATAGTTTGTATTAAATTATCGCTATATCTAAAAATATAGTCCGAACTTAGCATTAATATATCTTCAGTAGGTTGACCATAACCAGTAATTAATTTTCCTAGATTTGTAATTGTAACATATTCACTACCAGTTTCTGGAATCTTCAATGTTTCTATACCGCCAATAGTATCAATATTTTCTTTTCTACCAATTTCAATATTGTTTTTCAAAATTATAACAGTAAATGGTGTATGACACACCCATGACTCTCCAGACAAAAATTTCCATGTATCAACAGAAAAACCTTTTGCCAATTCATTTGTTTGTTCAGACCAACGAGCCCAATATCCATCCCAATACCAACCGTGAGCATCTTTTAAAACCTCATAACTTTGCAATTCTAAACTCCGTTCCCAATATGGTTGCAGTGGCAAAATCTTTATTTCTATTGTGGAAGTTGGCTCTAATTTTACAACAGTTCCATTAGCAAGAGTAACTTTATCTCCATTATAAGTTCCTGAAACAGCTCTGTTAAATTTGTAACTAGCAACAGTCTCATTATTATACACAGTCATCAAAACATTCCAAAACGAACCACGCCACTCCTTAGTTGTTCCGTCTTCATAACCTTGAGGGTCTATATATATGTTTGAAATCCCTAACACAGTTGTTGGATAAAAATTTAACTGGTAATTTATTAACAATGCTAAACCTAATGCTAACACTATCGCCACTACAATTAAACTTGTTCTTATATTTTTCAAACTTAACCTCCTCCTATGAAAACTCTACTACCGTTCACCAATAAATGAATAGACTGAACAACACCCAGATCTCCCCCCGAAAGAAAGTAAATGTAATCCATAATCACTCTACTTACAAATATCGCAGGAAGAAATGCTGGATCACTCATATACAACTTAAATCCCACAGCACTATGATAAAGCGTAAATAAAAGTGCGTCAGCAAATAAGCACACTCCCAATTTTCCTTTGGTAATTAAAAGAAAGACAGAAAATAAAAACCATGGAAAAACATATTCTTCAGCTACTCCAGCACCTATTGAACCTATTAAACTTGGAATGCTCTGCATAGTTGGAGACCTTGCACCTCTTATAAGCAGTATAGTTAATGTTTGAAAAATGACAACAACAAAGTATCCAAATCCTATAAAAGTAATAGTGTTTCTAGATTCACTAATTTTTGTTTTGATTCCTTCTAACTTAGGCTTTATGCCACGTGCACGTACCATAACTTCGTGAGATATTAAACCTGTGACAGCCATTATCCATAAACTGTTGAAAACATCGAATTCTGATGGAAAATATCCTTTCCAAATCGTAAACAATAACATGAAAACGAAAAAATACAATAAATAGATAAGACCTAAAGTTGTAAATTTGCCATGAACAATTCTATTATATACATTTTCGTTTAAATTAGAAAAAAGAGAGGAGATTTTTTTAGTGCCAACCAATGATTTAACCCCCAAACGGAGAAAGCATTATGCCATAGCCAATAGCAGCATAGCCAGCTATCACGATTCCAATGAGAGCGATGTATAGTTCAAATCCCACAAAAGCTTTCAAGAACACTGGTTTCAATCTAATTAAAGATGCTACTGATAAGAAGAGTATGCCAAGCCCCCACATCAATCCCGCAGTAAATGCATTACCAAAGAAGCCTCCTTGAATAATTAATGCTATTTTCCAGATGCTAAACAATATCATCAATAGAAACGCCATTACACCAAATGTCTTTACCTTTGGATTTCCTTCTAAGCTTACAGATTTTTCTGCTCTTCCAAAAGTCATTATCAATCCAAACAACACAGCACTAACTAAAGCAGTAATTATGTAAGTCATGGGATGTATCGAAATTGTTCCCAGAACAGCTTGATATCCATACCACGTTATCAATTGATTTGCAAGCCAATTTGTTGAACCTACTAAAGCCCCAATTGCTGTAATCATAGAAGGTTTAAGCATAAACATGAAGACCAGCAAGTAAGTAATGAATTCTGTAGTCCACAATCCAATATATGTCATATCGTTTTTATGTATTAGCAATCCAAGCACCATAGCAAACGCTAATACTAGCCAAAGAAAAATCGATATCCTAGAAGGATTCTTGATCTGTTCCACGTTAGACTCCCTCTAAGATATTTAGCTAGCGAAGGAAGTGTTTATTTTTGTTGTAGTTATTGTATTGTCAGGCTGTATAATGGTGAGCTTCAATGTAACATAGATAGTTTTAGATGCTGATGGAAATTGAGCATATGCTTTTATTAGATACTTAGCAAAGCTAGACCCTGCTGCTCTTTCATATTTTATCATTTTTCCGTAGACTTCTTGAGCTTCATCTGGAACATCTATGTTAATTGTATATCTAGATGAACCATAGTCCCAAGTAAACCCGCTAGTCCAATCAAAGTTCCACAACTTTACTTCTGCAATTTTCAGATATCCACTGTCTACATATGTTTTGTTAGTCGTATCCGTACTTGTAACACCAATACCAATTTCAATCACTGCTTTAACGATTTTTATTGCATATCCTTCACCGTCCCATCCACCTAAGTATCCTTCTGCCGTATAGTAATTATATGAAGAAGTGCTAATAGAAGTCGCATTTGTCTGACTTGTCCAAGTTAGAGATGAATCATATTTCCAGCCATACAAGTTAGAATACAATGTTTTCTTGCTTTCACCTGCTTGTAGCGTTGGTAACAATGTCAAATCCATTTTATATGCATATTCTAGAGAACCATCCTTATCGTAATCCCATGCTTCCCAAGTTCCTGTAAATTGATCGGAGCCTCCTTTAGTCAAGCTAGCATCATGATAATAAACTTTAGTAGTTACAAATTGTTGATCAACTGCAACGTATAGAATGCCACTGTCTCGAATCCACAGATTTCCAGAAAGTGTAACAGTTCCATCGGAACCCCAAGTAGAATTAACTGCAACTATGTTTGTTTTGTCTGCATGATATACTACGACTTTTGGTAAAGATGAAGAAGTTGTAACCAATGAATTGTCATATGCCCAATAATAGTAGAACGCTATATCTATAAGTCCACCAGTTTGATAGAACCATTTGTCCCCCGGTTGTGGCGGTCTTACTTCGCCCGAAGGTGTTGGAGTTGGTGTTTGTTCTAAACCAGTCATTGGAACTATAACTCTATTCCAAACAACCAGCGTCGCCATTACAGCAATAGTCACAACAACGGCAGCCATGAACATGTATTTTAAAGATGGCACTTTATATCCTTTTCCTTTCGACATTTTTTGTATTTTCCCTCCCAATTTCATTTATCTTGGAATTTCCCGGAAGTCAAAAATACCAAGGCATAATGCCTTATGAAGAGTAACGGGAAAGTATTCCGAATAATACTAGAGTTTTTCTTATATTTAAGGTTTTTCACGCAAAAGTTCGTGCTTGCCGTTCTTTAATTATGAAACTTAGTCTTATGCATCTGACCGTAAGAAATATTATCTCCTAATTGTGCTACAATTTTTTGCAAAAACAAATTTTATTTTCAAAGTTGTACCATCAGTTAATTTGTACACAATCTAATCTTCCTTATTTGTCTCTCTAAAATCTAATTCTTCGCCTTCTTGAATGTCTTTTTCTGTAATTTGTTGTATTTCTTGTGTCATTCAAATTCCTCTATTCGAACTAATTCTAACATCCAATACGCATAATTTTTAGAGTTCACAATTCTATACAATATACCGTAACAAGTTACATTTTTGCCGATACCTATGCTCAAACTGCCAGAATAAATCGGTTCACCTTTTTCTGTCAAATAAGATATTCCAAAAACATACACTTGTCCAGAAAAAAGATTTACAGCATAAACTTTATTATATCTGTTTGTATCATTAGCAGTAAAAATTTCTGGATATTGCGTTTCTATGAGGATACCATTAAAAGTAGCCCAACCAGTGTTTCTTAGTAATATCAATTCATAATCGTTTCGAGAAGCTAATAAATATGTAAATAATGATGAAAGCAAAGCTACAAACAACAGCAAAAACACTAACCATTTAATCTCTTTTTGCTTCATCTGCATTTCTCCTTTCCACACTATAACTTATAGAGCTCAAATTATTACTTCCAAGACTGCTGAAAATAATAAAACAATCGCTATTCTCGCTATTACATAGTGTGCTCTTTTGAACCAAACTCTTAAAAGCGTCATTTTATCTTGTTTTGAAGTTCCAGAAAAATAATCGAAAAGGTCTTTGAACAGCAATATTGATGTTGTAAAAGAATATGCGTACACTCCATACTCTAACCAAAATATGGGATTAAGAAAAAGAAGTATTGGATTCGCATCTAAAGCCATCAAAACTCTTCCTGTATCATACATAACACGAAGCAAAAATGCATTGCCCGCTATTGGAATCAAAGTCAGTGTCGCTATAAAAAAGTTGTTTGCATATATATCTGTAAATGTTATTGTACTGTTTAGCCATGGAAGTGATTGCTTTATCGCCAATTTCTCAGCAGATGTCATATTAGCTTCTGTAAATAGCGGCAATAAAGTGAATACAATCAACGTTGTCAATATGATTAGATATAAATATACTTTTTTAAAATGCATTTATTTCATCTCATTATATTTTTGTAACCACGCGTCAATTGATTTCTTATCAAATTTGCCATAAAATTCACAACCTTCTGGATTATTCTTCAAACAATGCTCCTGCACATGCTCCCTCGTAAGCTGAACATTTTCTTGACGACAAATTTCTAATTGTTCGCAACGAATTTGAACAGGTTTTCTAAGTTTCTTTCTCTCAATATTTTCTTCTTGCTCTTGTTGTTGTATAAGTTTTTGTGATGGCAAAAGTGGTATTGACGATTCAATAAGCTCAGTTCCACCTGTTTCGTCATCTCTAAATTGAGAACTTGCTGACAATGCTTTGGGAGGTTCGAACATTTTGATAAGTCCCGCTTTCAACATCTGGTCTAAAAGAAGCTTTTTCTCTGTAGCCATCTTCATTTTAATGCCTTGTGAATCAAAGTATTCTTTAAATTTTACTTCAGATTCAACAAGAATTTCTTTTAATTCTTGAAAACGCTTCGGTTCGACTAAAACATTGTATTCTTTCAGTCCCTTTGGATAAACTATCTCTGGTATGTCTACTGCACTCAGATCTTTTTTGTCTTCCTTATTTTTTCTATGAAATGGATTCAAACTTTCATCTACTCCAGTTCGTTTTTGCTTTTGAACATAAGACCTCAAATAAACAATGAACGTTAAAATTACGAACGCAACTGTTAATGGTATTGACAGCCAATCTATAAATTGCAGAAACTGCTGAATCCAATAGTAGAGATCCACTCACATCAATCCTTCCCTGTTTATTTTTCTTTATTCTGCATTAACCAATTATCGATGCTGCCACTTGATACTTTTTTAGTAAAAACGTTTATAAGCTCTACTATTGCATCATGCAAAGTTAAACTTCTTGGAACTACCATTTTAAAATTTGCCCACAATTCATCATCTATATCTAAGATAAGTTTTTTACTCATACGCACATTTCCTTTATTAATAGATATTTAACATATCGTTATATTTAAATTTATTTATTTTGAGAATTTTAGTTCTTTTTTCTTCACATTATCTAGAACTGAAACCACATTAGAAAATCCTAGAGCAATACCGTTTTTCATTCCTTCAAGATAATTTTCATACAAAACCTTTCCTTCTTGTAAGCGTTTTATCATTGTAAAAACTGCTGGAGGATGTTCGATTTCTCTATCAATCTTGTTAATACTTCGCGAAACCTTTAAACTCATAGCCATTGCATCTAAAAGCCTTTCCATGTGAGCTCCACTAATTGGCTTCTCTGAAAATATTTGATCAAACAATATATTTAACTTATCTAAAATCTTTTGTTCTTGTTTTCTATGTTCCACAAGTGGATTAGGCAATTTCTTATCAACATAAGTTGCAAAATGACACTCTACACATTTTAATTCACAATTTTCTACAGAATTATCACTCGCATCACCGTTTTTATGATGTCTCCTAAAACCATAAGAAAGTGGATTTCCACAACTACAAATTCCATCTTGAGCTATGTAGACTGTCTCGACTGCCCATTTTGGGAAGTCTTGTCTTTCTTTATTTTCTTCTGTCAAACTAACCATGAAGTGTCTCCTCATATTTAATATTAATTTGTTATTAATATAAACTTTTCTACGTATTAATCGTACAACTAGGGCAAATAACTTGATGTTGTCTACTTGCATCACGATACACTGTGATTCCTTTGCATCCAAGATCGTAAGCTAATTTAAAAGCATTTTCAACATCATCTGGAGTTGCCTTATTTGGAAAGTTTATTGTCTTACTAACAGCATTATCCGTATATTTCTGAAACGCGGCTTGAATTTTCACATGCCATTCTGGTTGTATATCATGAGCAGTTACAAAAATCTTTTTAATGTCCACAGGAATTGTTAAAACATCTTGGATAGAACTTTTTCCCGATACCGATTCTATAATTGAATCAGAATAAATACCATTTTTTATGCATTCATTTTCAAATTGTTCATTTATTGTCTTTAGATCATATCCTAAAGTTTCTTCAACATTACGAACGTACGTAATAGCAAATAACGGTTCAATCCCAGAAGAACATCCCGCAATTTCACTTATTGTGCCTGTTGGTGCTATTGTTGTAACAGTAGCATTACGCATAGCCTTATATTTAGTCTTAAAAATACTCTTTTCAAAGTTCGGAAATGAGCCACGCTCTAAACCTAATCTCTCAGACTCTTTCCTAGCCTCTACCTGAATAAATTTTATAATTCTCTCAGCTAATGCTACAGCGTCATTACTATTATATGGAATTTTTAAATGGATCAGCAAATCAGCAAACCCCATAATTCCTAAACCAACTTTTCTATTTCTTAACGTAGCATCTTCTATTTCTTTAAATGGATAGCTATTCATTTCGATCACATTATCCAAGAAATGAATTGCCAAATGGACAGCTTTTACAAGTCTATCCCAATCTATATCTCCATTTCTAACAAACTTTGTCAAATTTATAGAACCTAAATTACAAGACTCGCATGCTGAAAGCGGCTGTTCACCACATGGATTTGTTGCTTCAATAAATTCGTCAGAAACAGGATTAAATTCGTTTATTCTATCTATAAAAACTATTGCTGGTTCACCATTACGATAAGCTTGATAAACAATCTGATTCCATAGACTTATTGCAGGCAAAGCATAAACTGCCTTTCCCGTTCTTGGATTTATTAAATGCCACAACTTGTTATTTTTCACTGCTTCCATAAATTTATCAGTAATAGCGACAGAAATATTAAAATTTGACATATAACCCTCCGTATTCTTCATTGTAATGAACCCCTCAATTTCAGGATGATCACACCTTAAAATTCCCATATTTGCTCCTCTTCTCTTACCACCTTGCTTTATTACATCAGTAACTACATCAAAAATTCTCATAAATGACAATGCACCCGAAGCAATACCACCAGTACTTTGTACAACGTCACCCATTGGTCTAATTCTACTAAATGAAAATCCTGTACCACCACCCGATTTATGAATAATTGCAGTCATTGTAACTGCCTTCATAATGCTCATAATATCATCAGCAATAGGAATTACGAAACACGCACTTAATTGTCCCAAATTTGTCCCAGCATTCATCAGCGTTGGTGAATTAGGCAAGAAAGTCAAAGATGACATCAATTCGTAAAAACTATTTTTCAAATCCTCAACTTGTTCAGCTGTTTTTCCAAACTTTAAATCTGCCTCCGCTATAAATTTAGCTACACGTATAAACATTTGTTTAGGTGTCTCAATAATTTTTCCCGCCTCATCTTTCAACAGATATCTAGAAGCCAAAACAAGCAACGAATTTAATGGTAATTTTAAATCGTCTTCTATTCCAATCATTACTTTTGCTTTCCGTATTTCAGTTCTTTTTTGTCTATGTAAAATATATGCTTTAGCAATTTTCGGTTCTGTCTTCATTAATTCTTCTTCGACAATATTTTGTATTTCTTCAACTTTCATCATATCTTTGTCTAAACGGCAACATACATTTTCAGTAATTATGTCAGCATCGATAAATATTTTCGGAGTTTCTTCTTTTAAAGCAATAAAAGCTTTCGATATAGCAGTTCTTATATGTTCTTTGTCAAAATCTACTACTCTTCCATCTCGTTTAACTACCTTTTGTATCATGAAGTGTCTCCTTTTCTCCCATATATTTTTGATAATGTTCGTGGTAACTTCTTAATCTTTCTCACTATTTCCTTTCTCAGACTACACGTTTCTACAATCTCTTCCAACATTTCTTCTAATTCTCCAATTTCTTTGTTTACTTCTTTGACGATTTTATCCCTCATTCTTTGGCTCCTTCCATTTTGCATTCAATATTTCTTTTATTCTCTCTATTTTTTTCTGTCCTATCATTTTTATTTCTTTCCAATCATCTACATTATTCAGTGCATTAAATACCGACCCATATCTACTTAGAATTTTAAAACTTAAAGTAGTAGAAATACCAGGTAAAGTCTCCAAAATCCTTCTCGCTTTATCTTGCAATGACAAATTCTTTGGCACATCCTCTCCCAAATCCAAAATATATGACTCTTTAACGCTACCTAACCTTTTAGCTCTTGCATGTAGCCACTTTACAGTCCATGATTTATTTGGACTAGGGATTATTTTAACATCAAAATCCTCAAGAACTGATTCTAAAGTACCTATCACTGGCTCTTCTCTCCACTTACTAAATTTCTTTATTAGTCCTAATGAGCCTTCAATCAGCAAATACGCTTTACTTTGAGGAACATTAGACATTCCTTTAACATCTTCAAATACAGATTTCGCTCTTAAGATTTCTAAAGCGCCTTTTCTTTGAATAAGATGAGTAACTCCATTTAAACTAGGTATGGCAAAATCAACATTATTGCCTAAATTAGAAACTACTACATTTATATCTTCGTATTGCTTTAAGCCTTCTAGAATTTTAACACTACTGCCTCTAATACATTCCTTTGAATCAACAACAATCATTGGTTTCGCCGACAATTCTTCTTCTCCTTCAAAATCTCAGAAAACAGTTTATTGTTCAAACACTCATTCGTATATAAACACAAAATACAATCTTCGCCAATAGTTCTAGGAGCTGGAATCCCTTCCTTCTCACAATAGTGCAGAACTTTAAATTCCGTCATCGTTTTGTCAAAAACTTCAGAATTAAATGATATCGGAAATTCTCTCAATTTTAAGTCAGAAGCCTGTGCATATATTATGTTGCCTGATAATTTTTTTAATCCATACATGTAAATATGTAGCTGTTGGACGTTTGGATATAATGGAGCAGCACTAACTCTATTTATGTCGTTTATCGATTTAATTTCTACTATTAATTCTGGTAAGACAGCATCTGCCCATCCATGTATTTTTATTTCATCGTCACTCATCTTCAAAGTAAATATTACTTCTTTTTCAATTAATGCTTGCAGAAATCTTTCCTTAATTAAGCTCTGTAATAAGTTGTGGATGATATTGCCTATTTCAAATCTTCTAGTTTTTTCTATAGGAATCTCCCGTTTAAGAATTCTATGCAATTGATTTTGAAATAGGCAATGTCCCGAACTACTAGCGAAGTATTCGTTCTCACTGAATGTAGCATGTCTACTATCTTTATGTCTCTTATTCTTAATATAGTCGTCCAAGAAACTATTAAGGTTTAGAGACAATTTTACCATCGCTCCGAACAGAAAGCCCTAAGAACTCCATTATCTGCTTCGCATCTGATTGCAACTTATTGTGCTTAATGTATGCCTTTAGCTCTTTTTCAGTAATTTCGCCAAACTCTTCTATCAGACCTTTAATCCTAGAAGCTTCTACTTTCAAAGTTTCAGAAACTGACTCTTCTTCACTAGATTCCTTTGCTGCAGAAGCAAATTCGGCTGTCACGACACTAAATTCTGGCCCAAATCGTTCACTCACCGTCAATATACCTTCCACGTTCAACACTTTGCCTATCAAATCCTTGCCTTTCAATTCGTTCATAACCCAAGGCGTAATGTTGATAATAGTATCTCCAGTTTCATCACCTGCAATAAATTTAGCAGATTTCGCTATCCTTGGAGCCACTTTACCATGTTTTTTGCATTCATTATCTTCGTTTACTTTTGACCAACATTCAGAACAAGCAGTGTATTCTTGATCAGAAACATGCTTAGCTATCACTAATTGAGCGCCAACTCTACTTCCATTAGGAATGTCTCCAACTTTCACTATAGTGCTTTTTCTTTTTAATGATGGAAATATTTCTCTAGCTTCTACACTGATTCCCTTTTCGTCCAAATATAGAGACAACATCAGCGGTATGTTTGCAGCAAACTGAGGGTAGTTCTCCTTTGCCCATTTTTTAATTTCTTCTTCTTTTATTCCTCTACTTTCTAATATTTGTTTATACGACATCTTTTTCTTTTCCTCCTATATTATTTACGTCTGCAGGAGCCTGCAATAACAGACTCTTTCTGCCGTTCACTTTCATAAATTGCCATAAACTCCAAACTATCGAAGGATAAAATGTACATTCTGAGCGCCTTTTATCAGAAAGAGGACACAAACCTAAAAATGCTGCTTTATCACAACTATAAGGACATAAATGTAAATTCTTTATTCTACGTAAATGATATAAAGTCAAATTAGAATTGTAATCGTTTGCCAACATGAAAATCTTATTCATTTCCTCAATAGGAAAATCTAAATAATTAAAGAACGCTGCTAAATGTAGCCTCTTGTAATGGTCTAATTCGCAACTTTGGTACATATTTTTTATTGCATCACTTATACAAGATGGATAAATAGGAATGTCATCTTTATTGAAAGATCTATCTTTAATATTCATATCGACAGTTCTAACGACAGTGTTCTTATCGTACTCCCATAATAATTTTCCAACATTCTCATTCAACACGTTATTTACAGATGGTAAACTAGTAAACTCTCTAAGCGCATTTCTTCTTATTGTAAGCAATTTTGTTTCCAAAATGTTTTCCACAACAGGATAACAAAGCAAACCAGTTTCGGGATGCATCGTGTAAATAACTCTAGATAATCTATTTTTATCACAAAAAACTCCACGATCTTTCTTACGAATAAGTTCGGTAAGTTTCAACTCTTCAAAAAGTTTCTTAGTTGCATTTGCAAAATCATTAATTTTAATCATACCAAAATCAATCCAAAAATGAAATCCTTTCGAGCCAGAAAACTCAAGCCGCGGATATATTCTTTCAGAAACTAAACGCAAAAATAAATACTGCACTTTTTTAAATTCTTTTTCTGAAGACGTGTTCTCTAAATCTACATCAATATATATCGTATCGAACATATTATTGCGTCTCTGAAAATCTGAAAAAACTGAAACAAAAACATCAGAGTTCCCATCATGTTCTGTAACATACGCTAAATATTGCTCTACATTAAAGACATTTTTTCTCCACGGAAACCCAACGTTACGTGGAAATATGAATGGTACAGATTCGGGTCTTAAATGATTAATCCATTGTTCTTCAAGTGTACTGCAATAATCGGAAGTCTTTTGCACTATATTCCCTCCCTAATATTTCAGACATTAGCCGTTCTATTCGGCCCCAATAGTATTCATACCCAGCACTACGAATCTTTGGCATATCATCTATTACGGGTTCTGCATCTAGACCATCTTCAGCTTTACCAACTATAACAAATGGAATTGCATCTCCCACTCTAAACAACGCTTTTTCATTTAACTTTCTAGCAGCTTTTACATGTGGAGTAATGTTTTTATATGATGCTAAATCTTGATTTGCATGTATCTTAATTACTAATTTCTCATCAAATTCTCTGTCAAATAATTTTTTCCTAATGCCCGACAAATATTTATCACTCTCAGACTCGAAAGACGTCTGTGAATCAGCATTTTCTGCAAGAATGTTAAAAATTCTTGTCCTAACGTCGTTCAATAAAGGAAAAACATCCGACTTTTCTATACCTCTAGAAAATGCACAGCTTTCTTCACCATCACTAATTCGCTTATTGCCATCCCACACTTTTTTACCTTTCAGCCTATTTTTAGTCATAAAGTATATCCATTCGAAAATATTTTTTATTTCAAGATAAATCTTATAGTCTTTAGGGTCTACTCCATACTCTTGGAGAACGTAATTCTTAATTTCAGCATTCACACTAGATTCTATCTTATGAATGTTGTCTATCAACCATTCTATAGAACACTTACTAGAAAAAATTGGTTCAGCATAAAAACCATCGGTATTATGAACATATATACTATTTGCTAAAAATGTATGAAACCCTTCTACTTCTAAATCATATACATATTTCGGTTTCTCTATAAGCTTTCTTATAGCTACAACTTTATCTAGCCGCATTCATACCACCTTTCATTAACATAGCCACATCAGACGTATCGTAGGGAATATGAATAACTATTTTAAACCTCTTTTTTAGTTCTAAAATTTTATTCTTAGAACAACCTCCACACTCAACTACTACGTAATCATTCAATTTATATCCAAAAACATCGATAAAATAGTATTTATTTTTTATTTTTACTATTTTTTCTATCCTAATAGAATACCACAAAGTTCTTAAAAACTCAGAAACTTCAGTTTTCAACTCTCTATGTTCTTTAGTCTCACAATACCAGCCAAATCCATGCTCACGGTGAGTAGCCAACCATTTACCATGATTCTCCTTCCATTTTTTCTTTATAACTTTGCTCATCTCTATACGTACGTCAAGTCTTCTTACTGGATTCTTATCACCCATTTTTGCCAAACTAATACGATTTACTGCCTCATTCATATCTTTAGTAAGACCCTTATTCCAAACCGGTAAGCGATTTTTTCCAACAAAATTATTTTTACTATTATACATCATTTCTCTATATGCTCTATCACTCCACAGTTTTTTTATAGATTTAGAAATTTTAATATAAGTTTCAGAAGTAATCCCAGACCTCAAAGCATCTGAGCAACGTTTTCTTATATCAAGTGGTATAGTCTCAGAATTAGGAAACATTTGCTTATATTGAGTATAAGTAACATTATGAATCTTAAGATGAAAATGGCAAACTTCGTTCATTAATCTTCCACAAATCTCACATCTTACTAATGACAATTCCGCCATCTTTATCTAACCCTCTGTTTATTCCAATATGGAGACTTACATTTAGGACAGCATTTAGGATTCATTCTTGTTGCCCAACTATGACCACAACGAATACATACAACTATTCTAAGAACCATTTTGCCACCCTCGATAATATATTATTTCGGATAATATAAACTTTTTTAATCCTCAACATATACGAGATCTCCTATTTTAAGATTATTACAATTAGTAATAACTACGCTATTTCCCTTTTTAATTAATAGTGAATGATTTTCCGTAACACGTACTTTTTTACCAGATTCCGTAATAATCTCGTACATATCTTCATATCGTTTATGTCGGATTACTCTAGCTATTTTACCACTTCCAACTTCAGCTGAATCTTTTAAAGCAAATACATTACGACCCACAACGTCTTTACGATACTTATAGCAATCTTTAATTGGCATTTTATCACCATCCATAAAAGATATTTCAGTTGAACCATCTACGCTATGAGCGTAGCAAGTATGAAATCCATATTTAGCAGCTATTGAAATAGCTTTTTGAATTATATCTTGGCAAGTAAGCGTAATACTTTCGGCAATATCTCTATTGTAGATTCTTAAATTTCGGTTTCCCGCTGTGCCATAAAAACTGACGGCATACATTTTAGCATATTGTTCCTGCATTTTCAATTTTTTATCACTAGTTTGTTGAAATTCGCTTTTTAACTTATCTCGTATGTCAGTTATTACGTTCAAAATTTTAACATATAAAGGCTCTTTTAAACCTTTATTAAAGGACAAAACCTTTGTTCTAACAGCATTCTCCTTGCTTTTAGCAATATTCTCGGGAGAAATCCTAAAAGTTTCTATCGTAGTAGGATAAAATCCTTTAAAGTCCATTTCGACAATATTATGATGTAACCCAACTTCTGGCTCCATAATGAAAGCTCCCGTATAAGATTCTTTTTCTGTTTCGCTTTTACTAGGCTTATTAGGAAACACAGGTCTTGGAACACAATCTTCAGCTTCGGCCAAAATTAATGCCGTTATGCCACGGCTAACGTACTGAAAATCTTCCAGAAACATTCCTCCTCCAAACCTATTAATCAGATTTATCGCACTATTTACTAAATCGAGTTTTTTATCTAGCTGGTACACTAAAGAAGTATCTCCCACATTATAATCTCTAAGCAAATCTTTTCGTTTAATAAATGCATCCCATAAAGTCACAGCACGTTTTAGAGTCCAAAAATCTTGCTTTTTACCAGTTCCCAATTCGTCTTGCGATACATTCTCTAAACTATATGAAGGTTTAGCATTAAAGGTTGCAAATTTATACAAGCGCATCAAATCTATAAATTGGTGCAGCTCAAAAAAGTCGTTTCGCTTAATCTCAAGCATTTTCATACGA
>Ga0315268_10004370_pt1 | contig 15358 bp, 17 predicted proteins | sample C1_top_MG_FD_204535 | JGI IMG/M metagenome (GOLD analysis project Ga0315268, IMG submission 204535) | Sediment microbial communities from Yellowstone Lake, YNP, Wyoming, USA - C1_top | ecosystem: Environmental > Aquatic > Freshwater > Lake > Sediment | place: USA: Wyoming | collected 2017-08-01
CATCCGCGATGAGGCGGATTTTTCGCGGCATGTATTACATCCATATCAACCCGCTCAAGCACGGCTTGGTAAAGCGCGTGACGGATTGGCCGCACTCGTCATTTCATCGTTATGTGCGAGCAGGTATCTTGCCGATGGATTGGGCGGGTGATGCGGAAGTGGGGTTGGAATGCGGGGAACGGGAGAGTGATTGATGGGTATCGCTGCGCTCAACCCATCCTACGAGCTATCTTGTTAACGGAACCGTGCTAATTCAGGATCATTAATAATTTGTTCGGGTAATCCGGTAATAGCTGGCAACTCGAACAGGCGCGGCATGCCGGCTTTCATCTGAATTTTTCCCTGTGCGTCCTTCCACACGATTGCTGGCGTGCCGCTAATGCCTAATTTATGCATGAACTCGCTATTGGCCTGCAATTGTTGTGTGCTGGCAGCGGAAGGTTTAGCAGGCTTGATTCCGCCTTCATGATTTTTAAGATTGTATTTCTGTTCATTTTCTCTGAAGGCAGAGAGACGATCTTTAGCTTGCAGAATGGCAGCAGCTTTTGCTGTTGAAGTTTCCATCAAATAGGCCACAGGAATCCAGCGTACTTGCAGGCCTGCTGCTTCATAGGGCTGAAAGGCTTTCCACGAAAAGTGGCAGAACGGGCAATTAGGATCAAAGAAAGCGTAGATCACCGATTTGGGGGATTGCTGCGTACCCTCTGTAATAAATGTTGAATGTTCAAGCGCAGAGTAAAGCGGTGTGAGATCCGGTTTGGGAATGTACAGATCGGCATACTGCTCTGTCAGATTGTTTCCCGCCTCATCTATCAGATCTCCTGCAAGCAATGTCTGGTTGTCTGGAGTAGAGAAAAGAATCGTGTAGCGGCCATCCTTGGAGATTACCCAGCCCTTCATTTGTGATGCTGCAGGAAAGGTTTTGATTATTTTTGCGCCAGATTGCGTAATACCCTGGATCTGTTTTGGAATGTCTTCGGCATGTGTGCTTAATGATAGTGATGCAAGTGCAAAGAGGGTGAGTGCGGCTAGTGTTTTAATGAAAGACAATTTAAATTCTCCAGAAAATGATAAGTGCTAAAGGCCGCAATAAAACAAACTGTGTAGCGACGATTAGTGTGCGACAGGTGGGTTAAGTTCCGGCGCAATCGAGTTTGCTACATTATTGATATTGACGTTCTATCGGGCGGGAATATTCCAGTGATGTGCTTGGGCTGAAAGATTGTGTGATGTATATGGGTTGCCGGGCTGCCCCCGGCGAAGTTGTATTAAAGACGCTGCGATCTAACGGCAAACCAACTAACTACTCTTCACCCCAAGGCTTCATCAACGTCTGTGCCACACCCAGATGATCAAGTATCCTCGCCACCACGAAATCCACAATGTCTTGCACGCTCTGCGGGTGATGATAAAAGCCAGGATTGGGCGGCATGATCACAGCGCCTGCATGCGACAGCTTGAGCATGTTTTCCAGATGGATGGCGGAGAAAGGCATTTCGCGCGGTACTAAAATCAGCGGGCGTTTTTCCTTGAGCATGACGTCGGCTGCGCGAGAGATGAGGTCGTCGCTGATGCCGCCAGCGATCTTGCCTAGCGTGCCCATGGTGCAGGGGCAAATTACCATCGCATCGCCGGGGTTAGAGCCTGATGCCATCGGGGCGTACCAGTCGTCACGGCCAAACACACGCAGCTCACCGCTGAATTCCCCCAGGCGTTCTCTCAGCATTTTTTCTGCATCCTGCGGCCTGGTGGGCAGCACGAAATCCATTTCCTGTTTTGCGACTATCTGCGCGGCTTGTGAATACACCAGATGCACACGCTGACCACTTTTCAGCAGACATTCGAGCAGGCGCATGGCATAGGGAATGCCGGATGCTCCAGTAATCGCGAGGTTAATTGTTTTCATAGGTGAGCCTTTCCGAGTCTTGCGGTATTTCTATAAAATCCAGCTTGACTATTAGGTTCAAACCCCCTCCAACTCCCCCTTGTCAGGGGGAGAGAAAATCTCGCTCCTCCCCTGACAAGGGGAGGCTGGGAGGGGTTTGTTCTAATGGCTTATCTGGGATAAAGCGTGCCGAGATCAACCCGTTTACGGTACCGAATACCAGCGCTGCTGTCGCAAAAATGGGCAGTAAATATGCCAGTCCTGCATGCGGAATGAGCCAGAAATAAACCAGCAATAACTGCCCGGCAATATGCGCGAATGCCGCGAGGATGCTGTGCGTGACTGCGCCGAACCAGCGTTGCGGCAAGTGCTGGCTAACAGCGAGGATGGCGAGGCTGCACAATGCGCCAGACAGGCCGAGGAAAAATCCCGGGGAGAGGAAGCTGCCCATCAGTAGCCCTCCTGCCAATACGCGCAACAGCGACACCCATGCCGCTGTGCGCCAGCCATAACGATACAGAACGATCAGGATGACGATATTGGCCAGGCCGGGCTTTACCCCTGGCAAAGGTGAAGGGATGGCTGCTTCCAGCACGGACAGGCCGAGTGCGAGCGCTGCCATGCGCGCGATGTGATGATCTTCGGAAGAAGCTTGAAGCAGGATTCGAGATCGAGGATCGGGGATCGAGGGGTGCGTTTGATGCGGAGAGGCAGTTTTCACTCGCTCCTCGCTCCTAGCTCCTAGCTCCTGCTTCTCAATAGTTGAGGCTGTCATAGCGTTTGTTGTTGCCGGTCAATTCCAGACTCACCTGGTTCGGCAGGCAAATGGCGACTTCCCCTGCCTGCTTCAGCCAGCCCTGGCGCACGCAATATTGGCGCGGGCTGGGGTCGGAGGCGATGCGTGCCTGATGATTGTGGATGGCGATCTTGCTGTAGCCTAGCGGGCCCGGCACTTCAAGTACCAGGTCGTGCGACAGCGGTAGTTCACGGAATATCTTGCCGCCGCTGCGGATGATAGCCTTGTCCGCTGAGCCGCCATGCCAGACGCTGTTGGCAAGCCAGAGCGTGAATATGGTTCCTGCCAGAAATATCATCCAGTCGCCAGGTTTGATGTGATGCATGGCTCAGTGCTTCCTTAGAGGGCGGCAACAAGTTCGCGGTGGCGCAATAGTACTTGTTGCTGCGACTCAAAATGACGTGCAAGTTTTTCTGCAAAATACACCGAACGGTGTTGTCCGCCGGTACAGCCGATGGCAACCGTGAGGTAGCTGCGATTATCGGCGATGAAGCAGGGCAGCCAGTCTGCAACAAAGGTTCTGATATCACCATACATTTTTTGCGCAGCAGGCGTATTTTCAAGAAACTCGATCACCGCCGTGTCACGTCCAGTCAGCGGGCGCAGCAGCGGGTCATAGTGAGGGTTGGGCAGGCAGCGAACGTCGAACACCAGGTCGGCATCGAGCGGAACACCGTGCTTGAAACCGAAGGACTGAAACAGCAGGGTCAGGTTTGCACGATCAACTTGAATAAAATCTTTCACCCAGGATTGGAGTGCATTGGCGCGAAGATCGCTGGTGTCGATATGGTGGCCGATGCTGGCAATGTCTGCGAGCAGCTCGCGTTCGCGTTGTACGCATTCAGGCAGTGTCAGCCGGTCGTCGCTCAAGGGGTGGCGCCGGCGAGATTCGGAGTAACGTTTTACCAGAGTATCCGTTTGTGCATCCAGAAACAGCAGATGGACATCTACTCCGCGAAGTTTTAGCTGGTCAATTTGCTGCGGCAGCTGCTGCACGCTGCTGCCGCTGCGCACATCAATGCTGACGGCAATGCGCTTGTACCCGGCCTGATCAAGATGAGACATCAGAGCGGGTAGTAATTCCACCGGCAGGTTGTCCACGCAGTAGTAGCCGCTGTCCTCCAGCACTTTAAGCGCGACGCTTTTGCCCGAGCCTGACAGTCCGCTGATCAGAAAGAGTTGCATCTTATTGTTCCAGCATCTTCTGTTCGTGTCGCTCAATGAATTCCTTCATTGTGTCGATACCGCGTTGTTGCAGTACAAAGTTGCGCGCGGCAGCTTCCACCAGTACGGCAAGGTTGCGGCCGGCTACCACAGGAATGCTGACTGTTCTGATTTTAATTCCCAGCACTTCCTGATAGCTGGCATCGATCGGCAATCGTTCAAGTTGCGATACATCGCCCCCTATTGGGCGGTGTAGATGCACAATCAGCTTGAGGCTCTTTTTACGGCGTACTGATGTCTCGCCAAACATGGTGCGAATGTTGAGCATGCCCAGACCGCGCACTTCAAGGAAGTCGCGCAGCAATTCCGGGCAACGGCCCTCCAGTGTTTCGGGTGAAATGCGGAACAGTTCGGTGACATCGTCTGCCACCAGGCCATTGCCGCGCGTGATGAGCTCCAGTCCCAGTTCGCTCTTGCCCACGCCGCTGTCTCCCGTAATCAATACGCCCACCCCCAGCACATCGAGGAATACGCCATGGCGAGTGGTCGACTCCGCCAACTCCTTGACGATGTAATGACGCACCAGCCACATCAGATGCACGCTGCCCTGAGGTGAGCGGAATAACGGAGTTTGGGTGCGGTTGGCATAATCAACCAGAGCCTGCGGAATTTCGTCCGTACCCGCCACAATCAGACACAGGGAGCCGCCATGCTCCAGCTGGGTGAGCGCAGCATCAAGGGCGGCAGGGCTGAGGTCCCGCAGATAATCAAGCTCAATGGTGCTGAGGACTTGCACCCAGTTGGGATGGATTAAATTCAGATGGCCTATTAGTCCGCGGTTGGAAGCGTTGACGAGCTCGCTATCGAGTATCTTGTTCGCGCCATCGGCTCCGGCAACCCAGCTTAAAGCCAGGCGCTCCTGCTTGTCGTCAAACAGCTGCCGAATGTTAACTTGTGCCATTTATTATCCTAACAACCGTAGTTGGACTAGGTGTAGTGCATGTTCATCGCGGCGTGAGGCAAGGCGCGACAACGAGGCATGGTCGTTCCATGGCGAGGAGGAGCAACGATGCCCCGCGCTGTGATGGATATGCAATACGCCTCGTAGCGAGTCTCCCAAATGGCGAGCGTGGTTAAATAAAACTATTTTTTTTATTTTCATCTGCTTGCGTCCTCAATTGAGCGGTCAACTATGGTTATTAGGATGATGCTTTCCAGTTGGTAAACAATTGATGGATAGCGACAGGGTCGTTACTGCTCTGTAATTGCTCGCGGAAAGTTTTATCGCTGAACATCTGCGCCAATTCAGCCAGTAATTGCAGGTGTGCGTCGGTGGCGCGTTCAGGTACCAGCAATACGAAAATCAGATTCACAGGCTGTCCATCCGGCGAATCAAAGGGGATGGGGTTTTGCGTCTTGACGAAAGCTGCAATGCCGTCACGTAAATTTTTGACACGGCCGTGTGGAATAGCCACGCCCTGTCCTAATCCGGTTGAGCCGAGTTTTTCGCGCGCAAACAAGCTATCGAACACCATGCTGCGGGCAATCTGATGAGAGTTTTCAAACAACAGCCCTACACGTTCAAACACGCGTTTTTTACTGGTGGATTCGGTATCCAGCAGAATGTTTTCGGGGAGCAGCAGTTTACTGATTAGATTCATTGTTTCAATCACACATATCGCACAAGGAAAAGGCGACCATTAGTCGCCCCCGTTAAATTAGTCTACTGTCACTTGACTGCCAGTATCATCATGACGACGAGCAGAATTTTTATCTTTGTGCTTCAGGACCTGGCGATCCAGCAAATCAACCAGATTGTCGATCGCGACATACAGGTTGCTGTCGTCTGTTTCTGCAAAAACTGTTTTGCCGCTCATGTGTACAGTGGCTTCGGCCTTTTGCTGGAGTTTGTCTACGGACAGGATAACGCTGATATCAATCAGGTTGTCGAAGTGCCGTTTGATTTTTCCAAGCTTGGATGTGACATGTTCGCGTATGGCTGGAGTAATTTCCAAATGACGTCCGGTGAGGTTAATGTTCATGGCCTACTCCTTGTTGTGGTTAGAGGGACTTGCGAAGATTGACCGGGAGAATATGCAGCAATTCCCGGTATTTTGCCACGGTACGCCGGGCAACCAATATGCCCTGCTGTGCCAGGATTTCAGACATGCGACTGTCATTCAGAGGGTTATGTGCATCCTCCTCATCGACCAGTTGCTTGATAATTTCGCGGATGGCGGTGGACGAGCATGAGCCTCCCGTTTTGGTGGCGAGGCCACTGCCAAAAAAATATTTAAGTTCATAAATGCCGCACGGAGTGAGCATGAATTTTTGCGTGGTAACGCGAGAAATAGTTGATTCGTGCAACTCCAGTTGATCGGCGATTTCGCGCAGTACCAGTGGGCGCATCGCAATATTGCCGTGCTGGAAAAACTGGTGCTGACGTTCGACGATGGCCTGCGACACGCGCAGTATGGTGTCAAAGCGCTGTTGCAGATTTTTAATAAACCAGCGCGCCTCCAGCAGCTGACCAGACATTTCTTGTGCAGTATTTTCGCCGCGACTTTGCATGATGTTGGCATACACCTGATTGATACGCAGGCGTGGCATGGCTTCCGGATTGAGGCGCGCGCGCCAGACGCCGCCAGCGCGCTCCACCAGCACATCCGGCACCACATAGTCTGCGGCACGCTGCTCAAATGCAGCTCCCGGTCTGGGTTGTAGATGCACAATCAAATCCTGCGCGGCGCGCAACGCAGCATCATCGCAGTGCAGGATTTTCTTAAGCTTGGCATAGTCGTGTGTGGCGAGCAGGTCGAGATGATTGGCCACCAGGCGCTGCGCAAGCTCCAGACTGGGCGAACTGGGCTTGCCATACGACATGGCTTGCAGTTGCAGCGACAGGCATTCACTTAAATTGCGCGCACCTATGCCAGGTTCATCCAGGTGCTGCAATTGCACCAGTGCAGTTTCCAGGTCATCCAGCGTGATATCGAGTTCTTCAGGCAGGAATTCGGCGATCTCTTGCAGTGATTGAGTCAGATAGGCGTTATCGTCCAGTGCATCGATCAGCAGGCCAATAATTTGCTTGTCGCGTTCCTCAAGCAGGCTCAGATTGACTTGCGAGATCAGATGTTCGCGCAGGCCGGGTTTGTCGGCTGCTACCTCACCAAAGCCGGCATCATCGTCATCGGTATTGTTGGAAGTGGAGAACGAGGGAATAGCCCAGTCAGAATCGTTGGGGGCTGCGTCACGCTCTGAAACGCTATGTTCGTTGCTGCTTGTGCTGCCGGCAGTCTGGGTATGACTCTGCGCATCACCATACGCGTAAGGCTGGCTGGGATCGTCTTCCTCGCGTTCAAGAAACGGATTTTCATCCAGCAGACGTTCCGATTCCTGAGTGACCTCCAGCGTAGACAGCTGCAACAAACGGATGGCTTGCTGCAACTGCGGGGTAAGCGTCAGCTGCTGGGACTGTCTGAGTTGTAATCCTACTTTCATACTGTCGTGTCTGGTTTTGAGATTGCGGGCTTGCGGCTTACTTATCGGGCTTTAGTAGCCCATTTATAGCTTGAAATGTTCACCAAGATACACTTTTCTGACGCTTTCATTATAGACGATTTCATCGGGCTTGCCTTCGGCCATAACCGAGCCTGCGTTAATGATATAGGCGCGATCACAGATACCCAGCGTCTCGCGTACGTTATGGTCAGTAATCAGTACGCCGATGTCGCGTTCTTTGAGAAAGCGGATGATTTTCTGGATATCCAGCACGGCTATCGGATCGACCCCCGCGAACGGTTCATCCAGCAGAATAAAACGCGGATTGCTGGCCAGTGCGCGGGCAATTTCAACGCGCCGACGTTCGCCGCCAGACAGGCTGATAGCAGGGTTATCGCGGATATGGGTGATGTGCAGGTCGTTCAGCAAAGTATCGAGTCGCGCTTGCAGCTCTTCGTTGCCATATCCTTGCAGTTCGAGCACAGCCTGAATATTTTCAGTCACGGTGAGGCGGCGGAAGATGGAGGCTTCCTGTGGCAGATAGCTCAATCCCAAGCGGGCGCGGCGATGAATGGGGTAGTGGGTAATGTTTTTATCGTCGATGAATATGTCACCGCCATCCGCAGCGACCAGCCCGACTATCATGTAAAAACTGGTCGTTTTGCCCGCGCCATTGGGGCCGAGCAGACCGACGATTTCACCGCTTTTAACAGTCAGCGAAACGTCCTGTACTACGGTGCGTGAACGGTAGCGTTTCTTTAGAGAAGTAGTGCGCAATTCACTCATGATTATGGTTTCGGTGCAGTGAGAGTGGTGGAAGGTTGAATGGGGAGCGATTGAGCATTAGGTGCAGTCTCATTGGCTTGATTTTTAGGCTGGATAACAATCGTCACGCGTCCCTGGTTGGGGGTGTCGGGGTTTTTGCTGCTTGTGCCAAATACTTGAAATACGCCGGTTTTGGTGTTGTAGATGATATGTTCACCGCGGACATCGTCTTCCTCGCGTTTTACCCGTGCTTGCCCAAATAAGTCAGCCGTCTCAGCAAGGCTGTCATAAACAATGCGCTCGCCGAAGCCATCTGCATATTCATCAACTCCATCGCGCTTTTGGCGGAAATGAGCCAGCTGTCCTGTTGCCGTCATTTGGCTGAAGCCTTGTTTGTCCTGGATCACCACGATTTTGCTGGCCTCGATGAACAAAGTCCCTTGACGCATTTCCACACTGCCTTCGAAAGTGCTGACCTGTTTGGCATCATCGACCGTGACACGGTCGGCTTCCATATGTATCGGCTTCTCGCGATCAGCGCGCTCGGCAAAGCTTAATGCCGCATGGCTGCACAACAACAGACAAAGCAGCAGTGAATATTTATTTCTTAATGGGTTCATATACGGTTTTTACATGCGACATAAATTTTATTATGTGCGTCTTGTTGTCCAGTTCCATGCCAACGGCATTCACGGTGGTGCGTGCATCAACCACCGTCACGGCCTGGTCGGTATCGGCCATTTCTTTATCCGGGATCACATGCAGATAATTCGTGTTGAATGTGAGTTCGCTTTTGTTTGCATAAGCGGGGCGCACGATAATGACTTCGTTGTGCAAAAAAACATCGTCGCCTTTGCGCGATATTTCCCCATTCTGTGCGGCCATGCGCAAAGGCGGATGTTCAGCAGTAAAGCTCTCGAGCCGGGGTGTTTCCAGCTGCGTACTGTCATCATCGGGATAGTGCCACATTTTTTTTGCGGACATGACAAAACGAATCTTCCCCTGTTCGTCCAATGTGGTGGCAGTAAAATTATCGATCACATAGTCCGGATCGTGACGCAGATTTTTGTTGTCACCAGACACCGGGGACTGTACCTGCAGGTTGAGCCAATAGGCTGCCCCCAGCAGTAGCAGCAGAGGCAAAAGCGGAAGCCAGCCGCGCAGACGCTCCATCATGATAAGTACGGTGCCAGTTGCGCATCCAGCGTGCCCTGCGCCGACATAATGAGCTCGCATGCCTCACGCACTGCGCCGAAGCCTCCCTCACGCTGGGTCAGGTAGTGTGCATGATCGCGCACCAGTTGCGGGGCATTGGGCACAGTGATAGAGAAGCCCACGCGGCGCATCACCGGCAAATCCACGACATCGTCACCCATATAAGCGGCGGCATCCGCTGCGAGATTTAATTCCGCGAGTAGTGTTTGCATCGCAGCCCATTTGTCTTCCACACCCTGATACAGACGAGTAATTCCCAGATTCTTGGCGCGCAGCTCAACACAGCGCGAAGTGCGCCCGGTGATGATGGCGATCTCCACGCCGGAGGCTTTAAGCATTTTCAGGCCGTGTCCGTCGAGTGAATTAAAGCGCTTGAACTCTTCTCCGGAGTCCGTGAGATAAAGGCCGCCATCGGTCAGAATGCCGTCCACATCGAAAGCGACCAGACGAATTGCCTGTATGCGTTGGGCTAACATTTTGCGTACCTTTTCAAATTACCTTTGCGCGCAACAGATCATTCATATTCAATGCGCCCACCAGCTTGTTGTCATCATCTACCACCAGCATCTGGCTGATGTTATGTTCTTCCATCACCCGCACCGCCTCTACTGCGAGTGCGTTAGCGCTAATGCTGCGAGGCTTGCGCGACATCACTGTGCTGATCGGTGTGCTGCTGAACTCAAGTTGCTTTTCCAGCGTGCGGCGCAAATCGCCATCGGTATAGATGCCCAGCACATGCTGGCTTGCGTCCACGATCGCAGTCATGCCCAGGCCCTTGCGCGACATTTCCATTATTGCATCAGACAGCATTGCTTCCAGTGGAACGGCGGGGATGTTTTTCCCGCTGTGCATGATATCGCGCACATGAGTAAGCAGACGGCGCCCCAGGCTGCCGCCGGGATGTGAGCGTGCAAAATCTTCCTCGCCAAAACCTTTTGCATCGAGCAGCGCCATCGCCAGCGCGTCACCCAAAACCAGCGCGACAGTGGTGCTCGTAGTCGGTGCCAGTCCCATCGGGCATGCTTCTTTGGCGACTGAACCATCCAAGTGGGCGTCGGCCGCCAATGCCAGCGTGGACTGCGGATTGCCAGTCAGGCTGATCAGGCGGGCACCCTGGCGTTTGATCACGGGCACGATGGTCATCAGTTCATCGCTTTCGCCGGAATATGACAGTGCGATAAACACATCCAGAGAAGTAATCATGCCCAGGTCGCCATGGCTGGCTTCGGCGGGGTGGACGAAATAAGCCGGCGTGCCGGTGCTTGACATGGTGGCGGCAATTTTGCGCGCAATGTGGCCGGACTTGCCCATGCCGCTGACGATTACCCGTCCCTCGCAGGACAGAATAATATTCAGCGCGCGCAAAAAATCATCATCAATACGTTGTGTGAGCGCCTGTACCGCTGCCGCTTCAATGTTGATCACTTCGCGAGCAAGGACTAATGCGTGGGGTGTGGCTGTGAGAGGAGTTTTCATGTATCAGCATTATATCAGTGCGCCTGAAGCGAGGCGAAATTTTGAGTTTGGACTTTCTTCAGGCATTATCAAAATTGTCTATCAGATGTTAAACCTCTGAGCAGGAGCGAGCCCTGCTCGCGAAGGAAAAGAACAATCGCACGCAGGGCGTGCTCCTACAATTCATTGTTTTTTGCGTGGCATCGGCTAATGAACAATGCGGGTTAAATTAAACAGAATTTTTTATTGAATTGAATAGCATCGTAAATGAATAATTCACTGCAACTCGTATTGATCCTGCTTGCCGTCGCCGTACTGGTGGTGGTGCTGTGCCGCCTGTTAAAACTGCCGGTGACGCTGGGTTATCTCGCAGTGGGAATAGTGATTGGTCCGCACGCCCTGGGCTGGATTCCCGACACTCAGCAGGCCAGGCATCTGGCCGAATTTGGCGTGGTGTTTCTGATGTTCAGCATCGGGCTGGAATTCAGTCTGGCGAAATTGCGCAGCATGAAGTTTACGGTGTTTGGCCTGGGCGGCGCGCAATTGATACTCACCTTGTCAGGCGTAGCGGCTACAGCCCTGATGTTGGGTATGGACTGGCGTGCCGGTGTCGCTCTGGGTGGCGTGCTGGCGATGTCTTCCACCGCCATAGTCAGCAAAATGCTGGTTGAGCGCGCTGAACTCAACGCCCCTCACGGCCAGCTGATCATGGGCGTATTGCTGTTCCAGGATCTGGCCGTGGTGCTGATGCTGATCATTATTCCTGCGTTGGCCAGCACCGCAAATGATTTGGCAATGACGCTGGCGTCGGCATTGATAAAGGCGATTTTGGTACTGGGCGCTTTGCTGCTGTTCGGCCAGCGGCTGATGCGCCCGTGGTTTCACCTGGTTGCGCGGCAAAAATCTTCCGAGCTGTTTATGCTCAATGTGTTGCTGATTACGCTGGGGCTGGCTTATCTCACCGAGCTAGTAGGCCTGTCGCTGGCTCTGGGGGCGTTTGTGGCAGGTATATTGATCGCTGAAACCGAATACCGCTATCAGGTGGAAGACGATATTAAACCCTTCCGTGACGTACTGATGGGCTTGTTCTTCGTGACTGTCGGCATGCTGCTTAATCTTGGCGAGCTGCTGGCCAATCTGGGTTTGGTGCTATTGCTGCTGCTTGCCTTGCTGTTGTTCAAGGCAATTATAGTTGCGCTGCTGGCGCGCTGGTTTAACGGCGATTGGGGGGTGGGTATTCGCAGCGGATTAGGCTTGGCACAGGCGGGTGAATTCGGATTCGTGCTGTTAACCCTGGCGTTTGAAGCAAAACTGTTGCCGCATGATATTACCCAGATTGTATTGGCCGCGATGCTGCTGTCGATGCTGGTTGCACCTTTTCTGATTCAGTATGCAGAAGCGATTGTGCGCCGTCTTTCTCCTGCTGAATGGATGAGCCGCGCGATGCAGATGCACCAGATCTCGGTGCAAAGCATGGCGGCAGTTGAGCACATCATCGTGTGTGGTTACGGGCGCAGCGGGCATTCGCTGGTACAGTTTCTGACCCGTGAAGGCATCCCTTTTATTGCGCTCGACATGGATGCCCGTCATGTGCGGCAGGCAGTGCTGGCGGGCGAAACTGTGGTGTACGGCGATGCCAGCAAACGCGAAGTGCTGCTGGCCGCAGGGCTGATGCGCGCCAAAGTGCTGGTGATCACTTACGACGATGAACACTCCGCGCTGAAAATTCTGCACCACGTCAAATCCGTGCGCCCCGGCCTGTCGGTGGTGGTACGCACCGCCGACGACAGCCATGTTGAAGTGCTCAAGCTGGCAGGGGCGACCGAGGTGGTGGCAGAGGTGTTGGAAGGCAGCGTCATGCTTGCGTCGCAGGCGCTGCTGCTGTCAGGTGTGCCATTCAACCGCGTGATACGCCGCATCCAGGAAAATCGTGCGCACCGTTACAGCGTATTCAGAAGCCAATTCCACACCGCAGATGACAGCGTGGGAGAAGCGACTGAAAGATTGCAGGCGCGCCTGCATAGCGTGCTGCTCAGCGAGCGTGATGCAGCAGTCAACAAAACACTGGATGAACTTGATCTGGGCGGGCTGCAGGTGGAAATTAATTCCGTGCGCCGCTACAACGTGCCAGGCAGCCAGGCAGTTAGCCAGCCGTCTGGCGACATGGTATTGCATGCGGGCGATGTGTTGATGTTGCTGGGTCAGCAGGTGGCGCTGCAGGAAGCCGAGAAGCGGCTGCGCGAAGGCTAGGTTAGTCAGGATGGAGAGTAGCTTTATCCGTTTATGAGCCGGCAGAAGGCAATAAAAAAGCCCGCCTAAGCGGGCTTTAAGAGATGACGTGTGATTTGTATTAAACGCCCATGCAGACTGTATAGGCTTGGCCTTCTACAATGTTGGCGGTGAGTATTGATTTACCAGTTGCGGCATCAGCGGTGCGCATCGAGCCGGTGTCGGTATTGCCGTCATCCATCGTCGTGTCAAGCTGCTTGACGAATTTGCCAAGGATGCCTTTCGAACAAATGATGTAAGTCCCGGTCATTCCGGTATTTGCAGCGGCTGCGGCGTTGGTTGTAATAGTCACGAACGTGCCATTGTTGCTTTGAATGCCAATTTCGCCTCCCCCAGCATTCACGGGCTTGTATCCGTCACCGACAGCGGGAGCGGCAGGAACGGTAGTTTGGCCGGAAGCCAGGCCAGCCATGCGCACATGCTGCCAGAATAAATAGCTTTCGTCAGTATTGAGAAGTGAATCCCAGAGGCCATCAATCACGCCGTTGCCTTGTTTTGTTGCCGGGGTAGTTGCCAGTGTGCCAATCACATGTGCGACCACTGCGGTATCATCCCCAGGAATTGCCCTGAACTTGTCCTGGTAACCATAGATAAAAACCGGAATATTCCTGAAATCGGTGGCAAGGTTCTTCACCTTGGCACTGTTGATCAACTCCTGACCCTTCAGCACGCCGCCCAGCAGCAGGCCGATAATTACCAGCACAATCGCGATTTCGATTAAAGTAAAGCCAGACTGATTGCGTTTCATATTATCCCCAGTGTGTAGTTTAATATTTCAAAGTTTGATATTAGATTAAGAGCAATAATTGCGCCACCACGATAATGTGTAGTTAGTGAATGCTACACAGGCTTAATGGTTAAATCAATGAATATGCAACAAAAAACTGACGGAATTCTGACACAGAGATGATGAAATGATGACATTGTCGCCTAATCGCTGGGTAGTCTCTGGTCGCTGGTTGTCTATGGCGATGCTGGTGACGCTGCATTTTGCGTTGTGGGCGGGGGTGCAGAGTGTCTGGTCGCGCCCCTTGCTGTTTGCCCATTTGGGTTTGTTTCTGCTGTGGCAGCCTTTATGGCGCGGCGAGGAGAAGCTGCGCACGAGCAGTGCAGTGATTATTGTCAGTGTCAGTGCGGTGGCGCTGTTGTGGCTGAACTGGTGGATGTTGGCATTTTGGGTGAGTGGCTTGTTCTCTCTGGTGGGAGGGCGGGTGTTTGCTTTTCAGAGTGTGTGGCAACGTCTGCGTTATTTATTGGCGATGAGCTATCTATTGGCTGTGCTGTTGTTTTGGGTGACCCCGCATCTATTTATATTGCCCACTACAGGCGAGACGAGCAGTGATTTGATGGAGATCGTATTACCTTTGCTGTTATTAGGCATGGTGTTGGTGCCGCATGAGAGTGAGCGCTTAAAAAAGACCGAAGCGGTAGATGTAATCTACAGCATGTTGCTGTTTATGCTGTTGACCCTGCTGGTATTGGGAAGTTTGGCTTTCATGAACCTGGGGCATGCGGATTATTTCCAGGCGTTGCTGCGCACGCTGTTTATCATGGCGCTGCTGTTGTTTGTGCTTGGATGGCTATGGAATCCGCGCTTGGGATTTTCTGGTTTTCAGGCGATTTTTTCACGCTATTTTCTTAACATAGGTACACCGTTCGAGCTGTGGATCAAGCAACTGGCTGAAACCGACCAACAGGAATCCAGTCCGGCAAGTTTTCTCAAAACAGCCACAGGACATTTCGCTGAGTTACCGTGGTTGAGCGGTTTAATCTGGGAGTGTGATGAAGGTCGTGGCAGGCATGGTGTAAGCGGCCCGCACCAGATCGAGCTGACCGATTACGACTTGCGCTTGATATTATTTACTCGTCAGAGTGTTTCACCCTCGGTACTGATGCATATTCATTTGCTCAGCCAGATGCTTGCTTATTTTTATCAGTCCAAACGCCGCGAGCAACGTCTGCGCGAAATGGCGCGCCTGCAGGCAGTGCACGAAACAGGCGCGCGCTTAACGCACGACCTTAAAAACATGTTGCAATCACTGTTTGCACTGATCTCGATTGCCGAGCAGCAACCCGCGCAGGCACAGCCAATTTTACAGCGCCAATTACCGGTGCTGGTGCAGCGTATCGAGCTGACACTGTCCAAGCTAAAAATTCCACAGCATGAAGCTGCGGCAACCATGATGCCGCTTGCGACGTGGTGGAATAGCCTGCAACAACGGCAACAATACCGCAACCTGGACTGGTTGAGCGAAGACAACCTAGGCGAGCAGGCCATACCCTTGGCT
>Ga0315268_10004371_pt1 | contig 15355 bp, 11 predicted proteins | sample C1_top_MG_FD_204535 | JGI IMG/M metagenome (GOLD analysis project Ga0315268, IMG submission 204535) | Sediment microbial communities from Yellowstone Lake, YNP, Wyoming, USA - C1_top | ecosystem: Environmental > Aquatic > Freshwater > Lake > Sediment | place: USA: Wyoming | collected 2017-08-01
GTCAGTCGTGTGAATGGAGAACTGCAGCTGAAACCTTCCGCCAGGATAGAGCTGCTCTTTGATCTTCACGAGCTCCTCGAAGAATTTCGTCGCAGTCGGACTCTTCGGTGCCACGCTCGATACGGAGACGTTCAGCCCGGGCGCGTCGTATTCCGTAGGCAGGCGCTTCATTGCATCGAGCACTGATGGATTCAGTGAGGGCTCGCCCATCCTCGCGAATTGTATCTTCAATTTCGAGACTGGAACCTTGCCGTTCGGGTAACGTCTGCGCACAAGATAGTCCACCTGGGATAGGATCTCGTCCGTTGTGAGCTTCCCGCCATAGCTTCCGCCCGCGTCGCACATCCTGCACTTGATCGGGCAGCCAAACATGGGTGAGACGATGAGGACCCACTTCTTCTCGCGAGGTATCGGCGGCTGCACGGACTCGACGAATTCCACTAGGAACTTGTCGGAGTCCGGTCCCTGTCTCATGCTTGCGATGTAGACCTTGGCGATGTCGTCGTTTCCGTACTCTGCGATGACATTCATTTGCGCGCCTCCATCCTTAGATAGTCCTCCGCCAGCATCGCGGACCTGATGCCGTCTCCGACAGCGATTCCAGTCTGGCGGTGCCTGCCACGGACGACATCTCCTGCGACAAACAGCCCAGGCACCCCTGTCTCCGGGATGCTCGTCGACCTCGTGACGCTCTTGCGGAGCGAGCTGGTTAGGAACTCAGTATTCGGCAGCCTTCCGCAAGCCGCAAGGACATAATCCACGGGGAACTCGAGCTGTTTTCTCCCACGTCTACACTTCAGGACGATCCCTCTCGGACTCTTAGCAACAGAATCTGATCTGATCCCAGCAATGGTGTTGATCCCGCTCGTCTCAGCTCTCGCTTTCAGGAGAGGCAGGCAATGCGGCTCTTTTCGTGAGATGATGACAACGCTGTTCCCCTTAGTCTGCAAGTTGAGGGCATAGTCGAACGCGGCATCTCCGCCACCTATGATGACTATCTTCTTTCCGCAGGCATTCGCGAGCGGGGTATCCACTATTTCGTAGAACACTCTGTTCTCGGCGAAGTTCTTGTCTCCGCTGAGATAAATCTCTTTTGGGCGAGTCCCACTTGAGATTATTACTGCCCTTGTGGTGTAGCTCGCCGAATCAGTCTCTATGTTGAACGCATCTCCTTTATTCTTGACACGGTCGACTCTCTCGTGGGCAATTCTCACGCCAACTGAGCTCATCTGATTGACGAATAGGTCCGCGAGATCCGGGCCCTTGATCCCGCCCGGAAACCCCGGGTAGTTCTCCACAAGGTTCGCATTCCGCAGCAGTCCTCCGGGAGCCTTCTTCTCCAAGACGAGAGGGTCGAATCCAGCTCTGTGCAGGTAGATCGCGGCAGCCATTCCAGCCGGTCCTGCCCCGATGACGGCTATCTCCGTCTTCTCAGCCATCCGAGCACCTCTTTTGTCGTCACTGGGATCGCAAAGCCGTCGGTGAGGGTCTTGAGGCTGGAAACGTGCAAGTCCTGTGTCTCAGACGCCGTTCCATCGATCACGAAGAAGACATCGAGGTCTCGCATGAACGCATCCCGGGCCGTTGACTCGCAGCATAGATGGGTCATCACACCGGTGATCACGACGCTTGAAACGCGTAGACTGCGCAGCGTTTCATCAAGCTCAGTCCCAACGAACGCGCTGTATTTCGACTTGCGGATGATCGGATCTCGAGGAAGTGCTCCCATCTCTGGAGACAGCTCTGACCCAGTATCGCCTTCGCGGATCAGGTCTCCCCACCATCGTGCCATGGCCCCTGAATCTCCATGAGGGAGGTGTGCATGTCTTGTGAAGATCACTGGATGGGACAGGTCGTGATAGGCCTCAACCAGGCTCTTCACGTTCGTCACTATGTTCTTGGTGCTCGGGAGGTAGGCATGCGAGGTCTTTTCGAGGAAGTACCTCTGCATGTCGATGACCAGCAATGCGGAATCCTTGGGCGAGAACTTGTGCTGGGCGTTGCGATGGCTGCTCATGTAGGGCTTGAGCTGTCGCATCAAATCCTTGGGCTTCTTCATGCTCCTGCGCGCTACCATGTCCCAGCCTCCTATGCGTCGTTTCCTGGATTCGGAGGCTGGAAACTACGAAAACAATGCCTCTGCAGAAAGACGAACGAGCATGTCCTAGATGAATCTTTCTTGGTTCTCCGGGGCCATCAGCGCAACTGTTATATTCTGTCATGGCCTCCGATTGCCAGATATGCCCAATCCGCAGCTTCCTTCAGAAGTTGAGAGAGACCTTCACGCGTGCCTCCAGTGCGGATACTGCAACTTCGTGTGTCCCATCCAGCTCAACTCCGACCGAGGCTGGGAGTCCTACAGGGTCCGCGGGAAGATGTACCATCTGAAGAAGTACGCGCACCCTGGGCTTTGGGGAAGGATTTCTAGAGATAAGGCGAGGATCACGCCGGAGTTCGTTGAGAGGATCTACAACTGCACTGCCTGCGGGTACTGCCAGAATGTCTGTCATGCGGGGATCAAGTTCAACGACCGGTGGGAGCAGGTCAAGGAGTGGTTAGTGAAGAACAATGTCGGCCCCCTCGAGAAACACAAGGCCCTCAGGACGAGAGTGATCGCGAAGCACAACCCTTACGATGAGCCTCACGAGAACCGTGAGGCTTGGATACCGAAGACCGCGAAGCGCTCGCAAAACCCCGAGGTCATCTACTTCGCGGGCTGCACCGCAAGCTACAGGCAGCAGAAGATCGCCGCGGATGCGACTAGAGTCCTGGATGCTGCCGGGGTCGAATACGACATCCTGGGCAAGGACGAGTGGTGTTGCGGCTCCCCGTTGATCAGGACCGGACAGACCGACATCGTGACTGACGAGAAGGACGGCCTCGTGAAGCATAACCTGAACGAGATTGAGAAGCGGGGCGCGAGGGTCGTTGTGACTGCATGCGCAGGATGCTTCATGACGCTGAATCACAACTATCCCATCTACGCTGGTAAGCCGGACTTCAAGCTCTATCACATGACCCAGTTCATCGACAAGCTGATCACGGACAAGAAGCTGGTCCTGAAGAAGCCCCTGCCGAAGAAGGTAGCCTACCACGATCCGTGTCATATCGGGAGGCATTTCGGCATATTCGAAGAGCCCAGGAAGATCCTCAGAGCGTTCCCGAAGTCTTCATATCTCGAGCTCCCCAGGAACCGAGGCAACTCGCAATGCTGTGGCGCGGGCGGAGGGTACAAGATACAGTTCAACGACCGCGCGGAGTATGTCGCATCCCTAAGGGTGAAGGAGGCCAAGGACATCGGGGCAGAGATGCTCGTCTCCGCGTGCCCGTTCTGCGTGACGAACCTCACTGGTGGCGCCAAGGTTGCGGGGATCAAGATGGATATCGCGGAGCTGGTGTCCCTCGTTGCGGATTCGGCTTCGCCCTGAAACGGCTCTGGGAACCTATATATCAACCAAGCCACCATTTTCCGGCGGGTCTTGATGCGTTCGCTCCCTCTGTTCAGATTCAATTCCAGGGCCAGGTCCACCAGCTGGGGGATAGCCTTGTGCACGATGTTCATCGTCGCGAGCTTCTCCGTAGTGAGCGGGCTCAGGACTTCGATGGATAAGCTCGCGAACAACTTCGAGTCGGACCTGTTCCTCGTAACTGATGGGGACATGTTCAGCCCGAATGACCTCTCCTCGATCATCGATCAGGCGGCGCTCGGGGCGTACACACTCGCCGTTGCCCAGCCCCCGGGCATGAGTGTCACTGTGTTCGCCGTCTCGGATCCCAATCATGTCCTGCCCGAAGTCCTTGCCATGGACGGCAACGACGTTCGAGTCGGCAGCTCGCTTTCTCTGGCGGGCAACATCACCCTGCATTCCATTGCCAAAGTAGATTCGGTTGTCGTTGGCAAGTACTCATCCTCGATCTTCCCTTCGGACTGGATCTTGGGCAGTCAATCATTATTGAATTCGCTCGCAAACCGTTCTGGTGATTCGTACAATTTCGCCGTCGCGAAGAACCTAAGCCGGGAGGAGCTCCGGACGCTCGAAGGAAAGGGTTTCGTTGTGCAGCCATTCGTCGGCATAATCCAATTCCTGGATTCTGGTGTCAATGAGATCCAGGCGGATGCAACATGGGTCCTTGTCCCATCGTCAGTATTCGTGGCTTTGCTCGCCTACAGCTATATCGGCTCCGAGATCTCAGACCGCAGGCACGAGATAGGCATCCTCAAAACGATCGGAGCCGGACGGAAGAAGGTCCTTTCGTATGTCCTGTCGGGAGCCGCTCTGATATGCGGCTGGGGAGCTGCGCTCGGGCTGGCTCTCGGAATCGTTCTGTCATATGGATTGGCGACTGCTGCGTCGAGCCTGTTCACCTCGGTTTTCGTAATACACTTGCAGGAGAGCCTCCTTGGGATGTCCTACCTCGCCACTCTCGCAGCTGGTGTTGTCGGAGCGCTTGTGCCTGCCCTGAGGATGGCAATGACCCGGCCCGTTGATGACCTTAAGGAGGCGTTCTAGTGATTCTCATAAGGCCAAGAGTCATTGTTGCCATAGCCATCGCAATAGCCGTCTTCACGAGCAGCGTCTGCGTTCTTTCCGGCCTTCGCTCGGCACCCGAGTCGTTCGTCCCCGGGAGCGGATATGTGATATCCTCGTCCTCCGCCCCAACTGTGTTTTCAAGCCAGGTCGATATGGATCTGGTCTATGCCCTGGAATCGATGGACAATATCACCGGCGTCAGCCCGGAGATATTCGCATTCTCATCATTCAATGGAGTGGCTTTTGTCGTCAGGGGTGTCGATATCGAGAAGCTGAACTCGACAGGACCGCGTTTTCTGTCGTATTCGATCGAGGAGGGGAGCTCGATGTTCTCCCCGAGCGGTGTGCTCCTGGGCACCCACCTTGCTAATCATCTGAACCTCGGTATCGGCGATACGCTCCCCCTCGTCAGCAGCTACTCATCTCGGATAGAGTTCTTGAAGGTCATCGGCGTCTTCAGGACGGACTCTCCACTTGATGACGAGGCTCTCGTCTCCCTCGACGTCGCTCGCTACCTTTCAGGCCTGCCGGCAGGTACAGTGTCCATCATACGAGTAACGACTAGCCAAGCAGAATGGCTTTCCAACCTTCTTTCGCCCGAGCGCGCCCGGTTCACGCTCTTCGACCTCGTCCCCTCGAAAGTTGTCGCAGGCCCGGGGGAGCCAATCGATCTTGATGTGAAAGTCAGAAACTGGGGAGCGTCATCCGGATCTGGTCTCGTCACGTTCCGTGATGGCACGAAGGTTCTTGCTGAGGAACTCGTGTCGCTCAATGCATCCTCATCTTCGAACATAACAGAACGGATGGAATTCGAGGACTTGGGCGTCCATACCCTCGAAGCCTCGATCTCAGGCGACTTTCCGGTCAAACTCTCGGTGAAAGTCACCGTCGTTGAGCCATATCTTGTCCTGTCCGCGCCCTCTAGAGTACTTGTGGGCGACGCGTTCAGCGTCAAGGTCACAACTTATTCTAGTGCGGTCGTTGCTGGAGCACAGGTCTCATTCGATGATCAGCTGCTGGAGACGGACTCGCAGGGCTCAGCCTCCTTTTCCGCGAGCTCAACAGGGACTTTCACCGTGACTGCGTCGTGCTCGGGCTTCGCGAACGTATCACATGAGCTTGCGGTCGTCAACCCGTCGGTTTATCCGGACTCGTTCCTCCCCGTTGTGACCTCCTTCACCATATCTCCCCAGACAATCAACGAAACCGAGAATGCTACGGGAATCGCTGTGCTGGAGAATCAGGGGAGTGTCGGCGGGACCTTCGACATGGTCGTTCTTCTCGACTCGTCAACGTTCAGGACCATACCACTTGACCTGGGACCCGCACAGAGCAAGTCCGTGACAATCCTCTTGGACGATTTGGCGGTGGGCACGCATGTCGTCCAGGTTGGCTCATTCTCGAACGAGCTCGTGGTCCAGAGCTGGATAGCCAATGACCAAGACCTCATTGAGCTCGTTCTCAGGTATGGAGGGACGACCAAGTTCTCTCCTGCGTCCGCTATCCCGATCTACCAGGCTGCGAAGATATCAGAGGGGAATATCGCCGTTGCACTTTTCGCTATGGGCGCGGTCGCGGCGGTCTTGGCATCCCTATCAATCGTCTCCGTGTTTTCTAAGGAGATACGCGAAAGCAAGAGGAAGCTTGGCATCCTGAAGACGATCGGAGCCTCGAGCAGCAATATCAGGCGGCTGGTCTTGCCCCAGGCTCTCGAGAACAGCTTGGCCGGAGGAGCGATCGGCCTCGCATTCGGCTATGCGATATCGGACGGGCTCTCGAGATCAGGCATATTCATGTTGTTCGGCCATACCCTCATCTTCACGATCGATGGAGCGATACTCGTCGTTGTGCTTCTCGGAGCGATCGCGATAAGCGTGATCACGGCAGTCGTTTCTTCGGAGATTGCCGTCAGAGAGACTGTGATATCCTCGATAAGAAGGCTGCCCGAGGATCGTGGCCCGAGCCCCGACCTGGAGTCCATCCTCGAAGACGGATGAGAGTTCAGGTCACCTCTATCCACACATGTGGACCCTTGTCGCTATAGAGGTAGAGTGGCTTGCCATCCTCCTGTATCCAGAGGTCGAAGTCCAGCCTCCATGCGCCACTCGTGTTGAGGTTGAAGACCACGGTGGTGTTCCAGGTCTCGCCCCTTGCCATGGTCTTGTTGTACCACCTGGATCCGAAGATCGTGTGGTTCCACTCGTGCACGTTCAGCGAGAAGTTCCTGACACCATCCTCCCCGTTGTGCATCTTCACATTTATCATCATGACGCTGTTGTTCACCCTCGCGGAATTGATGTCCGCGCTCCCGTTCTCGGTTATCGCGATGTAGGTCCTCGACGGGTACTTTGCGGTGACGATCAGGCCGAGAGATATCGCGGAGATCACGAGCGCAGTGCAGAGCATAGCGGCGACAACCTTGTCGATCTTGAACGGCTGCGGCTCGGGCGTGGGCTTCTTGGTAGCCTTGTCCTTCGGTTCTTCTTTCTGTTTCTTCTTCCTCGGTTCCCTATCAGCTCGGAACCAGAACCTCTCGAGCGTGACCGCCCCGAGCGCGAACACTATCAACGAGGCCCTAGTTGTGGTCGAATCCAGCCCTATGGGCGTCAGCACGAGGAAAAGGCCCAGGAATATCACGACGAGAACGCTGAGGCCGAGGCTCAGCACGAACTTCGCCTCGACCGAAGTCCCTCTCCAGAAGACGAGCCTCACGACTGCGAACCCGGGCACGAAGAAGATCAGTGGGATGCCGAACGCGAACGCAGCTAATGTGCCCGGGAATCCGAGCAGGACTAGGGTGGCGACGATCGAGAAGACGGAGATCGAGAGCCTCTGCCCGTCATGAGTCTCCAGGAAGTTGGCGATTCGACCAAGCCAGTCTCCACCAGCCATAGATGAGGCTCCCCTAATCGCTGCAGTAACATCTCCCGGGTATATCTTACTGTCCGGGAGGGCCCGCCAGTGGGTCACCGGCAGTCGAGAGAATCGCACTGGCCTCGCCAAAGCCCACGCCAAATGGGAACCTATTTAAATGACCAATCCAATAATTGGAGCTACCACCTGGTAGACCCCCCACCTGAGGTGAGCCTATTGGCTAAGCAAGATGAAGAAGAAGTTGCGTGTCCCGTGTGCGGCAAGTCTGTCGGCCTCTCTGTGCCATCCTGTCCCTATTGTGGCGCCGAGTTCGAAGAAGAGGAAGAGGTAGAGGAGGAAGCGCCCATAGAGAAAGAGGTCCCGAAGGCGAAGACCAAGGGCAAGGCGAAGGCCGCCCCACCACCTGTCGCTCCGGCGGAGGAAGTGGAGGAGGTCTCCTGTCCAGTCTGTGGCAAGCCTGTGGGCCTCGAGGTGGCCTCCTGTCCACACTGCGGTGCTGAGTTCGAGGAAGCTGAGGTCGAAGAAGTCATCGAGGTGGAGGAGAAGCAGGTCGTCGAGAAGGAAGGGCCTGAAGAGACGGAGGTGGCCGAGGAAGCCGCCGAGGAGAGAGAAGAGGTCGAAGCCCCAACGAGCATAATGGACCTCAGGGTCATCGGCGTCGCCCTCATCATCCTGGGGATAATAGGCTCCCAGGTAGCGCTCATGATTGACTGGTACTGGACCTGGGTCCCGCCTATCAGCCAGAACCTCGGGCTTTTCGTCGCTATCCCTGCAGTCGTTCTCGTCGTTGGCCTGCTCGTGTTCATGCTTGTCAAGAAGGCGGTCTCGGGCGGAAGAACCGTCCCCGGCATGATGCCAGGGATGGCGCTGTCCCTGTTCCTGTTCGGCATATTCGCGCTCATAATCGTCCTGCTCTACAACCCGATCAACAAGGCGTTGGAGAGCTCCCAGGTGAGCGTGGGGCTCGGATTCATACTAGTGCTCGTCGTGGGCATCGGACTGATGTTTATGGGCACGAGGACAGCTGCGGCCCGCGCTGCGAGCTGAGCGTTCTAACAGCTTCATAGAAAAACCTCTTTCCTTCTGTCATTTCCTCTTACGAGCTAGCAGGCTCTTTGCGCTATCGAGCGTTCCGAGCAGCGTGCTGCGACGGACCGATTCCTAAATCATGAAATATGATGCCCGCAGTTCCGTAGCCCATCCCATCTGGGGAGAACCTCTTGGTTTGGTGTGGTGAGGGCAGACATCCTTTGATGTGAGGGGGCGGCGAATGGGATGGACGCCCCCCAGCGGCCATTCTAGTGCGTTTCGTGCCGAGTCGCGCGCGCATCCCGCTCGTACGCGCTCGCGCATCATACGGCGGCCCTTGAGCCCCTGCAAGCTGAGAAGGACTGAGCCAGTAACCAAATAATTATATACTCATATGCCGATATATTGTGCGCGAAGCCGAAGGGATGGGACAGCTAGCGCTGAATAGGTTGTTCACCTGCGTGTCTGTCTCTTCAGCAACGGAGTTCAAAATGAGAGGAGTGTGAGATACGTCATGGAGAAGAAGATCATCGCCATAATGGTAGCCTTGGTGGTCGTCGCCGTGCTCGTGGTGGCGTTCGTTCTGGCTGCTGCGGGCGGGGTCAGGAGCATGGGCGGCTTCAGCGATCTTTTCGACAGCTTGGCATATTCGGGGACCGACACGAACGATCAATACCTGGAGATTCCAGGCACCTGGCATGTCGACGACACTAAGTCCGTAGACGACCTGATAGTCGATATCACATACAACAGCTACACCGACCACGGAGTCCGCATCTATGTCACGGACCTGTATTTCGTCTATGTCGGCGACAAGTGGGCGGACCTACACCAGGGCAACTCATTCTACGTGCCTGGACAGAACGGGTGGATCCACGTCGACCACGGGCAGTTCTCGATTCGCGTCTCGTCCGCAACCAACCTGTCCGAGCAGTACCATCCTGGAGATATCGTCAAGCTGGAGAGCAAGATCGTATCCGACGGCGTGAACGGAAGCACGGTCGCGTTCGGGGACTGGAGAGTCTCCGATGTGGTCTGAGACAACTAAAGATTGGCGCCCGACCTGCCAGAAACCCCTTACCTTCATTCTCCTTTTCGAATTCCCAGAGCGTCTCATGCGGCATGCTGAGCATTTGCTATAAAGAACTTGGTACCTGGCTCGGCGAATCAAAAACGATAATCAGCGAAAGGGTATTATAACAACAGCGAGGTTATTTCTTCTAGTAGCAGTGGAAATCCAAAGAGCGTAGATTGGATCTTGTTGGCTATTCAGCTGAGGCTATACAGAGAGGGGAGGCGGCAAGAGCCGACACGATACAGCGCTGATTGGCACTGCTCAGGAGAGGAAAGTCATGCGGGACAGCAGAGTCCCCTCCAAGGATGATCCCCACTCCCCTCAGGGTCAGAGAGGCCTAACCAACGGTCTCCACTCCTCTCCAAGGATTTTCAGATCCAGCAACGGCGGCGGCAGCGGCCCTCCTGGCAAGACGAACGGGCTCACGAACGGTTCCAAGGGAAGGATCAACGGGCTCGGACGGACAAATGGCCTAACCAACGGTCACACGAACGGGCTCACGAATGGTTCAAAGGGGAGGGTCAACGGGCTCGGGCGGACAAATGGTCGCACGAACGGGCTCACGAATGGTTCAAAGGGGAGGGTCAACGGGCTCGGGCGGACAAATGGTCGCACGAATGGGCTCACGAACGGGATAACCAACGGCGTCCGCGTTGGGCGGGTCAATGGCCTCACCAACGGGCTCACGAACGGCATCACGAACGGGTTCGTCAACGGCGTGGGCGCGGTGAACGGCTTCAGACTGTCATACCAGCCGAGGATCTTGGGCCGGGGCCCAGGGCCGATGCGCAGGAAGCTCCTCGCAGTCCTCGTGCTCGTCGCGATCGTCGTCGCTGTGCCCTATGCCCTAGTCTTCTCATTTCCTCCAGAACATGTCAAGATCGATGGATACTTCATGGACTGGATGACGGCGCAAGTGTACAGGGACCAGCCGGACAACCCAAGCCCCGACACGACCCTGGTCGGGTATGCCATGAAGTACGACTCCGAAGGCTCTTACTTCTACGTCGCCACGAACGGCAGGGCGTTTGGCGATTCCAACACAGGCGCGGACAGGTATTACATCTTCATCGACAGGGATGGCAACTCGCTCAGCGGGTACTCCATTCGCGGGCTGGGAGCGGACTCGCTCGTGGAACTTGTCGGCTGGAACAGGACCTTGATGTCCGGGACCACCTACACCTTCGACACGCATGCTAGCAGGCTGGACTTCGCGGGCTTCTCTCCCTCGTCCAATCCCACGGTCGCGTTCAAAGACGGCAAGATCGAGCTCGCCACTTCCGTGGCCCTTGGCTCCAAATCAGTCGCCCTCGTCTGCGCGAGACACACGGGCAGTCCCGATGATTGGTCCGATGTCAATTTCAGGGCCGCTGGAGCTGCGCTCGTGATGTCTGAGATCCATGATGCGCCAGAGGTGACACAGGGCGTCACGGACGAGCACATGCTCTCCCTGACGGTCTCCGGGAAGGGCCCAACGGCTTCGGTCAGCGGGCTGAGGTTCCAGTTCCTGGGGAATACCACCCCTATTAGCATATCCGCCTACGAGGGGGCGCAGAAGATCGGGACGAGCACCAATAGTACTCTCACCTTCGAGGACCCCTTGAGCGCGGGCGAGCGCAGATCACACGAGCTGGTAATTGTGGCCAGCTTCTCTGAGTCCTCGAATGCCGGCTCGTTCGGGCTGAGGCTAGACGCATCGAGGCCTGCGATCGTGGATTCCAACGCCACTGTGAGGATACAGTCCGTCCAGACGAATGCGACAGTCTCCTACATCCGTCAGGCGCCAGGGAACATCGTCGTCGACGGCGCTTTCGGGGACTGGGACATGCGACTTCCGTTGGAGGATGCGCTCAACGACACGCTCATAGATGGTGCAGTGCCGTGCTGGAACCCGGATGTAGACATCAGGCACGCGAAGGCGGCCTCGTCTGCGACAGAGGCTTTCTTCTACATGTCCGTGAACGGGACCATGCTCGGAGGCTCGAGCATCCCCGGGAGCACTGTCCGATGGGTGTCAGGACAGACGGCAAACGTCACGAACGAAACGCACACTCTCTACGGCACGGATTATGCATTCGTCTTCATCGATGTCGATAGGAACGTGAGCACTGGCTACTACATCGGCGGCTCCGAGGCGTGCATTGCGGTCGTCGGCAAGGAGGGGTCGATCCTCTCGGCCAAGGCCTACAGCATCCAGAGCACTGGCTGGGTGGATGCAGGAGATGCAGAGGCAGCTCTTGACGGCTATCAGCTCGAGATCGGCGGGTCGTTCCAGGCCCTGGGGCTGACTCTGGGCCAGAACTACCCGATAACATTCGTAGCCCAGGACTGGCAGGGATGCCAGGACGAGGCCTCCATGTTCCTTCCCGCGAGGACGATGGCATTGATGGCCTTCCCGGGAATGCTCATCAACGAAATCTATTCCTTGCCGCCCCCCACCAAGCCGAACGACTGGATTGAGCTATACAACACCGGGACGACCCCTATCGACATCGGCGGGTGGGAGCTGTATGTCGACGGCGTTCTCGTGTACACCTTCCCATCGGAAACCGTTCAGCCAGGCGGGTTCTATGTTGCGTCCAACCTGAACTTTCACGCGGGTAGGGTCTATGAGCTCTATGACAACCTGGACTTGATAGACTCGGTAACCTTGCCCACCTGGCACGAGGCGTCCTATGGAAGAGTCGGTGGTCCAGGAGACGGCTACTCCAGATGGAGCGGCATGACCCCGACGCCTGGGGCGATTAATGTAGGCGAGTATCCCATTCCAGAGTTCGGGAGCCTGTTACCCGCTCTAGCGATAGTACCAATTATGTTCATCGTCATTAACCGGGCAAAGAGAGCTAGCAGATCTGCGCCCGAGGAGTAATCGAGGACGTTACCATGTCTCCCCCCAACGAGCAGACGGATCAAGGAACGCAGCAGAATGACCTGGTCTCGGTCGCGAACGATATGCTCAGATCCCTGAGCACACGCTCCGAGGCCGTGAGGCCCTTCGTGCCGTCAGTTGGCGGGCCGAGGCTATACCTCCTGCTGCTCTACGCATCCATCGTGATAGGCTCATCGATAGATTTCTTCCTGGGCAAGGAGTACTGGTACGGCAACTGGGATGTCTACAATTCGTATGTCTTCGTTGTCTCCGGGATCTTCGTCCTGATCGGCATCTACATGCTCCTCACAATCAAGGGGGTAGCCACCGAGGATGAGTTCACGCTGCCGCTTCCGCTCACGAAACAGAACCTGGGCCTTCTGGGCGTGCTTCTATTCGCAGGCAGCGCTCTGGCCCTGATCATAGGGGGATCTGCGATGGGCAGCTGGGCCGCTGTCCCGAGCATCCTGCTGGTCTCCGGATTCATTTTCATGGTGCTGGGTTCTAAGGGAATATCGGGCAAGGACGGGCTGTGGCTTTCGGTATTCGGGATAGGCTTCGTGCTGATGTTGATCGTGCCCGTGCACGAGGCCTTCAACATAGGAAGAACCTCTTCTGGCGACTTCATGACCTCCGCGGGCAACGTGATCATGCTAGTGATCGGCATGACCATGTGCCTGGTCTCGACAGTCGCGTTCAGGACCCGAGACGGCCTTCTGGGCGCGTGGCTGATCGGCGCCATGGGCATATTCCTAGTGTCATTCCACGAACAGCTCGGAATCTTCTCCTCTAACAGCTACGAGCCCTACGACCGGGCCGTCGCTTTGGTCGGCGTGACTTTCAGCTTCCTCCCGCTCGTGATGTACCTCTGGCGGGAGATGGACTACATGGCCATCTGGTCGGACCTGAGGGCGGCCAGCTCCATGATCGAGGATAAGGATTATGAGGGCGCCCTCAAGAGCGCTGACGCATCGCTGCAGAGGACCGCGAAGGCCGGAATCTCCCAGAAGTTCGCGCTCCCGTGGACCCTGAAGGCGGACGCATACTACCGGATGAAGAAGTACTCGAAGGCGAAGACGAACTACGATATCTCCCTCGACGTCGATCCAAACGACTCTGTCTCATGGTGCATCGTGGGCAACATACACGCTCTCGAGGGGAAGCGGGCGCTCGCCCTGACGGCATATGACCGGGCAATTGGTGCCGACCCAAAGAACTACTTCGCGTGGAACAACAAGGGGGTAGTTTTCAACTCCCTCTCTTGGCCCGAGGAGGCTCTCTCCTGCTTCGAGAAGTCACTGATGATCAATCCAGAGAACTACGACGCCCACCTGAACCTCGGCAAGGAGTTGGCCAAGCTCAAGCGGAGTGACGAAGCCGTCGCGCACTTCCAGAAGGCCTTGGAGCTCAAGCCGGATAGCGCCGCAGCCAGGGATGGCCTGCACGCCGAGTTCATGAGGGGGCAGTATCTGGACCAAATCAACGGCTGGGAGCAGCTGGGGCTCGACACGACATTCCTCAAGTCGCTTCTCGAGCGGGACATGTGGGATTTCGAGAGGAAGACCAAGGAGTTTCTGTCAGGCATAGTCGATCAGAGGACCCAGCTGACGATAGGAACCGGCGAGGCGAAGGTCGATGTAAATGAGGCGATCAAGACCATACTCGATGTGACCGCGGAGGAGGGAGCGACCCTTGACCGCATTATGAAGGCGACCAACCTGACCCGGGAGCAGCTGGTGCTCCCGCTCGCGCTGCTTATGAAGACGGACCACGTCCACTTCAAGAAGTCTGGCACGCACGACATGTATGTCTCAAAGGGCAAGGCGCCCACAGAGCCCGTGTTGCCTCCTCAACCACCGCCCGAGCAGCCACCTGCTGAGCAGAAGCCGAAAGAGAAGGAGAAGAAGGGGCGGGAGAAGGAACGCGAGAAGCCGGACCGGTTCGAGCCCACCGCCTCGGTGCTCGTTTTCAGGAGCAAGAAGAAGAAGCACCCGCAGCAGTAGGCTCGGAGCCGACGAGACAGCACAGCCCAAGATCTAGCGGATCTCGATCTTCCCGTGCTTGAGCAACGTCTGGAGGGCATCGTCAGCGGCCTTGTCCCGGACGTGCTTATCATCCAAGGCTTTTCTCGTGGCCAGGTTGACATCGCGGACCGCCTTTCTCTCCTCGTACCTCTCTGCCTGCTTCTCTCTCTTGATCTCGATGACCTTCGACCGCATATCGACTGCTTTCTGGTGAGCCGCGTCCGCCTCGGCCTTGAGCTTCAGGAACTCCTCATGCTTCTTGTTGGCCGCGGCGACCAGGCCGGCGATGCTTTTCATGAGCTCCGTGACCTTGTCGTGGTGTTCGTGGCTCTCCTCTGACAGCCGGACGACCTCTGCGTGCTCCTTGTCCGCCTGCTTGAAGAGCGCGTCTATGCTCTGGTCGACCGTGTGGATTTCCTTGTGGATCTTGTCCTGTTCAGCGAGGATCTTCTTGAGCCTCTGGATCTCAACCGTCCTCGCCCTTATCTTGTCCAGGAACGTGCGCTCCTCAGGAATCTTCATTGGGACCGTCTGCTGCCTGAGCTCCATCGCCTTGAGCTCCGCGTCCATGGCCCTGATCTCGGCCTTGAGGTCGCCCAAGGGCAGTCCCTTGATCTTCTTCTTGAACTCTATCAGTTCCTTGGCCTTCCTCTGAAGGTCGTTCCTTTTGGCTTTGTGAACCCTCATCTGGGTCACGAGAGCGTCTCTCTGGTCCCTGGCTGCCCGGATCTCATCCTGCGTCCCTCGCTTCTGCTCGTTTAGGCTGTCCCTCTCGGACCTCAAAACAGATGCCTGCTCGTTGATCTCGTCCCTCTTGTTCAGGAGCGCCCTGAACTTCAGCTCGGCGCTCTGAAGTTCGCTGATCTTCTTTGGCATCTACAACCGCCAGTTCAAAGATACTGGCAGGGGATACAAGACCATAGCTATAAGCCTTATTGGTTATGGTTTCCGG
>Ga0315268_10004372_pt1 | contig 15353 bp, 14 predicted proteins | sample C1_top_MG_FD_204535 | JGI IMG/M metagenome (GOLD analysis project Ga0315268, IMG submission 204535) | Sediment microbial communities from Yellowstone Lake, YNP, Wyoming, USA - C1_top | ecosystem: Environmental > Aquatic > Freshwater > Lake > Sediment | place: USA: Wyoming | collected 2017-08-01
TATTAGGATAACTCTCCATAATGCCGGCCATATTCTTGGGTCCTCTGTTGTACATGTGCATATCGGTGAGGGATTACAGAATATTGTGTATACAGGTGACTATAAGTTCGGGCGCACCATGCTCTTTGAGCCAGCTGCCACCAACTTTCCGAGGGTTGAAACTTTGATTACTGAAAGCACTTACGGGGGTTCTGGGAATATTATGCCCCATCGAATGGATGTGGAGGGGCGGCTAGTATCCATTGTCAATGAAACTGTGAAGAATGGGGGGAAGGTCCTAATACCAGTCTTGGCAGTTGGTAGAGCTCAAGAAATCATGTTAATCCTGGACAATTATATGCGTCAAGGGGTGCTCGCTGAGGTTCCCATCTATAATGAAGGGATGATCTCTGAAGTTACAGCCATCCACACAGCCTACCCTGAATACCTGTCTAAGGAGCTTCGGGACAAAATTCTGTATCATGACATTAACCCATTCCAATCTGAGTATTTTGTCACTGTTAAGAACCCGGATGAACGCCCTGCCATCATTAGTGGGGGGCCCTGCGTGATACTGGCTACATCTGGTATGCTGGAAGGAGGGCCTGTTCTCGAATACTTTAGGGAACTTGCCTCGGATGAAAGAAACACTCTGGTTTTTGTAAGTTACCAAATCGACGGGACGCTTGGAAGTAGGGTGCAACACGGTGTGAGTGAAGTGACGCTGATGAATAGGAATGGGAGAATGGAAGTAATCAAGGTGAAAATGAGGACGGCCTCGATTGAAGGCCTTTCAGGGCACTCTGATAGGAATCAAATTCTAGGGTACGTAAGAAGGGTATCGCCAAAGCCTGAGCATATCATTGTGTGCCATGGTGAGAAGGCAAAATGCATTGGAATGGCGAGCCTGTTCCGTAGGATGTTTAGGGTTGAAAGCTGTGCGCCTGAGAATTTAGAGACGATTAGATTGAGGTAGCTTCGGGGGAAGGCGATTGAGGTTTCTTCCTCCATATTCTGATAGAAACTGGAGTTACAACTATCCGTTCTTCACCTAATCGGGCAATATCGCCGCCAATCGTCTCCACATATTTGCAAAGTTCATCGATTGCCCGTTTTACGTCGGCGATGCTCCTCTTTGCAAGGGGGGTTATCCGTAGGATTACAACATTGCCGTCTTTGACCTCTGTTTTCACAGTATCGACATCTGCCATGTCACGGAGCATTAGGGCCTTTACGTAGACGCTGGGTTGAACCGCCGTAGATGGGGTTTCAGATACTTCCTCAACAAGTTCCCTCTCTTGTTTGACAATTTTGCCAATGATTTTCTCGAGTTTTGACAAATTTCGATTTGCCATCCTCTTGACATTAAATAAGCTGTGGGAACGACTTTAAACATTTCCTTTCTAGGGCTTGGAACCAAGGTCCTTTAATAGTTCCCACATGGAATTTCCGACGTGATGCACGTTTTTGATGACTTTTCCCTGCTTGCACTTTAATATTTCAGCTGAGTTAAGGTTGGCAGTGCCAATTGCTAATGGCTTTTTATGACGGACGTCAACAATGACTACAAAGGAGCCTTCATTAAAGCTACCTTCAACCTCAACTATGCCTGGAGCCATAATGTCCGCTCCGTTACATACATGTGGAATGGCGCCCATGTCCACGGCAACCTTAGGTAGAAGGACTAATGCCTTATCGAACAGCAATGTTGGGATAAGCTTACCCTTACTCATCATAAGCAAAGGTTTACCGTCTATAAGGAAAAAGTCTGCTTTTGGGGCGCTTACCAGTTCAACGGTTAGCCTTGGGCCGAGGATCGCTGAAAGCTTTATGTGGAGTGCCTCAGAGACTTGAAGGTCTAGTTGTTTAACCTCCTTATCCTTTAAGAAGTGCCTTTTCAAGCTTCTCCACTCATGCCTACGATACCTTTAATTACTTATGGAATTTAAAAAAGCGAGATATCAACTTAGGTATTCCCTAGAGGTCAGGGAAATGGCTAACGATATGACTACCAAAATCTTGGAAGAGAGCCTGGGGAAGATCGTACTTGTAAGGTTGAAGGGGGCTAAGACTCTGAGGGGAAAGCTGGGCGGGTTCGATCAACACATGAACCTCGTCCTAGAAGAGGCAGAGGATACTACTGAAACTGACAAACCAAAGAAACTTGGAACCATCATTGTCCGCGGGGACAATGTGACGATCATTTCCCCAAGCCCTAGATGATCTCTACTAACCATTCCTTAGTTCGAGTCAGTGCCTCTCACCAAATGTTTATTTTGGTCGTCGACGGGTTTAGCATAAAATGATTCCCTAAGATAGAGGGATTAGGCGATGGGTGGAATCAGTAAAGGCACCTCAGCGTTTGGCAAATTTCAGAAAGGGATCCATATTATTTGTAGACGGTGTGGCCGTAGAGCTTACCATATCCGGAAAAAGTATTGCGCTGCATGTGGATATGGTGCTAGTACAAAACTTCGTCGATATAGTTGGCGGACCCATAAGATCAACCGTAAGAAACGTATGCGTTAAAACTATTCTTGCATCGTCACAACTCTTTCTTCATTATGAGCTTTGTCGATCTTTCGCTACTCAACCCCTACCAAAACCGTTGGTGGGCCGGGCCGGACTTGAACCGGCGACCTACGCCGTGTCAGGGCGTTTTTAGGTCATACGATGTCCTAACCAAGCTAGACGACCGGCCCGTGAGCTACCCATTCCTAAAAGGTTTGGGCTTCCTGCCTCAATGATGGAACTTGCTGGTATCTCTACCAGTAGAGGTCCCATCTCCACAGGCGTCTTAGGGCTACCCCATCCCCGCATCAAAATATTCAATGATGCTCTAAAATCTCTATCCAAGCTTTTATCTCCTTCTCTCGATGTCCCTCGTGGATTCACCTTCACAACCTGAACACCAGCTCTCGCAGCCTTGTATTCAAGCATTTGAAGGAATTGCCCCCTCAACACTTCAAGCCTCCGCAGGTAAACGTCAGCAGTCACGTTCGAGCCTCTTGAGACGTTGCGATACCAGCGATTGACATCGGGATCGCTAAGAAGGTGGGAATATTTGGCCCGAGGCATCGCCTTTTGTTTACCGCTTTCCAATGTTTCTCAATAGAGTGACGGCGCATTAAACTTCGACTTGAACCCAAAAGTTGGTGGACCGGCGGGGATTTGAACCCCGGACCTTCCGCATGCCAAGCGGACGCCCATACTGTGGATTTTTATCCATTCCAGGCTGAGCTACCGGCCCACTAAGCATTGGGTTTATAGAGGGGGCCTTCTTAAATTGGTTTCTTTAGATATGAAAGGAAACATGAACTAGGCGAGAGAACATTATGACGAGCGTAGCAGGTCGATCACATTACCCTGGTAAAAAAAATACGGATAGTTTCTTTTCAGAGCTACGGGGGAAGCTCGCGACAAGTGTGACCGGGAGCTTTCCTTTAAGTTATACCGAAGAGAATCTGCATCTTGCACTAGAGGATCAGTTAAAGGCTGGGATTAGCTATCCTTCTCCCCCACAACTTCGTGATATGAACTTAATGTTTTTGAAGCCTTTAGCTGAGCAGGGATGTGGAATTGAGCTTCGGGGCGATGAGGCTTGGCTTATCTCAAATTTAACTCCTCCCAAAGCGCCTGTGGCTGTTGAGGATCTTGACTGGACGTTACGCTTTTTGAAGGAACATGACTTAGAGAAGACGATTGATGGCGTGAAGGTACCGATCACAGGACCTGTTACTCTGGCGTCGGTAACCCAGGTTGTGAAGGGTACGTACGCCATTAGTTATCCAGATTTCATTCTTCCATTTGCCGATGTAGTCAGTGAAATTGTACGGTGGCAATGTGAACATGGTGCCGCAATGGTTTCTATCGACGAGCCAAGTATTCCCTATGCTCTCTGGTTAGGGATATCTGAAGATGTGATTGTCGAAGCAATCGACAGGGCATTAAGTAAAGCTGGCAACTGTATAACCGCCCTCCATGTTTGTGGAGAACTCCATGGAACAGGGAGGCTCTTCTTGAGGACGAGGGCTCAAATCCTTCACCACGAGTTTAAAGCTCTCCCCCAAAATTTGGAAGAGTACAAAAAAGCAGATTTAGAACGCAACGACAAGTTAGTCGGGTTAGGTTGCATTCAAACCAAGCCTAGTAAAGAAGAAGGTGTTCCCATAGAATCTATCGAAGAAATCAAACACTTTATAATTGAAGCTGGAAACAGGCTCGGGCTAGAAAACTTAGCCATACTCCCAGACTGTGGGTTCGCCACGCTCAAAGATTATTACCCCAGCGAAAAAGAAGCGCAAGATATAGTCTTCCAAAAGCTAACCAACATGGTTCAAGCTGTAAAAACGATCCGAAAAGAAAAACTAACACGATGATAAACTCATTCGCCATACAAATTTATATGAAAAGATTAGTTTCTAAATGTGGATGCCGAGGTAGCTCATCCTCGACCTTAACTGGAGATATCCCCCGCAAACTCCCTCTCTTTTTCTATTTCTGTGATGATTGTTACGTCACTATTCGAGTCTAGATATCACGAAGATTCGTGAAACACTATGCTCAAAACGGGATAAATTGCCTTTTTTATGTATCCCTAGCTAGCTACCCACCTAACCTAGTCTCGCGTTGTATTTTGGGGCATATCATCATGACTTCGCATGTATTCCTTTATTAATGCACGTTCCCTCTGCTCAGCTCTCTCCTTGCTACCAAGTTCCTCAAGACGATATAGCGCGGCTCCTGATATTGGATGTGAGCCTTGAAGAAAGTGCCGCAGAGTTCGAAAACCTGCCATAAATTAATGTTGTTGCAGTACTTTTTCTTTAGGGTTGCCGCCACTTTTTAAATTATAACAAAAAATAACCAGTAAACTAAAATATTCACTATCGTCATTGGAATCCCTATTTTTGCAAATTCTAGATACGTTATTGTTTGACCTTTTTCTTCAACATTTTGGATTATTATAACATTACTTGCAGCACCAAGTATTAGTAAATTGCCTGCGATCGTGCTACCTGCAGCCAATGCCATCATCTCTTTAGTTGACGCACCTGCATGAAGCAACATTGGTAAATATAACGCCACCAAAGGTACATTCGATATCAACTGGCTCAGTAAAACACTTATAACTAATATCATTGGAATTGAAAGAATATTTATGTTCAAAGTATTTATTACAGATTGAAAAAATCCCGTATTCCAAACACTTTCCATTAAAATAAACATTGCGGCAAAAAACACCAATGTGTACCAATCAACTTTTTTGATAATAGAAATTCTTTTTCTGCTAAATATCAAGATAGGTAGTGCTGATATGACTGCGATGTAGGCTAATTTAAAGTCTAATTGAATATTTAGAAATACAATCATTATCTTTACAAATATCATACTTAGTAGTAAAACAAGAGATATTTTGGATAAAATTGCAAGTTTTTGGTCTTTTATCGGTTCTTGAAAATGATTCAACAAATTATTGCTGAGTTGTTTTTTGTAGAAGAATTTTATCAGAAGAAATGCAACAAGAAGATTAATAATTGTTGGTAGCAAAAGAAACTGAGAAAAAGTTACGAAAGGATTTTTAATATTCCCCTGTGTCGCGATAAGAAGATTTTGTGGATTTCCAATAGGGCTCATAACACTGCCAATTGTTATTGCGAATGCTAAGGTAATTAAAAGAATTTTTGGATTAATCTCATGCTTTTTTGTAAGAAGCAAAACTATTGGCGTTCCGATAATAGCTAGAGTATCATTCATTAGAATTGCCGAAGCAAAACCCATTCCAAATAAAATTAGTAATAATAATTGATTTGTACTTTTTGCCTTCTTAAATATTTTATAAGATAAATGAAAAAGATAACCGCTCTCTTCAAGAGCAACTCCTATAACAAACATACTAAACAAAAAAACCATTACATCTAAATTTATTGATTTTAAAGCATCGTATGGGGAAATTTGACCCGTTATTAGGACGGCGATTGCTCCGAAGAGCATTATTTGCCAAATCTGTAATTTAATATTGCCAATCTGCCTAATTGCAATGAGTACAAAAACAATAGCTAGGACTATTATTGAAATTATCATCATAATTTTTTAAGCTACATATAAACTTAATTAAATATCCTTCCCCCTAAAAACAAGATCCAAATAAAAAAATTGTTTAACTTTCGTTAGAAGAAAGTTGCGAAACCGCTTAACGGCTGTTAGTTGCCCTCGTTAGAGGCCGAGGTTGCTTCGCAACCGAAGAAGTTTGCCCCGAAGCGCGCATTATAATTCTCTCTTGGAAAACCATTCTCCGAATTCAGTCAAATAAGATTTCTCATAAAGCTTGGTTCTCCATTTTTCATATTCTTCTTTTTCTAATTCACCAGAATTCCTAGTTGAAAAATTCGGGATGAGCCATCAGCTTGCAAACGAGCTCATACGTGAAGCCAAAGGGAAAATTGCGCAATGAGTTAATTTTTGTTGCAACGTCTCCTATGGTGGTGCGCTTTCAAGAATTTCATAGCGATTCCTGCTGAAATCTCGGTGTAAAGAAAATATGCCTATTTTTCTAAGAGCTTATGTATTGAATCAAAAAGTTTTCATCAACCGACACAATGATCTTACGTTTCCCGTAACTTTAGGCTCCGCGGGGGGGCCACAGAGAAAAAAGCAGAGGCTGTTAAGAGCAAGATCTTTGAGTTGGCATGGTGGATGAAAAAACAGGGCTACAGCGAGGAAACCATTCGACTTCACGTTTCAGCCCTTAGAACATTACATGTGAGAGGCGCAGACCTGTACAATTCAGAATCCGTTAAGGATGTGATAGCGAAACAAAATTGGTCAGACGCACGAAGGAGAAACGTCATAAACGCCTATGCCCTCTTCCTAAAACAAAACGGCTTGCAGTGGGAGAAGCCAAAATGTAAAGTCGCTCAGAAGCTTCCCTTCATCCCAACAGAGCAGGAGCTTGACGCTTTAATAGCAGGCTCTGGAAGGAAAACGTCAGCATTTCTACAACTACTTAAGGAGACAGCGATGAGGGCTGGCGAGGCGAAGAGGCTTAAGTGGACTGACTTAGACTTTGAAAGGCGCATCATAACGCTGAATGATCCTGAAAAGGGCAGCAAGCCACGCATATGGAAAGTCAGCGAAAAACTGATTGGAATGCTGAAAAGCCTACCGAGGAATAGCCAGAAAGTTTTCGGCAACACCACGTACGATTCAACGAAACACACGCTCCAACTGACAAGGAAGCGTCTAGCAGCGAAGCTCCAAAACCCGAGGCTCATGAAGATAACCTTCCATACTTTCAGACACTGGAAAGCAACGACACTTTACCACCAGACAAAGGATCCTTACTACGTCAAAGAGTTCCTTGGGCACAGAAGCATCAAGAACACTGAAATCTACATAACCATCGAACGGACAATTTTCAGCGAATCAAGCGACGATGAGTTCACGGTCAAAGTTGCAAACAAGCCTGAGGAGATTAAAACCCTGCTTGAGGTAGGCTTTCAATACATATGTGAAAAAGATGGAATGCTCTTCTTCAGAAAACGTAAATAACGTCCAAAACGTTAAAGAATCTCCGAGGTTATTCCAAAAATTGCCGAGGTAGCTCAGCCTGGGAGAGCGCCCGACTTGATGTGATTCATTGAGGGCGAAGCTGAAGACCGGGTTGTCGCCGGTTCAAATCCGGCCCTCGGCACCATTAGACAGATCCACGGCATACCCTACACCCTTATACGGAATAATTTGGCGTCCCCCCTCTTTTGCAGAGGTTGTAACTAGCGTCCAGCAACTTGGTTTTACAAAGTGTTGAAGGAATCGTGGCTGAGATGGTAGTGGAAGGCTCCTTGGCTGTCTCTCATGCCTCTAAGAGGCTCTATGGCTAGGAGTTTGCCTATGAGAAGCGGAGATATTGGGGGATTAGTCCTCATCTTGGCGGTTAGTTGCTCTAAGGTTAGGAGCCTGAGAAAATATACAAGGAGGTATGAACGATAAAGAAATGATGAAGATGAACTTTACCTCTAAACTCTTAACGATTCTTCTTCTAGCTCTAGCGATTGGATTGCCCATCCAAGTGGCTAGCGCATATGGCGGTCACTACGAGCTTGACAAGCCATACTATCATCCAGGTGATACAGGGAAGTTGCTGCTCTCCCTCCAGAACGACGGAGATGAGAGTATCTTTGGTGTTGAGATGAACATTCAAGGCATCGGTGTCTTCAAATGGAACATGACAGGCCTACCCAAAGACCGCATGATTGAATTTGGACCTAACAATACGCTCGGCTATTTGTGGAAAAAAGGAGAGCCATTGAATATTGAGATATGCTTCAGAATACCTGCAGACATGCAACCAGGCGAATACGCATACAAATGGACTGTCCTTTGGGGGCACAAAACGCCTTTCTCTTTTGGTGATACATTGAAGGTTTATGCCTTGGGCGTGGAACCGCCGCCGCAACCGCCGAACCCATTGCTCCTAGTATTGATAGCCCTGCCGATTCTGCTAATCACCTACCCGGTGGTGAGATGGAAGAGCAGGAAGGCAGCGAAAGTAGTTGCCATCGGCATCATCGCCCTGATAGCGTCAGGCATAGTGTTGGGGGGCTTTCTCTTTATTATCTTGGTATTCAACTTCGTAACCGCGTTCTATCCCCTTCTAATACTCCTAATCCTCGCCATAGTGATAGTCTCAGTCATTCGCCGCAGAAGAGGTGAAAAGCGAGTAGCGAAGGCTCGGAAACCACTTATGTGCTCACGCTGCGGCAGAGGCCTCTCAACTCTCCCAAGGGACATAACCATCTGCCCATACTGTGGAGAGAAGTTGCCTCAACGAACATGCTCAGCTTGCGGAAAAGACTTGTCGCAACTTCCAACCGACATTAAGAATTGCCCATACTGCGGAAAAACAGTTTTACCAAATGTCGAAGCTCCTACCGTCTCAGCCGTTAAAGTAACTGAACTCCCAGCAGGGATACGGAAGATTAGAAGATACGCTACGACGACAGCCCTCTTAGGGTTACTAATTGCCTTGAGCTCACTCATCTTGGGCCCATTTCTCGGCGGATTAATGGGTTCGGAACATACATACATGTTTCCAGTTCTACATGCATATCAAAATGCAATAGGAAACTGGATCATAATAGGCATCTTACTCGCAATCATCTCAGCAATAGTTCGAGCTGTCGCTGGCATATTCAAAAGAAAAGGGTGAAAAGAAAGATCGCAAGAGACATAAATCATGCCCTACAGCATGTTTAGCTATGTTCCAAAATAATCGGAGTTGTTTTCCATGAACTCGAAGCGAGTGCCTCCTCGGAGGGGGCACTAAAACTAGGATCCGTCGGCTGCTCTGCCGCCTCTGAGAAATTCTATCGCACGCAGCTTTTTGTCGAGCGTAGATACCTGGGATTAGTCCTCATCTTGGCGGCTAGCTGCTCGGAGGCAAGTGTTTCGTGGTCAAACAGCCTTCAAAAGCCTCTCTTTGCCAAATTAGTTCTCTTGAGAGCCTTTTTCTTGCCGCCTTCGTATCTACACTAGGGGGTTAGCCTTAGTAGCCATCTCGTATGCAAGGGACTTATTCGTACAAGCCGGAGTTTCAATAGTGCTCGCCCTAATAGCTGTGAAAGCGGTGGAGAAAGTGTTGCCCCAACTAGGTTAGCGTTTCCCTCCTGATTTTTTAGTAATGATTTCCGTCGTCTAGCTTCATGTACATTGGCATGTAGGCGGGGCAACTCACATGGCAATTCTTTTATCGATGAAATTTTCTTCAGAGCAAATAAAGTGAATTATTGAGTTCCTTATGTATTAATTTTGAATCAGACATAAAGATAGCTACAGATTTGACTTACAGAAAAGAAAAAGGACTATTCAAATGAGAGTTGTTTTCGACACTAGTGTGCTGATAAGCTTATTAATCAGCGACAGCCTATGACGGAAAAGCAGGGTATATAGTGTCTGGAGACGAGGATCTCCTCGCACTTAGAGTTCAAAGGAATAAAAATTGTTAGCGTAAATGAAATGCTTAACATTTTAAGGAAAAGATAGTTGAAACACCATTTTTCAGGGTTTGAATAGTGATGTAAATATCGATATAGTGATTGGCGACGTAGCAAAAATCTAAACGGTACCAAACCCAAGCCCGTAAACACCTAGAAAAAGAGGGGAGGGAGTTTGCGGGGAACCTCGCCATCTCTTGCTCATCCACCTAAGTGTCATAGGACACTTTTGTACATTAACTAGAATACCCTCTCCCACACGAATTTATATTTGGTATAAATAAGATAACCCAATTCATGGTGGTTGTTTTATGGAAAAATTAAAAGGTAGTCAAACCGAGAAAAATCTCCTAAAGGCTTTTGCTGGAGAGAGTCAGGCTAGAAATAGGTATACTTTTTTCGCAAGTGTTGCTAGAAAAGAAGGTTTCGAGCAGATTGCTGCTATATTTCAAGAAACTGCGGATAATGAAAAAGAACATGCAAAAGTTTTCTTCAAATATCTTGAGGGTGGTGATGTTGTTATAGAGGCCAGTTACCCTGCTGGAAAAATAGGAAAAACTAGTGAGAATCTTTTTGCTGCAGCTGAAGGCGAGAAAATGGAGTGGGGGACACTATATCCTGATTTTGAAAAAACAGCGAAGGAAGAAGGATTTAAAGAAATTGCAGCTTCGTTTAAGGAAATCGCAGAAGTAGAGATGCAGCATGAAAAAAGATATAGAAAACTTTTGGATAATGTGAAAAATAATACAGTATTCAAAAAGGGTAATGTAGTGAAATGGAAATGTAGGAACTGTGGCTATGTGCATGAAGGAACTGAAGCGCCAAAAGTATGTCCAGCTTGCAAGCATCCACAAAGTTTCTATGAATTGCTTGGTGAAAATTACTGATTTATCTAATGAATGAAGTAGAAAAAAGAAGAGTTTTGCGGGAGATATCTCCATTTGCCGCTGGTTCAAGTCCGGTCCTCGCACCATTAAAAATCGGCTAGTGAAACCTGGTTCTTGCCTATTTTGACAGGGCTGGCATCAGTTTTCATGAAAATAATCGCTGGTATTCTGTCATTCGTTAGATTGCTAGGAGTGCCTCTGTTTTCTTAAGTTGCTTAGTGATGGGGTCTACTTCCAGTCCCAATCCCTCTAATGCATCAACTCCGAGAACTTTTGCATCCTTTTCTTCAGCGAAAACCACCATCCTTGTGGCCTGTTCACCCATGTAGCTTATGACAGCTTCACCTATACTTCTATTCAGAAGCTTTCCGTCAATGGTTTTAAGTCTTCTAACAGTCTTCGGTTTAAGTCCTAGTTTTTTAAGAATCTTCTTTGGGATCCATGTGTATGTTGATCCTGTATCAACTAAGAGTTCCACTTCTTCAGTCTTTAAAAGATCTGAGTTGTGAAGCTTTATTTTAACCGTAGTGTGACCCAGTCAGCTTACCCCTAATGATACTGACTTGGGGAGGTATTTATGCGGCTCGATGGGTACTTGCGAGTTATGTTGAACGCCTCCTAGGAATTGGAGTGTTGGATCCAGAAAGAATAGGCAACTAATATGTGTGGTCGAATGCTTAATGAAATTGATAGTTTTAAATGAACGTTTCAGCTATTCCTCGGCACAATTAGGAACTGTCGAGCTTTCATCCTCAAATTAAAACGTATTGTGCTATGAACATTTTTTATTGATAAAGATTTTAAGTGAGGTTCAAACTGAATCCTAATCTGTGCGGTCGTAGTCTAGTTTGGTCTAGGACATCAATCGAACTAATCCGAGTGGATGCCTGCCACGCTGGCGACCCGGGTTCAAATCCCGGCGACCGCACCAAAATGGAAATTATTGGGTAAATTCACGCGCGACAGAGAGATTCAGCAAATCTCCCGATTTTAGCGAGGAGAGGAATATGGTCAAAGAGATGATCAAGGGTGGTAAAAGAATCTTCATTTGCGAAGAGTGTGGTCTAGGGTACTTGGAGCTACTAGTCGCTAAAAAATGCGAAGACTATTGTCCTAAGCATCATGCATGCTCCTTGGAGATTACCAAGAACGCAGTTTATAAGCCTAAACAACCTCGGAAACCTTAGGCCATCATAGTTCTGACGCTTTCCCTTGCGACGACTGTGATGATTATGGTGTTCCACGTTATCGCAGTCGAAGCTGCGAGAAAGGTCTTTTGCACGCGAGTAAAATCCAACAGATATATTTATAGAAAAATCCAAAACATAGTTAACTTTCAATTCTAGGTGGAGTGAGCATAAAAGGTAATGGGGAAGGATAGCTGGGTATCTAAAGGGCCTATCAGCGATTACGCGAGACTCTTAGCGATATCTGCGTTCGTAGGTTTGTTCGTTGGTTTAGCTATTGTAGCCCTTTCCACCCTTTACAGCGCCTTGTGGGGGTTAACCCTTGTAACCACTAGGGCGTACAGCTATTCTATAATCCTGATACCTGCCGTAGGCTTTACGTTAGCCTACTTAATCATAAGAAAGGTCGCTGTAACTAAGACGACTGGCTGCGGAACCCATGAGCTTTTAGAGGTTTACCACTACGAGGGCGGCGTTCTGCCAGAAAAAGATACCATCGTTAAGCCGCTAGCTTCCACAATAACCATAGGTTTAGGCGGAAGCGCTGGGCTCGAGGGCCCAAGCCTACTTCTAGGAGGAGGAATTGCGTCAGCCATAGGTCGAAGGCTAAACCTTAGACCTGAACAGCAAAAGATATCCCTGCTATGCGGTGCGGCTGCAGGACTATCGGCCATATTCAAAGCACCTTTGACAGGCATTCTTTTCGCCCTGGAAATCCCGTATCAACGCGACCTAGCCAAGGAAGCTTTCGTGTCAGCTACACTTGCCTCGCTTCTTGCGTACTTTACTGCCATCAACCTGGTGGGGAGTGAAACTCTCTTTCCACTAATTCCCACATTAATCATCCCTTCGCCCTTAATGATTCTGCACGCGTTCGCTGTAGGTCTAGCAGCGGTAGCCTGTGGGGCAGTCTTCGTAAACTCATTTACCGCCTTGGACAAGTTGAAATCCAGGTTTAAGGTGCAGGCCCTCGCATACCCTCTAGTAGGAGGATTGGTCATAGGTGTGATAGGGTTTTGCGCGCCCCAAGTTCTAGGGGTAGGATACGATACCATAAGTGAAATGGTGACCGGCAAGTTCTATGGGGCTTCGCTAATTTTTCTAGTTGCTTTGGTCTTGTTGAAATTGTTCGTTACATCAGTCACCTTAAACTCGGGGGGAAGCGGTGGGCTCTTCATTCCTTCGATATACGTAGGCGCCGTGCTTGGCGCTATATACGCCAAAGCGGTAATCCAATCGCCAAGTGAAATAATAGTGATGGCGGCCATGGCAGCCGTTTTGGCCGCGACCAATAAAACGTTGCTTACTAGCGTCGTGTTCGTAGCCGAGACTACTGGGCCCTCCTTGATAATACCTACGTTAATAGCTGCTGCTACGAGCTATTTTGCCTCTGGGAGCCTGTCGTTCTACCGCGATGTCCAGCCATTAGGGAAGCCTATTGAAGAAGAGGAAGCCGTAAGGGTACTCTTGCATCAGATTAGCAGACAGAGGGGATTTAAGAAGCTCGTATCGACGAAGGTTAGCGAGGTTATGACGCCCCATGCGGTTGCTTTGGTCGATACCATGAGCATAGGCGAGGCCATGGGCATCATAAAAGACCACAGCTACAGGGTATACCCAATCGTAAGCCAAGCTGGTACGTTGGTAGGGTACACTACTGTCGAGGACCTATTAATGATTCCCGAAGAGAAAAGGCATCTAACCGTTAGCCACATGCCTATGAGAACCCCTCTGGGCATAACCAAGGAAGACGATTTACTGAGGGTCGCGAGTAGAATGTTGGAGCGAAACGTAGATCATGCATACGTGGTATCGGACCTTCAAGAAATGAAGCTAGTAGGCGTATTAGCAGATATCGATATCTTGAGAAAACTGGTCGAACGCCTAAAGAAACAATGAACTGCCACATTTGTAATAAACGACCTCTAAGACTTTCATGCATCTGGCGATACCTAAAAATAAGCGTGCCCATTCATTTGGGGAACATTGTTGATGGAGGGGGATATCGATATGGAAGGGGAAGCTCACCCTAAGAAAGTTCTAACACACCTATTAGTCAGTCTAGAAGATGCTGTCAAGAACTTTGCAGAAGCGGTATCTAAGGGGTACACTGGAGACGAAATCAAGCTTCTGGAGACATATGCCAATTTATTGGCTGGGCGAATTGAGAATGAGCAGTATCCGTCACTTAGAGCGTTTCTCGACGCTCACTTGCAGGGTCGGACGGCCTTAGCCATGTTAGAAGGAGAACCCGTGGAACTACATAGAGGATTCATCTATGTTCTGCCGAGATGTCTCTATGCAGCTACAGTAGCTAAATATGCGCGGGTCGACGAAAAACTACTTCAAACCTTTCAAAGGATAGTGGAAGTCTACAACAAAGATAGGAAATCCGTAACCCCAATTGTAAACCCATTCTGTATCTTCCACGACAGATTGAGGCAGTTGTACTTAGATAAAGTTGAGTTCGGAGGAAGAAAACTGAAGTTTTATGTAGTTGCGCGAAAATCTCCTTGGGATCCAAAGAAATCTGTCCTAAACGAAGTCTTAGTTAAGAAACTGCGTAAATCGGTCCGAAAAGCTCTCGAAGAAATAATGAGCAAATACTACAGCTGCTGTTGTTTCATTCCTAAAAAGAAAACCGAAAAAGAAGCCCTCATTGTCCAATAAAACTGGCTTCAATTAGTCGCTAGTGTCATAAGCTCAGACAGCCCTCTTTATTTCTGTGGTAGTGGGTATGGAGTTACTGACTACAAATGTTAAACATAAACGGCTTCAAGGAAGTTCTCTACTAATCCATGGAACATGTGTCGACATAGAAGCGCCGAAAATCTTTAGAGAGTTTAGTAAAAGGCGAATTCCACTTCATGTCTGTCTAGAAAAGGAGCACATGAATATGGCAGGGTTTAAGTTAGCTACCATCCTCAAAACTGCAAAGCCGAAAGATGTAAGGGTTTTAACTATAGATGGATCCCCCCACTGCCTACAGCTTCATTTCGTCGTCGAACAAGCTAAAAACATAGCAAGATCAGACGCTAAGGTTGCACACTACACTATTGTGCATGGCAAACCATTTCAGATTTCTCCAGAAGCTGTGAGAACTGCCCGTCACCTACCTCAAATTGAGAAGCTTCTAAACCAAAGAAAATGTTAACTCACATAACAATTATTTAGGCGATTGGACTTGAGAATTTCAGCGGTCGTGGTCTAGACTGGTCTAGGACAGGAGACAGTTGGAAACTGCCTGAACCCTCCAAGCTCCTAACCCGGGTTCAAATCCCGGCGACCGCACCATCCTAAACACCTAC
>Ga0315268_10004373_pt1 | contig 15352 bp, 16 predicted proteins | sample C1_top_MG_FD_204535 | JGI IMG/M metagenome (GOLD analysis project Ga0315268, IMG submission 204535) | Sediment microbial communities from Yellowstone Lake, YNP, Wyoming, USA - C1_top | ecosystem: Environmental > Aquatic > Freshwater > Lake > Sediment | place: USA: Wyoming | collected 2017-08-01
TCGACCTGACCGGTGATTGCGACCATTGGAGATGAGTCCATGAACGCGGTTGCCACACCTGTCACAAGATTGGTCGCTCCGGGGCCGGAGGTCGCCACGCACACTCCGGGCTTCTTCGACACTCTCGCAAATCCGTCGGCCATATGGCCCGCGCATTGCTCGTGTCTTACGAGGATGTGTCTGATGTCCGATTGCACGAGCTCATCGTAGAAGGGAAGCAGGACTCCGCCTGGAATGCCGAACATCACCTGAACGTTCTGCTTCTCGAGCAACTCCACGGCGGCCCTAGCACCTTTCATCATCTACACACTCCTCAATTCGCCCGCACGGACACAACCAAGGTTGGAAGTCCGTCACGGGCGCGAAATCCGCAGGTCGACAAGGACCCCTAGAACGACGAGAATTGGCACCAAATCACCTTGTCCAGCGGACTCTCGCATCGGGGTTCGCAATACCCCCGCTCGTATTAAAATCTTGGCCGCGAATAGCCAGCAGAATGTGCATGCGCATATGTGTACAATGCATGTTGCCCAGAGTCTATCCGAAATGGCCGCGGCCAGTAAGGACGGCGACGAAGACATGGTTTCTTGAATCCAGCTTGGTGATGCCCCATGCGGCGCCTGCAGATGCAGGAAGGACATCGATCCCTTCCTCCTGCCTTATGATCTCCGCGGCTTTGATGAGGTCTTCATCAGGAACCTCGACACCCGTCCCGTTTGACTCGAGCATTGCGCCCAATGCTTCATCCGCGTCCGCCAAGAAGTTGCCGCACAGCGGCTCGTTGACCTCCGTGACCATCAGGTCGGGGACGTCCAACTTCTCCTTGAGACCGCACGCGATACCATGCACAGCCGAGTTGTTGTTGGAGACCCCGAGCATCCTAGGCTTCATCCCCATCGACCTGAAACCGTGCCATATGCCTCCGATGAGTGAGCCGTTCCCCACAGGCACCGAGACCCAATCCGGCTGCCTGCCGAGCGATTGCGCGATCTCTTTCGCAATGAACGTGTAGGCGTACAGGCCGATATCTCGATTGCCGCCTCCAGGGTTTGCGTCATACCACTCGTTCGCCACGGCATCCGCAGCTGACTTGTGCAATGCAGCCTCGTAGTCGCCAGGGATGCTAACGACCTCGCTGCCCCAGCGCTCGATCTCCGCGCGTCTCGGCGCGGCGAAATCCGCGGGGATGTAGATGTATGCACGCATGTTCAGCTTATCAGCGACGTAAGCCAGTGCTGCGCCATAGTTGCCACAGCTTACCGCTGTGACGGCTTTCATTCCCTTTGCGCGTGCGTCCAGGACTTGAAGGAGCGCCACCCTGTCCTTGTGCGTACCGGAAGGGTTCTCTCCCTCGAGCTTCACGTGAAGCCTTCTGATCCCGAGCCTCTTCTCGAGCTTCTGGGCACGGACCAGAGAAGTGCCCCCAATCCTGAGGGCCTTCATCTGCGATTCGAACTCCCTTATGAGTTCCAGGGGAATCAAGGTCCACCTCTATGTTCGATGCAACTGGTTGCAGATATGTAAGTGTCTGCACACGCCAGTGGGTTCTGTTGTGTCTAGTCGAGACCGTGTGCCTGAATGTCTCTGTCCGCATTCTTCACAATGGTCTCGAAATCGCGAGCGACGCCCGGAGGTACTGGAGCGACCTCGTGCTCTTTCATGATCTTGTCGGCTTTCGCTCTTGCGCGGTCCACTACGCTCTTCTTGCCATCGGCCTCCCAAGCCTCGCCCGTCCGCCTATCGGTTATGTCCGTGATGAAGTGCTCCTTATTCAGCCACTGCATCGTGTGCCTCTCCGGCAGGAAGCTTCCTCCAGGACCGACCTTCTTGATCAGTTCCACGGCAAGATGGTCGTCATCGATTGTCACGCCATAGGCCAGCCTCGCCATTATCTTGGCCATCTCATCGTCTATTACCATCTGCTCGTAGGAAAGCATGGTCACGTCGTCCAAGAGACCGAGGCCCGCGATCATGTCGCAGCCTGCGTAGAACTGCGGCAGGCCGCTAGACATCTTCTCGTAGCATGCCTGAGCGCCCGGAAGCTTGGCTGAAGTCACAATTCCACCACACAGAATCGGGAATCCATAGTAGTGTGACAGCTCGCCCGCTCCCGCGGATATCAGAGCCCTCTCAGGGCCTCCGCCGGCCCAGGTCATGGTTTTCATGTCGAAGGCAGCTCCTCCTGTTCCGTACATGAAAGGCGACCCGGGAGCCGCGAGCTGGGCCATCGTCAGACCCGCAAGGACTTCCGCGTTGTTGACTATGATGGACCCAGCCAATGTGACCGGACCGGTTATTCCAGCCTGGGGCATCCCGTAAAACGAGATCGGCACGCCCGCACGGGCCAGCACCAAAGCTCCCTCGGTCGAGCCGCCGTCGAGTTGCAGCGGTGAGAACGGACAGTGCATCGAAGAGAATATGGGCCTCTTCCTGAGCTCCTTCTCTCCGCCGGCAAGCGCTGCGCCTATTTCCGCTAGCCACTTCGCCTCTCGTCTGTGGCTCGTGGTCTCGACCTGCACGTGCTTCTCGATGCTGGACAAGGCGACCTTGAGATCGACCACATGTCGGATGTAGTCCGGCACGTCCTGGCTGCTTACGCATGGCCAGAATATGTGGGCCGAATCCAGTGCATTCGCCACTTTGCCAACCATAGCTAGGTCGGCGCTCGTGGACATCCTTCTCTTGCCCGTGTTGAAGTCCATCACGCTAGTGCCGTTTCCGTCCGTCGTGCAGAACATCCGCCTGCCGTCTAGGACGACATCGTATTTCGGACTCCTCGCGCAGAGCGTTATGTTCTTCTTCGCTTTGCGGATTGCCTCCTCAATGAGGTTCCCCGGTATCTTCGCGGTGCTGGTCTTGTGGTCGACGAATGATCCGGCGTCCTCTAGAAGCTTCAAGCACTCCTTGCTGAAGACTCTGATGCCAGCGTTCTCAAGTACATCCAGCGTCCCCCAGTGAAGCGATTTCAAATCGTCTCTCCGGAACATGTGGAACGCGACTTTCCCCTTTGGGAATCCAATCATTCCTTCGCTCTCCTTTGCATCGATATGCTTCGGAAATTCACGCGGTTCTGCGAAGCATATTAGGGTAACAATATCAAGTATATAGTTAGTGGGAGGAGAGGAACGAATCGGGTAGATCCGAGGTAATACTCGGACCCGCGAATGTCGAAACGACACAGGTCAAGTGCTTGTCTAGGGAGCCCCGAAAGGCTTTAATCAAGAGATACATATGGCTGGACATCCAGCCATTCTGCGGGGGTAGCCAAGCCCGGTCAACGGCGCCAGATTGAGGGTCTGGTCTCGCAGGAGTCCTTGAGTTCAAATCTCAGCCCCCGCACCATCTTTTCTCCAATGTATGACAAGTTGGCGAGAGCCTTCCGCGGGCACCTCTTGCATCCGTTCCAGGCTCATTGTCCCGTCGCATTCCGATAGTGATGCGGCTGGGCTGTGAGATTCTTCAGGATGTGCTCGGTGAAGGATTTCGAACCGTGTCTCCCGCCAATGTCTGTCGTCAAGTGACCCGATGAGTAGAACTCGGACACGGCACGCTCTATCCTCCATGCGGCCTCCGGAAGTCCGACGTGATTGAGCATCATCGCCCCCGCGAGGACAGACGCAGTTGGATTCGCAACACCCTTGCCTGCGATATCGGGAGCGGATCCGTGCGCAGGCTCGAATACCGAATGTTTCGGTCCGATATTACCTGAGGGCGCGAAGCCGAGGCCGCCCGCCACGCCAGCCGCAACATCAGACAGGATATCTCCATAGAGGTTGAGCGTCACAATCACATCAAACGCTGAGGGATCGGTCAGGAGCTTCATGGCGGCGGAATCAACTAGCTGCTCCGATGCCTGGAGTCCTTTTCCCTTCGTCTTCATAAGTTCTCTGAACGTGTTCACAAAAAGCCCATCCGACGCACGCAGGACGTTCGCCTTGTGCACGCAGGTTATGCCCCGGCGGCCGTTCGCCAACGCATATTCGATTGCGAAATCCACGATCCTCTCAGACCCTTTTCTGGTGACTCTGCGAAGGGTTGTGACCCCTTCGTCATCGTACACCTCGTCTTGTGTGTACATCCCCTCCGAATTCTCGCGCACAATGACAACATCGATGGGCGCCCTGTTCGGCACTCGTACAAGGGTCCTCACGGGTCTGAGGTTCGCATACAAATCGAGCTCCTTCCTGAAGCGGAGGACCGGGGGATCGTACTCAGGGCCTTCGACTGATGTGATGGCGCCGAAGAGAGAACTGTCGCATGACCTCATCAGCTGAAGCGTCTCTGCAGGGAGGTAGGTTCCCACCTTCTCGTAGGCCGCTTGACCGATGTCCGCTGGGACGAATTCCAGGTCGTCCGTAGCCCCCTTGATAACGCTCACCGCGCACTCTACGACTTCAGGACCAATGCCGTCTCCGGGAAGCACGCAGATGCGTTTCATGTCCGCATTACTCTTGCACTAGCTTGGCGAAGTCTACGAAGTGCTTCTCCATGCGTGCGATCCTCTTCCTGCTGTCGTGGATGTCCTTCTCCATCCTGGCGGCCATCTTGCGCATCTCTTCGACGAGGTTCTCGGCTTCCTTCTCCAGCGCACTAATCTTCGAATCGTGGGAGAGTGCCTTCGTAGTGTGTTCCTCGATGCTCTTCTCCAGGTCGGACTGTCTCTCCTTTTCCGCGCTCTTCGAGAAGTAGCTCTCCACCTTCGAGTTGAGCATCGTGAGGATGTTAGACACCTTCTCGAACTGTCTCTCCAGCCGCTCGATGCTCTCCTGAGCTTCCGCCAGCTTTGAGGTGAGGTCGGGCGCTTGGGCAGCTTTCTCAACCTCGAACATCCTCGTCTCGATCATATCAAGCTTGTTCTCGACATTGGCGAGGTTCTTCACGCCGTCGGATATCTCTTCCAACAGCTCCTTGTCGGGGAACTCGATGACTACGGTCTCGGCTCCCGGGACATACGCTTTGAGAGACTGGAGCGCTGCGATTGCGTCCACCGTCGGGAAGCCTCCCTTGACCCTCCCCTCGAGCCCGCGGAGGGTTGAGACCATCTCGGTCCCAGTCTTGCCGAGCCACGGATTGGCTTTGACCATCTTCGTGATGTTCTCAATGATGCTCTCCAACTCGGCGCCACCCTTGCCAAGGTCAGACTTGTCCATAAGACGGATGTCCCTCAGGGCGTCTCGCTTGCCGCGCTTGTTCCAGTCGCCAAGGGAGTGGCCCTCGAACGGGAAGAAACCGGCGAAGTGCTCGACTCCCTTGACTATGATCTCCTGAACTTCGTCCCAGTCCTTCGCGCCTCCGTCGCTCTTGAGCTCCTCCGACGAGTTGAAGATCATGCATATGCACCCGTTCTGAAGCAGGTACGTGTGGATGAAGTACGGCGCCTCCTGCGCGAACTTCGGGTAGGCCTGTGGCTTCTTTTCCTCAATGGCTTCCATGTATGATTTGTAGTACTCCTTGGCGAAAGCCGCGAGGTCCTGATTTGACGGGATCTCCGGCCCGATCTCCTTGGTGGTCATGTTTTCGTCCGCCTGTAATGGATATGGAGTATTTTCCTCCTCGATATTAATGTCTTCCTGGCCGTCCCTCGCCGACTACCGAGCTAGCTAGCATGGGGAGCGTGATCGTGGCATCGCCTTCCACGGTGATGTACTGGGCGTCCTCTTTGACCTTGCCCCAGGAGACCGCCTCCCTTATCCTGGCGCCCGAGAGGGATCCGTCCCACTCCTCTGCCGTGGTCAGGTAGACTGCGTATTCGAGCCCGCCCCGGAACTGGTTCCACCAGATTACGTGATGCTTCGATATGCCGCCGCCCACCATAATCGCCCCTGATTTCTTGCACGTGAACACGATGTCCGATAGTTCTTGCTCGTCCTTGAGCACATCGATGTTGAAGTCCGGATGCTGTTGCTTGAATAGCCAGAGCTGTGATCCGAAAGCGCCATCGGTGATGCCAGGGACATATATTGGTATCTCGTTCCTCGAAGCCCAGTATAGTATGGACTTCTTGTCGCTGACCCTAAGGCCGAACTCGTGTGCGAGCTGCCTGCTAGACAGTGTCTTCTTGCCCTCCTTGTACAGTTCCGCCAGGATGGGCTGCATCTTCTGCTCGAGGACAATTCCGTAGCTGTCGTTCGGTATCAGTATGTTGCCCAACCGGTTGATGCCCTTTCTGTGTAGGTCAGCATCGTCCATCAGGAAATCGCCGTGATAGTACTTGCGCCAGATCCTCGCAAGATCGTGGTCGAGTGTGCCACAAGTGGTGACGATGACGTCTACGAGCCTGTCCTCCACCAGTTTCCTGATCACTCCCCGAGTACCGGTCGATATTATGCACGCGGGGAATGACAGGAATATCGTGCACTGCTTGTCCCTCATCATCTTCCGGACTATCTCACAGGCGACGCCCAGCTTCTTCGCGGTGAATCCTCCAGAGGCCAGCATTTGACTTGTCAGATCCTTGACCTTGATGTCATCCTTGATCTCTATGTCCGCTATCGGCTTCATCTTCATCTGCATGGTGTCAGAACCTGGTTGGCCATTCCGACTGATACAACCGGCCGAAAACATTTATAGCTTTCCTGCTGATGTTCAGCAGGTACAATGTTGAAAGTCAGAGAGGTCATGACCAAGACAGTCACGACTGTCACGCCCGATACTCTCGTTAAGGATGCAGCGGCCATACTGGCTTTGCGGAACATCTCAGGGGTCCCTGTCGTTGACGGTGGGAAGATAGTTGGCATCTTCAGCGAAGCTGACGTTCTGAAATCCATAAAGACCACGAAGAAGGACATGCGCCTGATCTACCCGTCCATATCCTCACTGGGCATCGCTTTCCAGGAAGAGGTCACCCAGAGAGAGATAATCGAGGCATACGAAGAGATCGGCCAGAAACCGGTCAAAGAGGTCATGTCCACGCGAGTAGTGACGGTCGCTCCGGACATCCCCATCAACGAGGTCATCGTCCAGATGGTGCAGAAGAGCATCAACCGGCTTCCCGTGGTAGACAAGAACGTCCTCGTAGGGATAATCACGAGGGGAGATGTCATCCGCGGTCTAGCAGTCGAGCACGCGGTTACGAAGGTCGAGGGCGACAAGAGCTAGTCACTACCACTTCAGGAATCTCTTTCTCTTCTTTTCAGGCTCCTTCTGAGGCTCTTCTTTCGCGGGGGTTTCTCTTGGCTTCGGCTCGGTGGGAACCGGCTCGCGCAGCTCAGGAACCCTCGCTGCAAGGGGAGACCTTTGCGTCCTGTCTTCTGCGGGAGACGCATCCGTCGTGAAAGTGTGTCCGCATTCGAGGCACTTCTGGTTCGCGTCAGGATAGACATATAGAGATGCCTGACCGCACTTGCCGCACTTGGCGTCGTCCACATGCTTGATGACACCCAGTTCGAGCCGTTTCTGATCAAGGTCCTTCTCCATCGCGTCGGTCTTTTCTCGGACTCTTCTAGCATACTTCACAGCCGTGACTATATCCTTCCTGGAGAGAGAGTTGTTGATATTGTCCATATAGGCCATACTCTCCTGGACGTTCATACCATAACCGGAGGCTTCCTTGAGGATCGGGCTGTACTTCCGGACTGTGGAGTCCGCCTTCTCAGTCTGTCTATCCTCGAGCTCTCTTTGTGCCTTGATCCGCTGAAGGTGTGCGTCGTCCGCAGCCCGTTCGACCGCTGCGAGGAGATCCACTGCTCGTTTGAACGCCCCTTCCTCGAAAGCTTTTCGTGCTTCGCCGAGTTCTGTTTCCGCAGATAACGTGTCGACCCCTACCTCTCTCGCCTCAGCTGCTGAAGCTCTCACAATGTGGAAGGCGTTGTCGATCTCGTTCTTGCGGACATCTTTGGCAGCTTCAGCTCTTTCTCTGGCATCACGCATGAACCTGCCGTACTGATTGAAGTCAAAAGCCTGCTTCGCGCCCGCAGCTATCTCCAGGTACTTCCGGGATTCTTCGGTCCTGGTACCGAACGATTCGTAGTCCGACAGGAGTTCCTTCAGCTCGGACTCCTCCTTTTCAGTGTCCGAAATGAAGGCCCTGTATGTCTTTGATGCGAGCGTCTCCAAGTTCTCCAGGGCCTCTTCCCTCTGTCTCGGGGAACCTCCTAGGAACGCCCTCTTGGCCGCCGCCACGGCAGTGCGGAGACTCGGATCGAGCCTGCCCTTGCCATCTGGGATTCTGGCCAGGAGCTCGTCCGCAGCCCTGATCGAGACAGCGGCAGAGTACACCTGGAATGTGCTGAATGACTCCATGCATTCCATGCGCGCTTCCCGGCTGAGCCTGATCGCTTCGTTGTAGTCGCCAACTATCATCCTGTTGAGCGCGCTCTCCGTTGTCGAATCCACCCCGAAGAAAGACGGCTTCATCGTGAGCGCCTCATCGATGTGTTTCTCGACGCTCTTCTCATCGTCTGTGGGCAGCTCAGTCGGCTCAGCGGGTCTCAGAGCGATCTTCTCGATGTCTCTTCCGATCTCTCGGACTTCTGCAGACTCTTGCGGAGGGGCAATTCCCTGGGGAGTCTCGCTCTTCGCTTTGGCCAGGGCACTCCTCACCTGCTGCTCTGTGAGCTTCTTGGCTCGTATCTTCTCGATGTAGTCCCGCTTGTACCGGCATGCGGACACATCTATCCTGTATTCTGAGGCCACCAGCTTCAGCTTCCATATAGGCAGCTCATTGAGAAAGTGGCCCGGATCCTGTGCCATGCGAGTTGCTCTCCTGAATGAGCGCCCTATCCGAATAAACCCCCATAATGCTTTCGAACCTGGACTCCATAAAGAACAGCGCAACAAAACCTAAGTACGGGCGGGCATATCGAACCCGCTAATGGACGCGGCCCAAGAGAAGATCGCGATTGCGAAGCTGTCAGTCACCTCGAACACTTCCCTGGTTGTGCTGAAGCTTATCGCAGGAATAATGATGGGCTCCGTGGCAGTTCTGTCAGAGGCTATTCACTCGGGAATCGACCTGCTTGCAGCCGTGATAGCAAGATACTCTGTCAAGAAGTCCGCGGAACCCGCAGACCTGGAACACAGGTACGGTCATGGGAAGTTCGAGAACTTCTCGGGTATGATAGAGGGCGCGCTCATATTCGTCGCGGCAGCTTGGATCATCTACGAAGCGTTCAAGAAGTTCTTCCATCCACAACCCGTGGAGGCCGCGTTGGCTGGAATGCTGATAATGGGCTATTCCGTGATCCTCAACATACTCGTCTCGAGGAAGCTCAGCGAGGTGGCCAAAAGGACCGACTCACTCGCCCTCGAAGCGGACGCATACCATCTGAAAACGGATGTCTGGACATCGGCCGGTGTATTCGTAGGCCTAACGCTCATCCAAATCACGGGCGTGGAATGGCTTGACCCGGCTGTGGCCATGGTGGTCGCTGCGTTCATCATCCACGCCGCCTACGACATCACGAGCCGCTCGACCGAAGGGCTAGTCGACAAGAGCCTTCCGGACGCCGAGATCAAGCTGATCGAGCGCATAATCAAGGACCATCAGACAGACGTCCTCAACTTCCACAAGCTGAGAGCGAGGAAGATGGGATCCGAACGGCAGATAGACCTTCACATGGTCGTCCCCAGGAACCTGAGCATTAAGGAGGGCCACGATCTCGTGGACCACCTTGAGCACGACATAAAGAAGGACCTTCCGAGGAGTGTCATCGTAATCCACATCGAACCTTGCGACGCCAACTGCGAGAGGTGTAAGATGACCCCGGAGAACAGACTGGCCGGCAAGAAGCTTGGGTCAGGGACCAACTGCAGGCCCAAGGATGGCTCTCTCTCGTAGTATCGCTTCGACTTCCTTGAACGGTCTCTCCCCATCCTCGCTATTGTCAATCGTCACCCACTCTTCCGCTACAAGCGATTTGGCGACTTTCCTTGTGGCTATGAGCTTCTCAGGCGTTTCGAACATCTCTGGCGCATGACCTCTGGATGCTATTCTCCGCCTTGCGACCTCCGGCTCGATATCGATGAACAGGGCGATATCCGGGAACGGCAGAAGGTTCCTGAACAACCTGTAACCGATCGGGGCAAGCGACTCGGGCAGGTAGGCGGTGCCGAGAAGGTATCTCACGAATATCACAGTGCCCGTCTTCTGCTTCCGGTACCAGCGCACTGACATCAGCACGTCGAATGTGAAGAACAAGGTCGCAAAGAGCCTTGCACCAGCTCCTGAGTCCTCCAAGAACTTCTTTGAGAGCCTTCCGAAAGACCTTCCAGACGGATGGGAGACGATCGTGACTTTCTCTCTTTGACCCTCAAGCAGTCTCCTGATATTGTCTGCGTGGACGTTCTTGCCGCAACCATCGAGTCCGTCCACGACTATCAGCCTCATCGTCAGACCCCCATGACATGCATGAATCCGGCAACCACCAGAGGTATGACCAGATTGTCCAAGGAGCCTGGCGTCACAGCTTCAAGGATTGCCACGAACCCTGCGACCGCCAGCGCGAACGGATACAACAGCTCAGGGGCGGTCCCTCCCGCATAGCCGACAACGCCGAAGTAGAACCAGTTGACCACGATTATGCCCAGCATGGTTGCGAAGAACACCGCTAGGCTCCCTTCCAGCGTCCTATGGGGCATGTACCTGATTCTGCCAAAGCGTCTCCCAACAAGCTCTCCCATGCCGTCCCCAAAGGACATCGCGACGACTGCAATCGAAGCTGCCACGAGGTCTCCGAACAGGAAGTAGGCGATGACAGTCCAGGAGAAGGCATACATGACGAGACCGTACTCATGGCCTTCCGATGATCTGGCTCCCAGTGGACTCCTCCTGAGGAATCCCACGGGTGACTTCGGGGTTGCGAGCAACAGCAGCGGAACGAACGGGAACGCCGCCAGACCAGCCATGACGAGCCGGGAGTCGAAGCTCCACCAGAAGAAGATGATGCCACCAGTGAGAATGTGCACCAGCTTCCTGGCGTTCTTCACCCTGTTTCTCAAGGCCCAGGAGAGCGCCACAACGCATGCAACATAGCCGTAGACCCCGACCAGACCCAGAACGTCCCCTTCAGTCAGTATGGTCACGGTACTCAGATTATCGTTGATATCCGCTTATACTTTTGCAATAAGAGCTCTGTGCGTCCTCGACTGCTACTTGCGCTTCTTGGCTTTGAGCTCTCGGATGACTTCCTCCGCCCTGTCCATTCGAATCTTCTTCTCAGCGACTAGTATCCTGCAAACCTCGTCCACGAGATAGGGTGGACAGCCCGCACTCGTCACGATGTTCTTCGCGTGCAGCGTCATATGCCCCTTCTGTATTCCCACTGTCGCCAAAGCTCTCAACGCGGCAAGGTTCTGCGCAAGACCGACCGCTGCGACAACCTCGCCAAGCTCCTGGGCGGTCTTGACGCCCAATAGCTTGATGGATGCCCTGGCCGTCGGATGAACTTTGGTGGCGCCACCTATGAGACCCACTGCCATCGGAAGTTCTATCGTACCGACGAGGTCGCCTTCAGGCGTCTTCTCAAACGTGGTGAGTGGCTTGTACGCGCCCGTCCGGGCAGCATAGGAGTGAGCTCCAGCCTCGATTGCTCTAGTATCGTTTCCAGTCGCCAAAACGACAGCATCAATGCCGTTCATGATCCCTTTGTTGTGTGTGGCGCATCGGTAAGGGTCGGCCTCGGCGAAGACGTAGGCCTCCACCACTCCTTCAACGACATCTTCTCCACCGATTGCCTCCTTCGACCAAATCGCGCGCGCGCGAGCCAGTCGATGAGACGCGAGATTGGACAATATTCTGAGGCGCACCTTCCCGCCGGATATCGACTCCAGCAATGGGGCTACCGCCTCTGCCATCGTATTGACGGCGTTCGCGCCCATCGCATCTCGGACGTCTACCAGAAGGTGCACGATCACATTCGGCCCTCTAAGAGTGTTGATGACCCGGACCTCAAGGTCCTTCGCCCCTCCGCCGAGTTTCACGAGCATCGGGTCCTGCTTGTTTGCGAGCTCGAGCACTTCGTGCTTCTTCTCCAGGATGATGTGTTTCACTCTGCTGGGGTCGCCTATGCCCGTCAACTGCACCTGCCCTATCATTATCGGGGATGTGCTGCTCGTGTGGAAGCCACCGGAGTCCCTGGCCATTTTCGCGGCGTTTGATGCAGCGGCAACGACCGACGGTTCCTCGATTGCCATCGGGATGAGGTAGTCCTTGCCGTTTATCAGGAAGTTGACGGCTATTCCGAGGGGAAGCTGGAACGACCCGACCGCGTTCTCTATCATCCTGTCGGGAATCGATCGATCGGAGCAGTCGGAACCAGAGATGGCCAGCGCCTCCTCGTCTGTCAACCCTGCGAACTCTTTCACTATCTTGAGTCGTTCAGCCATGCTGAATTTGTAGAAGCCCTCGATCCTGGAAGTTCGTACCATCTTGACACCATACTCGGTTGGAGGAAAACTCCGTACCCCGGTCTTAACCTTTTTGCACATTCCAATCGGCAATCAGCGTCACGATTCAATGGCAACCCATGGCCAGCTGCTCACGGAAAAGGCTATATCGTGATTCGGGGCTGAAGGGACAAGATGACCAAATGCTCCGCGCCTGGCAAGATGATACTGTTCGGTGAGCACGCCGTCGTTTTCGGCAAACCTGCCCTCGCTCTCGCGATAGATCTCAGGATAGTCGCTGAGGTGACTCTGGCAGACGAGTATACCGTCAATCGGAACCCCATGAAGAAGAGAAGTCACTCCTACATATCGGCTGCTCTGGACGAAGCCTGGGGCGGCCCTCCGATAGACGTTCGCACTGTGTCTCGGATCCCGTCGGGCTCGGGATTGGGTTCATCGGCAGCATTGACGGTTTCATGCGTCGCCGCCTTGTTGTCCGCCAAGGGTGAGACGACCAGTGAGGGGGTAGCTCGCAGAGCGTTCGAGGTCGAGAACATGGTCCAGGGCAGAGCCAGTCCCACCGACACTTCGGCTTCCACTCACGGCCACGGGATCATCGTCTCGTCGGACCGGCTCGACGGGTTCCTCTGGAGGATCGAGAAAGGGGAGAGGAAATGGAACGTACATCACTGCGATGTCCCCGAGCTCGGGTTCGTCGTCGGCTACACGGGGATAAACGCCTCGACAAGGCTCCTGGCCGCGAAGGTGAAGAATTTGGTCGATTCGGACGGTGATGCTAAGAAGGCGGTCGACCGCATAGGCGAAATCGTCCTCGAAGGTGTTGAGGCGATCAAGAGACGTGACAAGAAGAACCTTGGAGCTCTGATGAACGAGAACCACGCCCTTCTGAACCAGCTTGGGGTCGGCCATCCGACGCTCGACAAGCTCGTGGTAGCATGCAGCGGGCATTCGTACGGTGCCAAGATGACGGGGGCAGGTGGCGGCGGGAGCATGATCGCGCTGACGGATGACCCTGACGCCGTGTCGAAGGCCATAAGGGACGCTGGCGGGGAGCCGATCATCGCGCGGGTCGGATGTGAGGGCGTCAGGGTGGAGAGATGAGCAATTGAGTGGGGAAACGATAAATCCCCGCAGCTGCTTGCCATGAGAGGTGACCGATTGGTAGAACGTATCGCTCAACACAGACACTGTCAGAACTGCGACAAAGCAATCCTGTACAAAGACAAGTTCTGCGATGAGAAATGCGAGACCGAGCACAAGAACAAGCTGAAGGCGAAGAAGAAGCAATTGGTGTACTTCTATGGTATGATGGTGGCTGTCTTCATACTGGCCATGGCTTTGGTATTCATAGGGTGAGAAGGATGAAGATTGCGGTGGGCGGAACCTTCAACGTGATCCACAAAGGTCATGAGCTGCTGTTCGAGACGGCATTCAGGGTCGGAGAGTCCGTCGAAGTCGGCCTCACATCTGATGAGTTCGCAAAGAGCATCAAGTCTGTTCCTGTGGCACCATACTTCCTGAGGAAGGCCGGCCTGATCAAGTTCTTGGAGAGATACGGCAAGCCCTTCAACATAGTCATGATATCAGACATCAAGGGGACCGCGGCCACATCGGAGACCATCGATGCCATTGTCGTGTCGCCCGAGACGAAGGAGCACGCAGACCAGATAAACGAACTCAGGCGTAGGAACGGCCTCAAACCTCTCAAAGTGTATCCGATCAAGGAGGTTCGAGCGGACGACACAATGGTCATAAGCTCCTCGAGAATCGTGAAGGGAGAGATAGACAAAGACGGCCGGCTGATGAGACCCTTGAAGATAGCTGTCGGCTCCACCAACAGAGTCAAGGTCGACGCCGTCAGGAACATCTTCACTCAAGCTTTCGGTCTAGTGGAAGTCCTCAGCATCGAGCCGAATCAGAGCGTTGGGAAGCAGCCGCGAGAAGAGCGTACCATCAAGGGCTCGATCGAGCGCGCCAAGAGCGCCCTTGAGAAGACCGGGGCGGATTTCGGCGTGGGTGTCGAAGCTGGTCTGTTCTACAACAGCGTCCTCAACAGACATTTGGATATTCAGTACTGTGCGATCATAGATTCATCTGGCAAGATGACGGTCGGACACGGCCCTGGGTTCGAGTATCCGCCCAAGGTAATCAGGTCGGTTCTCGAAGGCGGGACCGTAGGGGACACCATGAGTGAGATCACCGAGATCGAGGAGATAGGTCACAAGATGGGTTCGGTCGGATACCTGTCCGACGGAATGATCGATAGAACATCTTTGACTGAGATCGCGGTCTTGATGGCTTTGATCCCGAGGATCAAGAAGGATCTATACGAACCAGGACCCTAGGCTTCCTCTTCTTCTGCCACTGCTTCCAGGTAGTTCGACAGGGTCTGGCAACTGTCCTTTCCCACACAACCGAAGCGCGCGTATTTCCTGCAGTAGTCACCGCTGAGCTCGTGGTACTCGCATTTCTGCGCTTCCACCAACGATGAACACTGTTTCTTGATGCAGGCATAACCCGCGTATTTGCCCGTGCACAGGTTGTCCTTGGTCTCGAATCTGCACTTCATCACATCACCCCTCATCGTCGAACTGCATCTGTCGCTCCTGGTGGATGATGAGTTGCTTGCGGTACGACTCCGGCGTGACGCAGTGTTCCCGTCCTGGGCAGAAGAAGCGTCTGTACTTCTCGCAGTAGAGTCCGAGCCATTTCTCATGTCCGCATTCATCGATCGGCCTGCCTGGCTTCCTGAGCACGAGTATGTTCATGCCTGAGAATTCGCACTTGTCTTGGCCTATGCACTCTAGGCTGTCAATATGCTTGTTGGCGCAAGCTCCGCTGACGTAGCTATACCTGCACATGGATCCCATCCCGTGCCCTTTCGAGCACAGTATGATGCGCGTGCGCGCACATAAACATTGAGGAAATGTCGCTTTTCTGAACCTTCTTCACGAGGGAAGGTTTACGAAGGAATTCTTATCGTAAACCTCGAGAAAGACCATAGGGA
>Ga0315268_10004374_pt1 | contig 15351 bp, 11 predicted proteins | sample C1_top_MG_FD_204535 | JGI IMG/M metagenome (GOLD analysis project Ga0315268, IMG submission 204535) | Sediment microbial communities from Yellowstone Lake, YNP, Wyoming, USA - C1_top | ecosystem: Environmental > Aquatic > Freshwater > Lake > Sediment | place: USA: Wyoming | collected 2017-08-01
CGGAAAATGAGTTAAAGGAAAAGAGGCATCCGAAGGCCACTGTCGAAGCTGAGCAGCATCCCCGGGAAGAGAGAGAACAGAAAAAAACCCGGTTTAATCCGGTGTTTAACAAGGACCCCGCCTTAAAGGATCGGCGGGTACGCCCTTCTGGGCAGCAGGGGACATACAAGGGTGGCAGACGCACGCATAGCTATATGAAACGGCGAGGGTTAGCCGGAATGCAGGAAGAGGCTAAGCCACGGCAGAGGAGCCAAGACAATCCTATGCGTTGGCGTAAAAAATATGAACAGCCTAAACCTTGGCAAAAGAGCTCTGGTGGGCCTACGCCTTGGAAGAAAGCCGAAGATAAACCTAAGCCATGGAGCAAAAGTGCGGGGGGGCCTAAGCCGTGGAAGAAAAAAGAGGGTGAATTTAAGCCTTGGAGGAAAAGCATAGGAGCGCCCAATCCAAGGCGTAAAAGTAAGCCTCCGCGTAGGCGCCAATCCCAGATTGAAAGCCGCAGAAAGCCTGGCGGCTATACAAGATGAACCCCGCTAACCCCTGAGGTTGTCTCTTAATCTTCCGTTTGACAAAATTCAATAAAGAGGTATAATAATATAAGATACATAATATAAGAAGATTAGAAAATCGTAAGCCGTAAAGGATGAGACTACTAACCTTTGCGGTTTTTTGTTCTGCGCCTGGCTTAGGCGCGGCGTTATTTACATGATTAATGTGCGCTAAGAAGGAGCTGCTATCAAAAAAATAAGGACTTCGCATAAAGGCAGGAAGTGTAAATTCCTGCACTGCAAGCATATTTTGAGTATCTACAATCACGAAGAGTATTGTCATATTCATCTTAACCAGTGTGTTCTCGAGCATAAACTTAAAACTTCTAAATAAATATGAGATACGAAACAAAAGATAAGGGTATTGCGCCGCAGGCGCTTAATCAAGGAGACAAGAGTTTTTACGGATTGGGCATTGCGCCGAAAATCCTGGATGTCTTGGAGCGCATAAAGTTTAAGATTCCGACTCCGATTCAATTCAAGGCAATCCCTCTTGCGATTGAGGGTAAGGATGTTATCGGTATTGCGCAGACCGGGACCGGTAAAACCCATGCTTTCGCCGTTCCCATGGTGCAGCGCCTGGTACAGGTTAAGGGCAAGGGTTTAGTCCTTGTGCCTACCCGCGAGCTGGCTATTCAAATCGATGAAGCCTTTCAGAAGATTACGTATCCGTTCGCAATGAAGACCGCTTGCCTTATCGGAGGGGCTCCGATGTATGAACAGACACAAGCGCTGCACAGAAACCCTCGTGTGGTAATTGCAACTCCGGGGAGATTGCTTGATCATATGCGGCAGTGGCACATCATACTTGATGATGTAATCGTGTTAGTGCTTGACGAAGCAGACCGCATGCTCGATATGGGTTTTGCCCCGCAGATTGAACAGATATTACGCTTTTTACCCAAACTCAGGCAGACCATGCTTTTCTCCGCGACTATCCCTAAAGAAATTATGGCTATTGCCGCAAAACACATGAAACTTCCTATCTCTGTAGAGATTGCGCCATCCGGGACTACCGTGGATCTCGTCACCCAAGAGTTGTTTATTGTTAAAAAAGAGGCTAAATTACGGCTTTTGGGCAAGTTGCTTGCGCAATATCAGGGAGCCGTGCTTTTATTTGCCCGCACCAAACATAATGCGCGTAAAATCACGCGTTTGATTAAGGATATGGGGTATCGCGCGGCCGAGATACACTCTAACCGCACCTTAAGTCAGCGCCGCGAGGCGCTCGAAGGTTTTAAATCAGGCAGGTACAAGGTTCTTGTGGCAACTGACATTGCTGCCAGGGGAATCGATGTTATCGGCATCGAACTTGTAATCAACTATGATCTTCCCGATGATGCGCAAAATTATGTACACCGCATTGGCCGTACAGCAAGGTCAGGGCATAAGGGACATGCGGTTTCTTTTGCTACGCCTGATCAGAGCCGCGATGTCCGCGATATCGAGAAAATTATCAGAACCACGCTTCCTATAGCAAAGCATCCGGAAGTTTCTCCGGAACAATTTACTGCTTCCGAGCCTCGTTTTCAGGATAGGCAATTAAGACGCAAATATACGCACAGGCGCCGTAGGTAGCCTCCACATGCCAAAAATGTGCACAACAAGTTTTTGCTCCTAAACGAAACGAAGGGTTTTCGTGCTTATATGTTTTGGCACGTTTACGTTATCAAATGTAAAGACGCTAAACTTTACACCGGTATCACTAATAACCTCGAACGCAGAATCAAGGAACACAACTGCGGAAACGGCTGCAAGTTTACTAAATACCGGACTCCCGTCAAATTAGTCTATACCGAAGATTATCCTACCAGGCAAGAGGCTTTAAGACGCGAAGCGCAGATTAAGCGTTTGGAAAGAAAAGAGAAGCTCGCTCTTATCGAAATAAAATAATCCTACACACTATAAAATGTAAGCACTTATATGTTTGAATCAATTTGGTAACCGGTGTATAATAACTTTTACCATCTTTTTAGTAATCAAAGGAATCAACAGCTTGCGGAGGATTATTTTGAGTCCCGGGAGGGCTAAGATGAAGTATAAAGGGTTTGCTTTTTGTAAGGCCGGATGGCAGCTGCATATGATGCCGGTAGGTTATCTGATGATAGAGCATCGGCTTATTGACCGCCTGATCAGGTTGCTTACCCGGGAATTAACCAGGATGTGCGAACGAAATAAAGCAGACCTTGTCTTTCTGGAACAGGCGGTAGATTTTATCAGGAATTATGCGGACAAATGCCACCACGGCAAAGAGGAGGACATTCTTTTCCGGGATCTGATGAAAAAGAAACTCATCCCCCTGCATAAGAGGATTATTCATCAACTGGTCAGGGAACATCAGATGGGCAGGAATGCCGTGAAGAGATTAATTGCGGCAAGGGCCGTTTACGAAAAAAGAAAAATGCAGGGATTAAGAGGTATCAAGAAAGAGATCAGGTGGCTGAGCGAATTTTATCCCCGGCATATTGCTAAGGAAGACAAAGGATTCTTTATCCCTGCGATGAGCTATTTCAATCAGAGAGAACAGTCCAGGATGCTGGGTGAGTTTTGCCGGTTCGATAGCTCGCCGCCGGTTCAGCAGATCTACAGAGAGCTTGTAGAAAAAATGGAAAAGCGTACATTAAAATAATCTTGACTGCCGCGCTCAAATCTAATACAATAATACAAAATAATTAAAATGGCTACAAAGGCGTAGCTTAATGAATTTGGCAGTAAAACTACATTTCAACTTAGTCAGGCAACTCTCATAAATGTGAGGGTTGTCTATTTTTTTTATCTATGCCTGCCTAAATTTTAATCATTTTCAGCATATTTGATAATCAATTTGTCGGAGAGAGATCGATATGGCTAAAAAAATAGGTTTTGATAACGAGAAATATTTAAACCAGCAGAAATCCGCAATCTTAGAGAGAGTCGGCAAATTCCGCAATAAATTGTATCTGGAATTCGGCGGGAAATTGATTTACGATTATCATGCCGCGCGGGTTCTCCCTGGATTTGACCCTAATATCAAGATGCGGCTCCTGTCAGAGTTGAGCGAAAGCGCGGATATCATTCTCTGTATTTTTGCCGGCGATATTGAACGCCGTAAGGTCAGGGCGGATTTTGGTATCACCTATGATGCCGATGTCCTTAAATTGATCGATGACCTTAAGGATTGGGGTATCAAGGTGACGGCGGTGGTGATTACCCGTTTTGCAAATCAACCGTCAGCAAAAATTTTTAAGAATAAACTCGAACGTCAGGGTATCAAGGTTTATACCCATGCTTTTACGAGCGGTTATCCGACGGATGTGGATATGATCGTGAGTGAAGAGGGTTACGGCGCAAACTCCTACATTGAGACACATAATAAATTGGTAATTGTCACCGGCCCCGGCCCGGGAAGCGGGAAACTTGCGACCTGCCTTTCGCAGCTTTATCATGATTACCGTAAAGGAGTCGAGTCCGGATACGCGAAATTCGAAACGTTCCCGATTTGGAATATCCCGCTTAAACATCCGGTGAATATTGCCTATGAGGCAGCCACGGCAGACATCAAGGATTTTAATCTGGTCGATCCTTTTCACCTTGAGGCATACGGTGAGGCCGCGATAAACTATAACCGTGACGTGGAAGTTTTTCCGGTATTGCGCAGGATCCTGGAGCGGATTACGGGCTCGGACGCGATGTACAAATCGCCTACGGATATGGGCGTAAACCGCGCCGGATTCGGTATCATCGATGATGAGGTCGTACGGGATGCTGCCCGGCAGGAAATCATCTCCCGATATTTTCGTTATGGCTGCGAATATATAACGGGGCTCGTGGATAAGGATACGGTCGATAGGACTGCGCTTTTGATGGAAGAGGTGGGTGTAAAGCCCGAAGACCGAAGGGTGGTTGAGGCAGCCCGGCAGGCTGCCAGGAAAGCTCAAGGAGAGAAAGGGAAAGGTAACGAAGGGATTTTTTGCGGCGCGGCCCTGGAGCTTAAGAGCGGTAAAATTATTGTGGGAAAGAATTCTCCCCTTATGCATGCGGCGTCAAGCCTGATCCTTAATGCCGTCAAGGATTTGGCCGAGATCCCCGACCGGATCCACATCCTTTCTCCTAACGTCATCGAGTCGATTTCGAATCTTAAAAAAAATATTTTGAACGTGAAGGCCCTGAGCCTGGATTTGGAAGAGACCTTGATTAGTCTGAGTATCAGCGCGGCTCATAACCCATCGGCCCAATCGGCCATGGAGAAGCTAAAAGAGTTGGCGGGTTGCGATGTCCACATGACGCATATCCCTACTTCCGGGGATGCCGCGGGGCTACGCCGGTTAGGCGTGAATCTGACCAGCGAACCGAATCTTTCGACGAAAAGTTTTCTTGAGGGACTCTAACAAGGAGGTTTTGTCATGAGCGGGATATTTGGTGTTAGTGCCAGAAATGATTGTGTGCACACATTATTTTATGGCACGGATTATCATACGCATCTGGGAACAGAGTACGGCGGTATGGCAATACTGGGGGATGAATTTAGCCGCCATATACATAATATTACGCAGAGTCAGTTTAAGTCAAAGTTCTATGACGACTATAAACATATGCGGGGGAATATTGGTATTGGAGTCATAAGCGATTCTGATGAACAACCGATATATCTAAATTCCAAATTCGGCCCGTTTTGTATCGTCACGGTGGGCCTGATCGAAAATAAAGAAGAATTAGTGTGTGATTTATTAAATAAGGGAGTGTCTTTCAGCGAGATGACCAGGGGGACGGTTAACTCTACCGAACTTATCGCGAAATTGATAAACACGGGAGAGAGTATTGTCGACGGAATCGAAAGGATGTTTGAAGCCATAGAAGGGTCCTGCTCGCTTTTGCTGCTGCATAAAGACGGGCTTTACGCAGCGCGGGATAGATGGGGATACACGCCGCTGGTTCTGGGGAAAAAAGATGATTCCTGGGCAGTAACATCCGAGACAAACGCCTTTTTCAATATCGGTTTCTCGATAGAAAAGTATCTCCTGCCGGGTGAAATTATTTTGCTTAACGAGGATGGATTAGCAGAGCGTAAACCTGGCAGCAGTAAGAGCCAGATCTGCACATTTTTGTGGATTTATACCGGTTTTCCCGCCTCAAGTTACGAAGGGATAAATGTGGAGGCAACAAGAGAAAGATGCGGCAGGTTTTTGGCTAAACGCGATAAGGATATTGAAGTGGACGTGGTTTCGGGTGTCCCTGATTCAGGGATTGCCCATGCCATCGGATACGCAATAGAATCCAAAAAGCCGTATAAACGCCCTTTGGTCAAATATACTCCTGGTTACGGCAGAAGTTATACTCCGCCTTCGCAGGAGATACGCGATTTAATTGCTACCATGAAATTAATCCCCATTAGAGAAATAATTGAAGGCAACAGGATTATTGTTTGCGAAGATTCGATAGTGAGGGGCACGCAGTTGAAGAATTTTACGGTTAAGAAATTATGGGACTGCGGGGCAAAAGAGGTGCATGTGCGCCCTGCCTGTCCTCCGTTAATGTACCCGTGCAAGTTTTGTCTTTCCACGCGTAGTATCAATGAGCTTGCGGCACGCCGCGCAATAAAGGCTTTAGAAGGTTGTGATATCGAAGACGTATCGGAATACATTGACCACACTACCGATAAATATAAAAAGATGGTGGATTGGATTACCAGAGACCTCACCCTGACCACTTTAAGATATCAGACCGTAGATGATATGGTCGAGGCAATCGGTTTACCGAAAGAGAAGCTTTGCCTGTATTGCTGGACCGGTGAATGCCCGCAATCACATCGTCCTGAAAAAAACCAATCGCAGCAGAAGGAAACCATAAATACAAAAACTTAATTCGGAGGATTTACTATGCCAAGGAGAAAAGATATTAAAAAAGTTTTAATCATCGGCTCGGGGCCGATTATTATCGGACAGGCCTGTGAATTTGATTATTCCGGAACCCAGGCCTGCAAAGCCCTGCGCGAAGAAGGTTACGAAATAGTGTTAGTCAATTCTAATCCGGCCACGATTATGACTGACCCCGGTATGGCTGACCGCACTTATATCGAGCCGCTCACTCCTGCGAGCCTTGAGAAAATTATTGCCCGCGAGCGTCCGGATGCGCTTTTACCGAACTTAGGCGGGCAGACGGGGCTGAATTTAGCTTCTACGCTCTATAAGACAGGCATATTGGATAAATACAAAGTGAAAATTATCGGCGTGCAGGCAGATGCGATTGAAAGAGGCGAGGATAGGCTCGCTTTTAAAGAAACCATGCGTAAGCTCGGCATTGCCCTGCCGCAATCGGAAATCGCAAATTCCGTGGAAGAAGCAGAGAAAGTCGCTGAGCGGCTGAAGTATCCGGTAATCATCCGGCCGGCTTATACTCTGGGCGGCACCGGAGGCGGCATAGCCTATAACATCGAAGAATTGAGGGTAATCGCTGCAAGAGGTTTGTCAGCCAGCCTGATTCATCAGGTATTAATTGAAGAATCGGTCTTTGGCTGGGAAGAGCTTGAATTGGAAGTAGTCAGGGACCAGAAGAACCAAAAAATCACCGTTTGTTTTATTGAAAATATTGATGCCATGGGCGTGCATACCGGAGATAGCTTCTGTGTTGCGCCTATGCTTACAGTGCCGGAAAAACTGCAGAAAATGATGCAGGAGCTTTCCTATAAGATTGTGGATGCAATCGGCGTGGTCGGAGGCACAAACATCCAGTTTGCACATAATCTGGTTGATGACCGGCTGGTGGCAATAGAAATCAATCCCCGCACCTCGCGTTCGTCTGCTCTGGCAAGTAAGGCCACCGGTTTTCCCATTGCCAGGATCTCCACTAAACTCGCCGCTGGTATTACTATGGATGAGATTCCTTACTGGAGGGACGGGACATTGGAGAAATATACGCCAAGCGGTAATTATGTGGTAGTGAAATTTGCCCGCTGGGCATTTGAAAAATTTCCCAAAGCCAAGGATATTATCGGTACGCAAATGAAGGCTGTGGGAGAAGTAATGAGCATTGGCAAGGATTTTAAAGAAGGGCTGCAGAAATCAATCCGTTCTCTTGAGATCAACAGGTATGGTTTAGGCTTTGCGAAAAACTTTAACACTGTATCAAAAGAAGAACTAAAAAGCCGCTTAAGTTTTCCCTCCAGCGAGCGGATATTTTTAATGTATGAGGCGTTACGCAAAGGTGTAAGCGTGGAAGAACTCTATAAGTTGACTTACATCGGCCGTTGGTTTATTCAACAGATAAAAGACCTGGTAGATTTTGAAGAGGAGTTGCTTGTTTTTTCCTGGAAAGATTTACCGGATAAACTGCTGACAAAAGCAAAAGAGCGGGGTTTTGCGGATAAGTATCTGGCAAAACTTTTTAAAGTGCCGGAAAAAGAAGTTTACGACCGGCGCCTTGCTTTGATCGGAGATGCCCGTTTTGAGGCAGTGCCGGTAAGCGGCGTGGAAAATGCCGCATACTATTATTCAACTTACAGTAAGGGCGTTGATCAAGTCCCGGTTTCCGGACGCAGAAAAATCCTCATCCTTGGCGGCGGTCCAAACCGTATCGGACAGGGAATTGAATTCGATTATACCTGCGTGCACGCGGCATTTGCCTTGCGCAACGAAGGTTTTGAGTCAATTATGATTAATTGTAATCCGGAAACAGTCTCTACTGATTATGATACGGCAGACAAACTGTATTTTGAGCCGCTTACCGTTGAGGATGTATTGGCGATTTATCGTAAAGAAAAGCCCGAAGGAGTAATTGTGCAGTTTGGGGGGCAGACGCCCCTCAATATCGCGCAGGAACTCCAGGAGCGGGGCGTAAAAATATTGGGGACAAGCCCCAGAAGTATTGCCTTTGCCGAAGATAGGGAGCTTTTCCGGCAGAAGATGGATGAAATGGGCATACGCCAGACTGACGGCGGCACTGCGCGTTCTTTGGAAGAAGCAGTTGAGATAGTCAAAAAAATCGGATATCCAGTGATGGTGCGGCCTTCCTTTGTTTTAGGCGGAAGAGGCATGGAGGTTATCTATGACGAAGAGATGCTCCTGCGTTACGCCAGGGAGGCAATTCAGGTCAGCCCTGAATACCCGATGTTAGTTGATAGATTTCTGGAAAATGCCCTGGAAACCGAAGTAGATGCGCTTTCCGACGGCGAGGATGTTTGTATTGCCGCGGTAATGGAGCATATTGAACACGCGGGGATTCATTCCGGAGATTCTGCCTGTAGTATCCCGCCGCGCAACATCAAGCCGGAACACCTGAAAACCATCCGTGAATATACCGAAAAAATCGCCAGAGAGCTTAAAGTTGTAGGACTGGTGAATATTCAGTATGCAATCTGCGACGACAAGGTCTATATTCTTGAGGCAAATCCGCGCGCCTCCCGCACTGTGCCGTATGTTTCCAAGGTTACCGGATCGCCAATAGCGCGTATCGCCACTTTGCTGATGCTGGGAAAGAAACTGAAAGATTTTCCCGAAGTAAAACCGCGCAAAATAGCTCATGTGGGAGTAAAAGAAGCTGTATTTCCTTTTAATATGTTTCCGGAAGTTGACCCGCTGCTTGGGCCGGAGATGAAGGCTACCGGAGAAGTCATGGGTATGGATAAAACTTTTGGCCTGGCATTTTTTAAAGCGGAAGAATCAGCCGGCTCAAAATTGCCGCTCGATGGTAATGTTTTAGTGACTGTTACGGACAAAGATAAGCCGGAACTGGTTTCTATTGCGCAGGCCTTAGGAGGGCTGGGATTTAAATTGCTGGCAACCGAAAACACGCACCATTATCTTAAAAAACATAATATTGATTCTACGCTGATTAAGAAACTGCATGAAGGCAGGCCAAATATTGCAGACGCAATTAAAAATAAAGAAATCCATCTGATTATCAACACGCCTGTCGGCAGGGCAAGCAAATACGACGACAGTTACATCAGGATGCTGGCAATTCAGTATAAAATCCCTTATATCACCACTATGTCCGCAGCGCGCGCCAGCGTTGAGGGAATTCAGGCGGTGAAACAAGGAGAGACCCAGCCGGTTTCTTTACAGGAGTATCATCAGCAAATATCCGTAGAGGCCAAAGAGGCGCAATCAACTTATCAAAGGAGGTAAAGATGCCAGCGATAAAAGAAATTACAGCTCTTGATTTGAATACAGAAGAATTTATCTTGGAAAAAACAAGAGAGATTGCCGAAGCTGTCGGAGACGGCCTTGCGATTAACGCGCTTTCCGGAGGCGTGGATTCTTCGGCTGTAACCATGCTCGGGGCTAAGGCATTGGGAGAAAGACTTAAGACTTATTTTATTGATAACGGGATTATGCGCGAAGGCGAACCGCAAAGAGTAGTTTCTGCTTTTAAACAACTGGGGGTAAATGTGGAAATTATCGATGCCCGGGATGAGTTTTTCAATGCGCTTAAGGGCATAACCGACCCGGAAGAAAAAAGAGAAGCAATTACCCAGACCTTTTACAAAAAAGTTTTCGGCCGGTTGGTAAAAAAGAGCAAGGCAAAATTCCTTTTACAGGGGACAATCCTGACTGACGTGGATGAGACGGTAGCGGGAATAAAGAGGCAGCATAATGTTTTTGAACAGTTAGGCATCGACCCGCAGGAGGCTTTTGGCTATAAGATTATCGAGCCGCTGGTAGAGCTGCGTAAAGACGGCGTGCGCAAAGTTGCTCAAGCGCTTGGCTTGCCCGAGTCAATTTATAACCGTATGCCTTTTCCGGGACCGGCGCTTTCTGCGCGCGTAATCGGAGAAGCTACGCGAGAGAAAATCCAAACCGTGCGCCTTGCTACTTCTATACTGGAACAAGAGCTGTCTTCAGTTAAGGCTTTTCAGTATATGGCAATCCTGCATCAGGATAAAGTCACGGGAATCCGCGATGGAAAAAGGGAATTCGGCGCGCAGATAGAGATTCGCTGCTGGGATAGCATTGATGCGCGTTGCGCAAAGCCAACGCAGCTCCCTTTTGATACCCTGGAGAAATTAGCCGAGCGTATGGTAAAAGAGGTTCCGCAGGTTGTAAGCGTGACCTATAATATTACTGCCAAGCCCCCGTCAACCATGGAGGCAGTATAGAATAAGGACTATTCACCCCTACAAAAGGTTTCCCGCCCAAAATTTATCCTTTGCCAACTAGAAAATGGTTGTCATTGAGGTTTTTATTGGTTAGAATATTAACAGCATACCTACAGATTCCCGCAGTAAAACAAGAGTCAAAATAAGAAAGGAGAAGCGCCGGCTTCATGCCATGCTTGAATTTATCAAAAATTGCCCGGTACATAATACATTAAAAAATAACCCTGAAGTCCAGATAACAGTGCAGCCATAGCGGGAGAATTATTAAGACAGATAGATACATAGTCCACGTAGATATAGATGCGTTTTTTGCGTCCGTAGAGCAGAGGGATAATCCGCGCTATCAGGGAAAACCCGTTGTCGTAGGCGCAAATCCGAAAGCCGGCAAGGGCAGGGGCGTTGTTTCTACTTGTTCATACGAAGCCAGGAAGTTCGGCATTCATTCGGCAATGGCTATCTCTATAGCTTACCGGAAATGCCCGGGTGCGATATTCCTTCCTGTTAACATGGAAAAGTATAGCCGCGTCTCCGGGCAGATTTTTAATATTTTAAGAGAGTTTTCGCCTCTTGTGGAAGAGACGAGCATTGACGAGGCATTCCTGGATATAGCCGAAACCTATAAACTTTTTGGCACACCTTATGGCTTATGCGCGGAAATAAAAGGGCGTATCAAGAAAGAAACAGGGCTGACCGCATCGGTCGGACTTGCTCCCACCAAGATGGCTGCCAAGATTGCTTCCGGATTGAAGAAGCCGGATGGATTGGTTGAAGTCAAAAAAGAAAAACTGCTTGATTTCCTCTGGCCGTTGGAAGTGGACCGACTCTGGGGCGTGGGAGAAAAAACCAGGGCTGTTTTAAACCGCATGGGTATCCGCACCATCGCAGACCTTGCCAGGACAGCCAAAGAAGAACTGGTGAATACCTTTGGCAGGAACGGAGAATGGTTCTGGGAAATGGCGCAGGGGATTGATGAAAGCGAAGTTGAAACTGCCAGAGAAATAAAATCCATAAGCAACGAGACTACTTTTGAAAAAGATACCCGCAATAAGAACTTGATAATGAGCGAATTATCCTGGCTGTGCGAGCAGGTATCTGACAGGCTGAGAGGCGCAAGGCTCAAATGCAGGACAATCACCTTAAAAATAAGATTGGAAGGGTTCGAGACGTATACCAGAGCAGTAACGATAGATGAGCCTACTGATTTCCCGGAAATACTGATAAAAGAGATCAGGAAACTTTATGAGGACTTTGAAATCAGGGACAAGCGGGTCCGGCTTGTAGGGGTAAGGGCTTCGAATTTTCACCCTGCGGATGAAATGAGTCTTTTTATAAATAAAGAAGATATCAAAAAAGAAAAAGTCCATAGCGCAGTAGAGAAGGTCCGCCGGATGTTCGGTTGTGAATCCATTTACCGGGCAAGCAGCAAAAAGGTGGCGAGCGGGTGAGGAAAGGTGTAATATTTGCTGAAACGAGTATACTTGCGAATGGGAGGGAGAATGAAACGGATTGCTCATTTTTGGGTTATTTTGATTATTGTTATAAGCGTCTCGACCGTGTCTTTAGCCGAAGATTCCTTACCTGTGCCAGTGAGTGTTGAGGGAGTTGTGTTTGAAAGTAAGAATTCATTTGCAATCGTAAACGGCCAGGTTTGCAAAGTGGGGGATAAGATTCAGAATGCGCAAATTATAGAGATTACCGGTAAGTCGGTGAAATTTAATTATAAAGGCAGGGTTTACACTTTACCGGTGGGAAGCGGCCGCAAGGCTCCAGCGTCCAAGCCCGCAGCAAAAGAAGGCTTTCCGTCATCATCCGTATTAGAAAGTATTAAAGGATTATTTAAATCCTTCATCGGGAAACCAAGCCTGGGGTCTCTGTCAAGCTCTACTCCTCAGAATGACCAGGCCGTCATAGATAAGATATTCAATACTAAGGTTGAACCAAACCCAGCGTATTTTGAGGACTATTACTATAAGGCATTACAGTATTATAAACAGGCAGAATCCCAGCACCAAGTGAACAGAGAGGGTGCGTTTGCGTCGTATGGCGAAGCGGCCCAGGCAGCTGCCTGGGCAATACAGTACAGCCCCCGGGCTTGCGCGGAGAAACATGACGAACGCATAAAGATGTTCGATATACTTAATAGTTCGCTGGATAACAGGGCAAAAATAAGGCAATAGTATAATTGATAATTGGGACGTCTCCCTTGCATCGGGCGCATTGAAAATAAATAACTTACAACAGCGTTAAAATTTTTTGGTATAATAAGAAAATTTCCCTTACTCCCATAGCTTATTTGATAATGACGCAGTCACAAACTTATGAAATATAAGAGGATGTTTTAATGTGAAGCGTCCCCAAGTTTTATAATATGAATTTTTTAGTCGGTATCATAGCATTTATCAGTGAATATCTGGATTCCGGTTTAGGGATGGGATACGGCACTGCCCTTGCGCCTATCCTCATTATCATGGGTTACCATCCGCTGAAAGTTATCCCCGCAATCCTGATTTCGCAGTTTGCCACGGATATCGCTGCCTGCGTTTCGCACCATAAATGCAACAACGTGAATTTAAAAATTAACTCCGGCGATTTCAAGATTGCCTCTGTCCTTGGAATAATCAGCTCGGCAGGCGTTATTATTTCCGTAATCACGGCATTAAAAATTCCCGGGTGGCTGCTTACGCTTTACATAGGTTTATTGGTATTGTCTATGGGAATACTTATCCTGGTTAGCGTCAATAAACCAGTGCGGCTTTCCTGGAGCAGGATTATGGGCATAAGTTTTCTCGCAGCTTTTAACAAAGGGATATCCGGCGGAGGATACGGCCCGCTGGTCATGGGCGGACAGATACTTTCCGGCGTACAGGCAAAGAATGCCGTCGGGATAACGGCGTTTGCCGAAGCCATTACCTGTTTTGTCGGCTTTATTGTTTATATCCTGATGGGCAAGGCGATAGATTGGAAATTAACAGCCATATTGCTGGTTTGTGCCATACCTGCTGTCCCAATTGCCGCTCTTACCGTAAAAACTGTTCCCGATGACAGGTTAAAGAGACTTGTCGGAATTTTGATAACCGTGCTTGGAATTTTTACCCTTTTAAAAATAAGTTCGGGTTTTTAAAGGTTTTAAGAAAGGTCGAGTCTTATGATTCTATGGTATATTGATCCGGGAACCGGATTCACAATTTTTGGCGTCGGCGCCTGGCTGCTTGCGTCTTTCTTCGGATTCTTTGGGTTATTTCTGTTGTTTTTTAAGAAGGTTTTCGGATTTTTCAAAAAACATAAAGTATTAATTTTAATAATTATTGCGGTGTTAACCTTATCAGGATTAATTTTAAAAGGAGTTTTTATGGCCGGACAGACAAGCAAATTTGATAAAAGAGTTGTTGTCCTGGGTTTTGATGCGCTTAGCCCGGAGATCTTAGAGCCGATGATAAACGACGGTAAATTGCCGAATTTTAGCCGCCTTAAAGAAAATGGCTCTTACCGCCATCTTTCCACAACTAACCCTTCACAGTCGCCGGTTGCCTGGTCGGGTTTTGCCACAGGGCAGAATCCCGGGAAAAACGGCATCTTTGATTTTATTATAAGAGACCCCCAAACTTACCGTCTTGATTTAGCGCTTTCAAAAATGAAAGCAGGCCGGCCGGAAAGGACATTAAAGAGTAAAAGGTTCTGGCAGTATGCATCCGAAGCAAGAGTCCCGGTCGCTATAATTACCTGTCCGGTTACTTACCCGCCCGATAAAGTTTACGGCAAAATGCTTTCCGGAATGGGTGTACCGGATATCCTCGGCACCGAAGGCACCTTTACGTTTTACACCAGCGAATCTCAAGGTAGGAAAAAAGATATCGGCGGTAAGGTATTTCAGGTTAATAAAAAAGAGATTATGGTTATGCATCTTATCGGCCCCAGGGTCGCCGGCTTGAGCGGAAAAGCCGATAATACCAGAGTACCTTTTAAGGTTACATTGAAAGGCAAGGATAAGATTCTCATTGAGTATCAAAAAAACAGGCTGGAGTTAAAAGCAGGGGATTGGAGTAACTGGTGTGAGGTTGAATTTAAGCTTGGCTTCCTTAGAAAGACAAAGGGCATATTCAAGTTTTATCTTGTGTCGGTTGAGCCGGAATTAAAACTCTATATCAGCCCGATTAATTTTGATCCCAGGCAGCCCTTATTTGAGATTTCTTATCCCAAAAATTACAGCAATGAACTGGCAGGGGCGATTGGCCTGTATCACACGCAGGGTATGCCCATGGACACCTGGGCGGTAAATGAAGGCCGGCTTTCCGAGAAACAGTTTTTAGAACAAACAGGAGAAATTTTTAAAGAAAAGAAATCCATGCTTGATTATGAATTCAATAATTTTAAGAGCGGATTGCTTTTTTGTTATTTTGAGCCGGTAGATATTATCCAGCATATGTTCTGGCGTTATATTGACCCGGGCCATCCCCTCTATGAAGAGAATGCTGGGCAGGAATATAAAACCCAGATAGAAAAATGGTATAAACGCATGGATGATGTATTGGGAGATATTCTGGGCAAGCTTAAGCCAGAAGACACCCTGATTGTTTTATCAGACCATGGCTTTGGCACTTTCAGGAGGGCTGTGCATTTAAACAGCTGGCTTAAGGCAAACGGTTATCTGTCTTTAAAAAATCCTTATGCTGAATCCGGAGATGAATTGCTGGAAGATATTGATTGGGCAAAAACTAAGGCATACGCCATAGG
>Ga0315268_10004375_pt1 | contig 15350 bp, 15 predicted proteins | sample C1_top_MG_FD_204535 | JGI IMG/M metagenome (GOLD analysis project Ga0315268, IMG submission 204535) | Sediment microbial communities from Yellowstone Lake, YNP, Wyoming, USA - C1_top | ecosystem: Environmental > Aquatic > Freshwater > Lake > Sediment | place: USA: Wyoming | collected 2017-08-01
AGATGACCCGGAGATTGTAGAGTCTATTTCCTTGGCTCTCCAGATACGCTGGCCGGAAACCAAGATAATATCCACTCATCTGGGGAAAAAAGGTATAGATTTAGTGGAAAGCGAAGCCCCGGATATCGTCATTCTCGATTTGGGGCTTCCTGATATAAGCGGTTTCGATGTTCTAAAACAGGTTCGCTCTTTTTCTCTCGTACCTATTATTATCCTCACTGTGAAGGCAGATGAAGCTGATATAGTTAAAGGTCTTGAGTGGGGAGCAGATGATTACATTGTGAAACCATGTAGCCAGTTAGAGCTTCTGGCTCGGGTGAGGGCCAGGATACGTGATAGAAGCCATGTAGTTAAAGAAGCTGCGCTATCTTACGGGCCGCTGCGATTCAATCCCTCGACACACCAACTCCTGATCGGGGGAAAAGAGATAAAACTCACTACTATCGAAGCCCACATCATTCATAGCCTCATGAAAAACGCGAGTCATGTTGCGACCTACGTTAGCCTTGCCGAGGAAGTGTGGGGTGAAGATTACCCTGGCTCTATTGATAGTTTAAGGGTTCATATCAGGCGCCTGAGGGCCAAAGTCGAAGCAGATCCCAGCCAACCGCAACTTATCCTCACCAAAGCGGGCATAGGATATTTTTTGGCCAAACCAGACAATATCTGATTTGAACGGCTCTGGTGCAACAGCGCGATTTCTGCCTCTGTACAGCCCGAACGGCACAATCTATGCCCCCGAGGGTTACCTCTTTAGATTAAATCCAATCGTATCATGCTTTCCCGATTACCTGCTCAATTCACCTGCAAAATTACCTCAAAGCACTCTATTTAATAGGTTTCCGTAGCAATATGCTTATAAGAAGATTAACGAATAAGCATATATTGTAATTTCTTTGTAATGCATTTGTAATTTTATGCTGCGATTTTTAATTAAATTGTAATCGTATAAGTCTAATATAGACCTATAGGAGTAAATTTTACTATCTGGGTCAGAGACGGGCTGGCGTATAAAGTCAGGAGCAAGAATATAAAAGCGGCCAATTAAGGTCGGCTTAACTATCCGATAGTAAGAGGAGGCAGAATATGAAGATTGTTCTCGAGCACATTGGTGGAAATAGCCCCAATGTTGATCGAGCCAGAGAGGAAGTCATCAGAGTTCTGGGCTTCAGAGGCACTGTATCTAATGCTAAGGTGGAAAAGTCCAGGGTAGTGGTAGAATTCGATGTAAACCCTAAATGGGATCTGCCGCTTGAGAAGAAGATTGATTACCTCAAAATGTGGATGCCTGCCAAAGTAAAGAGCGTATTCAGAGTAGTCGATCTATCTTTCTAAGACGAAGAATAGACTGCCTTAACCTAGGAATAGAGGGTTTCTGCTTCTCTTTCCCGCAGCTAGAGGGAAACCGCTATACGAGTCCTCTAGACCTCTTCAGCCTCTCGGTCAGCATGGGTATTACCTTAAACAGGTCTCCCACTATGCCGTAAGTGGCTACCTGGAAGATCGGCGCATTGGGGTCTTCGTTGATAGCGATGATGCACTCGGATGTACCCATGCCGGCTATGTGCTGCACTGACCCGGAGATGCCGCAGGCGATGTAGAGCTTGGGACAGACGGTCTTTCCTGTCTGTCCTACCTGGTGCGAGTATGATATCCAGCCTTCGTCCACAGGGGGACGTGAGGAGCCCACCGCAGCTCCCAGTACCTCAGCCAGTTCCCTTATAATCTGGAAGTTCTCTGTCTTGCCCAGGCCGCGACCTCCTGAGACGATTATCTCCGCTTCGTCCAGCTTGACCTTCTCGGTCAGGTCTTCGATGAATTTAACCAGCTTGGTTCTGGCAGTGATGGCCTCTCTCTTGAAGTCCACCTTTATTATCTGCCCCTTGCGTTCCTTGTAGCTTCCCTTTTTGAATACATGCGGGCGCACGGTTGCCATCTGGGGCCTTTTTGTCTGGCATATGACAGTGGCCATGACGTTGCCGCCGAATGTAGGAAGAGTCTGCAGCAGCAGCTTGGTCTCAGGGTCTATGTCGAGCCCCGTACAGTCGGCAGTGAGCCCTGTACAAAGCTGGGCAGCCACGCGGGGGATGAAGGAACGCCCCATCGAGGTAGCGCCTGCGATAAGTATCTCGGGCTTGTGCTCTTTGATGAGGTCCAAAAGCAATCCGGTGTATAAGTCCTCCTGATGGTCTGCTAAAACAGGGTTGTCTGCCAGATAGACCTTGTCCGCCCCGTACTGGAAAAGATGTTCCACATCCTTGATATTGTGTCCCAGGCATACTGCGCCGAGCTCGGTGCCCAGCTTATCTGCCAGCTTCCTGCCCTCGGAGACCAGTTCGTAGGCCACACTCTTGAGCTTGCCGTCCCGTTGCTCTGCGAAGACCCAGACTCCTTTGTAGCCCTCGCTGACCTTCTGCTCGGCCTTCTCGATTTTTATGGCCTCGAAAGTACAGGCATCCACGCAGGCGCCGCAGAGGTTGCAGCCATCCTTTACGCGCGCCTTCTCGTTGACCAGCTCCATTACCCCGAAGGGGCATACTGGCACGCACAAGCCGCAACCAGTGCACTTCTCAACGTCTATCTGTATCGTCATATTCTACCTACCAAGATCGTACCTTCTAAATTCCTCTCCCTTGCATCAGTTTATGTCACTCCTGCGGAAGCAGGAGTCCAGGCTACCCGTTTTGTTTTAGAGTCCTCGTTTTTAGAATATGTATAGTGACTCCGACAGCTATCACCAGCAGGATAATTCTCCAGTAAAGCTCGTCCACCACAAAGAAAGCCGAGTATGTTATAGTGCCCCACAGCAGGGCTAAGGTTAAAACTTTCAGCTTTAAGGGAATCACTTTCCCTTCGCGATAATTCCTGATGTAGCTTCCAAATAGTCTATTGTTCAGCATCCAATCGTAGAACCGCCTTGAGCTTCTGGCGTAGCAGGCCACGGCGAGCAGGAAGAAAGGCGTAGTGGGCAAGAGGGGGAGGAATATCCCCAGAATCCCCAGCCCTACGAAGCAGGTGCCAAGAACAACCAGTGCGCCCCTAAGCAGCCTGTCGGACACCTTCTTAATCTTCTCGGAGCTTGCTTCGCCAGCTTTATCTTTGTCAGATGGTTGTCCCACCTTTTGCTCCGACAATACTTTGAGGCAGTGGCCCTCGCTGTCGTAATAACCTTCTATTTCCTTGCTCACCCTATAATCTCCTTGAAACGCGCCTTTCATTTTAAGCTCAACTCTCATGTTACACTCTGCGATTGTAGCGTCGCCACTCCTGTGGCGACGAACCGCACGTCGTGACTGGAGTCACGACGCTACATGTAGGGGCAATTCATGAATTGCCCCTACACAATTGCAACCACGCTCCTCATGTCACTCCTGCGAAAGCAGGAGTCTAGGTGGTTCACATTTCATTTAGCTCACTCTACTCTGTCTGCTAATTTCCCTTTTATTATATTGAAAGTGCGCTCCCAGATTTTCCTCTTTCCTTTTACCATCGAAGTAGGATGAGGCAAGGCGCATATAGTAACGTCTGAGACGCCATATTTTAATTTTTCTGGCTTGCAGTAGTATTCAGAGGCATTCTTAGTTACGCTATTTATTCTGTAAAGCTCGAAAAAAGTTCTTGTTGCTGGAGCACCAAGTAATATAAGAATTCGAGGTCTAATTAAGGACATTTCTTTTAGGAGCCATTCTTGACAGTTCTCTATTTCTGCTTTCTTAGGAATCTTATCCCCGCTTCCTCTTCCACCTGGTTTTCTACCAGGATAACATTGAACAATGTCGGATACGTATGCCAGTTTGTATCTAGAAGAGTAAGGGGAAAGAGTATATCCGACGCTGTTTAGATGACCCTCTAGTAATTGGCCTCCTTCACTCCTATTGCCCTGTGGATAATGAAATGGTATTCCAGAGAGTCGTACTTGGTTAGATGCCAGAGATTGGCCAACTATAAAGATTTCTGATGCGAGAAGTTTCTCGAAGGCTTTTTTCTGCACTTTATCTGGATCAAATCTTATGTTTCCCCAGAGAATTGTATGACACCTATCACAGATGTGAATTTGGCGATAAAGTGATTCTAGTTTTTTAACATCAACATCGTTCATGAAAGTATCCTGTAGCGGTGGGTTCCATTTTATTTCACCCACCCTACTTTGTCTTGAAATACCTCTCTATCTCTAGAGGAAAGGGCTTCCCATAAACTGCTCTAATTACCTTAGCACCTTCAGGGGAAAACCTGAATAAGTATCCTTGCTTCACAGCACGTTTACAATTAAATGGATTGTCTTTCCCCCGCAAGGTATTTTTGAATTCCTCAAAATGGCAGAGGATATCTTGATAATCTACTTTTATATCGGCGTATTCTACTTTTACTTTAAGGCCCCTCTCATGTTTGTACACACCCTTTTCCCTTTGAATCTTTTCAATCTTATCATCCACTACTCGAGAGATTGCCCTTATAGCACCCTTAACATAATGGAAAATAACATCTTCATTTCGCACTTCATGGATATTTTCCCAAAAATAAGGGTATGTTCTCATTTCGGATAGCCTTTCAGGGACTGATATTATGTCCTCTTCTCTTTCTATACGAAAACTCCTTCCTTGATTAACCCACCAAAAATTCACTTTCGTTTTATATTCAGCAGTCCCTATCTGTTCATTCCTTAGCATAATAGAATCCTCCAATCAGTTACGTACGAAGGTAAAACCTCTGCAGTTGTGCAAAACATTTTTGTGAAAAAGCGTCTAGTTCATCGCTGCCAACTATTGTGAGAACTTCTTTCCAAGAGATTCCTGATTTAGGATGTAAGGCTAGCAAAGTGTTATAAAAAGTCGAGTTCTTGAATTGCGGGACAAGCAACTTCAGAAGGCATGTGATCAACTCTTGAGTCTTGAGCTGTTGATAGCCTGATTCCTCGTTGTGGCCTTCGCCTGATTCTAACTTACCTTCAATCATTAACACAGAGGAACCAGAAACAATGAGAATATCTGGCTTAGCGTTAAAGGCCCATTTGACTTTAATCAGTTCGTTAAGCCCTGAGTTCTTAATAGCCCCAGTGTTCCATCTGCCTGGGCTCCAAAGCTTCTCATCGGATGTCCGGAAGAAATCGTAGTCATCGATGGCAGACTCTGGGATGCCAACCTCTTTTAGAATTGAAAGCAGAACTCCTTTTCTTTTGGCGTGGGTCTTATCAGTGTAAGCAATGGGGTCACCAAGGTCATTCCAATAGTCCCTGAGTGCGGCAGCTTCGAGAAATACCTGTAAGGAAGCGGGATTTAGGACCACATCAAATTTTGAGTGTACCAAAGCTACGAAGTTTTTCCGAATTGCCTCCGATGAAAGCAACGCGTGAGCAAAAAGAGCGCAGAGGAATCGTTCTTCTCGATTGACTTCGATGTATGATTTATCGTTAAACATCGCTTGCCTTACGAATGGGTTTCTTGTCTAATTAAAAATGACGGAACAATCAGTTTGTATCCTTGACGACTTATGCTATTAGTAGAAGCTCTTTTCAAACCTAAATTATCTTCTCCAACTTCTCCGCCAGCTTCGCTACCTGCTCCTCCAGCGTCCCCTGTAGCATCTCGCTCTTGTGCTCTCTCTTGGGGAAGAAAATCTTGACCACGCGGGTGGGGGAGCCTGGGATGCCCGCTTTATCTGGCTCCGCGCCGGTGTCCGCGGCTGTCCAGACGGGTATCTCGGCGGTCTTCGCCTTCATCGAGCCGCGCAGCGAGGGCAGCCGAGGCACATTTATTTCCTTGACCACGGTGATTACGGCTGGAAGAGTCGTCTCTATTACCTCGTGTCCCTCCTCGATCATCCGCTGCACCCTTATATGTTTATCCTTTATCTCCTCGACCTTGCTCACGTATGACACAAACGGTAACTTCAGCATCTCAGAAAGCTCGGGACCCACCTGTCCTGTATCACCATCCAGGGTCTGACGTCCGCAGATGACGATGTCGTAGTTTGCTATCCTGGCGACTGCCTTGGAGAGTACGTACGATGTCGCCCAGGTATCCGAGCCGGCGAAGGCGCGGTCGCTGAGCAGGATAGCCTCGTCAGCGCCGAGTGAAATAGTCTCCCTCAAAGCTTCCTCCGCCTGGGGAGGTCCCATGGTGATAACCGTGACCTTGCCGCCGTATCTTTCTTTGAGGCGAACGCCCTCCTCCAAAGCGTAGGTATCGAAGGGGTTGATGATGCTCTTCACCCCCTCACGCACCAAAGTGTTGGTCTTGGGGTCTATCTTAATCTCGGTAGTGCCCGGCACCTGCTTGATGCAGACGATAATGTTCACTCTCTCAGACCCTTCCGACGCAACAGCTCGAGCGCGATGACGTTTCTCAGCACCTGGTTGGTGCCCTCGTATATCTGATTTATCTTGGCGTCGCGCATCATTTTCTCCACCGGGTAGTCGCGCATATAGCCCGCGCCGCCGAATACCTGCACGGCGTCGATGGTCACCTTCATCGCCATATCGGTGGCGAAGACCTTCGCCATAGCGCCTTCCTCGGTGAAGTCCTTGGCTCCACTGTCTATAGTCTTGGCTGTGGCATAGACTAAAGCTCTGGCCGCCTCTAACTCCATCGCCATATTCGCCAGCATGTGCTGCACGGCCTGGATAGCTGATACCGGGTGCCCGAACTGTACGCGCTGCCTGGCGTAAGCCACCGCAGCCTCCAGTGCACCTTGGGCGAGACCCACTGCCAGGGCGCCGACGCCTGGGCGAGAGGAGTCCAGCGTCTTCATGGTTACGATGAACCCCAGGCCTTCTTTGCCCAGCAGGTTCTCCTTGGGAATCCGGCAGTTGTGGAAGACCAGCTCTCTTGTAGCAGAGCAGCGTATGCCCATTTTCTTCTCCTTCTTGCCGAAGGTGAATCCGGGCGTGTCTTTCTCCACGATAAAGGCGCTGGCCCCACGCGCTCCCTTTGTGGGGTCGGTGAGCGCGATGATGGTGTATATTTCAGCCTCGCCGCCATTGGTGATAAATTGCTTGGTGCCGTTGAGTATATAGCTATCGCCGTCGCGCTTTGCGGTTGTCTTAATAGCTCCGGCGTCGCTGCCAGCGCCGGACTCTGTGAGCCCGAAGGCGGTGAGCCTCGTTCCGCTGGCTATGGCAGGGAGATACTGCTGCTTCTGTTTTTCGCTGGCGTAAAGCAAGATGGGGAGAGTACCCAAAGCGTCGGCGGCATAGGTCAGGGCAACGCCGGCGCAGGCGCGGCTGAGTTCCTCAACAGCGATGCAGAGGGCAAAGGAACCCTCGCCCATGCCTTCGTATTGTTCTGGAATGAAGATTCTAAACAGGTCGGCGTTGGCGATGTCCTTGACTATCTCCCAGGGAAACTGCTCTTTCTCGTCCAGTTCGGCGCGCACGGGGAGAATCCTCTCCTCGGCTACTCTGCGAGCTATGCTTTTGATGAGCTTCTGCTGTTCGGTTAAAAAGTATTCCAAGGTAGCTCTCCTCTTAGAGATAGTTTTAGATAATAGACTACATTTTAACGGATTTTTAAAAGTTGGCAACTTTGCCCGGGAGGAGAATATTCTGCAGGGGCATTCTTTCAGGAAGGACGACCCTTCCATTTATTAACCAGCGTTCAGCCGTTTTACAATATCCTGGCCCTGCTTTACCATGCGGTCGATGATCTGCTTTACTGAGGGCACGTCTTTAATCAGTCCTGCTACCGGTCCGCAGGCAACGACTCCTGCCTCGACTTCTCCTTCAAAGAGCACCTTTTGCAGGGCTTCGCCGCCGATATAGGTGAGCAGTTCAAAAATATCAGCGCCTCTCTTTTCCATCTCCAGCACCTTTTCCGCAGCCTCGTTCCTGCGTACCCGGTAAGCCCTGTTCATAGAGCGCTCTACGTGTACGGTATCGGTCGCCTCAGTCTGAACCAGCCACTCCTTGAATTTGGCGCAGGCAGGGCACTCCTTGGATGCCATGAGTCGTGTGCCTATCTGCACACCGCTGGCTCCCAGAGCCAGAGCAGCCACGAATCCGCGCCCATCGCCAACCCCTCCCGCGGCTACCACCGGTATCTTCAAGGAGTCTACCGCCAGAGGAATCATGATGGAAAGGGGCAGGTCGTCAAGTCCAGTGTGACCTGCAGCATCATAGCCAACTAGGGTAACAGCGTCGACACCGATTCGCTCTGCCGTTTGGGCATGTCTTACGGCGGCGCATTTGTGCAGCACTGTCACACCTTTCTTCTTGAGTCGCTCCACAAATTGCTCGGGGTTGAGCGCCGCCGTCTCGATAACCCTGACACCCTCTTCGATGACCACATCCATGTCCTGCTCTATCTTTCTCGGGTCGCGATGAATAAGCGCGATATTGACGCCGAAAGGCTTTTTAGTGAGTTTCCGGCAGAGGCGGATTTCATTCTGCAACTCCTCTCGCGAAAAAGTAACCGCAGAGATAAGCCCGAATCCTCCAGCGTTGGAGACTGCCGCTGCCAGCTTACCTCCGCTCAAATAAGCCATCGCCCCGCCGATAATGGGGTACTTCACGCCCAATAGCTCAGTTAGCCTGGTCTTGAACATAACCGATTCCTCTTTCCCAAATATCTGTAATTAGATTTAGGGTATCATTTGAAGGCTAATGAAGTCAACTTTGCGACATGGTATGCCGTGCCCCTTGCATAAGAAATTGTTTACTAACTAAGGGGGAGTGCAGAGGGGGAATTCCCCTCTGCCAGGGGCTTTGGGGGTGTCCCCCCAACTCCAAATTCCCCCAAGACTGGGGGAACAAGGGGGTTGAAGATTGGGTTGCTAAACACTTTCAAGCTGACAAGATTGAAAGTGCTATGCCTTTCCTATATAATCATGCCTATGACTAAATCCAGGACTGCTTTGAGAACGCATTATTGCGGGGAACTGCGCAAGGAACATGTCGGCCAGACAGTGACCATCGCCGGCTGGGTTCACCGGCGACGCGACCATGGAAAGCTCATTTTCATTGACCTCCGCGACCGGGAAGGAATTGCCCAGATAGTGTTCAACCCCGAGGTATCGGCACAGGCGCACTCGATTGCCTCTGACTTGCGCAGTGAGTACGTGGTTAGAGTGAAAGGCAAGGTCTCTCCGCGTCCCAAGGGCACGGAGAACCCCAAATTGGCTACAGGCGAGGTCGAGCTTATCGTTGAGCAGGCCGAGTTACTTAACAAGGCGAAGACGCCTCCATTTTACATAAATGAAGAGGTGGAGGTAGATGAGACGCTCCGTCTCAAGTACCGCTACCTCGACCTGAGACGCGAGAGGATGCAGCGCAATCTAATCCTGCGGCATAAGGTGGTCAAGTTTATGCGCGACTTCCTCGATGCCAAGGGCTTCCTTGAGATAGAGACGCCCATCATGATCAAGAGCACCCCCGAGGGAGCGCGGGACTACCTGGTGCCCAGCCGGATATACCCGGGCAAGTTCTACGCCCTGCCTCAATCGCCACAGCAGTTGAAGCAGTTGCTCATGGTGGCGGGATACGATAAGTATTTCCAGATAGCCCGCTGCTTCCGTGATGAGGACTTGCGGGCTGACCGCCAGCCTGAGTTCACCCAGCTTGACCTCGAGATGAGCTTTGTAGGTGAAGAAGATGTACTGAACCTGATGGAGGAGCTTTTCACCTCCCTGATAGAGACTGTAACCCCCCAGTTCGGGTTGATTAAGCCCTTCCCTCGCCTCTCGTGGAATGAGGTGATGGAGAAGTACGGCAGCGACAAGCCCGATTTAAGGTTCGGCCTGGAGATGGCTGACCTCTCCGACCTCTTTGCTCGAAGCGAGTTCTCAGTTTTTCGCACGGTTCTGAACGAAGGTGGGAAGATAAAGGGCTTCGCTGCCCCGGGCTGCGCCACCTACACACGCAGCCAGTTGGGGGAGCTAACTGAATTCGCTCGCAGTCGCGGTGCCAAAGGGCTCATCACTATGGCTCTCGATGGTAAGGCCGATGAGCCAATATCCAACTTGACCCCGGACAGGGTTCGCTCTGTCGTGGCCAAGTTCCTCACTAGAGAACAGGCATTAGAGATCGCCAGACGGCTGAAAGCTAATCTTGGGGATCTTCTGCTTATCGTCGCCGATAAGCCCAAGGTGGCGGACATTGTCCTGAGCGCATTGCGCACAGAGATGGCGCAGCGCCTGAAACTGGCAGACCCCAAGCTTCTGGCATTCGCTTTCATCTTGGACTTCCCGCTTTTTGAGTGGAACGAGGAGGAAAAGCGCTGGGACTCAATGCATCATCCTTTTACCTCTCCTCATCCTGAAGATATACCTTTGCTCGATACTGAGCCGGGGAAAGTGCGGGCCAGGCACTATGATTTTGTATGCAATGGTTCCGAGATCTCCAGCGGCTCCATCAGGATTCACAATCGTGAACTGCAGGAAAAAGTTTTTCACATTCTTGGCCATAGCAATGAGGAGATCCAGGCCAAATTCGGAGGTTTTCTAGAGGCCCTGGAATGTGGCGCTCCGCCTCACGGCGGCATAGCGCCGGGGATCGACCGTCTGATGATGCTGCTCACCGAAGAGACCAATATCAGGGAGGTCATTGCTTTCCCCAAGAACCAGAATGCCGTTGATCTCATGTTCGATTCGCCGTCGTCTGTCCCTACGGAGCAGCTTAAAGAATTGCACCTGAAACTAGACGAGACGGTTTAGCTATACGGAAGGGAGGGCTACAAAAATGTAGGGGCGCATGCCATGCGCCCTCGTCCCTTACGGAGTGTGCAGAGGGGCGAAGCCCCTTTGCCAGGGGTATGGGGGCCTGTCCTGAGCTTGTCGAAGGATGTCCCCCAGATTACCAGTCCCCCAAGATTGGGGGACTACAGGGGGTTGAAATAAGTTGATGAAGCTCAGCTTCAATTATTCACTGTGAGGCTGGCTAGTAGTATAATGGAGATGAGATGAAGGTAACAACGGAAAGAATTGAAGGAAGCAGAGTAGTTCTCAACGTCGAAACCGATAAGGATGAGATGGATAAGTCCATGGAGAAGGCCTACCGCCGCCTTGCGGCAAAGACAGCAGTGCCTGGCTTCCGCAAGGGTAAGGCCCCACGACCCATGCTGGAGAGATATCTGGGAAGAGAAGCCCTGGTTGAGGAAGCCGTTAATCTTTTGCTGATGGAGTCCTATGATAAGGCTCTAGAAGAGCAGAAGGTAGCCGCTATTGCCCGGCCTCAGGTGGAGGTCATCCAGGTCGAGCCGCTGTCTTTTAAGGCCACTGTGCCAGTACGCCCCACTGTAGAATTGGGCGACTATCACGAGATCAAGCTTATCCCCGAGCCAGTAGTAGTTACCGATGACGAGGTTAATGAGGCTCTGGAAAGGCTCCGCAATATGCGGGCAACCTGGGAGCCTGTGGAACGAGAGGCGAAACTTGAGGATTTGCTGAATATCGATGTAGAGGGCACTGTCGAAGGCAAAGTTGTTGTCAGCGAAAAAGGTGGGTGGTATCCCTTATCGCCTGGGCCGTCTTCGTCTCTCCCTGGCTTCTCCGAGCAGCTTGAGGGGGCTAAAAAAGGTGAGGAGAAGACATTCGTCTTGAAATTGTCTCAGGATTTTAAAGAGCTTGCCGGGCAGGAATGCAATTTTAAAGTTCTGGTCAACGACATCAAGCAGAAGAATCTGCCAGACCTGGACGATGAATATGCCAAAAGCCTGGGCCGTGGTGTAGAGACTCTGGATGCCCTAAGGGCGAAGATTTCAAGTGACATTAAGTCTGAGAAGGAACGGGTAGCTAGGGCAAGGCTTGAGGCTAAGGCGATCGATGCTCTGGTCGCTATTTCTCGTCTGGAATACCCGGATATTCTGGTGGAGAACGAGATCGACCGTCTCGTTGATGAGCGCAAACAATATCTTGGCGAGAAGGATAGCCTGGAGAATTATCTAAAGAATGCTAAGAAGACCGAGGAGGAGTTTAGAAACGAGCTCAAGCCGATGGCTGAGGCTTTCATCAAGAGCTCGCTCGTCGTGGAGAAACTTGGTGGGTTGGAGAAGATCGAGGTCGGCGACTCTGAGGTTGAAGCTGCAGTGGAGCGTGTTATACAGGGCGCTAATAATGATGAAAGGGTGCGACAGCTTTTCTCTTCGGCATCTGGACGCGAGTCCCTAAGAAGAAACATAAATATACAGAAGACTATCGACCGTCTGGTTGACATAGCTACCAAGGTGGAGGAGACTACAACTTTAGAGGGAAAGGAAGGAGGAAAAGAGAATGGAGAACCAACCAAGTAATGTCATCCCGTTCGTAATAGAAAGCAGCGCCCGAGGTGAGCGTGCCTTCGATATTTACTCACTGCTGCTTAAGGAACGCATCGTCTTTCTGGGCATGCCTATCAACGACCAGATAGCCAACCTGATAATCGCTCAGTTTCTCTTTCTGGAGCGTGAAGACCCCGATAAAGACATCAGCCTCTATATACATAGTCCCGGCGGTGAGATAAATGCCGGGCTGGCTATCTATGATACCATCCAGCTCAGCCGCTGCGATGTATCCACCATCTGCGTGGGGCTGGCAGCCAGCATGGCCACGGTCTTGCTTGCTGCGGGCACCAAGGGCAAGCGCTACGCCCTGCCCAATTCCACCATCCACATGCATCAGGCGATGGGCGGTGCCAGAGGTCCAGCGTCAGATATAGCTATCGCTGCCAAGGAGATATTGAGAGAGCAGGATGTCATCCGCTCTATTCTGGTGAAACATACTGGGCAGTCTCTGGAAAAGATATCTCGTGATACTGACCGCGACTACTTTATGAGTGCTCCTTCTGCGATGGAGTACGGGGTAATTGACGAGATCCTCACCGGGGCCAAGGACAAAAAGAAGCCGAAGTAAACAGGGGAAAGCAGACCATAAATGAAGGGCGCGGTTACCGCGCCCTTACTATTCTCCATATATTGGATTTGGGTTATTTGCCTTTCACTATCTCATCTATCTCTTTGGTTAAAGAATAGGCCTTGATAGCTTTGCCTTTATTGTCAACTATCTTCCCTTTTTCTATGCGCACCTTGCCCTCGCTGAAGGCTTTGACCGTGGCTACAATGAGCGGCTGCTCTCTCTTAAAGCCCTCCTGACGGATTAGCTTGAACAACGCGTTATTTTCCCCTTGTTTGGCTTTCACCTCTTTTACGCTAAGGCCTTTTATCTCCTCCCAGAACCTATCGAAAGGCTCGCCTCTGATGGAGAACCTGCAATAAGTCACTGGAGGCCCTTCGTCGAGCTCGGGGGTGACCAGGTGCATCATCACGCCAGTCTCGGTGGCTTTGCTCTCGATGAGCTGCCAGATCACCTCCTGCCAGGTGCCTTTAGGGCCGCCGGGGGCAGCAGGATGCAGGTTGACCATCTTGTAGTGTCGGCACATCTCAGGGCCAACAATGAGCATGTAGCCGGCGAGCACGCAGAGGTCGGGGCTGTAGGCTTTGAGCCGTCTCATCGCCTCTCTGTCGTACTCCAGCCTCCATTGTGGAGAGAGGTATTCTCCAGCACTCGTCCTGAATCTTTTCGAGGAAAGGCACACCAGGGGTATATGGTAGGATTCAACCAGTTTAATGAATGTATCGCTTCCCTCGGCATCTCCCGGCTCGCGGCTGCAGAACACGGACTCAATCTCTGCCTTTACATTGCCTGTCTCTATCTCATCGCGCATCCTCGTCAACAGGGCACGAGAGCCCCCGCCCCGGCCTGTGGAGAACCAGCCCAGTTTATACATGGCTGCCCGTCCTTTGAAACTGTTTGACCAGTCTATTCCTTATACCTATATAGAAATGCATCCACAAGCTGGTCCGATGCCCGAAGACCTTTCCCTGTCTCACTGACTGCAGGAATTGCTCAGCATCGTTGAATTCCGGTATCTCCATGTAGGTGCTGCCTATTTCTCCAATAATATGAGCATCGCTTCCCGCTGTGCCCGGAAGCCCGTGCTTCTGCGCGAGTTCAAGGGCGCGTGCCGAATCCCGCAGCAGCATGGACTTGGAATTGAAGACCTCTATCAAGTCTGTACTAGGTAGTATTTCTTCCAAAGCTTGCGTGCGAATCCTTGTTCCGCTGCGTAAAAGGTCGTAGGGGTGGGGAATGCAGACCAGCCCTCCCTGCGCCTTTATTCGCGCCACTGTTTCCTCTGGCGAGAGATGGCCTGGTATCTTTTCGGTGAGGAAGTAGCCGATAATCTCGCCCCTGTTGGATAATACCTCCTCCCCCACGATGACTTTAAACGGGGCCAGGCGCTTTACCTCGAACGCCCCCGCGATTTCGTTGTGGTCGGTGATTGCCAGGCAATTTATTTCTGCCTTGAGGCAGTGCTGCACAATCTTTTCCGGAGGCGATATGGAGTCTTCCGAGTAGCGGGTGTGCACGTGAAGGTCGGCTTTTAACAGGTTGCTCACTAAAAACTATGCTCTTTCTATATAGCTCCCGCTGCGGGTGTCGACACGTATGACATCGCCGACGCTGATGAAGAACGGTACCTGAACAGTCATGCCGGTCTCCAATTTGGCTGGCTTTGTCCCGGATTGCGCTGTGTTCCCCTTGAAGCTGGGGCCGGTCTCAGCGACCTTCAGTTCCACGGTCAGCGGCATCTCGACCCCCACCGCTTTGTCTCCATGCCGCGAGATGATGAGCGTCATCCCTTCCCTGAGGTATTTCTTGAAATTATCGCTCAGTTGCTCTGACGTCAACGGTATCTGCTCGAAGCTCTTGGTATCCATGAAGTAGTAGAAATCGCTATCCCGGTACAGGTACTGGGCGTCGCTCAGTTCGATCTGCACCTGATTGAATTTCTCCCCGGACTGGAAAGTGCGCTCGGTGGTATGCCCTGCCTGGATATCCTTCATCTTGAGCCTGACCTGAGCGCTGCCCCGTCCCATCTTGATGTGTTGAAAGTCGAGTATGGCGTAGAGCTGCCCTTCGAGCTCGATGACCATGCCCTTCTTCAGGTCGGTGGCAGGAATCATCTCAAGGTCTCCATGTTTTTCTGGCTTTGGTTATCGTTCGGACTTTGCCTTCTTCCAGCACTACCATGTCCTCTATCCTGACCCCGCCCCAGCCGCTGATATATATGCCGGGCTCAATGGTAAACACCATGCCCTCCGCCAGGACATCGGTGGAGCTCGTGCCCAGCCGGGGCTCCTCATGGGTAGCCAGGCCCACACCGTGTCCCAGACCGTGGCCGAAGGCGTCCTTGTACCCTGCCTGCTCTATCACCGTGCGAGCGAGGCGGTCAACCTGCTCTCCGGTCATGCCTGCCTGCAGCGTCGCCATGGCCGTGAGCTGTGCGCCTAAAACTATATCATAAACCTTATTGTACATGCTATCGCCACTGCCCAGGCAGATGGTACGCGTGATATCGCTGGTATATCCCTCGACCGTCGCTC
>Ga0315268_10004376_pt1 | contig 15349 bp, 20 predicted proteins | sample C1_top_MG_FD_204535 | JGI IMG/M metagenome (GOLD analysis project Ga0315268, IMG submission 204535) | Sediment microbial communities from Yellowstone Lake, YNP, Wyoming, USA - C1_top | ecosystem: Environmental > Aquatic > Freshwater > Lake > Sediment | place: USA: Wyoming | collected 2017-08-01
TTGCACTTCAGAGTTGAATCCGCCCCTCTCAGGAAGCTCTACAATCGATTTTTAGATCACTGGGAGGGGTAAAGTGACCCCAGAAATTCACTGTTTTTCAGCAGCTATTGAGAATTTCAACAGACTGATAATCCTAAAAACCGTAATTCAAGCCACAGAGATCACAGAGGACACAGAGAGATAGCGGATCCCACCTATTTTTCAGAATCACCTGATGGGTGAAATCATTATTTACGGCAACCATTTGTTTCTCCTCTGTGATCTCTGTGTTCTCTGTGGCTAACTGCTTTTTCTAGGATAATTTGAGCGATGGCCCGCTGGATTCCAACCTCGCCACCGTGAGCCTCACCGTCACGCCGGTGAACGACGCGCCTGTGGCCGCCGACGCACAGGCCACCACCGCTGAAGACACGCCGCTGGTGATCGCGCTGGGTGCGTATGCGAGCAATGTGGATTCCACCAACATCACCACGCAGATCGTCGCCGGTACTGCCCCCGCAAAAAGATTTGCAAATTCCGGCACAAATCACTAGAATGCGCGCCTTTCCGTCGTACCGAATTTACCCGTCGTACCGAATTTACCCGTCGTAACGAATTTATTAGGAGCAGTCATGGCAAATAGCGCACAAGCCCGCAAGCGTGCACGTCAGGCAGTAAAACAGAATTCCCACAACAGCAGCCTGCGCTCTGAATTGCGCACTGCGGTCAAGAAGGTCATCAAGGCGATCGCAGCCGGCGACAAGGCCGCCGCTCAAGCCGTTTACAAGGATTCCGTCAGCGCCGTGGACAGCATCGCCGACAAGAAAATCATTCACAAGAACAAGGCTGCCCGACACAAGAGCCGCCTGTCTGCGGCTATCAAGGCGATGGCGTAATCGCCCCGGCGTAACGCCTCGAAGCTTTGATTCACCGCAACGAGCCGACAGCGATGTCGGCTTGTTTGCTTTGCGGGACTAATTTTTCTTGCGCGGTTGGGGTTATTTGGCTCAATATACGCCCTTTGTTAATGTCTTAACGGCGGCTGGTCCGCCGTCATTATTTTATGTCACATGTCATGAATACTTATGCCCGGCTCCCCGTCGCTTTCGTGCGCGGCGAAGGCGTGTGGCTGTGGGATAGCGAAGGCAAGCGCTATCTGGACGGCCTGGCCGGCATTGCCGTCAACACCCTGGGGCACGCGCATCCGCGCTTCATCGCCGCGCTCAACGAGCAGATCGGCAAATTGATCCACTGCTCCAACGTCTATCGGGTGAACGGCCAGGAACTGCTCGCCGACAAGCTGTGCGGCCTGACCGGCTTGCAGGAAGCGTTCTTCTGCAATTCCGGCTGCGAGGCGAACGAAGCCGCTATCAAGCTGGCGCGCATGTACGGCCACAAGCAGGGCATCGACGCCCCCGCCATCATCGTGATGGAAAAGGCTTTCCACGGACGCACGCTGGCGACCCTTTCCGCCACCGGCAACCGCAAGGTGCAAGCCGGTTTCGAGCCGCTGGTCAGCGGCTTCGTGCGGGTTCCCTACAACGATCTGGATGCGATCCGCCAGGTTGCGCAGCACAATCGCAATGTGGTTGCGGTATTGGTCGAACCGATACAGGGCGAAGGCGGCATCCGCATTCTGGACATCGCCTATCTGCAACAACTGCGGCAGATCTGCGACGAGCAGAACTGGCTGCTGATGCTGGACGAAGTGCAAAGCGGCATCGGGCGCACCGGCAAGTGGTTTGCCTATCAGCATACCGGCATCCTGCCTGATGTGATGACGCTCGCCAAGGGACTGGGCTCGGGCGTGCCCATCGGTGCGTGTCTCGCCGCCGGCAAGGCAACCGGGACTTTCCAGCCGGGCAATCATGGCTCGACGTTCGGCGGCAATCCTCTGGCCTGCACGGCAGGTCTGGCCACGCTGGATATTCTGGAGCAGGACAAATTGCTGGCGCACGCTGACAGTCTCGGTCGTTTCCTTCAACAGGGTTTCGCCGCTGCCTTGCAAGGAGTGAACGGCCTCAAGGAGATTCGCGGTCAGGGACTGATGATCGGCGTCGAGCTCGACAGGCCTTGTGGCGACCTGGTCAAACAGGCTCTCGCCAAAGGACTGCTGATCAATGTCACCGCAGACAGCGTGATCCGGCTGTTGCCGCCGCTGATCATGTCGCAACATGAAGCGCAGTTGTTAGTAGATGGCTTGTGCCCGCTGATTAAAGAATTTTTGCAATCCTGACCGGTAACGACCCATGTCAGCCCAGCCCATGTCAATAAAGCAGCCTGTGCCGGTAAAACACTTTTTACAGTTCAAGGACTTCACCCGCGAGGAGTTTGAATATCTGTTCGAACGCACCCGCACCATCAAACAAAAGTTCAAATCCTATCAACAGTATTGGCCGTTGACCGACCGCACCCTGGTGATGATCTTCGAAAAAGCCAGCACGCGCACCCGCCTGTCCTTCGAAGCCGGCATGCAGCAGCTCGGCGGCGCGGCAATCTACCTGAACACGCGCGATTCGCAATTGGGCCGCGGCGAACCGGTGGAAGATGCCGGGCAAGTCATCTCGCGCATGAGCGACATCGTGATGATCCGCACCTTCGAGCAATCCATCATCGAACGCTTTGCGGCGAACTCGCGCGTGCCGGTGATCAACGGCCTGACCAACGAATACCACCCGTGCCAGATCCTCGCCGACATCTACACCTTCATCGAGCAGCGCGGCGCGATACAAGGCAAGACCGTGGCGTGGATCGGCGACTCCAACAACGTGTGCAACACCTGGCTGCAAGCCGCGGAAATACTGGATTTCAACGTGCATGTCTCGACCCCTCCCGGTTACGAAGTCGAGCCGGAACGTGCCGGATTATTCGGCGAGGATCACTACGAGGAATTCACCGACCCGATGCAAGCCGCGCGCGGCGCCGATCTGGTGACCACAGACGTATGGACCAGCATGGGCTTCGAGGCGGAAAACGAGGAGCGCATGAAAGACTTTGCCGACTGGCAGGTGGATGAAGACATGATGCATGTCGCCGCGAAAGACGCGCTGTTCATGCACTGCCTGCCCGCGCATCGCGGCGAGGAAGTCTCCGCCGGCGTGATGGACGGCCCGCAAAGCGTGGTGTGGGATGAAGCGGAGAACAGGTTGCATGTGCAGAAGGCGCTGATGGAATATCTGTTATTGGGCAAAGTGGACAATTAAATATGTAGGGTGGATAAAGGCACATCGTGCCGTATCCACCGTCTGGATTGGTGGATACGCGCTCCGCGCTTTATCCACCCTACGATGGAGAAACACAAAACGTGAGCAGAATCAAAAAAGTGGTACTCGCCTACTCCGGCGGACTCGACACCTCGGTGATCCTGAAGTGGTTGCAGGACACGTATAAATGCGAAGTGGTCACCTTCACCGCCGACATCGGCCAGGGTGAGGAGCTGGAACCGGCGCGCGCCAAGGCGCTGAAAATGGGCATCAGGCCGGAAAATATTTTCATCGACGACATGCGCGAGGAGTTCGTGCGCGATTTCGTGTTCCCGATGTTCCGCGCCAACACCGTGTACGAAGGCGAATACCTGCTCGGCACGTCCATCGCGCGCCCGCTGATCGCCAAGCGCCTGATCGAGATTGCCGCCAAAACCGGCGCGCAGGCGATTTCGCACGGCGCGACCGGCAAGGGCAACGATCAGGTGCGCTTCGAGCTGGGCGCTTATGCGCTGAACCCGAACATCAAGGTCATCGCGCCGTGGCGCGAATGGGACTTGCTTTCGCGCGAAAAGCTGATGGCCTATGCCGAAAAGGCCGGCATCCCGATCGACATGAAGCACAAACAGGGCGGCTCACCGTATTCGATGGATGCCAACCTGCTGCATATATCCTACGAGGGACGCCATCTCGAAGACCCGGCTGCCGAAGCCGAGGAAAGCATGTGGCGCTGGACCGTTTCACCCGAAGCAGCACCGGATGCCGCCGAATATCTGGACATCGAATTCAAGAACGGCGACATCGTGGCGCTGAATGGCGTCACGATGACTCCGGCGCAAATCCTCACTAAATTGAATGAACTGGGCGGCAAGCACGGCATCGGCCGTCTCGATCTGGTGGAGAATCGCTATGTCGGCATGAAGTCGCGCGGCTGTTATGAAACACCGGGCGGCACCATCATGCTCAAGGCGCACCGCGCCATCGAGTCGATCACGCTGGACCGCGAAGTGGCACACCTGAAGGACGACCTGATGCCGCGCTACGCCTCGATGATCTACAACGGCTACTGGTGGTCGCCGGAACGCCGCACGCTGCAAACCCTGATAGACCACACGCAAAGCTGCGTCAACGGCCGGGTGCGCGTCAAGCTGTACAAGGGCAATGTGATCGTGGTGGGACGCGACTCCAAGACCGACTCGCTGTTCGACCCGACCATCGCCACCTTCGAGGACGACAAGGGCGCCTACGATCAAAAAGACGCGGCGGGTTTCATCAAACTGAACGCGTTGCGCCTGCGCATCGCGGCGAATCTGCACAAGAAGAAATAATTTGTAGGCTGGTGGTGAGCAACGCGAACCCCAGCATTTGCATGCATTGAGCTTGCTGGGGTTCGTACCTCACCCCAGCCTACGGTGTTGCGGCTTAAGGAGACAACCGTGATCCACGAACTGAGCGGAGACATTTTATTCAGCGGTGCGAAAGCTATCGCACAGGGTGTCGCCCCCAACGATGATTTTCATCATGGCCTGGCCTTGCAATTGCGCGAGCGCATGCCCGCGATGTACAAGGACTTCCGCCACTTCTGCCAGGCCAAGCATCCCAAGTCCGGAGGAGTATGGTCCTGGATGAGTTCCGATGGCCGTTACATCGTCAATCTGTTCACCCGGGATGCCGCCTACGATCACGGCAGCAAACCCGGACATGCCAAACTCACTCACGTGAATCACTCGTTGCATGCGCTGCGCGATTTCGTGCAAAAAGAAAAAGTGGGCAGCGTTGCCCTGCCGCGACTGGCTTGCGGCATGACCGGCCTGGACTGGGATGAAGTCAAACCGCTGATCGAGAAGCAGCTCGGCGATCTCGGCATTCCTGTTTACCTATATGCCACTTACCAAAAAGGCGTCAGAGCCGACGAACCAACCGAAAGGAAAAAATAGCATGTCGCAATTCGATAACGTCAGCGTGGTAAAAAAGGGCAATGTGTTCTTCGACGGCAAGTGTGTGTCGCACTCGGTGTTGTTTGCCGACGGCACGCGCAAAACCGTCGGCGTGATCCTGCCCGGCACGCTCACCTTCAATGTCAGCACACCCGAACTGATGGAGATCACCTCCGGCATCTGCCGCGTGAAGATCGGCGATGAGCCCGAGTTCAAGACCTATGCAGCGGGCGACCGGTTTGCGGTGCCTGCCAACAGCCGCTTCGTGATCGAGGCAAAGGAAACAATAAACTACGTTTGCAGCTTTGGCTAATTCACACCCTCTCCCGCAAGCGGGAGAGGGGCTGGGGGAGAGGGAACTCTAAATTACAGGAGCAACAACATGCCAACCTTCGACATCGTTTCAGAAGTGGACAAGACCGAAGTCAAAAATGCCCTCGAGCAGACCAACAAGGAAGTCAGCACGCGCTTCGACTTCAAGGGTTCGGATGCGCGCGTGGAACAGGCCGAGCTCAAGCTCACTGTCTGGGCCGACAACGAATTTCAACTGGATCAGGTACAAGACATCCTGAATGCCAAACTGACCAAGCGCGGCGTGGACATCAAGTGCCTGGAGATCAGCGACAAGATCGAAAAAGTCAGCGGCAACAAAGTGAAGCGCGTCTGCGAAGTCAAGGTCGGAGTGGAAATCGAGCTTGCGAAGAAAATCGTCAAACACATCAAAGACAGCAAGATTAAGGTGCAAGCCAGCATTCAGGGCGACACCGTGCGGGTTTCGGGCAAGAACCGGGATGACCTGCAAGAGGCTATCGCATTCGTCAAAAAAACCATCACCGACTTCCCATTGCAGTATCAGAATTTCCGTGATTGAAGACGGCAGGCTGGTGGTGCAACAAAGTCGGGCAATCCGCCTGTCGAGCAGGCTCGATGCAGAATGGGCACAGCGATGCGAACCCCAGCCTGCGCTGCTTGACCAACTCATGGAGCACGAACATTCCTTTCCGTCGTTTCACGCAATCTTGGCCCGTGACAATAAAATCGACACTTATTCCTATCTCGATGAGGTCATGCTGGAAACGGAGGTCCGGTTTGACCATGCACAAGCAATCGCTGCGGATTTTCTAAACGATGGGGGTTTCAACCAAGCGGCATTTATCACCGCGTGGCAGGAAAATTGAGTTCTCGCCTTGTTACAGCCCATCGCAACGCGCGAATTGGGCATCGCGGATCTCGATCAGCATCAGGGACTCAAAAACGCACTCGTCAAGCATTCAACCTGGGGAAACGCGCATGAAAACCGTTTTAGTCTTGTTCGCCGATGGCAGCGAGGAGCTGGAGGCCATCACGGTCGTCGACATTCTGCGTCGCGCCGGCGTTTCCGTCACTTTGGCCGGCTTGGATGCCGGCGCGTTGCACGGCAGTCGCGGCGTGATGCTGGTGCCGGATGCCACACTGGACGAAGCGATGGCGCACAGCTACGACATGGTGGTGTTACCCGGCGGCCAGCCCGGCACCAACAATCTGAAAGCCGATGCGCGGGTATTGAAGCTGGTGCAGCAAATGGCGCAACAAGGGAAATACGTAACCGCAATTTGCGCCGCGCCCTCGGTGCTGGCCAGCGCCGGCTTGCTCGACGGAAAACAAGCCACCTGCTTTCCCGGCGCGCTCGATGCATTTCCGCGGGTCGTGCAGCGACCCGCCGCCATAGTGGAAGACGGCAAGCTGATCACCTCGCGCGGTCCGGGCACGGCGATGGATTTCGCGCTGACGCTGGTCGAACGGCTGGCCGGCAAGGAAAAACGGCTGGCGGTCGAGACCGGATTGCAGCGTTGAGCGCACGCCCTGCCGGCAACACTCCCTCCTGCCGTTGCAGGGAAACGTGTCTGCCATCGAAAATTCCAGGGTTGTACCGGTCGGGCTATTATTTGACCAATTCGATTTCACCGATCACGTAATTTCCTTTGCGAACCTCGATCAGTTCGAACGTGACTTTCTGTCCGGGTTTCAGTTTGGACAAGGAATCCTTGTCCCGGACATCAAAATCCATGGTCATCGCCGCCCATCCAAGGCCGGGAATCGGTCCGTGACTCAGATTGATCCTGCCCGCTTTGGCATCCACGCTGTTGATCGTGCCTTTGCCTCGGTAGCTTGGCAGGGAAGCCTTGCTGTCCATAGGCATAATCACACCGGCGTTCTCCGCAGCAGCGGGAATCGCAGTCAACCCGAGAACAACCAAGGGAATCAAAACAAATATATCGGGTTTCACAATATCTTCCTTGCAGAGCTAAAAATATGGGGTTCGCGATAATACTGAAAACCGGGCTTCCGATCAAAGACACCCGGCATGACATTTTCATACGCGAAGCAAAATAGGCTTGCTCGATCAACCTCCCCAGGCAACCTCCCCAGGCAACCTCCCGGGGCAACCTCCCGGGGGCAACCTCCCGGGTTTACAGGCAAGCGCGGATAGCAGCAGTTACGCGCAACCAATCAGCGCAGGCTGATCACCGGCCAGCCGTGCTGTTCGGCGTGCTGGCGCAACGTGTCATCCGGATTCACCGCAACGGGATTTTTCACCCTGGCGAGCAACGGCAAATCATTGAGTGAGTCGCTGTAAAAAGTCGTGTCGGCAAAGCTGTCCCAATTCCAGCCGCGCTGCGCCAGCCAATTTTCCAGGCGGGTGATTTTTCCTTCGCGGAAGCACGGCACACCGGCGACCCGTCCGGTGAATTCGCCGTCCCTGTGTTCCGGCTCGGTGGCGATCAAATGCTCGACACCGAATTCGCGCGCGATCGGCGCGGTGACGAAACTATTGGTCGCGGTGATGATGACGCACACATCGCCCGCCGCGCGATGACGATTGACCAGGTCTCGCGCAGCCCGGGTGATCATGCCCGACACCTGTTCGCGCATGAATTGACCATGCCACTCATCCAGCGTCTTGCGCGCATGGCGCGCCAGCGGCTTCAACTGAAAGTCCAGAAACTCGTGAATATCCAATGTCCCGGCCTTGTAATGTTCATAGAAGGCGAGATTCTTCGCCTCAAACAACTCGCGATCGAGCACACCGATGCGGATCAGGAACTGCGACCACTCGAAATCGCTGTCGCCGTTGAGCAGGGTATTGTCCAGATCAAATAAAACCAAATTCACTTCAGGCACCTTTTTCTTCTTGTGTTTGTTGTAAAACTTCCTTGAGCAAAGGCACTGTCGGCGGCCGGTGCAGGCGCAGCGAATGGGCATCCAACGCCTCCAGCACTGTTATCAGGCTGGGCAGGTCGCGCCGCCCGTGGCGCAATAAATATTGCGTGACCTCGGTCGGTAGCACAAAACCGAGCGAGTGGGCGTGCTGCGTTAGCGCCTGGGCTTTCTCTTCGTCGCTCAGACTATGCACCTGATACACCAATCCCCACCCCAGGCGGGTGCGCAGATCGTCGCGCAGCTTGAGATGCAGCGGAGATTCCATGCCGCTGACCAGCAACATGGCTCCGTTGTCGCGCAACTGGTTATAGAGATCGAACAATTCGATTTGCGCCGTATCCCCGTTTTGAGCAGAAGCAACGAACTGCCCGACATCATCCACCGCCACCACGGTTGCGCCCATGTCCAGAACCACGGGCGGAACGTTGCCCTGCGCATAGACCGCGTTTTGCTGCATGTCCTGCGCCGCGCTCACACAGGCCTGCAGCAGATGAGTCTTGCCGCTGCCGGTTCCGCCCCACACATAGAAAAACCGCTCGCTGCTGTCGCCCGACAAGGCATGACGCAGTGCCGAGACCAATTCCAGATTGCGTCCCACCACGAAATTATCCAGCGTCGGCCGCCTGTCGGGAGCGATATCGAGCAGTAGCTGACTCATGGTTTGATGTACATGGTGCTGGACAGATACCACGCCTTGCCATAGCGCAGACCGACCAACGAGATAGCGGCAAGCGGCAACGCCAGCAGCAGCCCGAAGAAACCGAACAATTGCCCGAAAGCGAGCAGTGAAAAAATCACCGCCAGCGGATGCAAGCCGACACGTTTACCGACCAGCCAGGGAGTGACGGCCATGCCCTCGAGCATCTGTCCTGCGCCGAACACCGCCCAGACCAGCAACACGTTGCCGAATTCGGTGAATTGCATCACTGCCGCCAGCGTCGCAAGCACCAAGCCGGTAATCATGCCCAGATACGGCACGAACACCAGCATGCCGGCGACGATACCGATGGGCAGCGCGAATTCCAGCCCGACCAGCCACAGCACCAGAACATAATATCCGCTCATCAGCAGCATCACGGAAATCTGCCCGCGCAAAAACTCCGCCAGGATGCGATCCACCTCGCTGATGATTTCTGCTGCTTTGGTGTGCAAATGGCGCGGTATCAGATCATCCAGGCGCGCCAGCCAGATGTTCCAGTCGCGCAGCAAATAGAACATCGCCACCGGGAACAGCAGCAGGTCGACCAACATGCCGATGATCGCGCCGCCGCTGCTGCCGAGCCAGGGCAGCAGCCTTTCCAAAATGCCACCCGCGCTCTGCCAGTGACTCAACAAAATATTTTTCACTGCTTCGCTATCCCATTGCAGATCCGCGCCAAACCACCGCTGCAACAGCGGCAACAGATGCGTGCGCGCAGCTTCAATCCAGTCCGGCAGGCGAGTCACAAACCGGCTGATCTCTTTTTCCAACAGCGGCAACATGATCAGCACCAGCAAGGCGAACAGCAGCAGCAACCCGCTCATCACCAGCAACACCGCCAGCGTGCGCGGAATTTTACCGGTACACAGCCGCTGCACCAGAGGATTGCAGATATAGGCCAGGATGCCTGCCGCGACGAACGGCGTGAGTATCGGGCTGAGCAAATACAGCAGCACAGCGACCACTACGGCAAAGGTTAGCCATTGCAAGGCAGCAAAGCGGGACAGGGTCATTTCGGGTAAAATTCGGGCAAATTCGTGCAGCACTTTATCCTGAAGAAAGCGAGAACTCAACTTGAATAACCCGAGCAACGATCCTTCCTCTGTGAATAGCGGGAGCCTTACCTACCGGGATGCGGGGGTGGACATGGACGCGGGCGACCGGCTGGTCGAGAACATCAAGCCTTTTGCCAGGCGCACGATGCGCCCGGAAGTGCTCAACGGTATCGGCGGCTTCGGCGCGCTGGTGGAGATTTCAAAGAAATATCGCGAACCTGTTCTCGTGTCCGGAACCGACGGTGTCGGCACCAAACTCAAACTCGCCTTTGAACTGAACCGCCATGACACGGTGGGCATCGACCTGGTCGGCATGAGCGTCAACGACATCCTGGTACAGGGCGCGGAGCCGCTGTTCTTCCTCGATTACTTCGCCTGCGGCAAGCTGGATGTGGAGGCCGCAACCGAGGTCATCAAGGGTATCGCGTTCGGCTGCGAACAGGCCGGTTGCGCGTTGATCGGCGGGGAAACCGCCGAGATGCCCGGCATGTATCCGGCGGGGGAATACGACCTGGCGGGTTTCGCGGTAGGCGTGGTGGAAAAAGCCGACATCATCAGCGGCGCGGACATCAAGGCGGGCGATGTGGTGATCGGTCTCGCCTCGAACGGCGCGCATTCCAACGGTTATTCGCTGGTGCGCAAGATCATCAGCACCCGCAAGGTCGATCTCAATCAAAAGCTGGATGGCAAAGTGCTGGCTGATCTGATCATGGCCCCCACACGCATCTACGTGAAGCCGCTGCTGGCGCTGATGAAATCGCTCACCGTGAAAGGCATGGCGCACATCACCGGCGGCGGCCTGCTGGAAAACGTGCCGCGCGTGTTGCCGGAAAACGTCGTGGCGCAACTGGACGGCAAGGCATGGCACACTCCCGCGCTGTTCGACTGGCTGCGCGAGATGGGCAACATCGCCCCGCAGGAAATGTATCGCACCTTCAACTGCGGCATCGGCATGGTGGTGATCGTGGCCAGGCACGATGCGGAGGCGGCACTGAAACAACTCAACGCCGCCGGAGAACGCGCAACTGTCATCGGCGTGATTCGTGCGCGCGAAAACAACGAGGCACAAACGCAAGTACAATAAAGGATCGTAGGGGCGTAAGGCATTACGCCCCCGCCCAACAAGGGCGTATTGCCATACGCCCCTACCCATTGTTTAATTTGCGGACAATCAATTTTCGTTTGGATACCCTGTGAAAAATATCGTCATCCTGATCTCCGGTCGCGGCAGCAACATGCGGGCCCTGCTGGAAGCGAAGCTGCCCTGCCGCATCGCGGCGGTGGTCAGCAATCGCGTGGATGCAGAAGGGCTGTACATCGCCAAAGCGCATGGCATTCCCACTGCGGTCATCGATCATCGCAACTATGCGGGTCGCGACGGCTTCGATGCCGCGCTCGCAAAATCCATAGATACATTTAATCCCGATTTTGTGGCGCTTGCCGGCTTCATGCGCATCCTCAGCGCGGGCTTTGTAGCGCGATATCGCGGCAGACTCATCAACATCCACCCCTCGTTATTGCCGGCCTATGGCGGTCTCAACACCCACGCGCGCGCCTTGCACGACGGGGTTATGATCCACGGCTGCACGGTGCATTTCGTCACCCCGGATCTCGATCGTGGCCCGATCATCATTCAGGCTGCCGTGCCGGTGTTGCGTGACGATTCCGAGCAAACGCTGGCTGCTCGCGTGCTGCATGAAGAGCATCGCATTTATCCGCAAGCCATGCGCTGGCTGTGCACAGATCAAATAGAACTGAACGAACAAGGGCAAGTCGTGTTCCGGTATCGCAAACAGTCCGGTTACACCCTGGTTTCACCCGGACTGGAATAGAGCCAGATGACAGAGGACAGCAGACAGCAGACAGTAAAAAGACGCGGCATAGCCGCGACGGCACTGCTGTCCTCTGATAAAACTACTAGCCATTCGACTAGGATGATAAAAAGCATCATCCAAGTCGCTGGTTATGCCCTCTGTTTTCTGTCTTCTGCTTTAGCCGCTCCGCCGAGCAGCGTCCAAGCCACTTACGATGTTTACAAGGGCAGCTTAAGAATCGCCCAGATCGAAGAGACTTACACGCGCAATAAAGATCGCTACACGTTGTCCAGCACCATGCGCGCGGTCGGCTTGCTGGCGATATTCAAACCGGGAAAGATTTTCATCAGCAGCAACGGATTGGTAGGCGCCAAAGGGTTGCAACCTTTGCGTTACAGCGATCAGCGTGAAGGGGACGAGAACAGGAATAGCTCTGCCGAGTTTGATTGGAATGCCAGGCAACTGACGCTGATCCATAACGAACAACGCAGCATACTGCCGTTGCCCGACGGCACACAAGACCGCCTGAGCGCGATGTATCAATTCATGTTCCTGTCGCTGGAAAAAACCGGCACGCTGAATTTCCATATGACCAACGGCAGCAAGCTGGACATTTACAATTACCGAATCACACCCGGCCAGAGCGTGACGGTTCCGCTCGGCACGTTCAAGGGACTGTATGTAGCCAGTGTGCCCGAAGCTGATGCAAACCGGACGGAGATATGGCTGGCCGGAGAGCACTTCAACTTTCCATACAAGCTGGTCATCACCGACAGGAACGGCGACAAACTCTCGCAGGTATTGACCAAATTCGATTCCGTGCCGTGATCGCAGCTTTTCGCACCCCTACCCGCCGCATCGCTCTGGCCATCGCACTTTCAGTGCTGATACATGCCGCTATTCTGTGGCTGCCGTATATACAATTTCCGCAAGCCAGGGTGCAATTGCCGCCACTCTCAGTCAGGCTGGAACCTCTGCCCAAACCCGTCAAACTGATCGCCGAGAAGCCGGAACCTGCAAAACCGGAACCTGCGAACCCCTTAACCAAACCTGGCGACAGCGCATCGGCCAGGCCGGCAACCAACGTGATGGTCGCGATGCATAGAACGGAACAATCCGCAGCGATCCAGCCGTTGCCCAAGCACCTGCAACTCACCTTTACCGTTTACAAGGGGGATGATGGTTTCAGGATCGGCGAAATTCACCATCAGCTTGATATCCGCGGCGGCGGGTATACCCTGAAGGCGGCGCGGCAAACTTCCGGGCTGGCCAGCCTGCGCAATAGCAACCAGCTTATCCAGATCAGCCGCGGCAGGATAGTCGAACACGGGCTGCAACCTGAAATATTCGAGGAAGAAAAAATCACCCAGGACGGCAAGCAAAGCCTGCAAGCCACGTTCGACCGGGCAGCACGGAAACTGCACTTCTCGAACGGTGGCGAAACGGCGCTGCCCGCGGACGCACAGGACATCCTGAGCTTTATGTACCAGATATCGCAACTTCCGATGAACGGGGAATTTTTCCCGCTTCCCATCAGCGATGGGAAACAACTCGAACAGTATCAGATCGAGATCGGTGCAAAAGAGGACATCGCCACCCCGATGGGCAAGCTGCGCGCGCTGCATTTGCGTAAAATGCACGCTCGGGGAGAAGCCTATTTTGAAATCTGGCTGGGGCTGGAATACCGCCTGCTGCCGGTGAAATTCAGCCAGGTCGACAGTTCGGGTAACGTGACCGAAGAGTTCGTGATATCGGGCATCCGCGCCGCAGATGAATAACCCTTACTGCTTTTTCCCAGAAACAGCAGCCAGCTTTTAAGTACACAGAGCGCATAGAGAAAAGCCATGCTTATAACCGAATATCGTTTAGAAATCGTAATCCAGGCACTGCGTGCCATCCTGCCGCTGGCGCATCCCGCCGACACCACGCTGCGCTACTTTTTCAAGAACGAACGCATCGGCTCCAACGAACGCGAACTGGTCGCCGAGACCGTGTTCGGCGTGTTGCGCCACCGCCTGCTGCTGGAACACGCGTGCGCCGGAAACACACCCCGCGACACGTTACCGGCGCAGCCGGCCGTTTGCGGGAGCGGGCGTGAAGCGGCTCCTCCCACACCAGATGCTTCGCAACACCGTGTCGGAGCCGCCACGCCACGCCGCATGGCGCTCGCCTACCTGCTCAGGTTCGGCGGCTACAACCTGCGTGAACTCGAACCGGTGTTGAAGCACAGCGAAAAAGAGTGGCTCGCCACCGTGAAGGGCGTGAAGGTCGAAAATTTGCCATTATCCATACAGGCCGAATTGCCCGAATGGCTGATCGAAAAAATGCGCGCGTCCTATTCCGATGAAGACATCCTCGCGATAGGCAAATCCATGCAGCAGGGCGCGCCGCTGGATATCCGCGTCAACACCCTGCTCGCCAAGCGCGAGGACGTGTTGCAGCAACTGCATGAAAAAAATATCGCTGCCACCGCCACGCCCTGGTCGCCCATAGGCATACGCCTCAAGGAAAAGATCCCGCTGAACAAGGACACGCTGTTCACCGAAGGCAAGATAGAAGTGCAGGATGAAGGCAGCCAGTTGCTGGGCTTCCTGCTCGCCCCCAGGCGCAACGACATGGTGGTGGATTTTTGTGCCGGTGCTGGAGGCAAGACACTGATGCTGTCCGCGATGATGAATTCGCAAGGCCGCTTGTACGCGATGGACGTCTCCGAAAAGCGCCTCGCGAATCTCAAGCCGCGCCTGAAACGCTCCGGCGCCAGCAACATCCAGCCCATGCTGATCGCGCACGAGAACGATCTCAAGGTTAAACGCCTGGCCGGCAAGATCGACCGCGTGCTGGTGGACGCGCCTTGCAGCGGCCTGGGCACGCTGCGGCGCAGCCCGGACCTGAAATTCCGCCAATCGCCCGGCAGCACCGAAGCCTACGCCCGACAACAAGCCGCCATCCTCGCCTCCGCCAGCCGTTTGCTGAAAAAAGGCGGGCGCCTGGTGTATGCGACGTGCAGCTTTTTGCCGGAAGAAAATCAGCACATCGTGCAAGCCTTCCTCGTCGCCCATCCCGACTTCGTACTGCGCCCGGCCGGCGAAGTATTGCAGCAACAAAAGATCGCGCTGGACGCGGCTGCTTATCTGGAACTTCGCCCCCACACAAATAATACAGATGGTTTTTTTGCGGCGGTACTGGAACGAATTTAGTCACCAGCAGCACGCGCGCTCCTGTAAAACGCTGGTTTTGTTTATAACAATTTAATCTTTCTGGGTCGAATTCCCCACCGCTTGCGGCGCTTGTTGTCATCCCGAACGACTTGTTGTCATCCCGAACGAAGTGAGGGATCTTACTCATGAGTCAGTAAATAAGGCGACACACGAGGAACTTCAGGATTGAGATTGTGGTCAGAGTTTGCATGAAAAAAGATGGGCGCAAACTTGATCGAAAAGCACAGGAAGCGATACGGCTG
>Ga0315268_10004377_pt1 | contig 15348 bp, 17 predicted proteins | sample C1_top_MG_FD_204535 | JGI IMG/M metagenome (GOLD analysis project Ga0315268, IMG submission 204535) | Sediment microbial communities from Yellowstone Lake, YNP, Wyoming, USA - C1_top | ecosystem: Environmental > Aquatic > Freshwater > Lake > Sediment | place: USA: Wyoming | collected 2017-08-01
TAACAGCGCTCTTCCTTCTGAATCCGTCAGCACACGACCAGAAGGAAGCCTACAGCCTGCGAGGACTCTTCAGCAACCAAATCGCCTACGCGAAACAAGGAGCAACCGTCGTCAAGATCGCCTAGATGCGAGCAATACAGCGTCCGCTGCTGCTCGGACTATCACCCTTTGCTGAGGGTAGGCCACGGTCGGCCTCTTGACTATGAATGAAGCCTCAAGATCCTCGCTCATCCTCCTCGCTGTCCGGATCGGAACCGCCAGCGAGAGGTGGTCCGGAGGAAACCATGAGTTTCCTGTGGGGTCACAAGGCCCCACGAAGACAGCGTCGGCTGGAGCGTTCTCTACCATTCCTGCGGCGTAGCTTACGAAAGAGGCGCAAGACGCGCCCTGAGGAAGAAGGACGTCACGGAACGGATCTCGACTCCTGAAGTGGACGAGCGAGCACAGATTCCTGATCTGTTCGGCGATCCCGAAGCAGAGTATCGACCTGACTCCTGGGTCCTCGTTCACGAAGTCGGCACACGGCTGAATAACAAGGTACTTGCCGGGAGGCGTTATCTTACCCATGAGCTTACGGTTCTCTTCGACAAGCTCTGGACTCGCCCTCAGGTACTCAGCGGCGCCATTCCGGAAGCCCTTCCATCCCGTTGACACGAAGTATTTGATACCGGGATTGAATTCGATAAACCCGAACTGCGCAAGGCCACCTGCACAGCATTGCTCACGCATATTCGCAGCGACATAGATCGGAGGCGTTTTCTCGAACATCGCGAGTGTAAAGATGGCCCGAGCGACACACGAACTCACGGATGTGGACGGAGCGACTCCCGTAGGGATCTTTTCTGAGCCATGGACACACAGCGGCCTGATCTTCAACCTGCCCGCTTGGGCTAGCTTGTTGGCTATTTCGCTGATTGACAGACCCGACATCTATCGTCACCGACCTCTGAATCTTGTCGAACGAGAGATAAGAGAAGCAAAGAATCTTCGGGCCGTGATTCGAAGATTGCGTCTCAGCATGGTTTCTTTCCGAGGTGGAGCACACCGATGTGCCTCTTGCGGAACATTGATATATCCAATGCACGGTCTCTGTCAGCATGACCTGGGCTCAACTCACCGCTGAGAACGCTTTCCTCATCTTGTCAATACTCTCAGGAACCGGAGCGGCCGCGGTCCTCGTGCGTCAGATTGTACGCTCAAAGCTGCACAACGTCTCAGATCCTGATCCAGCATCCCATACTCAGCTTCCAAATGAACTCATGAGCAAGAAAAAGCAACCAAGTCTGCTCGACAGAATCACCCTGCTCAATAGGAATCTGATCCAATGCCCTAGTTGTTTCACGATCGACCACGCGCACATCCGATTCTGTACTCGATGTGGCACATCGATGCAATCATACGACGAAATGCCAACACAGAATGTGCATGACATCAAGATCCGGCCCCTGACGCAAGATAAATCAACTCAGATGTTCGGGCTTTCCATGAAAATCAACCCAAAGACTCGAATCGGCCTCATCATAGGCGTACAGAACCGAGAGGCTCCAGAACAAATCAACGAAATCCAATATTGAATCTGAGCACACTGAACCTTTGGGCCTCATACCGGTAAGTCACACACCTGCAATCTGCTGGTTCTATGCAAATCCTCCACACCGAGAAAGATCGTGCTCGACGGATTTGCCTTCCATTTGAAGTAGACCCGTCCTGATGAAACACAATGTCGGAGCTGTGAATCCAAGATATGGCCGACTTCAGGAAAGTCAGATCCCTTGCCGTCTTCATTTTCCCAGACGTTGAAGAACTCGATTTTGTAGGGGTCTACGAAGTGCTAGGCAACGCGAACACAATGTTGAGGGAGGGGACTCTGAAGCTGGACAGACCTTTGCGTGTGGATGTGCTCGCCACCGAATCACCAGTTACGTGCACCAACGGACTGAAGGTCGTGCCGGCAAAGGTTTCGTCTGACTTCACTCCTTACGACGCCTTGGTAATTCCAGGCGGGGGAGGCATCAGGCCTCTCATGAAGGACCACGAGTTTCTGGAGAAACTGCGCCAATTCGCCAAGGACCATGTGATCTGTTCGGTCTGCACAGGATCTCTCATTCTTGGCGCGGCAGGCATACTCGACGGGAAGAGAGCGTTGACTCACCAGTGGTATGTGAAGGAGCTTCAGGAGTACGCTGAGCCTGCCGAAGGAAGGGTGCACGTTGACGGTAACGTGGCTACTGCTGCGGGGGTTTCCTCTTCGATAGACCTAGGCCTCAAACTCCTCGAACTCATATACGATGCACCCACAGCACGCAAAGTCGCCGAAAGACTAGAACTCCCACCTGGCTACGAGTGAAGGAACATTTCGCATGTCACTCAGACGGCCCCCTCTTCTTGTCAAATGTGCGACATGAGCGCATAGATTCTTGTCGACATGAGACCAGAAGTCCACCAAGGCTTGCCATGTCAGATAACCCAGCCTAAAATCCGAGTGATTGAGTTCTTACACGACTTGCTGAGGCAGGTCTATTGGCTTCTAAGATCACGTACGTTACATTAACGGATGTAAGAATAGATCCGGAGTACGGGGCGGCGCTCGAACGTTTTCGGATGGATCTAGATGAGTACTATCCAATGTATATTGACGGCGAAGAGGTTCATTCCGAAGATGGAGAATTCGAGCACAGAAGTCCCATCAATACTTCGATAGTTGTGGGACATTTCCAGAAAGGCACGAGAAGGCATGCCAGACTTGCCATCGAAGCCGCGAAGAGATCACTCAAGGCGTGGAGCGAAACGCAGTGGCAGGAACGCGTACGAATCATGCGTCGAGCAGCGGACATAATAGACCAGAAGAGATACGAGATTGCTGCTGCGATCACGTACGAGGTCGGCAAGGCCAGACTAGAGGCGATGGCTGAGGTCTCCGAGGCGGCAGACGCGATACGATACTACGCGAACCTGATGGACGAGAACAACGGTTACACGAAAAAGCTGGGACCTGGAGCCTCTGGCGAAGACTGCAGGATGATCTCCAAACCTTATGGTGTGTGGGTGGTTATCTCACCGTTCAATTTTCCGTTCATGCTCGCCAATGGCATGGCCCTTGGAGCACTAATCACAGGCAACACTATCGTTCTCAAACCCACAAGCGAAGCACCTCTCACTGGATTGATGCTGTACAGGATCTATCATGACGCGGGCGTGCCTAATGGAGTGGTGAACTACGTTACGGGCCCGGGGCCAGAGTTCGAGGAAGAGTTCACGTCCAATCCCGATATTGCAGGAATCGCGTTCACGGGATCACGCGATGTTGGACTGAGACTTCATCGCAAGTTCGTCGCCAATCAACCCTATCCGAAGCCGATGGTGTTAGAGATGGGAAGCAAGAACCCGACCATAGTGACAGCGACCGCAGATCCCATGAAAGCAGTGGAAGGAATCATCCGATCAGCCTTCGGGTACGACGGTCAAAAGTGCAGCGCAACATCGAGAGTGTACGTTCAGGATAGCGTGAGATCACGGTTCCTCGATATCCTCACCGAGAGGGTGCAGGAACTCCTTGTGGGTGATCCTCGACGCAAGGACGTATTCCTCGGACCTCTGATCAATCGGACCGCAGTTGAGAGATTCACAAAGGCAGTTGAGGATGCAGTGGACAGTGGAGGTACGATCATCTGTGGGGGCCATGTTCTCAGCGAAGGAGACCTCAACAAGGGCTACTATGTGGAGCCTACTGTGATCACGGGCCTTCCGAGCGACCATCGACTTTTCAGAGAGGAACTATTCATACCGCTGATTGTAGTTGACGAGTTCAGAACCTTTGATGAGGCGCTGAGGAAGGCCAACGATACCGGCTACGGCCTCACCGCAGGCATCTTCGCCGAAGACCCACAAGAGATCCAAGAATTCATGAACGAAATCGAGTTTGGAGTGGCGTATGCAAACAGACGTGGTGGAGCCACAACAGGAGCATGGCCCGGAGCCCAAACATTCGTGGGATGGAAGGGTAGCGGAGCCACCGGCAGAGGAATAGGCGGCCCCCACTACCTACTGAACTTCATCAGAGAACAATCTCAAACCGTCGTCGTAGAGTAGGACCGAAGATTCGGCGCCCGCGCTCGCGATCGGGCCATACTATTTGGAGACGAGCCCGCATAAGATCCAGATGCATGGAATGACATACGCTTACCGATCACCAGCGTCCCATCAGCATCTGCTCTGACTCTGCGGGGGCCGCTCTTGCCGGGGTTCATTATGCAGCGACGCGCGCAGGCAACACATCTGAGTCTTTTGCGTGCGAGCGTCTTGTAGAGATCCCTCCGCTCCTGCGTCGTCGAAGCGTCAATGGTCACCGAAAGATCAGCCTAGGCGAGTCTGGGCCTGGCAATTTTGCCTCCTTTTTAAGCTGGTGTCTCGCGATGAACCAAGTGTCATGCATTCTCAGTCGAGGTGGATCTCCTCTGATATCGATAATCGGAGCAGGAAGGGTTGGCAGCGTCAGCGCCTTCAACATACTGCGCATGCGAATCGCGGATGTGACGCTAGTTGATATTCAGGACGGCCTTGCGGCAGGGGAAGCGCTCGACCTGATACAGTCGTCTCCAGCGATAGAGTTCGATGGGAAGATCAACGGCACGACGAAGATCTCAGATATCGAAGGATCAGACTTGGTGATCGTCGCGGCAGGAGTTCCGCGCAAGCCGGGAATGTCTAGGCCCGAGCTACTTGAGCGAAATGCAGGCATTGTCTCCCCGTTGATTGAGGAGATCGTGAAGTATGCCCCTTCCTGCAAGATCATGATGGTCACAAACCCCATTGATGTCATGACCTACCTAGCCTACGTGAAGTCAGGGTTTGAACGGAACAGAATCTTCGGGATGGGGGGCATCCTAGACACACTAAGATACCGATCATACGTTGCGCTTGAACTCAACGTCTCACGCGAAGACATAAGAGCACTTGTGATCGGCGAGCACGGTGACCGTATGATACCATTGGTCGATTACACAACCATCGCCGGTATACCAGTGAGGAGACTCTTAGATGAGAAAAGCGTTCAGCGCATAGTCGAGAGAACAAGAACCAGCGGCTCGGACGTGATCAGCCTGAAAGGGGGAACAGTCTACGCTCCGGCCGCAGTGATCGCTGTCATGGCCGAAGCAGTTCTGCGTGGCAGAAATCGAGTGATGGCCGCCTCGGTCGTTCCAAACGGCGAGTATGGATTGAGGAATCTCGCAATAGGGCTACCAGTTGTATTAGGCAAGGATGGTATCGAGAGGATAATTGAGTTGCCGCTCGACGGTGCTACGAAGAGTCAGCTGATGGAATCGGCGAATGCCATCCGATCAGGAACAGAGAGGCTTGAGCTCTCCGGCCGCGGTTGAGAAGGCGGACAAACTGTCAGATGTCGTCGCTGTCCCGCTTGCTCATGTATACTAAGTCATGCGCCTTGTATCCTTCCTGAGCGAACAGTTCTCGTGAAGCATTGTTGTCAACCTCGATTAAGACCGCGAAGATCTGGAAGCCCATCGCACGCAGTTCCTGTTCTGCGGCAGCAATCAGAGCAATGGCGTGCCCTTTGCGGCGATGATCTGGATGCACCGCGAGTCTGTTCATCCAACCTTTGCGTGCGTCGTGTGTAACCAGAACAGCACCGATTAGTTGACCATCATCTTCCAGACCAATGACTCTTTGCCCGGCGGCCAATTGTGCGGCGAATGCATCATGACTGTCGCGTCCTTGTAGACGCACGCTTTGAAGTCCGGCTTCTTTCCATAGCCGAATTATGGCGTCATAATCGTCAACTGTCAAGTGTCGCAGATTGGGCATGGTTGGGATCCTCTCCGAGCCAGACCTCTTGGAGCTTCCCCGACAATATAAGGCGCAGCTTGGCTGCGAGTGGAATAGGGCTGCTTCATTTACCCGTCATCCATTTCAACTTGAAAATCGAATTGAGTGCGGGTTGTCACAGTTGGGCGAAGAACACTCTGATACATCTCACTTTCTAGGCCGCCACTCGACCATGTCCCATTTGATCGACAAGCGCAGGGTTTGGAGACGCATTCCTTACCTCAGAGAGAACGAGGGCCGTGCACCGCCTCTTGTGCTAGCCGTGGGCGACCGAAGGCGCGTATTCAGCATCGCACGGAAACTGAAGAAAACAGTTCTTCTGCCCGAGACAGTCGCTCGACTGTCTGGTCAAAAGGATCCGCGATCGGCTCCAATGTTTGGGCGCGTAGCCATGGCGATCGGACTCGTCTCATCATCAGTTCCGGTCCTAGTTGTAGAAACGCAGATGGGCGCTCCTGCGACCCAGATCATTATGAACGAGATACTCTCAGATGAGCTAACGAGTACCGCCTATCGAGTTGGCAAGTCCAGAATTGACTTGCCTTGCAAGATCGCTATCCGCGTCGGCACGGCAGGGGGCATCAACTGTGATGGAAAACCTGCCATTGAAGTAGGCGATATAGTCAACGCAACGCACTCAATAGGCGCGAGTGGAGCGGTCATCCAATCTCTCCTCCGCTTGGACTTCTGGAGTTCAGGAGCCATGGAAGAATTCCAAAAACGCTGGATAGAGCTCGGCCCGGACTTCACGATCACCATTGAGGGACACCCGAGAGTGGACTGTAGTAGGGAGGTAGTGGAAGCTTTGGACGATGCCGGGCGGCGGCTCGTGACAAATGCCTATCATAGAGGCGGGAACATAACCAAAGATTCCCTCTACGCCGAACTCAGCGATGACGTATTCCTTGATCTCTGTCATGAACAAAATTGTCGCTCCACTGAAATGGAACTTTCAGCCATCGCCGTCTCAGCCCGAAAGAATAATGCACACTTTGGTATGATATCCGCAATCGTAGGCGTCCTGCCAGGAGCGTCTTTCACAGAATCCGAGAAAGCCAAGACTCTAGCTGAGCAAAGATCGCTGCGAGTTGCATTGGAAGCCGTGAAGAATCTCGCCTCGCGGGAAAGCTGATTATGCGATACCTGACGAAGTCGGTTGCCCGTAGACGAGCATAGTGCCTTCTACGATAGGGTCTCGCGGCGCGTAGTTGCGGGCTGCTAAGGTGGCCAAGCTAGGTTCTTCAATGGGTCGTATCACATGTCTCCTTGAGACGCCGAGGCCTGAACTGGCCTGAGCTCGCTTGAAGTGAGGAGCTTTGGCATTTCGCAAGAGATCACCGGAGACGATTTCACTCGGAGACGCCGCAGTTGACCTAGTCGCATCTGTTCCAGAGCGTCCTCGAAGCGGTGGTGACTCTGAAATCTCCGTTCTTGAGAGACACCCAGGTGGTTCCGCAGCCAACTTCGCAGTCGCAATGGCTCGACTCGGTACTAGTTCAGGCCTCATCAGCAAAGTGGGCTACGACGAAGCGGGAGAATTTCTGTGCAACGATCTCAAGCGAGAAGACGTAGATGTCTCATACCTGAAGCAGGAAGACGGAACAACAGGAACAATCATCGTTATCGTAGACAGAAGGGGTCAGCGAACAATGTTGTCCTTCAGAGGAGTCAACGTGAGACTGCTGCCAGAGGAGATACCTCGAGAATACATAGCAGACTCGAAATTGCTGCATGTTTCAGGATATTCGCTCATTCACGCACCACAACGCGATGCCGCCCTGACTGCCATGAGGTATGCGAAAGAGGCAAATGTGAGAATCAGCTTGGACCCGTCACCCCTAGTCCATCTTGCCGCACGCAAAGTGCTCGCCGAGACTCTAGGGCTCGTCGATGTGCTACTTCCAAACGAGGCGGAGGCCAAATACCTATCTCGCAAGAAGAACATAAGAAACGCGGGAAGAAGCCTTTTGGAGAAAGGAGCATCAACTGTGGCCATGAAGCTCGGACCGAAAGGCTGTCTTGTCATGAACGAGCATGACGAGTTGCGAGTACCCGCGTTCAATGTGGAGACGATTGACACAACGGGCGCTGGAGATGCATACAACGCGGCCTTCCTAGCAGGACACCTGAGAGGATGGACCCTCAAGAGGTCGGCCAGGTTCGCGAACGCGGCAGCCGCACTCAAGACGATGAAGGGCGGTGCCAGAAACGGCCTTCCTCGAATAGGCGAATTGGAGGCCTTCGTGCGACATGAACACATCTGAAGGACTAGTCTCATTTGACAGGATCTTCCACAGTCCGAAACCTCTGATTGGAATGATCCATCTTTCACCGCTCCCGGGGTCTCCACGGTACAATGGTAACGGCATCTCGGGGGCAGTCGATGCTGCATTACGTGACGCGAAGGCTCTGCAGAAAGGAGGGATCGATGGGCTGCTAATAGAGAACTATGGTGACTTGCCGTTCAAGCCGACACCGACCGATCCTGAAACTGTGGCCTCGATGACAGCGATCGGGCAGGAATTGTCGAAGCATGTTGACCTTCCAACGGGAGTGAACGTACTTAGGAATGGAGCTCTTGCCGCGCTCGCGATCGCGCATGTGATTCGTGCACGTTTCATACGTGTAAACGTGTTTGCTGAATCCCTGCTCACAGATCAGGGCATCATAGACGCATGTGCACATGACCTGATGCGGTTCAGAAGACAACTTGGTGCATCAGATGTGGCTGTCTTCGCCGACGTGCGGGCAAAACATGCGGCCCTGCTTGCATCCAGACCGGTCGAGGAATCGGCGCGCGATACGGCATATCGAGGATTAGCTGACGCGCTCATCGTGACGGGGCCGCACACCGGGGCAGAGCCTGACAGAGATCAGTTACACCGAATTAGAGCCAGCGTGCCTGATCGGCCTATCCTTGTTGGCAGTGGACTGACACTGCGAAATGCAGTGAAACTACTTAGGGAAGCTGACGGTGCAATCGTAGGAACTCACCTGAAAGAGAACGGAATGATCGAAAAGCCGGTCGATGAGACTCGTGTGAAGAAGCTGGTCAGAACTGTGGCACAACTTCGGTAAGCGTAGGCGAAACAAATCCGAGATGCAGTATTGACATCAAGAATACGAAACTTGGTGCCAGCGAATGTATCGATCGAGACCCCCGATAGCGACTACGCAAGATGGAATTCTGGTGACTGTTCACGTTGTGCCCAAGGCCAGCGAGACCAAGATTCATTTGGAACGCGACGGCGGGATTACGATGCATGTTAATGCCCCGCCTCTGAAGGGAAAGGCCAATCGAGAGATCGTGAAGTGGCTCTCCAAGCAACTGGGAACGCCAAGTTCACAGATTCGAATAGTTGCAGGTTTGACTTCCAATCTCAAAGTAATAGCAATCATTGGGATGAATGAAGACCGCTTCCTAGAAGCAATTGGTCAGAAACGCACGGCTGTCTCCTGACCATGGTCAGAAGTTGGAAGCGTTGATTCTGTGCTCGGCTAGATGAAGTCATTTCTTTCGGAAGATCTTCAACGAGTCGCTTGGCATCCAAGTCGGTCGGCCGCTCTTGCTTGACGCTTCTACGGCGGACGCGAACCGTTCGATGTTTTTGAAGTTCCTGTCGTAGACGTGGTAGCTGTCGCTATCATCAACGTATCTTCCCACTTTGACTCCGATCTTGTCCGCGATCATTTTCTGGAGCAGTGTCAAGGCGTACATGTTCATGAACGCGGCATTGTACGCGTCTCTGCTTCTCCAGCTGGTGTGCATCTCAAGCCATTCGTCGTCGACTATTTTACACCAGATTCGTTGAAGGCACGGGGGCCCCGCAACATCGTGGTCTCTCCAAGGCATCCACGTTACGGCCTGAGCTCTGTTAGAGAAAGATGTTGGCTTCAGCTTCTTGATGATTTGACCGATTTGATCGGTCTTCTGTCCTGCCTGCTCGTACTCGAATAGGCGTTGGTGGTACGTGTAGTCCCACCCTCGTCCGATCCAAGAATCCTTGACTCCATAGAGTACTTCGTCGACGTAGTCTGCAAGACTCATCAGGCCTTCGCAGCCGACGTGTATTCTCGGCTCCTTCAACGGCTCATTCACAATCATCTTCATGGACGCCTCCAAGATCTCGTCGACGCCGCTCTTGTTCGTGTACGACTCTTTGCGTGACTTGATGCCTCGCTCACGAAGCAGGAGGAGACTCTTCTCCCATGATTCAGGCAGAACGCTGCCTTCTACAATCAGCTGCGGGATGGCCTTCATGTTGAGCGACTCCGATGTTGTCCTACCCTATTGAACTTCCAGAGTGAAAACTTATGCATTCAGGCATAGCGTACGTATGCGCGGAAGTCTAGAGCCGTAACATCTTTCTAACCCACTTCGTCGGCTTTCCACACACTCAGGTTTGAGGCACTTACGGTGACTCAGATTCCAACCGCCTCAAGTCAATTCTGTGCAAGACTGTCTGCAATCCACGTGGCACTTGGAAGAGCGCCAAGTGGCTCACGAAGATCGAATTCATGGAGGACTACGAGGACCGCTACTGGAAGGTTCGCAAGTATCATGAAAGAGGTTCCGTCTCGGAAGAAGAACGCTTTAAAGACCACAAGCGGAAATGAAAGCCGTCGCAGATGGTACTAGCACTTTTGCCGAGAGCCAAGATGTTCTTTGCGCCGTACAATGATGAATAGCAAGCCCATTGCTCCTCCCGCAAGCGCCGATTCCAAGGGGAACCCTGGGACACCGCTACTAGTTCCGATCGAGGCTGGCGAACTCTTCACACCCTGAACATCGGCTCTTATCATGAATATCCCGCCGCCCGGAAGTTCCCAAGAATAGCTGAATGTTCCGTCGGAAGCGCTCGTGACGCGAGCGATTTCTTGGTAATTGGCACCTTGGTTCTGACTGTACTCAAGAGTCACGTTCACCGGAGCGCTGGGGGTCGGATGAATTGACCCCGAGATCACGGCCGTTGGGTGGTCCGTTGAGGTATCTAGGCCAGCATTGAGCGAGACGGATGTGTTCGGCCCGAGCGTACCGCTGGAATAGTACCACTGAACTGTTTGATCCGATGTTAGCAGGTACGCGCCGGCACCGACCTGAGCTAGCTCATACTGCTGAGTCTGCGGATCGAAAACCCACAACATCCAGTACAGGTTGGCTGAAGGATTCTGACTTCTGCCATTTATGCCTGTGACGAATGCGCCCAAGCCGGAGAAGATTGTGTACTGCACCGCTGCAACTCTCATGGTCGCGTTCAACAGATTCTCGCCTGAAGGAACAATGGTGTTGTTGTGCCACTCCACCGGCCCAGCCCCGTAGTTTATCCCAATATTGACGCTCACAGTTGCTTGTTGTGCGACCATCATCGCCTGGCCCAAGCTCATGCCAACAACCGCGAACGATAGACCAATCACGACAAGACAGCGCAATGTCACCGAAAGCAACTTCATATGTCCACCGGGGAGGAGACTAGGTTAATTAACCTACATGCCTTTTATGGCTTCCGAGTGGTCGCGAAACACCCATTGTATCTCAATTCTAGCACATCATTCACGCGAAGCCTGACTCTGATGGCGTGCTTGACGGGGCTCAATGTTGCTGCTAGAATCGTACTCGCGGGCGGACCGCCAAACGTGAAGCCAGTCGCTTTTCTCTGCATAACTGCAGGCATCATCGGGAGCCCCGTGACCGGATTTGTTGTGGGCCTCATGACAATGCTAATTAGCGATATCTACTTCGGGGCCGGATACTGGACGATCATCAACTCAGCATCGATGGCATTTATCGGATTCCTTGCTGGACTTCTATGGAATAGGCGAGTCAATATAGCGAGGACCGAGCTTGCCGTCGGCGGATTTCTCTTGACCGCGATCTATGATATCGCCACGTCTGTAATTCCTGCTTGGATTTTCGGATACAGTTGGTGGATCGCTGTCTTACTGCTCTATGTGCCGTTCCTTGCGGGTTTTGGGGTTGTGTATCCTTTCGGATTCGCTCACGAACTCACCACAGCCGTACTTATGGTCGCCATAGGACCGACCCTGATCAGCCGAGTCGGACAACTGGTCAGTCACAATGCCAAGATCTAGATGGCGACCGATGCAATTGCTCAGTGTGCCCGTTTCTCGAACAAGAAAAGGCGAACCCAGTCCATGCTGACGCGCTCATAGCCTACAGTAGTAGTTGTCAATCAGGATGCGATGTTGTGGCGAGGGTCTCGAGAGACTTCCATGAAAGCTATTGCGCTGTGCTTGCCAACGCTCCAAGCAAGAAGCACTTTCCGCACTGCTGCATCGATTCCCTAGAGCGCCCTTGTTCTTTGCTTCCTGTGAGTTGATCCTGAGACTGTGAGTGAATTAGAAAAGCTCACGCCGCCTTGTGCTTACAGCACGAACTATTGGAGGAACCTCGACCCACTTGGCGACTCTGCGGGCCACCGTAGGTACCTGCGCGTCACGGTTCCAAGGCCTAGTGTAGAGTATGCCTAAAGCCATGGATCTTGAAGCAATAAGCTGCATCAACGTGGGGGAATCATCGACAAAGACATCGTAGTCTAAGCGTATCTTGGCTAGAGTGGATTCCGTTCGCACGAATCTGTCGTAAGGGATGGAATTGGCCTTCAACCATTTCTTCGCTGAGGCGACAGTCTGAGCACTCCTCCCCGTGACTACATCCACAGTTCCACACTCGCGCAGGAGCTTGACTTGCTCTCCAACATTTTCTTCAGTTGCTGGTATCCGTTCCCACTGCGCCCAAGCATCGTCGAGTATTCTGAAGAATTCGTCCCGTTGGATATTGACGATCTTCCAGACATCCCAAGCACGTATGTCTACCAATGAAAGGGACTGGCCATGTCGCCGATTGTACAGCTCACACCAGCCAATCATGGCCTCTGCGAGGACGCCGTCAAGATCCACTGCTATCTTCAGATCAGACATGTGTCATCTCTCCTTTGGAGACAGATGGCTCGGTATTGAGTACCGTGATTGACGTGTGACTCGCGAATAGTTCTGTCTTGCTGATGCTGGCTATCTCTCATGGAATCTACGATCACACTCGGACTGGATAATCCTGTCGTTTCATGATTCCTCGGTTCCTGCACGCGTGGCAGATCTGCCGGTGCTTTCTTGTTCGTATGTTCAAACGCGCCTAGTTGGAAAGTGGATCTCGGCCTGATCGTCTTTGATCGAGACATAGACGGGTCTATCTACGAGATTCTTGAGGGCAACACCGAAAAAGCCATCGAACCTCAGCTCGGCGCTAAAGAAAACTCCGCCGCTGGATTCTCCCCACCCATCATCACCAGAGACAAGTAGAAACACGTCTTCGAAAACTCAGAAGGCGAACAGGGTCTTACTTGCTCAAGCTGACAAAAGTTGTGGAAATAGGAGAGGGGCGGGAGCGACTTGCTGCTCCCGCTCGATTCGTGTTTCTACTCTATTCGTATCTCCTTGCCGCGTGGTCGAGGCTTTGTCTTCCGTAGCGTCACTTCTAGTACGCCGTTGTTGTACGTGGCCTTGGATGTATCAGGATCCACTGCAGCCGGCAGCTGGACCTCCTTGTGGTACTTCCGTGATGGAGTGTTGACTGAGATTGTCAGTAGATCTTCCGCGCATTTCATTTGGATGTCTTTCTTTTCTACTCCCGGCAGCTCACCGACGACCCTAACGTTCTCCGCGTCCTCCACGACGTCAACGAGCGGCTCGCGGGTGTCACTTGGTTCAAGCTTGGCCTCCGGAAGTCCGAACATGCCTCGTCTGCGTGACGGCTTCACGTTTCCGAATTCGCGTACGACCGGCTTGCCGTCAGGTCCCAGTGTCATGGAGTAGCCGTATATGTAGGGACCGTATTGTCGGACCGTGCTGCCATCGGGTAGTTTCCGTTCTGTCAACGCATCTTTCGGTAGGTCTCTTGTCATCTCCTTGAACATTCGCTCGAACATCTCATCGAATTGCTCAAACCATCTTTCAGGGAAGAAGAACGGGGACATGCCTCGTCTCCTTCTTGAGAAAGGCCATTCTGGCATATCATTGTCCCAATCAGACATTTCTATCATTCACCTCCTTTCGATTCGTCGGTTTCCCTTTCGATGACTCGCCTAACACGCTCGAGGAAGGACAGGTATTCCCCAAGTAGATCTGATCCAAATTGCGTCAATCTGTAGCTTTCGTCTTCTGCTTCGTCGATGATTCCGCTCTCAAGAAGATTAGCAAGATTCTCGTAGAGCAATTTCGGGTTTATGACTCGACGATAGTCTCTCTTCTTCGATGCCTTCTCCAGCAGCGGAGTAAGCATTCTCACGCGTGTCTGGTTGGCAAGTAGCTCTACCATTCCGATTACCTCTTGGAAGGCTTCGTCGATCTGCTCGTCGAGCCAGGGGACGCGAGCCACATCCAGTTTAGCATGTTCGGCCTTTGCCCATGGAAGGTGAAGTATGCCTGCAGAGAATGGATATAGGAGGAGGGCACGAGCGTTGGTGGCCTTCTCGACTATTCTGAGTTTTTCGAGGAGTTGATTGGTCGGTGGAGATGTCTCGCAGAATGCGAGTGTCAAGTCCTCGTTGTTGACGCCGCAGAGGTCTGCGGTGATTGCTGTTGGAGGTTGGTCAGAGGTATCTTCGGTTTTGAGTTGCGGTTCAATGTAGATGTGTTCGTTGCCTCTTTCGAATAGGATCCTTGCTGCATGGAATCTCTCGGCGAGGTGAAGTTCGGATTCGCTTTCTTCTTTTCTGAATCTCCTTCGAAACGCGCCATAGTGCATGATATCCCGTGGTCTTATCTCTGAAGGGTTGGGCGTGTCGAAGGCGAGCCTCATGGGATATCGAGCGTTACCAATAGTAACGGCTCAGATATAAATGTTACCGATGGTAACGAATTTCGTGCTCCTCATTTCAAACCGAGCAGCGCACAGGTCTCAGGATAGAGCGACGCGTCCTGATGGGGCAGGTACATCGAAGCTGCAAACTCCTTCGAGAAGGCCGGATCAGCCCCGAGCTCGATGTACCTTACCTCTTCACCGACCGCCTTTGCCTCACTCCTTGCCTCCACCGAGGTTAGACACATCTTGGCACCTGCGATGGCCGTATTGCCTACAAACCTGATGATCTCCGCGGGAACCTCGGGGATTAGCCCAAGCAACTTGGCGCTCGCCGGGTTCACGTAGTTCCCGAAGCTGCCTGCGATATAGACACGCTTCAAATCCGATGCCTCCACTCCGACACGGTCCATGAGAATTGCACAGCCCGCGTGAATTGCGGCTTTGGCAAGCTGAACCTCACCGATGTCTCCCTGAGTGATCGCGACCGGATCGCCTGTGGATGTCTCGTTCCCATGAGCCAAGATGAACGCTCGATCGCCAGAGATGTCGATCAGGCGGCTATTGTCGACCTTCTGAAAACGGCCTTTGCAGTCAATCACGCGATATTTCAATAACTCTGCGACCGCGTCCAGTATCCCGGATCCGCAGATCCCGACTGGCTTTTCTCCGCCGACCGTCTCATACTC
>Ga0315268_10004378_pt1 | contig 15347 bp, 12 predicted proteins | sample C1_top_MG_FD_204535 | JGI IMG/M metagenome (GOLD analysis project Ga0315268, IMG submission 204535) | Sediment microbial communities from Yellowstone Lake, YNP, Wyoming, USA - C1_top | ecosystem: Environmental > Aquatic > Freshwater > Lake > Sediment | place: USA: Wyoming | collected 2017-08-01
ACCGATGCTAGTCAGCACTGCAGACGTATCTGCCATCGGTGCACCAGAAATGGACGAGAAGTTGGGTGAAGTGTGGAAAATCGCTACAACCTGGTCCAGTAAACTCGACCAGCTCGCAATCTACAAGTTGGGACAAGAGCTTGGCAACAAATGGCTCGCCGCTCACCAGAGCGAGAAGGAAGACTACGGGTACCGCAACGTTTCGGACACCGTGAAAGGTTTTGACCAACCGGTGGCACAGTTGTCAGGCGAGGTGTTCGGCCCGGCCGGAGGCGGCACCGGGCCCGGCCCGTCGGGAGGCAGCACGGGGACCGGCCCGTCGGCAGCCGTCATCGCGCTGATGACGGACTATTATTATCTATTGCAGATGGACACTGAGATGTTGCGCAAGCCTAAAGCATCCGAGAGGCTCGTGTGCATGAATGCGGAGATGGTGCTTATTGACAAATGGCTCGCCGCTGCGCCGGGTGAGTTGACGGATGACCTGAAATTCAAAAAGTCGGAGCTGGTGCGTCTTAAGGAAATGCTCATCAAGCGCGATCTCTCCTACTATACAAAAGAGGAAGCGTATGTAAAGCAGATGGAAGCGTTGGTCTCAGCAACAGACACAGCCCTCACCACGGGGGGCAAAAAAATAGTGAGAGAGTTGAGCACGACCATGGCAGACTATAATGTGGGCACCCTCGTCAGTAAATACCACCTGACCGATGCCGAGATAGCTGCTCTCAGGATCTATACCGATGAAGATTATCGGTACATCAACGCGAGCATGCTGGACGAGACGGCCGGCAAGGAACGGCTCACAAAGAATCTCACCGAACTTGCAGCAGCGGGCAGTAATATAACGGATCCGGCGGAAACGCTCAAGCTGGGTAAAGCGCATGCCAAGATGGCAAAACGGGGACTCAAGCACCTTCCACCCGTGGGCCCGTTCGTTTTGAGGCGTGGTATGCGCATGACACGAGACATACTGAATACAAATTTCAAGCCTGGCCCTTACATCTGGCCGACCTTGACCAGCACCACCACGCACCCTACCAAGTACATGGAATTTGCCACAAACCGTCAGACACTTCATGATGGCCGGATCCCCGTCGTGGCAGTTATCAACCAGGGCGTTGGAAGAGATCTGGGCGACATCTCTATTTACGGAAGAACGGAAGGCGAGGTGATGCTCCTTCCCGGCACCGAGTGCACAATCACCGAGATAAAACAAGAGGAAATCACAGACGTTCCCACAGGGAATCGGATATTGGCTGACCATGTGTATATGACCCAGCAACCGCCAAAGACGAAAACGAAAAAGTGAGAATCATGATTAACACCGTGATTCGATTCTTCCAGGAAGATGGCTGGCCGTATGATCAGCCGGAAGGTACGCCGTTCATCCGGCTGCACTTTCAAGGGAACAACGGACAGTGGACTTGCCTGGCCCAGGTCCGGGAGGAGCAGGCCCAGTTCCTCTTCTATTCCGTCTGTCCGTTCAAGGCACCCGAAGACACGCGGCTGGCGGTAGCCGAGTTCCTGACACGGGCCAACAATGGCCTGGTTCTGGGGAACTTTGAGTTGGATTTCAGCGACGGCGCGATCCGCTTCAAGACCAGCATCGGCGTGGAGGGCGACCAGCTCAGCACGGCCCTGGTCGAGCAGGTGGTCCGCCCTAATGTCTTCATGATGGACCGTTACCTGCCCGGCATCATGCAAGTGATCTACAACCACACGCCGCCGGCCGAAGCCATCGCCGCAATCGAGAAGTAGGGGCGATTATGTCCAAAGATGTGGAAACGAACCTAGCCGTCCAACCCTCATGTAACTTTGGGAAGTAACAATGTCCGACAAAGCATTGACGGCGAAGCAGACCAAAGAGGCCGCCCAAGCCGCTGGCTGCGTTCATCATGCCGTTCGTCCAGCGCCAGCCAGAGGGAGAAGAGATTCAAACCAAACCATTTGTCCAGCGTGAAGCAGCGCCGAAAGGTCCTGGCAGTGCTCATGGGAATTTCCGTGGCTGAGGTTGAGGAACAACTGAATATGCTGCGGTGAATGGCGCGGCTCCACAGAAAGGCACAACCCTTGTGACGACACAAACCTGCCGAGTGTTATGCACATGTTATGCACATTCACTGTGTTTCTGTGATATACTATTCGTGTATGACCTGTCCTCTGGAAGAAATCGAGGACACGGGCAACGCGCTCAAGATATAGGGCGGCTGGTCAACGAACAAGACCTGACAATATAGGAGGCAACATGACCACCCAGGCGACAAATGCCAATCCAGTTCATGAAGCAACACACAAGTATAAAGCCGCCAGGCCCGTGACTCTGGAACCCCTGGCATTGACGCAGCAGGCTGACCAGGCAGTTGTGCAGCGCGCTGTCGCCAACCCCCGTCTGGCTCGCCCCTCTGATATTCTAACCCTGCAACGCCTGGTCGGCAATCGGGCTGTCACCCGTCTGATCCAGACCAAGCTCACGGTTGGCCCGGCGGGCGACCGATATGAGCAGGAGGCCGATCGCGTGGCGGAGCAAGTGGTCGGTAGTCAGTGGTCAGCCGACCGTCATCGGCCGACCTCGGCGCAACCGGTACAGCGGCAAGAGGAAGAAGAAGAGGTTCAAACCAAACCGGAGCCAAAGGCCCCCTGTGGGCTGGCTGCTTCGATTACTCCGCTGATTCAGCGCGAGGCCGCGCCGGAGGAGGAAGAGGTTCAAACCAAGCCGCTCCCTTCGACTGCGCTCAGGGCAAGCGTCCAACGCGAAGTGGCGCCGGAGGAAGAAGAGGTTCAAACCAAGCCGCTCCCTTCGACTGCGCTCAGGGCAAGCGTCCAACGCGAGGCGGCTCCGGAGGAAGAAGAAATTCAAACAAAGCCGCTCCTGCAACGCCAGGCTGACGGCAGTTTTGAGGCCGGCGCGGATATTGAGCAACGATTGGCCGTCAACAAAGGCAGCGGCATTCCCCTGCCGCCCGACCTCCGCGCCTTTATGGAGCCGCGCTTTGGAGCCGATTTCGGCGGTGTGCGGGTACACACGGGCGGCCAGGCCGCCGACTTGAACCGGAGCTTGAGTGCCCAGGCGTTCACCCACGGCCAGGACATCTACCTGGGCGCCGACAAGTACGACTTTGGCACGACGCCCGGCAAGCGGCTGCTGGCCCACGAGTTGACCCATGTGGTGCAGCAGACGGGTGTGGGATCCGCGCGCCGCCGGTCCAATGCCGCGCAGGCCCAGCCATCGGGGGTGCTGCAACGAGTACTCGCCTTCAAGCCAGGCCAACTCAAGGGAGGACTGACCTTTAAAGCCAAAGCGGCCGGCTTTTTTGGAAAAAAGAGCACGTGGGCCCAGATCCAAAAAACCCTTCAGGCGTATTGGGCCGACCCCAAACATCCCATCGCCCTGCTCATGACCCTGGACAACCTGGCCGACCAGTGGCTCATGCGGCATGGCATGAGCCCGGAACCGAATGACCAACTGAAGCAACAAAGCCTCGTGAAGCTAAAGGCCCAGATCCTGGTCGAGTATGGGTCGATTTCCGGGCCTAAAGCGCCGGCGGCGGCCACCACGCCTCTGGTGACTGGAACCACCACCGCGCCTTCGGCAGGTGGGGCGACGCAGCCGCCCAAGCATGCGGTACCCACCAAGCCACTGCCGCCAGTGCCGACCAAGCATGTGCCACCCATCAAGCCACTGCCGCCAGTGCCGACCAAGCCCACGGTACCCACGGCCACGACTGCCCCCGGAGACTTGCTGAATAAAGCCCTGACCGAGTTGGCGCCGGTTGGCATCGCACCGCAACTGCTGAGCCAATTTCCGCTGGCCGACCTGCAACTGCTGGCTGACGCCCACAGGGCATTAACGAACCGTGACACTGCTGGCGCCGACAGCGCACTGGTCGCGCTCAAAGCCTCCGCCGACCCGACCGTCCAGGCTGTTTTCGGTCTTGTCAAATCATATCTGATGCGGTACCACATTGGCGCGCTGGCGCCGGAAGTGCAGCAGATTTTCGATCCGCACTTCAAGTTGTCGGCTACCACCCCCCTTGACCAACAGGCCCTCAAAACGGCCAAGGACTATCTCGAGGACCCGGCAACGATAACAAAAGCTGGACCGGGTTTGCTGGGCGATGCCGCACAAATGGCCCATGCAACGATTGCAGACTACAATGTGCTGGATCCGGTGGAGGTCCTGGCCATCGAGGCGTACACGTCCGATTTGTATAAAGAGATCAATACAGCCCTGCGCAAGGCCCTTGCCCCCGTATCAGGGATGACGAAGGAACAGATAGCCTGGGCCAAGGCGGCTGTATCGGGGATGCACAAGCTGCCGCTAGCGCCAGTGAGAGAAGTGTACCGCCACGATGGCATATTTCCGGGCTTTCTGGAGACCCATCGGCCGGGCGCCGTGGTCACAGATTTTGCCTTCAGGAGTTCGGCGCAAAGGCAAGAAGGATGTTCCGCGGGTGGGGCAGGTCACGACGTTCTTTCGGTCGCCCAACAAAAGACCGGCCGTGACGTCGCAGGCACCGCATACTTTGGCGCAGGCGAAGCCGAGGTGCTTTTCGCGCCCGGTACCAAGTTCAAAGTAGACGAGTGTGCGGATCAGGTTTCGGGCAGCAATCCTTCAAACCCTGACTGGACACCTGCCCCTGTAAAGCCAAAGGCCGAGTCTTACTGGAAAAAAGAGACAAGATATAAAGCCAGCATCAAACATATTCTCTTTATGAGCGAAGTGTAGCCTGCATCCTTTGGAGGGAACCGCGTGGCAGAGAAACGGAACGAGCAAGGCCCTGAATATCCATCTGGACTCTACATCCTGCCAGTGACCGGTGACGAGATGGAGGTCACTCGGCCCGAAGGCTGGGGGTATCCCCTGCTTGTGCAGGTGCGATGGGTGACATCCAATCCCGGGCGGGACGCGATGACGCAGATGCTGGCGGACGTCCTGTTCCTGGAATGGGACCGGGTGACGCTGGCGGTGGCGGCTGGCGAAACATACACGCTGGCGCCCCTGCGCGAGTTGGCGCAGCGCGCTGGCTGGCTGATCGAATCCAGGCTGTCCGGCGCGCCCGACAAATTCCGCCTGACCCGCGAGGGGGGAGAACCGCGTGAAGGGCTGCGACTCGACCTGTTGCTGGCTCTGGAATTGACGCTTCGCTGTTCGCTCAAGCCCTTTGAGCGCATCGCCAACTGGCCCAACTGGGTCGAGCCGACCCGGCAGGCTTATCAGCAATTGTTGCCGGCATTGCAGGGCCATGCGCTTTTCCTGCCGGCAGCAACTCACAGTGCCGAATAGGCGGAGCAGAGGGATCCAGCGAGCCAGGGTCTCGACGCCCGAGCGCCACGGCAAGGGAGGGTGATTATGACGAACCAAACACAATACGCACAGCGAGAGCAAAGGCGTAAAGCGACGTCCCCACGCCAGGAGCCGGGCAGAGACTGGCCCAGGCCTGTGGCCGAGAAGGCAGAGCGGCTCGATCTGCTCACACTGCAGCGCGCCGTGCTCGACCCGGCTCAGGCGGCGCCGGCACATATCCTGCAGTTGCAACGTACTGTCGGCAACCAGGCCGTCAGCCGCCTGATTCAGACCAAGCTCACTGTCGGCCCGGCCGGCGACCGATACGAGCAGGAAGCCGACCGCGTGGCAGACCAAGTGATGACCATGCCGGCGCCAATCAGCCAGTCGCGAGCGGCGTCTGGTGGGCAATCATCCGTACAGCGTGTGGAGGAGGAAGAGGTTCAAGCTAAGCCGCTGGTTGCTTCTATCACGCCGCTCGTCCAACGCGAAGCGGCGCCGGAGGAAGAAGAGGTTCAGACCAAGCCGCTCCCTTCGACTGCGCTCAGGGCAAGCGTCCAACGCGAAGCGGCGCCGGAAGAGGAAGAGGTTCAAACCAAGCCGCTCATCCAACGCGAGGCGGCTCCGGAGGAAGAAGAAATTCAGACTAAGCCGCTCCCTTCGACTGCGCTCAGGGCAAGCGTCCAACGCGAAGCGGCGCCGGAGGAAGAAGAAATTCAGACAAAGCCTCTCCTGCAACGCCAGGCTGACGGCAGTTTTGAGGCCGGCGCGGATATTGAGCAACGATTGGCCGTCAACAAAGGCAGCGGCATTCCCCTGCCGCCCGACCTCCGCGCCTTTATGGAGCCGCGCTTTGGAGCCGATTTTGGCGGCGTGCGGGTACACACGGGCGGCCAGGCAGCCGACCTCAACCGTGCGGTGAGCGCGCAGGCGTTCACTCACGGTCAAGACATTTACATGGGCAACGGCAAGTACAATCCCGACTCGGACACGGGCAAACAACTCTTGGCGCACGAACTGACGCACGTGATCCAGCAATCCGGGGGGAACGGCCGGGTTCAGAGATGGGGCGACCCGCCCAAGATGTTTGCCAAGAAAGGGCCGGGAACGACCCACGTGAAGGTCACGCAGGACGTCTTTAAGGGGCTCGAGCCCAGGTACAGGATGTGGTACAGCCAGGAAGCGCAAGATCATCTGGCCGAAAAGTCGGAGGATATTGACAAGCGGGCCGGTTTCTTGGTCGGGTCCCTCATTCCGGGCAAAATCTATGGCGCGGTATGGTCCAAGTGGGGCAGCATGTCCAGGGGGATCAAGGGCGCCGGGCGAGCTATCGCCAGCGGCGGGCGCAAGATGGGGCGGGGCCTGCGGCGTGGGCTGGGCTGGCTGGGAGAAAAGGCCGGCAAAGTGGAAGGTAGCGTCCTGGAAAAAGCTGTAATGGGTAAACTGGGAAAGCCGCCCAGGGAACGCAAAGGCTTCTGGGCCAAACTCGGGGGTGGGATCAAGGATTTCGGGGAAGCAATGGGAGAAGGAATGTTGGCTCTTGGGGCGCTGCCTTTATACGGTCTGGCCAAGGGAACCCAGTGGCTGGGTGGCAAGGCGGGGATAACCAAAGAGCAAAGGCAGGCAAAGAAGGAATACGCGCAGGAGCAGTATGAAGAGTCGGGCCTCAACATCGAGCAGGCCAAGGCCGACGAGTATGACAACCTCAAGACCTACTGGCGGTCTGGCAGCGAAGCGCCCAACCACGGCGAGGGGGGCAAGTACAAGGACGACGGCGCCGCGGCGGACAAGAAGCGCGTGGATGAATACATCGAAAAAGCGACCGCCGCCTGGGGCAGCGGCGACCGCCGCCAGTCGCTCCAGATCCTGGCCTATGCTCTGCACGCGGCAGAGGACCGGGGCGCCCACGGCGACGGCAAGCCCGGGACCGGCCACGACCCGCGCAAATCCACCCCGCCGCCTCCGCTGGCAACAGTGACGGGATACTATAACGAGAGTAATCCCGACGATGGCTTTGACTGTGACCGGGAGGGGGCCAACGCTGGCGGTTATGCTATTGCCATGAACGAGGGGCGCTATGTGCTCAGAGAATTTGTAAAGCTCATCGGCGTAAAGACTGAAGAAGGCGAAGAAAAGCCCATGCCGGAAGCCCTGAGCGCAGGAGGCGGGCTGGCAGGCTTCCAGAAGCCTGGTAAGTTTAGGAGAGGAATACGCGGGGTCGGTCGCTTTTTTGGCAAGGATGTGATCCGGTAGCAGGAGTAGTCTGGCATGATTGATGACCTAGACGAAGCCTTACCGCAGTTGCTCATCCGCGACCTGCCGATCAAGAACGGCACAGATTTCGTTAACAGGATTGGCATCAACGTCGAAGAGGGTGGCGGGCGCAATCAAACACAAACCATAGCTGGGTCACTCGGCCATCAAAAACATTAGACAGCGACTTGAACCAGCCCAGGCGCAATTGGCGCGGAGCAATTCTATGCAAGAAGAACAAACACGAGAGCAAGAATCAAGCCAGGAGCTTCCACCGGTAGAAGCCAAGCCAGGCAAGAGATCAAAAGCTGGCAAGAAAAGAACTGCCGTCGAATCCCAACCGGAAGAAGAACAACCACAAACAGAACCAGAGGCGAAGGAGACGGCCCCACAAGCGGACAAGGTGACGCCAGTGGAGCCAAAGCCTCAAGCTGTTCCGACGGCGAGTGAGACAGGCGACCAGGCTGGAGTGGCCCGCGACCTCTTCGCGCAGGGTATCCAATCGCTCTTGCGAGGCGAATACGACGCATCCGAAAATCAGTTGGGGCAGGCTCTCACCATCCAGCAAAAGCTTGGCGACCGGACTGGACAGATCGAAGTGTTGGAGCAACTGGGCCACCTCTGCTACTTGCGAGGCGCGGTAGTGCAGGCGCAGGAATACTACCGGCAAGCCAGCGCGATGCGTAGAACCTAAAGCGTGGTGCAGATGCGCGCCAGTTGCGCGCGCTGTAAAGAAAGTCGGAGTGCGGCATGATTGACGATTTAGACGAGGCGCTGCGAAAGTTACTTACCCGCGAACTGCCGGTCAAAAACGGCGAGGTGGATATTCAATTCCACCAGCCCAGGCGCGAGTGGTCGGCCAAGCTCAGCCGCCCCACGCTGAACCTCTTTTTATACGACGTGCGCGAAAACCTCAAGCTGCGTTACACAGCCTCAGGCTGGGAGATCGAGCGCAGGAGCGACGGCACGGCCGTACAGCGGCGCAAGCCCTTCCGCGCCGACTTGCATTACATCATCACGGCCTGGGCGAATGAGCCGGAGGATGAGCATCGCCTGCTTGCCCGCACCTTGATGGCGCTGTTTCGCGTGCCCGAGTTGCCCGATGAGCTTTTGCCAGAAAGCCTAAAGGATCAGCCCGCGCCGATCTCGCTCAAAGTGGCTCAATACGATACAGGTCAAAACCTGACCGATCTGTGGAGTGCGATGGACAACGAGCTGCGGCCTGCCATCACTTGCATGGTCACTCTGGCGCTCAATCCCTATCACCCGATCACCGGCCCGATGGTGCGCACGCGCGAGTTGCGCTTTGGGCAGGCGCAGGAGCCGGTGGATTTGGAGGAGCTGGTGAAGCAAGCGGGTGCGGATACTTACTGGACGATCGGCGGCGCCTTGCGCAGCAAACAGCCGCTCGACCTGGACAAAGTGCGCTTGATGCTGATCGAGCGCGGACTGGAGGTCAAGCTTCAGTCCGAAGGACGCTTCGCCGTTGGCAATCTGGAGGCCGGCGATTACACCCTTGAAGTGGCGGCCAACGGCGGCGCACCGCGTCGCTTCAAGATCAAGGTGCCGGCGCCAGATTACGATATTGAAGTCTGATCGTCATATACTCGATCGAAGAGGAGGTAGCCTGGGCAAAGCGTTCCTGACCACATCCGATCAGAATCATCTCGTGGCGTGAGGAGCAAGGCGTTGCCGGCCAGGGTCACGCCAACAGCTTGCAGGCATACACTAAACGAAAGGAGACCGCCATGCCTGAATACCTATCACCGGGGGTCTATATCGAAGAAGTTGATCGAGGCCCAAAGCCCATTGAAGGCGTGGGTACAGCCATGCCAGTTTTCATCGGATTTACCGAGAAGGCGCAGCTTGCCGAGACCGTTGACGGCGAGACCGTGAAGCGAGATGTGCTGGGTCTGCCTCAACTGGTCACTAACTGGAGCCAGTACGTCGAGCGCTTTGGGGGCTTTTTGGAGGGCGCCTACCTGCCCCATGCCGTGTATGGCTATTTCCAGAACGGCGGCACTCGCTGCTATGTACTCAGCATCAGAACCATTCCCAAGGCCCAGACCGCGCTGCTGAACGCGGAGGGCAAGCCGCAACTGATCGTGCGGGCCAAGCAGGCCGGCTTTGACGGCATGCGCCTGCGCGTCAAGGTGGAGACGCCCCCACCGGCTGAGGGAGAACCACCTGCTCCGGCTGACGGAGGCGGTGCGCCCTTTACGCTCACGGTCGAGCGCGAGAAAAAGGCGGGCGGCTGGCAAACGGCTGAGACCGTTCGTGATATCAGGCTGACCGAAGTGGCGCTGGAAGAGGGCACCAAGCAAGTGGGCGTGGCCTACAAGCAAAACAAAGCGCCGCAACTGATCGAGCTCTTGATCCCAGACGTGTCGATGCCCCTGGCCGAAGTGCAACCACGGGAGCAGCAGCAGCCGTTGAGCATCGAGACTAAGGTCCTGTCTCTGCCCACGTCGTCCGAGTTCCAGGGCGAAGTGACCGAGCGCACCGGCGTGGATGGGTTAGCAGCGCTCGACGACGTCACCATGGTGTGCGTGCCCGACCTGATGAGCACCCCGCCCGGCCAAAAGCTCGACCTGAACATGGTCAAGGCCGTTCAGACGATGGTCATCGCGCACTGCGAGCAAATGAAGGATCGCGTTGCTATCCTGGATGCGCCGCCCAACATGTCGCCGCAACAGATCAAGAAATGGCGCATGGACACCACCGGCTTTGATTCCTCGTATGCCGCGCTGTACTATCCGTGGATCGAGATCATGGACCCGGTGACCAATCGCAACATCCTCATTCCACCTTCCGGGCATATGGCCGGCATCTGGGCGCGCAGCGACAACACGCGCGGCGTCCACAAGGCTCCGGCGAACGAGGTCGTGCGTGGCGCGACCGGCCTGGCCGTCAACTGCACCAAGGGCGAGCAGGATACGCTCAACCCGATTGGCGTGGACTGCATCCGCGCGTTCCCCGGCATGGGCATCCGCGTATGGGGCGCGCGCACACTCGCCAGCAATCCGGCCTGGCGCTACATCAACGTCCGCCGCCTGTTCAACTTTGTAGAAAAGTCCATCGAGCGCGGCACACAGTGGGTGGTGTTCGAGCCGAACGATCCTGCTTTGTGGTCGCAAGTCGTCCGTGACGTCGGCTCCTTCCTGTCCACGGTTTGGGTATCGGGAGCCTTGTTCGGGCGCACCCCGGCAGAAGCTTACTACGTCAAGTGCGACGAGGAGCTCAACCCGCGCGAGTCCCGCGACCTGGGGCGGCTGATCATCGAAATTGGCATGTGCCCGGTCAAGCCGGCCGAATTCGTCATCTTCCGCATCAGCCAGTGGTCTGGACCCGGCGCCTAGTGTAGATCGCATTAAGGAGAAAATACCATGCCAACCGCAATAGATACCGAACGTGAAGATGTCTTAGTTGGTTTTCATTTTGCCCTCGACGTTCAAGGCGTGATCAAGGGCTATTTCACCGAGGTCTCCGGCATCGGCTCCGAGAGCGAAGTCGGCGAGCAAAAGGTGGTCAAAGACGGGAAACAGGTGGTTCTCAAAGTCCCCGGCCGACTCAAGTGGGGCAACATCACCCTGAAGCGCGGGTTGACCTCCAGCATGGATCTCTGGAAATGGCGCAAGATGATCGAGGATGGCGATGTGAAGAGCGCGCGCAAGAACGGCTCGATCATCATGTTCAACCAGAAGCTAGACGCTGTCGCGCAGTGGGATTTCAAGAACGCCTGGCCGTCCAAGATCACCGGCCCGGCGCCCAAGTCCGACAGCAACGAGCTGGTCGTGGAAGAGATGGAGATCGTCCACGAGTACATCGTCAGATCGAAATAGACGACAGGCCGGAGCATAAGCGATGAGCCTGCAAACCGAGTTCGAGTTCACCCTGCCGCGCGGATACGTTGACCAGGACGGCAACGTGCATCGGAAGGGCCTGATGCGCCTTGCCACGGCTATGGATGAGATCGCTCCTCTGCGAGACCCACGGGTGCAGAGCAATCAGGCTTATCTGGTGATCCTGCTTCTCTCACGAGTGATCACCCAGTTGGGAACGCTGCCCGCAGTCACGACGGCTGTGATCGAGAATCTCTTTGCGGCCGACCTGGCCTATCTCCAGGCGTTCTATCGCCGCATCAACGAGGAAGGGCAGACAACTATCCCGGTCGCGTGTCCGCACTGTCAGTCCAAGTTCGAGGTGGACCTGGCTAGCCTGGGGGGGGTATCGTAGGCTACCCTCTCGACCATCTATACGAGGAGGTAGCCTATATCGCTTACCACTTCCATTGGCCTGCGAATGAAATCCTCGACTTGGAGCATACCGAAAGACATCGGTGGGTGCAAGAAATCGCCAAGATCAATCGCAGGCTTAACGAAGCAGTCCGTGCGTGAGCATGGAGCGCCAGCCGAGCGAGGTGAAACGGCCTGAATGTGGGGCCAGCGCGAGCACCCTGAGCCTGTCAAACGGGTCTTGCCCGGTGACAGGCTTGGGGTCTTGCTGGCCGTCTAGGACAAGTGCAGGTGTCTTGGCCGGTGGAGTGCAGACGCGAAGCGGCTTCGCAATGACAGATGGGGTCGTGGCTGGCCTGATCAGTTGAGACAATCGTATGGCAGAAAATGAACGAGTAGAGCCTGCAACTGGATTCAGATTTGCCGTCAAGGTCGAAGGCGTTGTCACGGGCTGGTTTGTCAAGTGCAGCGGCTTGACGGTGGAGCGCGAGCCGATTCCGTATAAAGAGGGCGGCGTCAACGACTATGTGCATCAATTGCCCGGTCCCATCACACAAGCTCGCATCACGCTCGAACATGGCTTGGCCGATAACAAGTTGTGGGATTGGTTTCAGGAAGGGTTGTACGATGGCAAGGTCAAGTGTCGTCATGTGTCCGTTATTCTGTATAACCCTGACCTGACGCAAAACAAACAATGGGACCTGGACAACGCTTACCCGCTCAAGTGGACGGGGCCTGATTTTCAGTCGGACACGGACCAGGTGGCGATTGAAACCCTGGAAATTGCCTCAGGTGGCGGAGGGGAAACGTTCGTTCAGCGAGCGATGGGCGAGGGCACTGCAAGCGGAGAAACGCCAGTGGCTGCTGAACAAGAACCAGAGATTGATCTGCCAGTGTTAGCCGACAAGGTGTATGCGCTGCTCAAGCAAGAGCTGAGGATAGACCGGGAGCGATTGGGCCGCAAGTGGCTCTGATGCGAGTTGGGCAGAGGAGGCTGTGATGCCAGATACCGGAGGAGTGCTGATCCTAGACCCGTCTGATCGGATTGAACCGATCATCAAGTTCAGATTTGCTTTGACGATGACGGGCAAGAGCGGAAAAGTGAACGTCATCGGCTGGTTCACTGAATGCAATGGCCTGACGATCGAGCGCGAGCCGATTCCGTACAAAGAGGGCGGCGTCAACGACTATGTGCATCAATTGCCCGGCCGCATCACACAATCGCGTGTCACGCTCAAGCGGGGTCTGGCCGATAACGCACTGTGGGATTGGTTCCAGGCAGGATTGTACGACGGCAAAGTAGAGCGCCGCAATGTGTCTATCATCCTATACAATTCGAATCTGACCAAGAAGAAACAATGGGATCTGGATAGTGCATTTCCGGTCAAGTGGACTGGGCCTGATTTCCAGTCAGATACGAACCAGGTGGCTGTCGAGGCTTTGGAGTTGGTCCATCATGGGCTGAGCATGAAAGACTGGTCTAATACCGAAGCGTGAGGGAATATGAGCCTAGACCATGAAGCGCACGACCCGATCCCTGCCGATCAGGCACACGCAGAGCGCACGGCGGAATCAGATTCCCTGGTCCGCCTTGTGAGCGACAAGGCTCGATGGATTCGGCGTGTGCTGTCGCCCTGGGTGCAGCGTTGGCTGCCGACGAGTGCGCCCGAGCCTGCAAGAACCGCATCAGCAAGCTGGCGTCGCGGACCGGCGCTCACCGTCGCGTATACACACGATTTGCTGGATCGCGTGCAGCGCATGTACGAGGCGCATACCGCTCGCCCTGGCCCAATGCCGGCCACCGATTTGACCTTGGCCGGAGCGGAAGAATCTGCTCACGAGTCCGCGCCGACCCAGTCCTTCAAAGCTTTTTCTTCTTATGAGGAATTTGCCAGCGCGGTTGAAGAAGCACGGGCAAGACAGTCGCAGTCGCCGCAGACAGCCTCCCAGGTCCAGCGGGCAGCCGAGCCATCTGCGCCCAAGCCAGCAACTCTCACTGCGCCGTCAGGCGCTCGGAAGGAGACCAGGGTTCGGCGACCATCACCAGCCAGTCAGCCAGGTCTCTATAACAAACGGTTTGAATCTTTCGAAGCCTTTGTCAAAGCTGTGGAAGAGGTCAAAGCCAAGTCGGCCGAGTCTTCCGTTCAGCGCGCGACGGTCAAGCCTTCCGGGGTGCAGCAACCCGTTCAAGCTGTGCCGCCAAGGATTCGCCCGATTTCCAAGATTGAAGAGTTTTCTTCACAATTAGAGATTCCACCTGTAGAGGCACAACTGGCACAAGTGGACGTGCAGCCGGAGCATCCTTTTGATCAGCCACGGGCTGTCGAGTCTGTTCCCCCAGCAGAACCAGTGCAACCTGAGGCTCAGATGCCAGCCACTCGGCCCGAGGTGCCACTGGCGCAACGACAAACAGCCGAGTCACAACCCACGCCGATTCCCACGGCAGGCGAACAAGCCCAGCCTGGCCCAAAAGCGCCGATGCCGCGCTCCCCTCAAGCGCCACCCGCCCGACCACCTGCTCCGCCAGTGGAGGAGCAGCAAGCCGAGACTAGACTCGCGCCAACTTTCGCCCAGGAGCCGGCAACACCATCTGGCTCGGAAGCAATCGCGCCGTCACTGCCACAAGCAGAAGCTTTGCCTGCCCGACCAGAAATGCCGTTGGTGCAACGACAAGCAGTTGAGACTGAACCTTCACCAACTCGCACGATAGAGCAAGAAGAACAGCCTCGACTCGAAGTGCCAATGGCATCATCGCCTCCGATAAAAACGTTGCCTGCCCAGCCAGAGATGCCGTTGGTTCAGCGACAAGTAGCCGGGGTTGAATCAGCGCCCACTCGCACGATAGAGGAAAAAGCGCAGGCTCGCCCCGAGATAATTGTGCCGCCTTTGCCTCAAGCAGAAGCGTCGGCTGCCCGACCCGAGATGCCGTTGGTTCAGCGACAGGCGATTGAGACCGAACTTACGTCCGCTCGTGCGACGGAAGTGCAGCGCAGCCCGGAAGCGCCAGTGCAGGCTTTGCCTCAAGCAGAAGCGTTGCCTGCCCGGCCCGAGATGCCGTTAGTTCAGCGACAAGCAACCGAGGCTGAACCAGTGCCCACTCGCGCGATGGAAGTGCAGCGCAGCCCGGAAGCGCCAATGCAGGCTTTGCCTCAAGCAGAAGCGTTGCCTGCTCGGCCCGAGATGCCGTTGGTTCAGCGACAAGCCGCCGGGGCTGAACCAGCGCCCACTCGCGCGATGGAAGAAGAGGCGCAACCCGGGCCCGAAGCAGCTGCACAACCTTTGCCTCAAGCAGAAGCGTTGCCTGCACAACCCGAGATGCCGCTGGTTCAGCGACGAGCAACCGAGGCTGAACCTTTGCCCACTCGCGCGATGGAAGAAGAGGTGCAACCTGGGCCGGAAGCAACTGCACAACCTTTGCCTCAAGCAGAAACGTTGCCTGCCCGGCCCGAGATGCCGTTGGTTCAGCGACAAGCAACCGAGGCTGAACCTTCGCCCACTCGTGCGATGGAAGTGCAGCGCAGCCCGGAAGCGCCAGTGCAGGCTTTGCCTCAAGCAGAAGCGTTGCCTGCCCAGCC
>Ga0315268_10004379_pt1 | contig 15343 bp, 17 predicted proteins | sample C1_top_MG_FD_204535 | JGI IMG/M metagenome (GOLD analysis project Ga0315268, IMG submission 204535) | Sediment microbial communities from Yellowstone Lake, YNP, Wyoming, USA - C1_top | ecosystem: Environmental > Aquatic > Freshwater > Lake > Sediment | place: USA: Wyoming | collected 2017-08-01
CGCAGGAGGCGGGAAAATGGATCCAAGGCAACCGCGACCGGCTTACCAACACGCTCTCCTGCCGGCTGGGCTGGATGACCCGGGCGCACCCGTACGTGCTCGACGGCCGGCGGTTGATCGTGCCGCTCTATTCCGACGGATTTGATTTTTCGCTCATGGCCATTACGGATGACTGGGGCGGAACGTGGTTCACGAGCGAGCCGCTCGTCGGCCTGGGCAACGCCCAGCCGAGTCTGGTTCGCAAGCAGGACGGCACGCTCGTCGCCTACATGCGCGACAACGGCCCGCCGCCGCACCGCCTGCAAGTGAGCGAGTCCGCGGATCGCGGAGTCACCTGGAGCAAAGTGGTGGATTCCGACCGTCCCGATCCCGGCGCGGGAATTGAAGTGATCGTTTTGAAAAACGGCCTCTGGCTGCTGATCAACAATGATCTGGACGAAGGACGTCACCGGCTGGGCGTTTCACTTTCCGATGACGAAGGAAAGACGTGGAAATGGACGCGCCACCTGGAGCAGGACACGGAAGCGGACCTCAAAGCGGGCGCCGGCTCGTATCATTATCCTTCCGTCATTCAAGCCCGCGACGGCAGCCTGCACGCCAGCTTCAGTTTTTTTCAAAAGGCCGCCGAAACGAAACCCGACCCGACGGGCAAACCCGCCAGCAAGGCCATCAAGCACGCCCATTTCAACGTGGCCTGGGTGATGCAGGGCGACGCGCCGCGACCATGAATACCGCCGCCCCATCGTCCGTCTCTCTGGGGGTCGTGGGCGGGTTCGTTCCGGAAATTGATTCTGGCAACCGTTTCAAGCCCGCCAAATCGAATTTGAAGTTGCGCGCGGATTCGCGTTGTGCTTCCTTAATCGCACGCCAACCGGCAAAAAATTTGAATGAACGCAGTTTTAGCACATCAAACGTTGTAATGCACCGCTCGCACGCTCTCTTTCACACTTCCAAAGACCGTTACTCCGCCAAGAAAATGGCCAAGCCGGTGAATTTCGTCTGCCGCGCACCAGACGCGAAGGAAGTTTTCATCACCGGCGATTTCAACGACTGGCATCCCACGTCGCACCCGATGCAACGCCAGCCGGACGGCGCGTGGCAAATCCACCTGCCGCTCAACCACGGCCATCATCACTACCGCTTCCTCGTGGATGGCGTGCCGGCGCTCGATCCGCGGGCGGCAGGTGTCGCGCGCGATCATGAAGGGCACAAGGTTTCACTCGTGGCGGTGAGTTGAAGCAGGGGATTTCGGGCGTCAAGCGAAGCTTGGTGTTTACTCCTCCGCCCGCTTTGCCAGAAAAAAATTCTTCAAAAGCACCCTGCACTCCGCCTCGCGCACGCTCGACGTGATTTCGCAGCGGTGATTGAGCGTCGGGAATTGCAACAGGTTTATCGCACTGCCCGCCGCGCCACCCTTGGGATCGCTGACACCAAACACCACCCGCGCGAGCCGCGTGTGGACGATCGCGCCCGCGCACATCGGGCACGGTTCTTTGGTGACGTAGAGCGTGCAATCGGTGAGCCGCCAGTCGCCGACGGCTTCCTGTGCCTGCGTGAGCGCGAGCATCTCGGCATGCGCGGTGGCGTCCTTGAGCAACTCCACTTGATTGAACGCGCGACCGATGATCTTTCCCTCGCGCACGATGACCGCGCCAACGGGCACTTCCTCCGCCTCGTAAGCGCGCGCGGCCTGCCGCAACGCCTCGCCCATGAAATGCGCGTCGCTTTGCAGGTCAATGATCGGCTCGTCCATGCCTAAACAATGCAGAAGGCGGAAGGAAGAATGAAGAATTAAAATGGAACGTCATCGCCATCTTGCGTCTTTCGCCTTTTTGTAATTTTGGGTTTAGAGTCATGCCCCGAAAAATCAATCCCGATTTGCTTTCTTGCTCGTGCGATGAACGCGGCCAAAACCTCCGTGGTCTGGTGCAGGTCTGTTGCAAGGTCGAGCAACTCGTCGATTGAAATCTGTTCCCACTGATACGCGAGTCCCTTTTTGAGCTTTGTGGTAATCTTGTAACGAATAATCTGTGCGTTTGGCTCATCACTCATCTGGAGATATGCGGAATGAATCACACGATTGCGGCGTTGTTCGCAATCGGCAGCTTGGGCGAGTATCTGATTCAAATCTTTGATGAGTGCATCATCCGATGTGCAATGCCGGAAAAGTGTGTCGACTAAAACCAACAACTTTGAGAATGAAAGCTGCGCTGTAATGGTTTGACCAATGCGTTGATCTTTGCCCATCAGTCCCCATGTAAATACAGCGAGATAAAATTCCAGTTGCATGGAAGCTGTTGGCGACCATGCCGAGAGCATATGTGTGGTTTATTTTGGGCATGGTTGTGCTTTGAGTTTTGGAAATTTTATCGTCGAGCGCAATTCATCATTCTGTATTCTTCATTCGACATTCCTCCAGCGTCCAATCATTCCTTCCGTCCGAATGGCAATGGCAGTGCGCGGCAAAGAAGCCGCCGCGATATTGCCAGAACCACGGCCAGATGCGTTCGCGGTCGGTCTGCGGGAGGTGCAGGCTGTCCAGCGCGGCGCGCGGGAAGAATTGAAAGCGACCTTCGCTCATCGGCGGCGGGAGCTGCTTCAGCTTCGGTTTGAGTTCAAAGAGAAACATGAGCCAGTGCGCGTTGCCCTGGTAGCCGTGTTCGCTCACGAGGCCGGCGAGGTGGAAGTCGGACGGCGCGAATTGGAGGCCGAGTTCCTCGTGCGCCTCGCGGGCGGCGCAGACGTAGGGCGATTCGCCGAGATCGGTTTTGAGCTTGCCGCCGCACGGACTCCAGAAGCCGAGGTTGGGCTGCTGCGCGCGTTCGAGCAGGAGGATTTCGTCGCGCTCGTCGAAGCAGTAGAGCAGCGTGGCAACTTTGTAGGGCAGCGCCATGACTTCAACCTTCAGGTTCCGGGCCGTGGTCGGGCGGCGGGCCGGATTTGGGAAGCGGCTGGCGGAGCTTCTTGTAAATCCACGTTTCGAGTGGCCGCAGCGGCGACAGCCATTTGTAAAACGGCGAGTAAATCAACCGGATCCGAATCGCGGACAGGAACATGGTCAACGACGTGTGAAACAACTTTACCTTCGAGCCGCTTTTATCGGTCCATTCGGTTGGGACTTCGAGCGTGCGAAATCCGGCGCGTTTCAGGGAGTAGAGCAAATTGATGTCAAACGCCATGTCGGCGATGCGCAGGGCCGAATGGATTTTTTCCACGGCCTCGCGCCGCAACACTTTCGCGCCGCATTGCGTGTCCCGGATGTGCATGTTGAAGAGCAACTGGACGATGAGGTGAAACGCGCGGCTGGCAAACTGGCGCTTCCCGCTTTGCTCCACATGCAATCGCGCACCCGGCAGCCAGCGCGAGCCGATGACGCAATCCGCCTGGCCAATGCGCTTTACCAGATCGTGCAACGCGGCCGGCGGCGTGGCGCCATCGGCGTCCACGTAACCGATCACGTCGGCCACCGGCGCGAGTTTCAGGCCCTCGATGAGCGCGCCGCCCTTGCCAATCGCTTCAGGAAAATCCAGCAGACTGACGTTGGGAAAGTCCTTCCCCACCCGTTCCACCACGCCCCGCGTGTCATCACGGCAGCCATTGAGCACGACGATGAGTTGGAATTTGCCGTGATAATGGTCCTGGAAATAGCGCGCGTAATCGCGGAGCACCGGTTCGATGCGGCGCTCTTCGTTGTAGGCCGGGATAAGGAGCAACAGGCTTGGCTCGGTCACGGGGAGCAAGTATCAGAAAGCCACGGCGAAAAGCAACTGCGGGCGACGAAGCCGATTGTTCCCTGAAATCTCAGTCAGGTTTTTATTCCTGCTCTTCGGTGGCGTTGTGCCCCACATCGGCACACACACCGCGCTTGGCCCCGGCCAGAAAGTCCAGCAACACAGTCGCCGCCGGACTCGGAAAATTCCTGCGCGCCACGGCTACAGCGTCCCGGAGATTTTGCCCGCCACGAAACAGCGCGTGATAGAGCTGTTTCAATTCCAGCCGCTGTTCCGCCGTGAAACCCGCGCGACGCAAGCCCACCACGTTCAGTCCGCAAATCCCGTTGTCGCCCCGCGCGATGGTGAAAGGCGGCAGGTCCTGACTGATGGCCGCGCCGCCCTGCATCAGGGCCAGCGTCCCCACGCGGCAGAACTGATGCACGAGGCAGTTGCCGGAAATGAACGCCCGGTCGTCCACCGTCACGTGCCCGCCAAGCAGCGCGCCGTTGGCCAGTATCACGTGGTTTCCCAGGTGGCAATTGTGCGCCACGTGACTGTGAGCCATCAGAAAATTGTGCGAGCCGATGACCGTCTCCTCTCCGGTTTTGTTCGAGCGATGCACCGTAAAATGTTCGCGGAAAACATTATCATCGCCGATGCGCAACCGGGTCGGCTTGCCATCGTATTTCAAATCCTGCGGCGCGTCGCCGATGACGCTGCCGGCGTGGAAGCGGTTGCGCGTGCCAATGGTGGTCAACCCCGTGAGGTAAACGTGCGGCCCGAGGACGCACAGCGCGCCAATTTCCACACCTTCGTCAATCACACAGTATGGACCAATCTGCACGGTTGGGTCCAGATTCGCTTTGGGATGAACAATGGCGGTTGGATGAATCATCGCGCCCTCCAGCAAACCAGAATCGCTTTGAGATGGAAATCTGAAATCACGAAAAGAAATACCCCAACTCGCGCAACGATGCGTAGTCCTTCGCCCGCTCCGGCGTCGCGCGACCGATAATGACGTGGTCAAGCACGTCAATCTTGAGCAATTGCCCGGCGCGGATGAGGTCGCGCGTCACCTTGATGTCCGCCTCGCTCGGCGTTGGATCGCCGCTGGGATGATTGTGCGCGAGCACAATGGCGGCGGCGTTCGCGGCGATGGCCTTTTTGAAAACCTCGCGCGGATGCACAAGCAACTGGTCAATCGTCCCATCAATCACTTCATCCACGCGGATGAGGCGTCGCCGCGTATTGAGCAACAGCACCTGGAGCGTCTCCACGTCCTTCACCAGATTCTTTGCGCGCAGCAAACGCACGACGTTTTCAGGGTTGTCGAGCAGCGGTGATTCGTCCTGCAACTCCTCCGCCATGCGCTTCGCCAGTTCAAAGGCCGCGACCAAGGTGGCGGCCTTGTCATGGCCGATGCCTTTGATTTTCCGTAAATCATCCACCGTGACCGTTGCCAGTGTCCGCAACGAGCCGTCATACTTTTTCATCAACTGCCGCCCGACTTCGACCACGTTTGTACCTTTCAATCCCGTCCGCAGCAGAATGGCGATCAGTTCAGCCGGACTCAATACCGCGGCACCCCGCGCCACGAGCCGTTCGCGCGGACGCTCGCTGGCCGGCTGGTCTTTGATGCGCATGACGCAGGACATGTCGCGATTTAACTACAAATCCGCCCTTGTGTGAACTCAAACTTGAACCGGTCGATAGTCTCAGCCGAGATTTTTTGGAGAAACCGAAGAACGAGCTCTTAAGCCTTGGCTTCGTTCGTTGATTGCAGGGTAATGACATGAACGGGGAAACCGCGTTCTAACAAGCGATCAATTGGTTTGCCGTGAATTCCAATCTCCTTCAGCAGACAAATCTTCAGCAGGTCTTCCACGGCAAAGGTTATGCGGATCAACTCATCCCCTTCAGCAACCTTTCCTGACGTGCGAAGGTCTTCTGTATAATGCGTGTAATAATTGCGAGTGTGCCGAACCTTTGCGGGAAAATCATCTATACCTGCCGTCAGGCGGGCCGTTTCAGTGCTGTGTCGTTGGAAAATCTCGGTGAGCCTTTGTGCGAGCGTTTTTTGATTCAGCCAACTGCATCCGAAGAGTGTGATTGGAGTTCCATGTTCATCGGCGCCATTAACAATCCGAGGTCGCTTGTCAGTGTCCTCATCAAGTGCCCGCAAAAAGTTATCATCAGAAAGTGTCTGGGGAATTTTTACAGTCAATTTTACTTCCGTTTCCGGATCAAACGCGAGAGTTCCAAAATGGGCAGGCTGGTCTTCACCAAAAAGCCACCAGCGACCATCGATAGAACGAGATTTGTTCATTCTACGCTGTTCCTATACCCAGCTACTCCACAATAAACGCCGCGAACGCCGCGTGGTGCTGCGGCGGAATGCGCGCCTTGAACTTCGCCGTCTTCGCCAGATAACGTCGCTCCAACACCTGCCCCACCTTGTGCAGCCGTGCGATGGCTGCCGATTCCTCGTGCGGGATCTTTAGTTCCAACAACTCGCGCTCAGGCCGGATTTGACTGCTGATCTCCGCCAGCAATTCCTCCACGCCCGCACCCGTCGTTGCCGAGATAGCCACGGAGTTTGGGTAAAGCTCGTGCAGGCGCGTCAGCGTGTTGGCGCCGTTCAACTGGTCCACCTTGTTAAAGACCATCAGCGTCGGCTTGTCGCCCGCGCCGATTTCGTTCAGCACTGTGTTCACCGCCGCGATTTGCTCGTCCGCCTGCGGATGGCTCACGTCCACGACATGCAGTAGCAGGTCTGCTTGCACGACTTCCTCCAGCGTGGCCTTGAACGCCTCGACCAATCCGTGCGGCAGTTTGCGGATGAAACCCACCGTGTCCGTGAGCAAAACATTTTGGTTGGTCGGCAATTTCAAGCGCCGCGTCGTCGGGTCGAGCGTGGCGAACAGGATGTCCTTCGCCAGTACGTCCGCGCCGGTGAGCTTGTTGAGCAAGGTGGATTTGCCCGCGTTCGTGTAACCGACGATGGACGCGAGCGACCACTGGCTGCGCTGACGACCGGCGCGCTGCGTCTCGCGCTGGCGACGAACAGCGTCGAGGTCGCGCGTGATCTTGTCTATGCGTTCGGAAACTTTGCGGCGGTCCACTTCGAGTTGAGATTCGCCTTCGCCGCCCCGCATGCCGATGCCGCCCGATTGCCGCGATAAGTGACCCCAAAAACGCGTGAGCCGCGGCAGCAAATGCTGAAGCTGCGCCAATTCGATCTGCAACTTGCCCTCCCGCGTGCGGGCGCGTTGCGAAAAGATGTCGAGGATGAGCGCCGTGCGGTCGAGGATCTTGACCTCAAAGATTTTTTCCAGATTGCGCGTCTGCGCGGGGGAAAGTTCGTCGTCGAAGATGACCGTGTCTACGTTCTGCTGGCTGCAAAACTTCGCGAACTCGCCGGCCTTGCCCTTGCCGATGTAGGTGGCGGGATTGAGTGTTTCGACTTTTTGCGTGCCCTCGCCGATGATCTCGCCGCCGGCAGTCTCAGCCAATTCACCAAGTTCATCCAGCGATTCGCGCAGGTTTGCCGCGCCGCCGGATTTCAATTCCACCCCGACGAGAAAAACCCTTTCCGTTCGTGTGTCTCTGGTTTGTACTAATGCTTTCAACGCGTTCTGGTTTCTGCAACGACATGATAACACTTGCCACCCGCAGGACAAGGCCGGTTAATTGCCTTGTATAGAATTAGTGTGGATTTGCGGTTGGTATTTGCGAGAATCGCCGTCAGATGAAGCCAATCATAAAACTTTTGCTCGAAGGTGGCGGCTTGACCACCGCACAAATGGCGCAGGTGCTCAAGCTGTCGGAGGCTGACGTGAACCGCGAGTTGGACCGGTTGAAACAACAGCGCGTGCTGCTGGGTTTCCGCCCCGTGCTGAATCTCGCCTTGGAAGACGCCGAACTGGTGCGCGCGGTCATCGAAGTGCGCATCACACCCGAACGCGGCGGCGGTTTCAACCGCCTCGCCGAACGCATCAGCCGCTTCGATGAGGTCGAGTCGTGCTACCTCATGTCCGGCGGCTACGACCTGCTGGTTTTCGTGCGCGGATCGAGTTTGCAAAAGGTCGCGGCGTTCGTTTCCGAAAAACTCGCCACCATCGAAGGCGTGTTGTCCACCGCCACGCATTTCATGCTGCGCTCCTACAAGGAACACGGCTTCATGCTGGACGTGCCTAAGCAGGAAAACGAACGGCTCAAGGTCACGCCGTAAGCTAATTTCAGATTTCAGATTTGAGATTCATCGCGAATGGACCCCGCCCGCCACATCGCCAAGCACGTCGTCAACCTGCCCAAGTCAGGCATCCGCGACTTTTTTGAGATCGTCGCCGGGATGAAGGACGTGATCTCGCTCGGCATCGGCGAGCCGGATTTCGACACGCCTTGGCATATTCGCGAGGCCGGCATCTACGCGCTCGAAAAGGGCAAGACGCATTACACCTCCAACCTCGGCCTCATCGAACTGCGCCGCGCCATCAGCCGTTATGTCGAAAAGAATTTTTCCATCAGCTACCAGCCTGAAGACGAAATCCTCGTCACCGTAGGCGTGAGCGAAGCGCTGGACATTGCCTGCCGCGCGCTCATCAACCCCGGCGACAAGGCGATGTTTCACCAGCCGTGCTACGTCAGCTATTCACCGAGCATCACGCTCACGCATGGCGTGGCCGTTCCCGTGCCCACGTTTGCGAAGGACAATTTTGCCCTCACCGACGAGGCACTCCGCGCCGCATGGCAGCCCGGCTGCAAGCTGCTCATGCTGAACCTGCCGTGCAATCCCACCGGCGGCACTTGCGACCGCGCGCAGATCGAAGCCATCGCGAAATTCGCCGTGGAAAAAGATTTGGTCGTGTTGAGCGACGAGATTTATTCCGAACTCACCTTCGAAGGCGTCCACACCAGCATCGCCAGTCTGCCCGGCATGAAGGAGCGCGTGATTTTCCTGCACGGATTTTCCAAGGCGTTCGCGATGACCGGCTGGCGCATCGGCTACGCCTGCGGGCCGGCGGCGCTCATCGAGGCGATGATGAAGGTGCATCAATACTCCATGCTCTGCGCGTCCATCATCAGCCAGGAAGCCGCCATCGAAGCGCTCGTGCGCGGCGAGGACGGCATGAAGGCAATGCGCGACCAATACCATCGCCGCCGCGACTTTATCGTGCGCCGGTTCAATGAAATCGGGTTGAAATGCCACCTGCCGCGCGGCTCGTTCTACGCGTTTCCGTCCGTGGAAACGACCGGACTGAACGAAGAAGATTTTGCCATCGGCCTGTTGCAGGCGGAAAAAGTGGCCATGGTTCCCGGCACCGCGTTCGGCGAAAACGGCGCGGGTTTCTGCCGCGCGTGCTTCGCGACCAGCTACGAACAACTCATCGAAGCCAGCAACCGTGTCGAATGGTACGTGCAATCACTGGCGAAGAAGGGTTAATTCTTGGAGTTGTTCTTCCGCCAGGTCTCGATTTCTTCCTGTGAAGCGAGCGACGGCCAGACGGCGTCCTTGCCGGACCAAATCCAGCGGTATTCCATTTTGGCGTCGGTCAGGGCTGGGTTTCCACCGTCGTCCTTTCCATCCTCACCGACGGAATACAGCAAACCGGTGCCATCCGGATTCATGCGATATTTGATCGGTTGCCCGTCCAGATAATCCGTTGGCACCGCGGAAATGAAATCTGGAACGAGCGCGCGCAGATTGGGAGCGGGTTGATGGTAATGCAACTCGTAACGCTTCAGAGCGATGGCGGTAATTGACAGGGAACGCGCAGTCTCACTACGCAGGACCTTGCCGGCTTGTTGAGGCGTTGATTCAAGCAACATCCACGAAACCGAGAAACGCATGAAATCATAGCCATTGCGAAGCCTCCAAGTGTCATTCAATCGATCAAGCAACCCACCTATTTCCGTGGTCGATTTCCTTTCGTTGACAGCACGCGCAACCTGGATCAGTTGTTGCATCACTCGCAGATAACGCTCCTCATCTTGCGCAAGCCACGCAAATCGCAAGATGTGACAATAAGCATTCCGGGTGGGGTGGGTTGACAACAAAGCCTCGAAAATCATAAGGCCAAGCTCTTCCCTTGGTGGTTTTTCTTTCAGGTGCGTATTCCACCAAGATAAAGTTTCACGAGAATCGCCAATCCCACGCATGCCACCACCGAAAAAGACATTCAGATCTGCAGCTGATAGCTTGTCGTAAGTGCTTTCACCAAGCAATCGCTCCCCCTCCAGACTGCTCACCAAGTTCGTGATAAAAGTGTTCTTTTCCCAAGCCTGCTGTAGTTGCCTCAATTGTTCACCCGTCCATGGTCCGGCCTGCAAGGCTTCCCAGGTTATTTCGAGATTGATATGGGCAATCGCGCCTCGAACCAATTCGCTGATGAGCACATGGTCGTTTTCCAAGGCTTTCAACAAGTCCGCCGAGGCTAATAGATTGTCGAGAGCCTCCTGATTGTTTCCGTTGCGCAGCGCGAGTTGAGCCTGGGCGACAAAACAGAAGCAGAGGTATTTGTCTTTGGACAGGTGTGGCAGCAACATTTCCCAGCCCCGGGAGTAATCGAGATTATTGACTAATTTGGGTCTCTCCAAGGCAGCGCGAGCCTCCGCCAGTATTTGGCGATTCGTTGCCAGGGCCGAGGCGACCGTTCCCCATGAATTCGTCTTTTTATCGTCAACCCAAGCCTCTTCCCGGAATCCCACCATCGCTTTTCCGGCAGCGACAAGCCGCATCCGTGGCGGTGGATAGTTTCGGAGCGAGCTATCTTCCGGCAGCATGGTCGCGAGCCGAAGGAGTTCCGGCGCTCCGTTGTTCGTGCTGGAATCGGGCGGTGGGGTCAGTTTGTTGATGTCAAGAATCTCGCCCTGCGCCATCAACGCGCGTTTGTAGCGTGTCAATGAAACCTGACCACGCACCCGTTCAAACAGTAGGAAGACGAAAAGAAGAACGAACGACGCGAGCAAAACTTTCAACACGAGTTTGAGTCGTCGCTTGAACATGGTCGGAAACTACTTGGTCAGCCGCGCTTTCACAAGCGCAGCCACGGAGGCGGGAGAATCGTCCGGCTTCAGCTCAATCCACTCCAAGCTCGCGTGCTTGCGAAACCACGTCATCTGCCGCTTGGCAAACTGGCGGGTCTTGGATTTAACCAACTCAATCGTCTCCGGCAAAGAGCGTTCGCCACGCAGATGTTCGACGACTTGCCGGTAGCCGATGGCTTGCATGGCGGTTTTGTTTTGGGCGAGACCGTGGTCAAGCAGGCGGCGCGTTTCCTCGACCAACCCGGCGGCAAACATCTTATCCACGCGAACGTTGATGCGGGCGTGGAGGTCGGCAGCGGAGCGGGACAGGCCGAAGAAATGCGAGGATGGAGGATGGAGGATGGAGGATAGCTTCCACGCGGCGCGTTGCGCGGAGAACGGTTTGCCGGTGAGCCGGATGACTTCCAGGGCGCGGATAACGCGGCGCGGATTCTTCCGGTCAATCTTGGAGAACGTAACCGGGTCGCGTTGTTCCAGTTCGCGGAGCAAGTCAGCCAGCGGCGCAGCTTCGAGTTCGGCGCGCAGTTTCGGATCGCCGACAGGCGCTTCGCCCAAACCTTCGAGAAACGCCTTGAAGTAAAGCCCTGTGCCCCCGCAGAAAATCGGCACGCGATCGCGTGATTGGATTTCCGCCACCGCCTTGCCCGCGAGTTCCACGAACTTCGCTGCGTCGAATGGCTCGGTTAAATCCACCACGTCAACCAGGTGATGCGGCACGCGGGCGCGCTCGGCGAGCGTGGGTTTCGCCGTGCCAAGGTCCAGCCCGCGATACACCTGCATCGAGTCCACGGAGATGATTTCGCCGCCCAGCTTTTTCGCCAGGCAGAGCGCGATCTCCGATTTGCCCACGGCGGTCGGCCCGGCGAGGAAAATCGGGTGAGGATGGAGGATGTCGCCCGCCTCCGCTTCACTTCGGCGCGGCAATGATGGAGGATGGATTTCGTGCGCGTTTGCCATCTTCCATGCTCCATCCGCTATCTTCGCTTTTCCGCGCGCGGTCGCAGCGCCCAAAACAATACCGCGCCAGCCACGAAAATCCCGACACTAACCAGGTGCGCCGGCGTCAGCCCGCCGTGCAAATGTTCGGCGGAGTAATCGCCCCGGAACATTTCCACGAACGAACGCAGCAAGGCGTACCCCATGAGGTAGGTCGCGAAGACCTGGCCGTCGAATCGCTTGCGTCGGTACAACAAAGCCAGCGCAAAATAAAATCCCAGGCTCAAGAGCGATTCGTAAATTTCCGTCGGATGCACGGGCGCCGCGGCCAGCCCGGCGGGATGGGTTTCATGCCCTTCGGGAAAACGAATCGCCCACGGCAGGTCGCACGCGCGCCCGTAGCAGCAGCCGTTCAGCAGACAGCCGATGCGCCCGAACACGTAGCCCAGCGCAATGCTCGGCGCGAGGATGTCCGCCACTTTCCACAGCGGCAGATTTCGCGCGCGCGCATAAAGAACGCCCGCCAGTGTCGCGCCAATGAGTCCGCCATAGTAAACCAATCCGCCGTGCTGGACCATGAAGATTTCCCACAGCGGCTTGCCGGCGAATTCCTCGCGCCAATAGGAAATCACAAAGAGCGTCCGTGCGCCGACGACCGCGCCGACGATGAGCCACAGGCCGATGTCGGCGATTTTCTCCCCGGCGATGCCATTGCGGGGTGCGCGCCGGCCTGCAGTCCAAATTCCGGCGAGGAACGCCAGTGCCAGCATGACGCCGTACCAGTGAACCGTCAGCGAACCAAGTTGGAAGGCAATCGGATGCACGAGCCCAGCGTAGAACGAATGAACCCGGTTGGGAATTTGAAAGTGCGGCGTGCGCCGGACCGTCTGAACGCTTCAACGCTTCCGCGGGTTGGCAACCTTATTCGGGTCAATAGCCGCTGGCACGGGGAAATCAATCGGACGGCAGCGGTGGCAGCGGTGGTGGTGGAAATGGTGGCAGGGGCGGCCAGATGGGCATTTGGGCCACCAACTCGCGCCACGCCTGGCGTTCGTCGGGCGACATGAGCCGCCAACGCTCGGCGTTTTTCAAAAAAAGCTGGCGTTCTTCCAAACTCAGGCTGGCGAATTTTTCAAACGACCGCACGCATCGCTCGCGCTGATCTTTCGGCAGCTTTTCAAAAGTGCGCAGCGTTTTTTCCATCTGCTGCCTTTCGGCTTCGGACAACGTCTTGAGCGCTTTTTCCTTTTCCGTAGACGTCAGATCGAAGAACTGGTCGAAACGCTCGCACGTTTTGCGGCGCTGTTTCTCCGAGAGCGCACCCCAGCGGGCCATGCCGGCTTCGAGTTGGATGCGGCGTTCGGGCGAAATGTCGGCGAGAATGTTCGTCCGCTGTTCGCGCGTGCTGCCTTCAAGCTGCGTGAAGTAGCGCTCGATCAATTCGTTTTCGAGCAGTTCCTTCTGGGTGACGGGCGCGAGCTTGTCCCATTGCGCAATGCGGTCCGTGATCGGCTTGCGCAATTCCGGCGGGATGAAATTCAATTGCGCGGCGCGGTTCGTGGCCGGGGTGTTCAACAATGGGACGACATACCAGCGCAGTTCGGTGGCGCGCAGCCGCAGCTCGCGCTCATCGGGTTTGAGCGAAAGGTATTCGCGGACTTTGGCAAGGATGCGTTTCTGGATTTCCGGCGGGCGGGCAGCGAGCGCCTGCTTTCGTTCCTCCAGCGTCATGTCCAGCAACTCACGAAACGCATCCACGGGCGATGTGAGCAGCGGCATGGGCAGTTTGTTTTGCTCGCTTTCGGTCGCGTCAGCCGGGTCCGTGGCTTCCTGCGCAAGGAGCGGGGAAAACAGGATTTGCCCCGCGCCCAGCATCGCCGCAAGTCGTAAAAATTTTCTCCACCGCGGGTTCATTGCATCAAGGCAAGCAAATCCTTGTCTGCCGGCGGCGTTGGGAGCAAACGCCGGATGACGTCGAAGTCCTTCAGGAACTGCGGGCTGGGCAACGACCGCACGTCCGCGACCGTCGCCACGCTCTGTGCCAGCTCGACGCGCTGAGCCAGGGCATGTCGCTGATACGCAAACAAACCCGCTCCCACCACGAGCACCATCACCGCCGCACGTGGCACGAGCGCGCGCCAGGTCCAGACCCACCGTGGAGCACGCTCACGATCGCTCGCGGCAACGTCGCGCTCCACTGCGCGCAAGACGCGCGCGGTGAAATTCGATGGCACGGGAACGTCAGGCAGCCGCTTCAGCAACTCGCTCAACGCCGCTTCATTGGCCCAGTCCGCCCGCGCGTCGGGGTGCGCGGCGAGCCAAGCGCGCAACTCGGCCTGCTCGATGTCCGTGAGTTTTCGCCGCCAGGCGGACTCGCGCAGTCGTTGGTAAACCAGGTCATCGTTCATTGTGTCACCTCTGGGTTAATAACCGTCGTCGTCACAAAGTTGCTTTCATTTTGACTCCTTCCACGCGCCGCTGTGGAGATAGGGTTTGAGCTTTTGCTTCAGGATTTCACGACCGCGGTGGATCAGGGACTTGGTCGCCGAGAGCGAGCAGTCCAGCACTTTGGCGATTTCCTCGTAGCTCAATTCATCCTGCCGGCAAAGGAGCAAAGCGGTGCGCTGATTCTCCGGCAATTCGGCCAGTGCCTGCGCGATTTTTTCCTCCAACTCCCGCTGTAAAAGGCTTTCCGGCGCCGAAGAAGTCTTTTTGTCCTCGAATTGATGGAGTGGTTGGTTCTCCGATTCGGGATGGGTCGCGTCGAGCGATTCGGTGGGATGCCGCGAGCGGCGGCGGATTTCATTCAGGCACAGGTTGCGCGCAATGGTGAACAACCAGGTCGAAAACTTGGCGGTGCTTACGTAGCGCGAAGCGGATTTATAGACTTGCAGGAAAACATTCTGGGCCAGGTCCTCGGCTTCGGTTTCGTCACGCAGGCTGCGGCGGATGAAGTTCATCACCGGCTGCTGGTACCTTTCCACCAGCGCGGCGAAAGCAGCACGGTCGCCCTGCTTGACGCGAAGCATCAGGGCGGCGGCGGGATCCAAGTTGGCGGGCATCGCGGCCAAAGTCTAATCAACACTTGACGACACACAAGGTTTCGGGGTTTGTAATAGTGCCACAGGTTTTGATCGAACGTTCAAATTGCACCACCACCACCTCTGCGGTCCAAAAATTGTCGGCACCGTGAAGGTTGGCACACGACAGCGCTGTTCGTCTGACGCGGAACGGAATTGTCAGGCTCCGTCACTGCTGTATAGTCAGCCTCATGCCGGTCGAAAACCGCATCGTCAAAGTCCAGAAACGCAACCGCGCGCTCGTCAAATTCGACGCCAGCCGCATCTGGAAAGCCATTCTCCGCGCCGCGGAGTCCATCGGCGGCTGCCGCCAGGATTTTCTTCCCGGCATCAATGACCGGATTTTCGACGCCTACGGCACGGACGAAAAGATTGCCGAGTTCCTGGCCGACACCGTGGTCGTTTGCCTGAACTCCGATCCACACCATCACATCTCGAATTTTCCCCCGACCATCGAAACCATTCAGGACGAGGTGTTGCACGCGCTCCGCAGCTACGGCTTTCAAAACACCGCCGACGCCTACGAATGTTACCGGTGGGGCCGCCACTGGTTGCGCGAAGGCGCGA
>Ga0315268_10004380_pt1 | contig 15339 bp, 15 predicted proteins | sample C1_top_MG_FD_204535 | JGI IMG/M metagenome (GOLD analysis project Ga0315268, IMG submission 204535) | Sediment microbial communities from Yellowstone Lake, YNP, Wyoming, USA - C1_top | ecosystem: Environmental > Aquatic > Freshwater > Lake > Sediment | place: USA: Wyoming | collected 2017-08-01
CGTTGCATCGAAGTGCAGCGGGAACAATGCGATGAGCTGGTACAGGGCAATTGCGCCGACCAGTAACAGCAGGCTGTAGGCTATGTTTTTAAGTTGCAGGGAATTATGTAGAAATTGTTTCATTAACAGGCCCAGTCTTATCCGTAAATGCGGCTGTTATGCAGGCGCCGAATCGCCAGCAGCAGAAAGATGGCGCTGAACAGCAGGGAAAATGCGAAGTCCTTGCCCAGAAGCAGCCCGGCGTTAAAACTCTGGAAGTGCAGAGTGGGGGAGATTACTTTGAATGTAATGTTGCCGCTCGATGAGGCCACATCAATCAGCCATAGGCCAAACAGCGCGGCAAGGGTGCTTGTCGCGGCCACGATGGGCTGGGAGGTGAGGGTGGAGAAATACAGGCCAAGCGCGGTATAGCATGCGGTCAGCAGAAACAGGCCGAGCGCATTGCTGATCAGCAAGCCGAAGTCCAGATGAGTGCCCAGCGCCAGTGTCATCAGCATGATGAAACATGCTGCGATAATCAGCGACAGGAACAGCAGCAGGCCGAGAAATTTGCCCAGTATGATTTCCCGGCTGGCAATCGGGGCAGCCATCAGCAGTACCAGGGTCTGGTTGCGCTGCTCTTCGGCGACGAGCCGCATGGTAAAGACTGGCACCAGCATCATCAGAATAAACGCGACCGTGCCCAGCAGTGGAGAGGCAACGGACTGGGTCGCACCCGGCGGGTTTAGAAGCTGTGCAAATTGAGACTGCACTTGCAGGAAATCATCCAGACGTATGAGAAAAAACCATGCAAATATAAATTGAAGCGCGCCCAGAAGGAACCAGGTGGACGGAGTGGCAAACAGGCCGCGGAATTCCTTGTGGGCGATAGTGAGGATCATGGCGTCAGGTGTCGTTTGTTTTTGGTGATGTGAACGAATGCATCTTCAAGATTGCCCTGTAACGGGGTGAGCTGCTGCGCTTGCCAGCCTTCCCTGGCGGAAAGCGCGAGCAGTGCTTCAGCAGTATTGGCTTCCAGCGAGTGCAGAATTTTAAAACGCGATGCAGATAGCGCCTCTACATTGATTACTCCTGTTACTGCTTTTAGCACGTCCAATTCAGGCGGTGCCAGCAGCGTCACGATGAAGCCTGCCTGATGGCCCAGACTCTGCATGCGCACGCTGGTATCGCCATAAATGAGTTGGCCGCGCTGCATGATTTCAACGCGGTCACAAATGTTCTCAACTTCACTCAGCAGGTGCGTGGAAAGAATGACGCTGTTGGTGTTGCCCAATTCGCGGATCAGCGCGCGGATATCGCGGATCTGGGCGGGATCTAGTCCGACGGTAGGTTCATCCAGTATCACGACATCGGGCTGGTGGATGATGGCCTGCGCGATGCCGACGCGTTGCTGGTAACCTTTGGAGAGGGTGCTGATGATTTTACTGCCGCTGTCAATAAGCCCGCAGCGATTCCTGGCTAGAGCCAGGGCTTCTGTCATTTTGGAATGCGGCACGCGATGCAGTTTGGCGGCATACACCAGGTAATCGTCTACGCGCATATCGCGGTATAGCGGCGGGTTCTCCGGCAGGTAGCCTATGCGGGCTTTGGCCTGCGTGGGATTAAGCGCCAGATCAATGCCGCAAATTTCAATTTGTCCCGAGTGGGGAATCAGTACTCCGGAGAGCATCCGCATCGTCGTGCTTTTGCCGGCGCCGTTATGACCCAGTAGGCCGAGTACTTCACCACGCTTGAGTTGCAGTGAAATATTGTGTATTACCTCACGCCTGCCGAGGCGGCGAGTCAAATTGCGTGCGTTTAGGGTAAGCTGTGCGCTCATGCGTTATGTTAGAGGGTTGTGGGTTAGTGGGAATATAACCTAATATGGGCGCCTGTAAAAATACTTGAGCAGTGTGCGGTCAACCAAATGTATGCGAACAGGGAACCATTGGGCTAAATCGTCGCACTAAAAGACATGAATTACAATGACCTTGAAGTTTAATTAATATACGCCCGTACATACCCAGATGATGAAAATCAAATTTAGCGCGCTTTTCCTTTCCTTGCCCCTTGTCCTTCCCATGCTGCTGGCGGCTTGCGCCCAGACACCCCTGCAAAAGCCGGAAGACCAGACTGCAGATGAAAACGTCATCGAAATGACGGACGGGTTCCACCACGCCGCGTCCGAATCCCCGAAGGATCGGGCATATCCCAAGGTTGCCCTGACCGATGAAATGCTCTACACCTTTCTGCTGGCGGATATTGCGGCGCAACGAGGACAGACCGAGCTGGCCGCGCAGATGTATCTGGATCTGGCAAAAACAACGCGTGATGCGCGTGTAGCACGCCGGGCTGCACAACTTGCCTATCAGTCGCACCAGATGGGGCAAACACTGGAGGCATTCAAGCTGTGGAATGAGCTGGAACCGCAGGCAATGATGCCTAAACAGATGTTGGCAACGGTGCTGGTGAGCGGCGGCAAGCTGGATGAGGCGCGGCCGTATCTGGTTGATCTGCTGTCATCCGATATCAAGAATGCCGGCCATACCTTTATTCAGCTTTACCCGTTGTTTAGTCAATATAGCGATAAAAACGCCGTTTACAAGATGTTGCGGGAGCTGGCGCAACCCTATCCCGATATAGCCGAAATGCACTGGGTGCTGGCGCAGGCTGCCGAAGCCGCGTCCCAGCGTGACGAAGCATTGAGCGAGGTGCGCCGGGCGCATGCCCTGCGTGAAGAGTGGGACATGCCGGTGCTGCTGGAGGCGCAGTTGCTGAAAGCAAAAGCGCCCACCGAGGCGCTTGCCGTATTGAAAAAATTCCTCGCTTCCTATCCCGAGTCTAGAGAGGCTCGTTTGTTTTATGCGCGTTTATTGCTGGAGCAGAAACAGTATCAGGAGTCGCGCGTTCAGTTTCAGCAACTGTTGAAAAAACAACCGGACAATGCCGAAATTGCCTTTGCAATTGCGTTGCTGTCTATTGAAATGGGTGAGCTGGACCGGGCCGAAAATGAGTTGAAGCAGACGCTTGTCGTCGGCAAGAAGGATAGTGCTACCGTGCATTACTATCTGGCCCAATTGAACGAAGCAAAGAAAAACGATGCGGTCGCACTGCAGGAATATCAACAGGTGAAAGAGGGTGAATATGCGTTCCCTTCCCGGTTGCGTATAGCGTACATCCTGGTTAAGCAGAACAAGCTGGGCGAAGCGCGGGAAGTGCTGCATCAGACCGAAGCGGCCAATGAGCTGGAACGCGCACAACTGATATTGATAGAAGGGCAAATTTTGCGCGATGCGAAGCAATACGACCTGGCTTTCCAGGTGTTGAACAAAGGCCTGGAGAAGTTGCCCGATCAGCCGGATCTTCTGTATGAGGCTGCCATGGTGGCGGACAAGCAGGGGAAGGTTGAAGTCTCGGAGGAGTTGCTGCGCAAGTTGATCAAGGTTGCACCGGAGCATGCACATGCCTATAACGCGCTGGGCTACTCTTTGCTGGAGCGCAGAGTACGTCTCGATGAGGCGATGAAGCTGGTTGAAAAAGCCTACCAGCTGGCGCCCGACGATGCGGCAATCATAGACAGTATGGGTTGGGGCTATTATCTGACGGGAAATTTGACGAAAAGCCTAGAATTTCTGCGCCGTGCCTATGCTGCCTTCCCTGACCCGGAAATTGCGGCACATCTGGGCGAGGTGCTGTGGAAGCAGGGCTCACGCGATGAAGCAAAAGGCATCTGGCAGGACAGCCTGAAAAAAAATCCTGATAACGCGGTGTTAAAAGCCGTCATTAAAAAATTTCTTCCCTGATGTTACGCATATTCAGTCTGGTATTGACGCTGATGCTGGCTGCGTGCGCAACCGCGCCTGTTGCGCCGGTGCTGCAGCGCAATGCACAGCCCGAACTGGCTCCATTTGCGTTTAGCGGGCGGGTGGCAATACGGCATGACGGCGAGCGTTCTTCGGCAGGTTTGCACTGGACGCACCATGGCGCGGATGATGAAATATTAATACTGGCGCCGTTCGGCCAGACCGTCGCGCGCATCCACAGCGATGCGCATGGCGTGCTGCTTGAAACGTCGGGAAAAACATACGCCGAGAAAGATGCAGAGACGCTGACTGAACGTGTATTGGGGTGGCACTTGCCGCTGTCCGGTATGCGTTACTGGGTGCTGGCGTTGCCTGCGGCTGGAACCGATGCTGTCATCGAGCGCGCCGAAAACGGGCAGATTAAGGTAATGCATCAGGACGGCTGGGAGATAACTTACACGCGTTATGCCGCACAACTTCCCGACAGCCTGCCGTTACGCATGACGCTGTTTCGCGATGGCATGGAAATGCAGTTGCTGATAGACGAATGGGAGGTCTAATCAACACCTTATCCTACCCGGCTCCGGCCAAGCTCAACCTGTTTCTGCATGTGACAGGGCGCAGGGCAGACGGTTACCATCTGCTGCAAACCTTATTCCGCTTTATCGATTTAAACGACACGCTGGATTTCACATTGCGTCAGGATGGCGAGGTGCGGCGTGTCAATGCGCTGGATGGCGTGCCCGCGGAACAGGATTTGTGTGTGCGTGCGGCACGATTGTTGCAGCAGGAATGCGCGTGCACCCGGGGCGCGGATATCGCGCTGCAGAAGCGTATTCCGATGGGTGGTGGATTGGGTGGGGGCAGCTCGGATGCCGCAACTACCTTGCTGGCACTGAACAAGCTGTGGGATCTCGGCCTGTCGCGAGCCCGATTAATGCAACTGGGCTTGAAACTGGGTGCGGATGTGCCGGTGTTCGTGTTTGGCGAGAACGCCTTCGCAGAGGGAGTGGGCGAGGAATTGCAGGCGTTTTCGTTGCCGGACGCATGGTATGTGGTGTTGTTTCCCCCGGTGCAGGTTCCTACCGCAAAGATTTTTGCACATCCGGAATTGACACGGGATACGAATTCCATCACAATTCGCGCCCTTCCGATTGGGCAGAGCTTTTCCACCGCAGGGTGGCTGGGTAACGATTTGCAGCCAATAGTGTGCAAATTGTATCCAGAAGTACAGGAATATCTGGCAATTCTGCGTAAGTTTGCACCGGCAATGATGACGGGATCGGGTGCCTGTGTATTTGCCGAGTTTGCCGGCGAAGCTGAGGCGCAGAAGGTACTGCTGCAATTGCCGAAAGAGATACGGGGTGTAGTGGTGCATGGTTTGCCGCAACACCCATTACGGGACCTTGTTGTATAGTAATTGTGCTGTATAAGCCCATGTGGGCAAGGTTAAAGCCGTAAAAAGTTAATTGGGGAGTCGCCAAGTGGTAAGGCACCGGATTTTGATTCCGGCATTCGTAGGTTCGATCCCTACCTCCCCAGCCAGTTTATCCGGATGAATTGTTATCCGGAGCAGTGTTTGCAAAGGGGGCGCTTGCGCCCTTTTTGGTTTAGTTTGCCCGTTTAACTTGAGGGGTCGCACGTGTCACATGATAGCTTGATGGTATTCACAGGCAATGCCAATCCTAAGCTCGCCGAAAATGTAGCGCGCTACCTGAAAATTGCGCTTGGACAGGCCACAGTCAGCCGTTTTTCGGACGGTGAAATCCAGATCGAGCTGCTTGAGAACGTGCGCGGTAAAGACGTGTTTGTGCTGCAATCTACCTGCGCGCCGACCAATGACAGTTTAATGGAAGTGATGGTGATGGTGGATGCGCTCAAGCGCGCGTCCGCCGCACGCATCACCGCTGCGCTGCCGTATTTTGGCTATGGCCGCCAGGATCGCCGCCCGCGTTCTGCGCGTGTGGCGATTACTGCCAAAGTAGTGGCGGACATGCTTTCCGGCGTGGGCGTCGATCGGGTGTTGACGATGGATTTGCACTCGGACCAGATTCAGGGCTTCTTCGATATTCCGGTGGATAATATTTACGCCAGCCCTATCTTGCTGGCGGATGTCTGGAAGAATCACTACGAGAATTTAGTCGTGGTTTCACCCGACGTAGGTGGTGTGGTGCGTGCGCGAGCCCTGGCCAAGCGCCTGGAGGTGGAGCTTGCCATTATCGACAAGCGCCGCCCCAAGCCGAATGTGGCGAAGGTCATGCATATTATCGGTGATGTGGCGGGACGCAACTGCCTGATCATGGACGATCTGGTGGATACCGCGAATACGCTTTGCGAGGCTGCGGCTGCGCTGAAGGAAAAGGGCGCGTTGCGCGTCATAGCCTATTGTACCCACCCGGTATTGTCGGGCTCGGCGGTCGATCGCATTGAACATTCCGCGCTGGATGAGCTGGTGGTAACCGACACCATTCCGCTGCGCGAAGATGCGCGTAACTCGAAACGTATCCGCCAATTGTCGGTGGCGGAGTTGCTGGCTGAAACCATACGCCGCATTACCGACGAGGAGTCAGTCAGCTCCTTGTTTAACGATTAGGCAAGAAAAAGCGGTTGTCCGCAGCTTGCACGGCTTGGGCAAATCTGAACAGCCGGGAATTATTTTTTTTGCGGCAGCCATTGTGGCTGCCGCGTAACCTGAAGGCACCTGGTCGCGGGTGTTTTCGCATTGAAGCGGAGAAGTAATTATGAAAATCGAAATCAGCGCAACATCACGCAAGGCGCAAGGAACGGGTGCGAGCCGCCGTCTGCGCAAGACCGGTCGAGTACCTGGTATTGTGTACGGCAACACCGAACCCGTCATGATCGACCTTGATCACAATAATCTGTATCACGCACTGCGCAAGGAAGCGTTCCACGCTTCCATCCTGACGCTGTACCATGAAGGCAAAAAGGAACAGGTGTTGTTGCGCGACTTCCAGATGCATCCTTTTCGCCAGCAAGTCATGCATATCGATTTTGAGCGTGTGTTTGCCGACAAGAAAATACATATGAAAGTGCCGTTGCACTTCACCAACGCCGACCTCGCTCCGGGCGTAAAGTCCGGTGGCGTGATCAGCCATGTATTGAGCGATTTGACGATTGCCTGTCTGCCTGCAGCATTGCCGGAATATATCGAGGTGGATTTGTCCGAGCTTGCGCTGGGCCACTCCATCCACGTATCCGATGTGAAGTTGCCTAAAGGGCTGGAGATTGCGGGTCATCATCACGCTGCCGACGCGGTTGTGACCGTACAGGTGCCACGCGGTGCGGTTGAGGCCACTGCTACTGAAGCTGCGGAAGCTACCACTGCCGAAGCCAAGCCCGCAGCTGCCGCTAAACCAGCAGCAGGCGAAAAGCCTGCTGCAGCCAAACCTGCAGCAGGTGAAAAGCCGGCTGCAGCCAAACCTGCGGCAAAAAAATAAGCCACAACACAGCTTGTGATATAGGACCCGTCATGTGTTCGATGAATGCATGACGGGTTTTTTCATGGTGATCGTTCTAAAGATGTCTGCCTGGATGGTAAAGCGGAATGAGTGAAATAAAACTGATTGTTGGTCTGGGCAATCCCGGTCGCGAATACGAGGGGACGCGCCACAATGCCGGATTCTGGTGGGTGGATGAATATGCCCACACCAACCGGATCGCGCTTAAAGCAGAAAGCAAGTTTCACGGCTTGGCTGCGCGTAGTCTGGTGCAGGGGCGCGAGCTGTTTCTGCTCAAGCCGCAGACTTTCATGAATGTAAGCGGACGCGCGGTGGGGGCGTTGGCGCAGTTCTACAAAATCGAGCCGGCGCAGATCCTGGTGGTGCACGATGAACTTGACCTGCCCCCCGGCAGCGCCAAGCTCAAGCTGGGTGGCGGTCATGGCGGGCATAACGGCCTTAAGGACATCATCGCGCATCTTGGAACGCGCGATTTCTGGCGCTTGCGCATCGGTATCGGCCATCCCGGCGATCGTGCGGAAGTGGTCAATTTCGTACTGAATGCGCCGCGCAGGGAAGAGCAGGAATTGATTGATCAGGCGATGCGGCGTGCGCAGGATGTGGCGCCCCTGATTACCGAGGGCAAGCTGGAAGCGGCGATGCTCAAGTTGCACAGCAGTTAATTAAACCTGACAACGTTGATATTATCCGCAGATTGCGCAGATTAACGCAGACTCTCAAATCCCTGTTTGCGATGACTGCAATGTACAAAAGCGAAAATGCCTGGCGAGGTATTCTGTTGTTTAATCGGCGGCAATCCGCGTAATCTGCGGACACACGCTTATTCAAGGATAAAGGAAATACTATGAGTCTCAAATGTGGAATCGTCGGTCTGCCCAATGTGGGCAAGTCCACCCTGTTCAATGCGCTGACCAAGGCTGGCATTGAAGCTTCCAACTATCCGTTCTGCACCATCGAGCCGAATGTCGGCATTGTGGAAGTGCCGGATGCGCGCATGCAGGTGCTGGAATCCATCGTCAAGCCGAAGAAAATGCAGTATGCGATTACCGAGTTCGTCGACATCGCGGGCCTGGTGGCGGGCGCCTCCAAGGGCGAAGGACTGGGTAACCAGTTCCTCGCCAATATCCGCGAGACCGATGGCATTTTGAATGTGGTGCGCTGTTTTGAAGACGACAACATCATCCACGTGGCAGGCAAAGTTGATCCGATTTCGGATATCGAAACCATCATCACCGAGCTGGCGCTGGCGGATATGACGACGGTAGAAAAAGCGCAGATACGCAATTCGAAACTGGCGCGCTCCTCCGGCGACAAGGACGCGGCCAAGTTTGGCGAACTGCTGGACAAGCTGGTAGTGCATCTGAATGAAGGCAAGCCGGCCCGCCTGATGAAGCTGGACGCCGAGCAAAAGCTGCTGCTCAAGCCGCTGTGCCTGATGACCCTCAAGCCCGCGATGTACGTGGCCAACGTTGCAGAAGACGGCTTCAGCAACAATCCCTTGCTGACCCGGCTGGAAGAATTTGCCGCGCGCGAAGGCGCACCCGTGGTTGCGATTTGCGCCGCGATGGAATCTGAAATCGCCGAACTGAGCGATGAAGACAAGCAGGAATTCCTCGAAGAAATGGGCTTGCATGAACCCGGGCTGAACCGCCTGATTACAGCGGCTTACAAACTGCTCGGCCTGCAAACCTACTTCACTGCCGGCGTGCAGGAAGTGCGCGCGTGGACTATCCATATCGGCGACACCGCACCGCAAGCCGCAGGCGTGATTCATAACGATTTTGAGCGCGGCTTTATCCGCGCCGAAGTGATCAGCTATGAAGATTTTGTGGCGTGCAGCGGTGAAGCCGGTGCGAAGGAAAAAGGCAAGATGCGCGTGGAAGGCAAAGACTATGTAGTGCAGGACGGCGATGTGATGCATTTCCGCTTTAACGTCTAACTGGATGTGTGAGCAGGGCTTGCTAAAACTCCCTACGCAGCCGTTTGGCTTCTAACGAATTATTTGGGATAGACGACGGGCTTATTATTTCAAAATAGCGCCAAACACCTTATTTATCAGCTTGCTGCCCTGCTCAAAAGGATTGGCGCGGATAGACTTTTCCTCATCTGCAATCATTAGAAACAAACCGTCAAGTGTTTTTTGCGTAATATAGTTTTCCAGGTTGGTCTGGCTCTCGTCTACCAGGCCCAGACGGGCGGCGTTGCCGGCGAGCTGGTTATATTTCTGTGCAACCCCGACGCTTGCCGTGGTTTGCTGCACGATAGGCAAGAATTTTGCAGCCAGCTTTTTCGATGTTTTGCTGCGAAAGTAGTCGGTAGCAGAAGTATCCCCGCCAGTGAGAATGCCCTTTGCATCCTGCACGCTCATTTCCTTCACTGCATTGACCAGCAGAGTGCGGGCTTCGGGAACGGCTGCTTCTGCGGCACGGTTCATCGTCAGCACCAGCTCGTCGGCATATTGCCCCATGCCGATACTGCGCAGCGTGTGATCCAGTTTTTGCATTGAGTCAGGCAAAGGAATTTTTACCCTGTCGTTGCCAAAAAAGCCATCCTGTTTGCCCAGGGTTGCCACCGCATTTGATGCGCCCTTGTTCAAGGCTTCTTTCAATCCCGCGACAGCATCCTTGTTGGAAAGATTTTTGAGGCTGATAGCGTGCGCATTAAAGGCAGTGGCAAATAGTAGCAGTGACAAAATAAAAGCACGCATGAAACTCTCCTGGTTGAGTAGATTGATAAGCGATCCCGCAAGCAAATTATTGTTGTCTGCCTGTCAGGGACACGCCATGTTGCACATCGTTTATTGTAGCAGGCTGCAGCGTATAACGAAGTGGTGGTGGCTTCCGGAAATATTCCTTCGATTATTGTAGTAAGATTTTATCTGGTCCGCGTAGTCAGGGCGAATCTTTAGATTAATCATTAATCTCGATATCTGATAGAGGGGGAGAAAAATGATACAACATTTACCGGGCAGGGAATCCATAGTATACGCAGCGCTGATGCGCTCGCTGGCTGCGGTAACAACGCAGGCGGCCGAATTCCGGGGCGTGGCAGGGATAGCGCTTGATCTTGGCGGCGACAAATTGGTTACAGCGACCTTTGCCGACGGTTCGACCAGCGATGTCAGGGCCAATCAGGGACTGGTGTTTAACGCGGGTGTTGTGATGGTAAATAATTCCTACGAGACTCAGGCTGCCGCCGGATACAAGTTTGGAGGCCCGGGCAGAAGCAATGGCTCGATTATCTGGGACACTATCCCTGTGGAGCTGATACAGTTTTTGCGCGCGGGCAATGCGCGCATCGGTTTGGGATTCAATTACCAGATCAATCCCAAGCTCGTGGTCGATATTCCCGGAACAAGCCAAACATATAACTTCGATAATGCGTTGGGAGGCATTGCTCAAATCGGGTGGGCGCCGGCGAAAATGCCTTTCAGTGTCGACTTGCGCTACACCTCCATCAAGTACAAGCAAAGTAACGTAAGCAATGCACGGGAAATAGGCGGCAATGCGTTCGGTTTGTATGCGGGTTACTTTTTCTGAGATTGTGCAGCAGCGGTTGTATCAAGGGACTGTTGCCTCCTGATGGTGCCCACAGGGAATTTACACTCCGACTGGACGTTACATAATCATCGATGCTGCAGAGCTTAAAGCTTGAATCGGCTGACTAGCTGCTGCAGATGCACCGCAAGTTTTTGCAGGTCACGGGAGGCGTGTGTGGTTTCGTCGATTGAGCTGGTGTTTTCCTTCGCCATTTCGGCTATATGCTCTACGCGTTGCGTGATTTCATTTGTCGTTTCACTTTGCGAGCGCGTTGCGTCTGAAATTTTCTCAATCATATCAACAACTTGCTTTATGCTGGTGTTGATATTCAGCAGCGATTGCCCAGCCTGATTTGCCAACGCAACGCCATCGCTTACCTGGGCGCTGCCCTTTTCCATGGTGGAAACGGCGTTGCCGGTTTCGGACTGAATGGCTGCAATCATTTTCGAAATTTCTGAAGTGGCCGTCGCGGTGCGTTCCGCAAGTTTTCTGACTTCGTCTGCTACCACGGCAAAGCCGCGTCCCTGTTCGCCGGCGCGAGCGGCTTCAATGGCTGCATTAAGGGCAAGCAGGTTGGTCTGCTCGGCAATATCCTTGATGACTTTTACAATTTGACCGATTTGATCCGAACGCTGTCCCAGCGTGGCCATCAGCTCGGCCGATTCCTTGACGGTAACCGCGACCTGCTGGATGCCCTGTACGGCTTTATTGACAACTTGCTGCCCGTCAGCGGCCATGGCACTGGCGTTATTGGCCGATGCCACAACGTCAACGGTTTTTTGCGCTATTTCTTTTACTGCGGAATTAAGATTATCGATAGTGGATGCTGCAATGGCAGCCTGCCTGGATTGATTGCCCGATACTTCTGAAATTTTTTCAGCGGTATTGGTCTGAATTGCAGCGGCACTGGTGACCTGATCGGCGGATTGGCGAACCTGGCTGATCAGCGAGGAAAATTCGGTAGCCATTTGATTAAATGCGCGCCCCACGTCGCCCAATTCGTCAGTGCTGTCCCATTTTACGCGTGTGGTGAGTTCGCCGTTGGCGAGCTTTGTGGCAGTTTTTGCCAGCTCCTTGACGCCGCAATTCACCGAGCGCGTAATTACCAGGCCAAGAGCAATAGACAGAGTCAGGCCTATGATGATGCTTGCGATGGCTGTAATTCGTATAACTCTCGTGGTCTTTACGACCCGTTCATATTCCTTCTTGGCCGCATTCACCTGAAGCTGGATAAGCGCGTCAATGCCATCCGATGCCTTGGCATAACCCGGGTTCATTATTTCCTTGCGCAGCTTTTCCACCTGGTCAAATTTTTCAGCCTGAAGTAAATCCAGTATCGGCAGCACGCCATTTCTGCCATAGTCCAGGCGATCCGCCATGAATGCATCCACCAAATTTTTTTCTTCGGCTGACATGGGGTGCTTGCTGTATTCGCCAAGAAGGGTCTCAATCTGGAAGATGCTGCCGCGCACCTTGTCGATACGCGCCAATATTTCAAACGCATCCCTTTCGATGCCGGCTTCCAGCAATTCGGTGCGAACCTGTGTTTGCTGGTTGCGGACTTCATTCAGCTGGATTATATAGAGCAGTTTTTCGTTATAGACGCCGGATAGGGCCGAGTTGGAAATATTGATGCCAAACAAACCTGTCGTGCCAATCGCCACCATCAATAGGGAAGCAAAAATCACAAGAATGTTCAGTTTGCTGCGAATTTTAAGATTCTTGATAAGGTTCATTTCAACGCTGTCAAACAGTTTGTCGATATGCCTCCTTATCGGCGCTATTTCCGGAACATTTAGCTCATCCTGATAATTTAATTCTGAATCAGTTTTTATAAGGCCCCGGCCTGATGCGCCTGTTCATCCGCATGATAGCTGCTGCGCACCATCGGGCCGCAAGCCGCATGCGAGAAACCCAGCTCAAGCGCGGCCTGCTCGAACATTTTGAAAGTATCCGGGTGGACGTAGCGCAGCACCGGCAGGTGGCTATCTGACGGCTGCAGGTATTGCCCGAGGGTGAGCATTTCGACATTGTGTTCGCGCAAATCGCGCATGGCTTGCAGCACCTCCTCGTCGGTCTCGCCCAGCCCCAGCATCAGGCCGGATTTGGTGGTGACTTGCGGAAAACGTGTCTTGAAATCCTTCAGCAGTTTGAGCGAGTGCGCATAGTCGGCTCCGGGGCGTGCCAGTTTGTACAGACGCGGCACCGTTTCCATATTGTGGTTCAGCACATCGGGCAGGCTCTGCGCCATGACATCGAGGGCCGTGTCAAGACGGCCGCGAAAATCCGGCACCAGCGTTTCCAGCTTGGTAAGCGGGGAAGAGGCGCGGATGGCGGAGAGGCAATCGACGAAATGCTGCGCGCCGCCATCGCGCAGATCGTCGCGATCCACGCTGGTGATCACCACGTATTTGAGCTTCAACAGCGCGATGGAGTGTGCAATATTGGCCGGCTCAGCGGGGTCGGGCGGCAGCGGCTTGCCATGACCAACGTCGCAGAACGGACAGCGGCGCGTGCACAGATCACCCAGTATCATAAAGGTAGCAGTACCCTTGCTGAAGCATTCGCCGATATTGGGGCACGAGGCTTCTTCGCATACTGTGTGAAGTTTGTGTTCGCGCAGCATGCGTTTGACATCGTGGTACCCCTGGCCGCTGCCGGACTTGACGCGTATCCATTCGGGCTTGCGCAGGCGCTGTTCAAGCTGCACGATCTTGATCGGGTTGCGTGCGGTTTTGGCGGAGCCGGTTTGCTTACTTTCAGTGTTGCTCATAAATGCTTTCGGATTTAATCAGGATGCAGCAAAAAGGGCAGGCTTCAGGTAAATGTGAATATCGGGATGGTACGATAGCGATAGGAAAGTCTCTGAATCTACGGATTGTTTGTTGGCGATATTGTACCTCAGGCGTGGCTTTTATTAGACCAGATAACGTGAAACTTATGCTGCAATTCGTTTATCCACTTGCGCATTAAGGGAAAGATTGGGGAGGTTGGGAGGGGCAAGTTGCCCGTTGCATATCTTCATAAAGATGTGTATAGTTAAAAACACCATGCGCTACGGTTATGATCCTGAAAAGAAAGCCTCGAACCTGAAAAAGCACGGGTTGGACTTTGCGAGCTTTCGCCTATAGGCGAAATGCCTGCTTACTCCATTTGAAGATGCCAAGAGCGTGATCGAAAGCAACCAAACCGTTACTTTTGAGGATCGGCGCTTTGATTATGGCGAAAACCGCTTCCTCACACTCGGGTTGTTGCAAGGCGTTGTGGTGATCATTGCCACTGCGGAAACCGACAAAACAATACGCATCATTTCCATGTGAAAGGCAGGCAAATATGGGCAAAAAATCTACTACGAACATCGCTGGCGAGGCACCAATCACACAAGCCGACATAGACAGCGGGAAACTGGTACTGCGCAAGCGCGGAGCCGGTGGCACGGTGCTGCCCGCCAAACGCAGGATCAATATTTTTTTGGATAGCGCCACCCTGGAATATTTCAAGGCCAAGGCAGGCGGGCGCGGCTACCAAACCTTGATAAACGAAACGCTCAAACAAGCGATGCAGGCTGAGAATCTGGAAGCCGTGGTGCGCAAGACGATCCGGGAAGAGATGCGCAAGGCGGCGTGATAGAGCCTTGCTAAATAAGCACCAGCCCTACAGCATTGATGCGGATATATATTTGCGGCGCAAATAATTCGACTACGGTACCGTTGGTTCTGAAGCACCATTAATTGGTTCAGCTTTCATGCGTGCAGATGCCATGCTAAGATGCTCGCTGCATCTGGACTCAAGGGAAAGTTAATGCCCTAATTTATTCAACGGTTACGGGTCGGGTAACATGTTCAGATTTGAGTGGGATAACCAGAAGGCAAATAGTAACGTGGAGAAGCACGGTGTCTCCTTCGACGAAGCTGTCAGTGTATTTGCCGACTCACTGGCGTTGACCTTCGTGGATACCGATCACTCTGAAACGGAAGACCGAAGCCGACCTATGGCATATCAAACAAAGGGCGGCTCCTCGTGGTGGTTCACACAGAGCGCCGAAACAAAGTTCGAATCATCAGTGCGCGAAAGGCGACCCGATATGAAAAAAACATCTACAAGCAAGGATGACCAGGATATTCCCGAACTGAAACGCGAGCAGCTTGGGGTTGGCGTGCGAGGAAAATATTACAAGCAGTTCACGCAGGGAAGCAACGTGGTTGTTTTGCAGCCCGAAATCCAGAAGGCATTTCCAACCTCCGAAGCCGTTAATAATGCATTGGCCAGCATGCTGGCTTTCGCGCAGGAAGCGCAAACCCTGACACACCCCAAGCGGACACCGCGTAAACGGACTGCGGCGTAATGCATCTCATCTGTTGAAACTATTTCAGCCGGCACTTAAATTTCCAAAAAACAATTCGGCTCCGGCACTCATGGCACTCGGTTAAGCCCCTGAGCCCCTAAAAATGGTGGGCTGAGCACTTCTTGGTGGTAAGCTTTTGTTGCGACACGAAAGCCACCCATCACAGGAGGTCAGCCCGAATGAATGATAACAAA
>Ga0315268_10004381_pt1 | contig 15339 bp, 12 predicted proteins | sample C1_top_MG_FD_204535 | JGI IMG/M metagenome (GOLD analysis project Ga0315268, IMG submission 204535) | Sediment microbial communities from Yellowstone Lake, YNP, Wyoming, USA - C1_top | ecosystem: Environmental > Aquatic > Freshwater > Lake > Sediment | place: USA: Wyoming | collected 2017-08-01
ACCTGCTGGTCCACCTCACAATTCCAGCATTCATAATTATTCGGACAAAGCTTCCGGGAGAAAAGCCCCATGCTCATATAACGACATTTACGCTGGGAAGCCGCAAGGTTTCGAAACCGCCGGACGGCCTCCACCTCCATCTTCATGGCCCCCGTGGGGCAGACGTAAGAACAGGCCCCGCACCCTATGCAAAGTTCCGAGGGCTGGCCGAAAGGAGTATCGACCGTCCGCTCAATACCGCGATGGATGAAATCGATCGTCCCTACGGCCGCCACCTCATGACAGACCCGAACGCACAACCCACAGAGGGTGCAGTCCTTGGACTGCTTTTTAAAACGGCTCTCCGTTACACCCAGGCGAAGGGCCAGGTCCGTGACGGCCTCCACTCCCGGACAACGGGCCAGCAATAGTTCGGCAATTATTTTTCTTCCCCGTTGTATCCGCTCGCTCTGGGTCTTAATGATCAACTGTTCTTGAACCGGCAAGGCGCAGGCCGGCTGAAGACGGGCCCTCCCCTGTTCCCATACTTCGACCATACACAGCCGGCATCCCCCATAGGGCTCCATCTCTTCGTAAAAGCAAAAATGAGGGATTTCGATACCGAAGCTTTGAGCCGCCCGTAAAACATACGTTCCCTTGGGGGCGGTCACTTTTTGACCATCAATGGTCAGAACAACCAGTTGCTTTTGTATTTCTTGATAAGAGGAACAAGAAATACACCAGTAATTATTTCTGCAGATTTTGGGGGGCCAAAAGGTTTGAGGAACAATCCAACATTTTTGCCCCATCACCGATTTGCCGAGCAAATTCATGCAAGCGGCTATTTCTTCTACCCCTTCATCCCGGTAGTAGTCGCAGTCCTCACAATGGTATTGAAGAGGGCAAATTTTTCTGGAAATGGCTCCCGTCATCATCAGGAGGCATTTTTGTTTAGAGGCCGGCAGCCCGGAAAACCTCTTGACCTGGTAGTCTCTTATGGTTTGTCGACAGGGATCGGTTTTCATAGGGCACCTCCTAAAGCTGACCGGGCCGGCTGGCTTTCCAGGTCCCTTTTCTTCCTGAAGCGTTTTCCCCAAGACGATGGAATAAATTCTTTTGGGAAATCCTCTAAGGCTTGGCAGAGGGGTCCGGGGGCCCCTGTCCCCAGGCCACACAATGAAAATTCCCGCATGGTTTCCCCTAATTCCTTCAATAGAGATCCATCCGCCGTAGTTCCTCGGCCATTCTGAAATTTTTCGATAAGCTCAGAAAGCTGGTAAGTCCCTTCCCGGCAGGGGACGCATTTCCCGCAGGATTCTTCTTTAAAGAAAGAAACCAGTCGGGCCAGGACGTTCAGTAGCGACTGTTGGTCATCCACAGCCACCAACACGCCCGATCCAAACAGAGAACCTCTAGCTTCAAGCGATTCGAAACTGAGAGGTATATCCATTTCTCCGGCGGGGATAAAATTCCCGAAAGGGCTTCCTACCTGCACGGCCTTGAGAGATCGGCCTTCGGGAGGGCCTCCGCCCATATCAAAAATCACCTTTTTTAAGGAAGTGCCCATGGGAACTTCAAAAAGACCGGGAAATTTCACCTGGCCTACCAGGGATAGGATTTTCGTCCCCTTACTCTCGGCGGTTCCGATTTCCGCATACCATTCTCCCCCTCTTTGGATGATCGGGGGGATACTGCTCAGGGTCTCCACATTATTGACAATAGTGGGGCGATTCCATAACCCCCGTTCAACTGGGAAGGGGGGCCGCAAGCGGGGATCACCAGGCTTGCCCTCCACCGAATCCATCAGGGCCGTTTCTTCACCACAAACGTAGGAACCCGCCCCCCGGATGATTTTCACGTCAAAATTGAAACCGGTGCCCAAGATAGCCTGGCCCAGAAATCCATATTCCCGGGCCTTCTGCAGGGCTGCTTGCAGGACCGTCAAGGCATAGGGATATTCGTAGCGCAGATAAATAAACCCTTCACTACCGCCAATGGCATAGCCGGCGATGGTCATGGCTTCCAGGATGCGGAAGGGGTTACTTTCCAAGAGGACTCTGTCTTTGAAAGATCCGGGGTCCCCCTCATCGGCATTGCAGATGACAAATTTTTCTTCTGCCGGAAGGTGGGCGGCCACTGACCATTTCGTACCTACATTAAAACCAGCCCCTCCCCGGCCCCGGATGCCGGACCGGATGACTTCCTCCATGACCATTTTCGGGGTCATACTCTTTAAGGCTTTAAATAAGGCCCAATATCCTCCCCGGGCACAATATTCTTCCATACTTAAAGGATGAACAATACCGCAATCTCCTAAGGCCAAGCGCATTTGATCTTTAAAAAGAGGAAGTTCACTGGAAGAGGGGATCTCCCTATAGCCTTTCTCTCCCCTCCCTTTCAGACTGTGGTTGGTGATTTTAAAGAGGGCCCACTCCGGCCTGATGCGCTCGGCCTTTATGTCTTTAACGATCTGCACGGCCTTAAGGGGGGTCATAGGCCCATAAACGATTGCCGGTCTTTCAGGTAAGGTCACGTGGATCATGGGCTCAAAACCGCAAAAGCCCAAACAGCCGGCCTGCCCGATACAGACCTCACCCTTCTCCTTTTGGCTTTCCTGTTGGATGGCCTCCATTATTTTTTCAGCCCCCCGTGCCCGACCGCAGGTGGCCAGGCCGACATCAATCCGGGGGATCTGGGGAAATAACGACCGTAAGCCGTTTTTCTTTAAGAAGAGGAGATCCTCAAGATGGTTGACTTTCATGATCTTCCTCCTGTAAACCTTGGTTTAAAATCTCCCGGAGAATTTTAAAGCTCGGCTGGGAATAGACCGTATTATGGACCATCAGGTTAGGACCGATCGCGCAACATCCCAAACAATAAACTTTCTTAACCGTGTAGGGATAAGGGGGCCGGGAACTTTTTGATTTGACGTGTATAACGCTTTCAACCTGGTTAAGGAGCCTTTCCCCCCCCTGCAGATAGCAGGCCAGGCCATTACAGATCGAAATAGGTTTCTGACCAGGCTCCCCGGAACGGAAAGCATCATAGAAGGTAACCAGACCATAAATCCTGGCCAAAGGCACCTCCATCTCCTTGGCGATTATCTGCAGAACCTCTTTATCCAAGGGGATCTCTTGTTCTTGAAGATCTAAGAGAATGGCCAGGAGAGCTTGTTTTTCGTAATGATGCTTCCGAATAACGGCTTCGATTCTTTTTCTCTCCATAGGACCCTCCTTAAAAGGATTTAGAGAATTTATGACTAGCAACTTAATCTTTCCTGTTCCCACTGTAAATTGGAACAACTATATATTTTCATTACTAATAACTCTTAATCAGCTATAAATTCTTTATAAAGAAAAGCGGAAATTGCGGTAAAGGGGTATCGAGCAGGGTTAAAAGGGATAATTTAAGGAGAGATTAAAAATATAAAGAGAGGGAGTAAGGAGGGCTCAGGTCTCGATCAGGCGCTGCTTAATGGCGTAGCGGATCAATTCCGCCTTGGTGGTTAAGCCTAATTTCTGCTTGATATGGGTGATATGGGCATCCACCGTCCCTACGGCAATGCACAATTGGTCCCCAATCTCTTTCCTCCCTTTTCCTTCGGTCCAGAGTTTCAATATTTCCCTCTCCCGCAGGGATAAGGTCTGGAAGATGGTCGGGACGGCCTCGACTTTTTTCCCCATCAAAAAGCCGTTAATGACCTTGTTGGAGATAGAAGGGGAAACATATTTTTCTCCCTGTAAAGCGGCTTTGATGGCGCTAAAAAGGCCATAGGCGTCGATTTTTTTCATTAAATAGCCGGAAACCCCTATTTTAAATGCCTCCACAACAAATTGCTCATCATCATACATGGTCAGCATAATAATTTTCGTTTTTGGAAACTGCTTTAAAATTTCCTGGGCCGCTTCCAGTCCGCCCATATCCGGCATTGAGATGTCCATGAGTATAATATCGGCCATCCTCTCCCCCTGGATGGCTATGGCTTCCCGCCCGTTGGAAGCGATCCCCACCACCATGTATTCCGGCCGGGTCTCCAGCAAACTTTTTAGCCCATGGCAAAAAAGGAGATGATCATCTACAATAATAATCTTTTTCGGATCCATCGATGCTCTTATTTCTTGGGAGGAGGCTTAATCCAAATTTTTTCCTTTAGCCAAGGGTACGTAAATATAGACTGTCGTTCCCTCATTCAATTTGGATTTTATATGCAGGTAGCCATCCATAATACGGACCCTTTCCTTCAAGATCATGATACCTAATCCCTTTCCTTCTTTGGAAACCACCGGCCAAGAAAATCCTCGACCGAAATCTTTAACGCTGACAACCAGGTTCTCACGGGTTCGATCCAAAAGGACAACGGCCTTATTCGTTCGGGCGTGTTTAGCGATATTATTCAAACATTCCTGGATGCAACGGAAGAGATTGATCTCGACCTGTTTAGAGATGAAAAAAGATTGGCTTGGCAAAAAAAGCTCACATTGGATCCCGGTCGCGAAAGAAAACCCGTTGATCAATTCGCTAAGGGCAGGGATAAATCCTAATTTATCCAATATAGGAGGCCTTAAATCCATGGCGATCCGTCTGATTTCTTCAATGGCATCTCCCAGGGCTTGATCGATTCGCATTAGGTCCTGATCAATCTTTATCGTATTAACGGGGTCTAACTTGGATTTTATGGCTTCCATATGGACGTGGATAGACAGCAGGTGCTGTCCAACCCCATCGTGCAGATCACAAGCGATGGACCGGGCTTTTTCTTCTTGGGCCTGATTCAGGAGATACTGGATCCTTTTTTTTCCGGTTATATCCCAAAGAAATATCATAGAGGCTATTCTTGATTCGTGTAAAAAGGGAATGATGTTGGATTCCAAATAAACCGGTGAGCCATCTTTCCGAAGGCCTTCAAATTCATACCCTAGGTATTCGGGTAAGTCCTTTTTCTCACTCTGATTGATCTGGGATAAAACCCTCGGTATCCATTCAGGTGCTATCAAACCGGCCAAGTCTTTTTGAAGAATTTCCGATTTTTCAAAGCCAAATATCTCAAAAAATTTTGGATTGGCCCATTTTACCTTACCTTCTTTAATAATGCAGATGCCTTCACGACATTTTTTAATCACGGTTTGATATTTATCTTCGCTTAGTTGGAGCTCTCGCATTTTATCCCAGATGTTCTGCTCCAGTTCCCCTACATAGCTTAACATATGTTCTTCCAAGCTAACGAGACGGGTTATGTCCTGAATAGTTACCACGGCTCCCAAGGTGAGACCCTGATCGTCAACCATTGGGGCGGCTAAGAAACGGAGGTGCCGGTCCTTTCCTCCCAAGTTCGGGAAGAAATCCTCGGCCTCATAAGCCCCGGCTATCAGGCCGGAGGCCCTGAGATTTTTATTTTCATAATAGCGGCGCATCGCTTGGTGATCTTGCTCGATGATCAAATCGGCCAGTAACGGTCTTTCCTGGGAATAGAAAGGAATCCAATGTCTTCGGGTCCCTTCCATTTCCCCGGCTAAATAGCCGGTCAGTTCCTCGCAGGCCTTATTCCAAAAAGCGATTCGGTGGTCTTTATTAATAAAAAAAAGAGGGATGGGTATGCTTTCGAGGAGGGAAAGCTTTAAGTCTTTTTTAATCTTCGGCGAGGAAACCTTGAGGCCTTTAACCCCCATGGTCTTTTATCCCTAAAGCGGTTTACCATATCCAGGGAGTTTGCGACTCTTCACTATATTTTATTGGGATCTCTTAGAGAAGTCAATGATTACCGTATGTCGGCTGTCACCCTCATCGCCATGGCCCCTATAAAAATCACTCCTCCGGATCCATCCGGAGAGCACCGGGCACCCGGCAGCCCTCCGCGACCCTTCACCTCCCTCCTGACCGGAAGTGCTGGGTAAGTTGAAACCGGCGCGGTAAGCGGGTAGCTGATCGGGCGTCAGGCCGGCAACACCGGCAGAAAAACGGTAAAGGCGCTGCCCTCTCCGGGCCGGCTCTCCACCTTGATGCGGCCCTGGTGGGATTCCAGGATGCTTTTGACGATGGCCAGACCCAGGCCGGTGCCGTTGATATATCGGGTTTTTTCGTCTTTCACTCTATAAAATTGCTGGAAGATCAATTTCAGGTCCTCCGGGCTGATCCCAATTCCGGTATCCTGAACCCGAAAGGAGATAACATCGCTCCCGGCCGAGGCGGAAACCGTGACCCGTCCACCGCCCGGACTGTATTTGATGGCGTTGGTGATCAGATTGGACAGGATCTCTTCCATGTTCCGGCGGTTGGCCAGAACCGGCGGCAGTGCACCCGGGGCATCGCTCTCCAGCCGGATCGCCTCGGATTCGGCTTTGGGCAGGTGAAAGGCCACCTGATCCCGAATGACGGCCGCCATATCCACCGGCTCCCGTTCCAAGGCGATCAGGCCGGACTCGATACGCGCCAGATCGAGCAGTTCAGAGGCCATCCGGGACAGATTGGCGATTTTTTGCGAGGCCCGGGTCAGGATGTCGCGCTGTTTTTCCGTCAGTTCGCCGGCCAGCCCGTCCAGGATCACCTGAAGCTGCATCATGACCGAGTTCATCGGGCTTTGGATCTCATGGCTGACCGTGGAAACAAATTGCGATTTCATTCGGTCCATCCGCTTCAGCGCTGTAATGTCGTGCAGCACGGTAATGACCCCCAGATTTCTACCTTTGCGGTCCCGGAAGGGCACACAGCGGATGCTCAGGATCATCTCCTCCGGCCGGTCAGGACCGTTCAAGGTTATTTCTTCCGTCAATTCCGAGAATTCGGACGCGGGCAGCATCAAGGCCTGGGAGATCAGGTCCCGCATCCGGGGGATGTTAATAAATTGCTCCAGGGGCCGCCCAATCATCCATTCGGCTCTGAATCCTATCATCCTTAAGAAAGCGGGATTGGCCAGTGCGACCTCATTCTGTTGGTTGGTGCACATCACCCCATCTGAAATGTGGTTGACCATGGTTCGCAACCGGGAACGGGTATCGGCAATATCCCACAGGGCCCGGGTGTAATCGATGGCTTTGGCGACGGTTACCCGGAGGTGTTCCGGGGTGAACGGTTTGGGGATAAAATCGAAAGCCCCCTTTTTCATGGCGTCCACCGAATGCTCCAGCGTGGCGTAGCCGGTGATCACAATGACCACGGTGTCCGGGTCCAAAGCCTTCACTTTGGCCAGCACATCAAAGCCCGAGATTTCCGGCATCATCAGATCCAGCAGCATGATGTCGTAATGCTCGGCCGGGATGCTTTCTAGGGCCTGAATCCCGCTCGAAGCCAGGCTCACCTCGTAACCGCATTCTTCCAAAACCAGTTTACAGGCATCCCGGATACGCGCCTCATCGTCTACCACCAGAATCCTGGGGGTGTACTGGGTTTGAACCTCTGCTTCAGTTATCATACCTTGCCTCATCCGGCCGAGCCGGAACCTGTTTCTTTTTACGGATTGGGACTTCATTGTTCACGACCGTTTTCATGAAACCGCCTTCGGCCTATCCGATCGAATCCGGAAGAGATTCCGGAGGATCGAGATCCAGCGGCAGCGCCACCAGAAAGGTCGTCCTCCCCGGCCCGGTCTCCTTGACGGAAATGTCGCCGTTGTTGTCTTTGACGATGCCGTAGGCGGTGCTCAACCCTAGACCGGTTCCCTTCCCCAATTCCTTGGTCGTAAAAAAGGGATCAAATATCCGCGTCAGATTTTCTGCGGGGATCCCGCTTCCGGTATCGGATATTTCCAGGCAGGCCTTTTGTTGGTCGTCATCGCGATAGGTCCGCAGGGTCAGGGTCCCCTTTTCTTTCATGACATCCAGGGCGTTCATAATCAGGTTGATGACGACCTGGCTCATTTTTTTCCGGTCCGCCTTCACCGGCACCTGGTCTCCGGACAGGTCCTTGCGGATCGTCACATTGATAAACAATTTTTGATCTCGAATCAGGGGGAAGCTCTCTTCCACAAGGGTGTTCAGGGAAAACCGCTCCCGCGAAGTGCCGGATTGACGGCTGTAGGCCAAAAGATTTTTTACGATATCCCGGCAGCGCTCGGCGTCCTCCAGAATACAGGATAGGTTGGAATGAAGCAGGTGATCCGCTTCCAATTTTTCCTTCATCAGGTTGCCGTACATGAGAATCCCGGTCAGGGGGTTATTGATTTCATGGGCCACGCCGGCGGCCAACTGCCCCAGCGAGGCCATTTTTTCGGCCTGGAGCAACTGGGATTGGGCCTCCTGCAATTTTTTCCGGACCGCCAGTCGTTCCCGCAAATCATTATAGACCCCCATGGTGGCGGCTTCCCGGCCGTCTTCATAGATAATGGCGGCGGTCATTTCCACTGGGATTTGCTCCTGCTGCGCCGTAAGGATGCTGACCTGGGTTACCGGGAGTTTTCCCTGTCCTCCATAGGCGTCATCCCTGAGTTTTTTCATGATTTCCCGGGCCACGCCCGGGGGATAAAGCTGGCTGACGTCGATTTGTTCGGCCTGGCTCAAGCGGTAGCCGAACAGTTCCTCGGCCGCTTGGTTCATCAGCAGGATCCGGCCGTCCCGGTCGGCGGCGACGATGGCGCTGGCCGAGCTTTGGAGGACCCGGGTGAGAAACTCCCGAACCCCGTGCAGGCTTTTTTCAAGGGTCTTTGATTTGGTAATATCCCGGATCGATTCAATCAGATAAACTACCCGTCCCTCGTCATCCAGGATGGGTGAAAAAACCCGGTCCTCCCAGTGGCTGCCGCCGTCCGGGTGTTGGATCTGGCGCAAAATGGAATGCCCCGCGCCGTCCGTAACGGTCTTGTCCAGGGGGCAGGAATAGTTGGCGCAGGGGAGATCCGTGTCGCCGGTCAAGGACCTAAAAAATTCCCGACAGGTCTTTCCAATGGTCTCTTCCCGAACCACGCCGAATATTTCCAGCAGTTTCTGATTGACCGCGACGATGGTGCGATCCGGTTTAAGAACCAGGGTCGGGAAGGAGAGCGAGTCAAAAACCCGCAGACGCCAGTCCATTTCCTGTGAGAGAATCGCCTTCATGGTTCCGCTTCAGCCTGGCCGCTTCCGGGAGTAGTAAAGGCCTGTCCCAGGGCCTCTCGGGCCAGGAGGGCTTTTCCCTCGGGGGTAATCAGATAAACCGAGGCGCCGCTGCAGGCCATGGCCAGGACCGGCACGCCCCGATCGGCCAGGGCCTCCAGGGCGGCGCCGGCAATGCCGTAGCGGTCACCGTAATGAGGTCCCTGGAAATAAACCAGATCAACCCCCCGGTCAACCCGCCATTGGGCGCGGCAGTCATCAGGAAAACCCTGAGGCCGGTCCATGGTCGGCGGCCCGGTTTGAGATTCATCCAGAAGCAGGAGCAGACGCAGGGTAGTCGGCGATGCCGGCCGGACAATCAACAGCACCAGCGAAGCCTCTAATCGGGAAGTCAGCTCCGCCAGACCGGTTCCCCAATCGCCCAGACGGTCGGACGGCAGCTCGATGGTGACCAGGCAAAGACCGGTCCGTTCGAAAAGGCCGTAGGTCTTAATGATCGATTCTCGGTAAAAGGCGATGGTTTCCATTAGAGCTGCTTTACCCGGAATTCGGGACGGAAAGGGGCGTGGTTGTCCGGCAGGTCCACCAGGCGGCAAACGGCCGCAACCGCCTGGTCCAGCCGGCGGTAGTCGGTGGTAACGGTCAGGGCCGAAAGCGAAGAGGCCAGGCCGTAAACGGGTAATCCGGCGGCACCCAGAACCGACAAGAGGCCCCCGATCAGGGCCGGTTGCGAACGATGCGGGAAAATGGTCAGGGCACCGACCGGCGACAGCATCTCAAAGGCCCCCTTAAAGGGCTGCAGGGCGCTTTCGGCCGACAGCCGATCCTCTGCGGAAATAGTAAAGACGCCAGTCAGGGGACCGGCCGTGGCCTCCAGAGAGACCAGGGTCAGATTAACCCGGAAATCCGCCAGCCGGCGGAATACCTGGTTGACGGCTGCAGCGGAATCCGGAAGCAGGTGTATCTGGATAAGCTCCGGACTCAGCTTGATGCCGCCGACGGATAATTTCTCGATAAGAGGTTCCATGGCTTACCGGCTACGGCCTTGGAGAAGGGCCGAGGGAAAAGGATCCTAAGCCAAATAATCCTTAACAATCCCCATCAGTTTTTCCAGGACAATCGGCTTCTGGACGTAATCGTCCGCCAGGGTGTTTTTACCGTCCCAATGGGTGTAGTTGGTGGAGGGGACGGCATCGCCTACCGCGGTGAGCAGCAGGACCACAATGCTTTTGTACTGATCCGAGGTTTTCAGCTCCTCGCACAATTGGTAGCCGTTTTTGCGCGGCATCATCACGTCGAGAATGATCAGATCCGGCCGTTCTTTTTTGATCTGATCCATGGCTTCCAGACCGTCATAAGCTTTGGCCACCCGGAAATTTTCGCTCTCTAATTTTACGGAAACCGCTTCCACCAGGTCCGGATCATCGTCCACCACCAGGATGAGTTTTTTACTGTCCATCTTTTTGATCTCCTTCTTTAGAATCTATCACTCTTAATTCTGGGAATTTATCTCTAACTTTCTAATGGCCTTTTATCTGACCTTTAACCCATATTCGGACGGGGATAAAGCCCGGCACGTTCCACAATCTCGGGCACCTTCTGTTCCCACTCGATGGCCATGATATGAAAACCAGCCACCCCCTTGACCTGTTTGAGACGTTCAATGGTTTCGATGCAGATGCGAAGGCCTTCTTCCGCCTGTTTGTCTTTGGCCACGCCGGCCATCCGATCCACCAGTTCCTGGGGGACGTCCATGCCCGGCACCTTGTTTTTCATATAACGGGCCATCCCGACCGATTTCAGAGGGGTGACGCCGGCCAGGATATAACATTTTTCATGGAGCCCGCGCTGGCAGACCCCGGCCATCCATTTTTCAAATTTATCTACATTGTAAATGCACTGGGTTTGAATAAAGTCAGCGCCGGCAGCCACCTTCTTGGCCAGACGGGCCACCCGGAGTTCAAAGGGGTTGGCAAAGGGATTGGCCGCGGCCCCGATAAACATTTTGGGTGGGTTTTCGATATCGGCGCCGCCCTGGAATTTACCTTCGTCCCGCATTTTTTTGACCATCTGCAAAAACTGAATCGAGTCGATATCGTGGACGCTGAGGGCCATGGGATGGTCGCCGAAATGGGGATGATCTCCCGACAGGCAGAGCATGGTATTGATGCCGTGGGCATAAGCCCCGATGATGTCGGCCTGCATGGCCAGGCGGTTGCGGTCCCTGGTGACCATTTGCAGGATCGGATGCAGGCCGAGCTGCCGCAGAAAAACCCCAGCCGCAAAGCTGGACATCCGGACCATGGCGGTCTGATTGTCGGTGACATTGACGGCGTCGATGTAGCCTTTCAACTGTTCCGCTTTCTGGCGGATCTTTTCGGGCACAGCACCTCTCGGAGGGCCGCATTCCGAGGTTACGGCCAGGTTACCGGTTTTCAATACTTTTTCAAGGACGCTGTCGGTTTTCATTCTGCCAAATCCTCTCTGATAATTTTTCGGGGGCCGGCAGCCCGGCCGGGTCTCCAGTCTTTAGCCGGGATGATTTCTTCGTACTGTTTTTCCAGACCCAGGGACTTAAACCGATCCCAGATCAACTGCCAGGCGCAGTCCACTTCCGGGCTGATTTCGCATTTACCGGAGGTGGAACCGCCGCAGGGGCCATTCATCAACTGTTTGGAACAGCGGGCAATGGGGCAAATCCCGCCGGTTATTCCCAGCAGGCAGTCGCCGCAGCCCTGGCATCGTTCGGCCCAGACGCCCTGGCGCTCCGAAGCCCCCATGAACTTGGTGTTGACCGCGGGGAAGACCGGTTTATCTTTAAAGCGGCGGCTCAGCTCCTGTACGCCGCAGCCGCAGGCCAGAGACAGGATGGCCTCGACACCGTCCGCCAGAGAAGTCAGCTCTTCCACATACTCCGGATCGCACTGGCGTTCCAGGGTGTGTTCCCGAATCTGTAAATTTTTCCCCTGTTTAAGAAATAACATCTGCAGTAAGGAGGACAGAATGCCGACTTCCTTCCGGCCTCCGGCGGCGCAAACCGTCACACACTCATTGCAGCCGACCAGCAGGATTCTCTGAAAGGGCCGGACATAGTCAATGATTTCCTCCAGGGGTTTTTGTTCCGCTGTAATCATTGCAATTCGTTCTCCTTCGATTTCCGACTGCGGCTTAAGGGTGATCGGCCAGCCGGGTTAGTTTTCGGATCGGGTTGGGCCCCAGCTCCCGGATTTTTTCGGTGATCTGTCGGGCCGTCTCAGCGAAGCGCTCCCCCATGCCGGCCGACAGGTTGACCATATCCACTCGTTCGCCGCCGATGCCGATGCTGTCCAGCAGCTTGCGCACCTTTTCTACCCGTTTGGCGGCCCGGATATTGCCGTTCTTAAAGTGACAATCTCCTTCCAGACAGCCGGCCACATAGACGCCGTCAGCCCCGTTTTCAAAGGCCTTCAGCAGGTGAATCGTATCGACCTTCCCGGAGCAGGGAACGCGGATGATCGTGACATTGGGCGGATAACAGAGCCGCTGGCTGCCGGCCATGTCCGCGGCGGTGTAGGCGCAGTAGTGACAGCAAAAAGCGACAATGACCGGTTCGAAACCTTCCATGGGTTAGGCCACTCTCCTTTCCAGCAATCCCGAGAGCTTGGCCAGAATCTGGTCGTCTTCAAACTGCATCAGTTGGATGGCCTTGGCCGGACACTCGGAAGCGCAAACGCCGCAACCCTGACACTTGGACGGGTCGATTTCCGAGCAGCCGTCGGCGTTGATATAGGGGACGTCAAAGGGACAGGCCCGGACGCAAATCAGGCAGGCGGCGCATTTCTTGGCATCTACCCGGGCAATGGCCGCGCCTAGGTTGATGTGCTCGCGGCTGAGCAGGGTCTGGGCCCTGGCGACCGAGGCCTCGGCCTGGGCTATCGTCTCCCGGATCAAGCGGGGTGAATGGGCGGTTCCGGCCACGAAAAATCCCGGCTTGGAAAGATCGACGGGCCGCAGTTTGATGTGGTCTTCCAGAAAATAACCGTCCGAGGTCCGGGGCACCTTAAAAATCGCTTCCAGGTCTTCGGTGGATTCGTCATCGCCGATGAATCCGGTGCTCAGGAGCAGGGCATCCGCGGAAACGGTCAGAGGCCGGTCCAGAATAGGATCGGTAAAGGATACCTCCACCTGAGGGCCGGCGGCCCTGACCTCCGGCGGGCGTTCCGGTTCATAGCGGACAAAGACGACCCCTTTTTCCCGGGCGCGCTGATAATAGTCTTCCTGAAAGCCGTAGGTCCGCATATCCCGATAAAGAATAAAAATGAGGGCCTCGGGGTTTCTATCCAAAATCCGTAAGGCGTTTTTAACGGCGGCCTGGCAGCAGATTCGGGAACAGTTGGGGTTGTCCGGCTGCCGGGAGCCTACGCACTGGATCATCACCACGGTGTTCCAGTTTGCGGTTTGTTCCGGCGCATCTTCCAGCCGGGCGTCGGCATCCAACTGGGTCATGACCGCCTGGTGCCGGCCCAGCAGAAAAGCGTCCGGGCGATTCGGTAGCGCACCGGTGGCCAGAATCGTGACCCCGTGGCTGATCTGCCGGTAGAACATCTGCGGTCCGACCTGCAGGCCGGTTTTATACAAGCCCGGCCGGCCGCTGTGATCCACGATAATGGCCTTGAGTATGACCTGGATATTGGGCTGGGCCAGGGTGCGCTGAATCAGGTCCCGGATAAAAGCCTGGACGTCTTCGCCTTCCAGGGTCCGGCGGACCAGGTTGGCCACCCCCCCCAGAAGGGAATGCCGTTCAGCCAGAAAGACTTTGAAGCCTTGTTCGGCCAGACGCAGGGAAGCGGTCATTCCGGCCAGGCCGCCGCCCACGACCAGCACATCCCGGTTGATAGGCAATTGATTTTCCGGAAGAGGCCGGGCCTTTCCCACAGCCCAAACAGCCGCCCGGATAATCTGCCGCGCCTTGGCCCCGGCCTCCACCGATCGATCCTGATGGACCCAGGTGTCCTGTTCCCGGAGGTTGGCGATTTCGACTAGATACTTGTTCAGTCCGGCGCGGCGGAGGACATCCTGAAACCGGGCTTCATGCGTTCTGGGGGAGCAGCCGCCGATCACCACGCGATTGAGCCGCCGGCTGACAATGGCCTCTTCGATATAACGCATCGATTCCCGGCTGCAGCCGTGTCCCACCCCTTCGGCCAGGGTCACGCCGTCCAGCTTGGCTGCAAAGGCCGCCAGGTCCGGCACGCTGATAACCCCGCCGATGTCCTGGCCGCAGTCGCAGATAAACACACCGGTCCGGGGTGCTTCGCCGGTCACCTCCCGTTCCGGGATCCATTCTCCATCGCTTTCGGATAAGAGGGTTCGGGCGGTTACATGGGCCGAAGCCCGGCAGGCGGCCGCACTGGCCTGAACCATGGTTTCCGGGATATCCTTGGGGGCTTCAAACAGGCCGCAGACGTAGATGCCGGGCCGCGAGGTCGCCACCGGATTGAACGAGTCGGTCTGGGCAAAGCCATGGGCATTCAGGTTGACGCCCAGTCCTTCGGCCATCTGCCGGAGGTCTTCCCCGACCCGGAAGCCGGTGGAAAGGACCACCAGATCAAACCATTCTTCCTTCGGGGCGCCTCCTTCCTCGGGGGCAAACAGGACGGCCAAGCGATCCTGTTCGGTATTCCGGATCACGGTGTGCGGCCGGCTGCGGACAAAACGGACGCCGTATTCTTTCCGGCTGCGTTCGTAATAGCGTTCATAGTCTTTGCCGAAGGTCCGCATATCCATATAAAACACCGTGGTTTCGATGCCGTTCTGGAAGCGCTCCTTGGTGACCATGGCCTCCTTAAGGGCGAACATGCAACAGGCGCTGGAACAATAAGACACTGCGCCGTGTTGCAGTCCCCGGGAACCGACACATTGAATCCAGGCAATTTTGGCCGGTACCCGGCCGTCGGACGGACAGGCCAGTCTTCCCTGGGTGGGTCCGGAAGCGGATAAAATGCGCTCGTATTCCAGACTGGTAAGCACATCGGGATCCTGACCATAACTGAAGCAGTCCAGACTGGAAGGATCAAAAATAGCGGCGCCCGGGGCCAGGACAATCGCCGCTACCGGCATCTCGATCCGGCGCTCCTGATCATCCAAGACAATGGCGCCTGCCGGGCAGCAGGCCGCCAGGGCCTGGGGATCCGGACATCGGGTCAGGTCGATGGAAAAAGCCTGGGGGGTGACCTGGGGATAACGCATGCAGGTCGGTGCTCGGTGATCCAGGCCCGGATTGAAATCCACACACTCCGGAAACTGCCGGCGGCACTCCCCGCAGGCCGTGCATCGATCCAGATCGATATAACGGGCGGCT
>Ga0315268_10004382_pt1 | contig 15338 bp, 17 predicted proteins | sample C1_top_MG_FD_204535 | JGI IMG/M metagenome (GOLD analysis project Ga0315268, IMG submission 204535) | Sediment microbial communities from Yellowstone Lake, YNP, Wyoming, USA - C1_top | ecosystem: Environmental > Aquatic > Freshwater > Lake > Sediment | place: USA: Wyoming | collected 2017-08-01
TTTGGAAATTAGGCTGAAAAAAGAATTAAAATACTTGACAGACGGAATGTATCTTTAAGTCCAGCCGCCGGTTTCAGGTTTGTTCTCAAATCCGGGCGTTGTTCTCAGTGCAGATTCTATGTTTGCCAGCCTTGTGTTTATTGCGTCCAATGCTGCTTTTATCGAGTCGAGCTTGTAATTTAATGTTTCGACACCCCTGCGCAGATTCTCGATGTCGGGGTTCGGACCCATTGGCATTGGCTGCTGCGGATATCCTTGTGGCGGACCCATTGCTTCTGGCGGCATCATACCAGGTTCCATTGGCGGAAAGTTTCCTCCAGGTCCCTGCGGCGGGAATCCTGCAGGACCATATCCTGCTCCCGGCATGCCAGCGGGCAGCTCCATAAACTCATCGCCTTTCTTTTTCTTAAACCTATCAAATAGTGCCATTTACTTACCCCCTAATTTCTCCAATATAATACTTGCGAATTCATGCACGGCCTTCGGGCCGATTGCGGTCACAACGTTTCCGTCAATTGTAACATTTTCGCCTGTGTAAACTGCATTGGCTTTGTCAGCTGCGTCTTTTGCTTCGGGCGGCCAGCCAGTCATTTTTTTGCCAGCCATCATGGTCGCTCTCGCTAATACTATCGAGCCCAGGCATATCGCGCTGACTATTTTGTTTGAATTGTGAAATTTCTTTACTAAATTCAAAAGCTCCGGATTGTCCCAAAGCACGGTGCTGCCAGAACCGCCGGCAATAATGATTGCATCAAACGTACTCTCACGCGCATTTTTAATCAGAACATCTGGCTTTACTTCAGCGCCAAGCATGCCGTAGCATTTGGAAGAACTCACGCTTGCGGTAACGACTTTGTGTCCAGCTGACTCTAGGACCTGCTTTGGATGCAGGTACTCTTCGTCCCTGAAATTATTAGGGGCAATTATATAGAGTATTTTGGCCATGACAGTCTATACTCATTAGAAGGTAAAACATATTTAAATACGTATTGTCAGTAATATAACAAAAATGGCCACAGAGAAGAAGGAAGAGAAAGAAGAAGTGTTAACGCCTGAAAAAAGGGAAACGAAAAAGAGCGCAATCAAGGGCGAAGGCAATCTTTTTGTTGGCGGAAAAAAGTTACCAGGCGAAAAAGGCAAAGAAAGGTACGAATTTAAAAAATATGAGCTGACGTATGACTCTTTTGGCGAATCACTTGAACCAGTCTATTACTGGATTCTGGATTTCATGCGCGATATAGGCTATGGCGTTGAAAAGACCGCGGATTTCTTTGCTGCGGCTGAAGCGTCTGGATGGCTTGGTGAAATGGGCCAGCGCAGGACAGCTTTGGAGAAAAGGGCGTCAGAAATACTAGGGACGCTGAATCTTGTGATAAAATCAATAATCAATTTAGTATATGACCTGCGCGAATTCGATTTGCGTTTCAAAAGTTATGACGCGCTAAAAGCAAAAGAAGTAAGCGACAGGAAGAGCGGTGAACAGTCGCTCAAGACAATCTGGCTTACTGAAGTTGACATGAAGAAAGGCGCTGCGGCAATCAACATGATGGTGCAGAACCTGAATTTTATCTCTCTGCGTGATGCATTTATGGCTGCAGAGGTAAAATGGGGCAAGGACAGGTCGGAAACAAGGAAAAAAACGCTTGAATTTGCAGAGAAAATAGATGTTCCTGACATTGTCAAAAGACCGCTGATTGGACGAGTCGGAGAATTTGTTGAGTGGGTTTACGCTTCGGAAACAGAATTGCGCAAAAGGTATAACATAGAGAAAGCTTACTTGAAATCGCAAGTGTCTGCAATGCAGGTATATACAAAATGGGCGCGACCCTACTTAATCGCAACACAAAGGCTCATGCCTGCAGAAGTTGAAACATTTGGCAAGGAATACGAAAGTTTCGGCATAACTGCCGCGGAACTGGCGTCACCTTTTGATGTCATGCATACTTATCTGGAAATTTTTGGCAAAAAAGAAATTAGAAATTACGGAACGCACTTGCCTGAAATTAAAATTACTAATGACGATGAGAAGATTTATGCCTGCGTTGAAATCAAGCTGGGATTCAGGGCGAGCCCTGGCGGAGCCGGCGAAAGGGGCCATTACACCGCAAAAGGGAAAGTTGTTGCGCAGTTTATTCCTTATGTTTTAACTGGAAAGCAGCTCGTGGACTTGAAAAAATTGCAGGATAGGGAAGTCCTGCAGTTCATTGATGTCATGACACAGGAAACTTTGGAAGCAATGAAAGAGGAAATAGATGAATACGTCAAAGAAAAGAAAGAAGAGAAGAAAGAAGAGAAAAAGAAATTTGAATTGCCGCTTGTCAAGCACATCAAATGGACTGTCGAGCAAATCAATAAGTTCAAGGAGGCTTCCAAAAAATTGGGAATCAAATTGCCACCAAAAAAGCAGCTTTGGGAAATAGAGCTGCTGAAAGTTGCGGCAGCTAAAAAAGCTGCAAAAGATGCCCAGACGATATATGAAACTTATAAGAAATCACATGGTATGCTGGCCTGGTGATCATATTTTATGCCTAGACTAAGCCTAAAACAAATCAAAGAAGAGTTAGAAAAAAAGACAACGCTCGATGAAAAAAAGAATTATCTGCTTGAGATTTTAAAAAAAATTAAAAGTCCTAAGTTGAAAGCAAAGGTCGAGGAGTTGCTGAAGGAAACTGAAAAACACCTTGCGCATGAAGAAAAGTTCTCAAAGGAAAAGCTTGAACAGAAAATAACTTCTGCTGTTCCTGAAGCCGCTGGAACTCCTGTGGGGAAAGCATTTTCAGAGGTCAAATATATCCCGCGAGTTCAGCGTGAAGCCGCATCAGGATTGGAAAAAGAGGTAAGGTCAGTTAACACCGGGAATTTTTCAAAGTTTGCCGACTTTGGTGCGCCTAAATATATCGCCTTGGCAGGCGGCGGTTATATGAGCTCACGCGAAGCTGCTGACAGGGCACGCTTGTTATTAGAGGACAGGGGCTTGATGCATCGGGTGTCAGCAGATGAATTTTACAGGATGAGCCCCGTTCAGAAACAGTCTTTAATGAAGACTGTAAGTGAGGCAATAGGAACACCGCTTGAGAATTATGAACAATTATATACCCTGACGAAGTCTATAGCAATAAAGCCTGAAGAGCAGAAGTACAAGACTAAAAAATGGTAAACTATTCACAAAACTACTATGGTTCGATGGACCCGCAGTACAGCTCAGCCATGGCCAGCTCTGTCTGGAGGAATTATTATTTTGGAGCGCCGACTCCTGCGACAAAGGCGCTGCAGCTGCCTGAAATCGCTAAACTCGGAATGTCAGGCATACAGAATGTTGAAATCGGAGTTCTGGACCCTACGCACTGGGAAGCGATACCAAGGCAGCATTTTGAGCAGATGAAGCAGCTTGCAAAACTGCAGCTTGGCAAACAAGGTGCTATATCAGTTCATGCGCCGGTGCAGCCAGACGCAGGCGGATTCAGCGAAAATCATTGGACCGAAGAGAACAGGCAGTTTGCAGAGAATCTATTCAAGGATGTCATTGACAAGGCGCAGATTGTGCAGACAGATAAAAATGTGCCAGTGCCGGTCACGATTCATGCATCGAACCAGCCTGCAGTGCAGTGGAAATGGGATTCTAAAGCCAATGAAGGCAGGGGCGGATTAATCGAAGAGGCGAAATTCCTGATCGATCCCGAAAAAGGAGAGATGACTGTTGCGAGAAGAGAGACAGTCCAATATCCTACTGGTGAAAAAGAGTACACTACGGAACAAAACCGGTATAGAACAAATGTGAACTGGTGGGATGCCAAGGAAAGAGAGCTTCGCGCAATAGAAGCAGAAATGATGCGGGCGCGAAAAGAACAGCGCGAATATCTTGTTGGTGCAGGCATGCCCGCAACAATAGGTTTTGACCAGATGGATCAATGGATGGCACAAAATGATCGACTCATTCCAGTACAGGCGAAGCAATTCAGGCAAATGTTTATTGATTCGTTTGAAGATTTTGGCAGATCTACCAACGCGATTTTTGACAAAGCAGTGAAAAATCTTGAGTACGCGCAAAATATGAATCCTAAATATAAAGAACAGCTTGAAAGATTCAAAAAATTCCAGGAAAGCGGTGGAGGCGAAAACCCTTTTGCAACTGCAGTATTTCTTAAACAAAATATCTCTGAAGATGAAAAATATCCGGCACCGATATTCATACCTGTTGAAAACTGGGCGCAGCGGAAAGGCGCGGAAACATTTGCGGAACTTGGGTATTATGCTTACAAGAAACACGGCGAGAAAGGACCGTTTGTATCTGTTGAGAATTACAGGCCTGAACTCGCGATGGGCAGAGGTGAGAGCCTCAGGGACGGGCTTAATCTGGCGAGAGAGCTTTTGGCTAAAAAATTGATGGAAAAGGAAAAGATGTCTAAGCCTAGAGCAGAAAAGATTGCTGCGGATAAAATCAAGGCGACATGGGACATCGGGCACATCAATCTGCTGAAGAGATTCGGCATGCCTGCCGAAGTCAAAGGAGAAAAGGGAAAACCTGAAGGATTCTGGAAAAAAGAAGTGAAGGCCATTCAGGATTACATAGGGCACGTTCATATTTCAGATAATTTCGGATATCAGGATGTTCATCTTGCGCCGGGAATGGGAAACACCCCGATTAAAGAATTTTTGGCGCACCTGGAGAAGACAGGTAAGCTCGGGCACATAAAATCAATTCTGGAATCAGGGGGAATACCTGCGCACCTAGGAATAGCGCCTTCACACACAGAAGCACTTGTTGAATTGGGAGTACCATTATACCAGGGGGTTTCAACTCCCGGGCCAACATGGCAGGAGATAGGAAAGAATTACTTTTTCGGCTCTGGTGGCTACAGCTCTGGCTATGGAAAATTCCTGCCGGAAGGGCATTTCAGCGAGTACGGAACAGGATTTTCACAACTGCCTACCGCGCTTGGCGGAGCACGCGCCGGAGAGCAGGGCAAGTTTTCAGGCACGCCGATGGCGTAATAGTTAAAATTTAAATACTCAAATATACAGGTGATATTAATGGCTGCTGATATTAAGACTCCGGAACAAAAGTTACCTATCCCGACAAAACGCACGGAACTGAGGAAACTGAAAATATCGCAGGAAGATTACAAAGTTGCCTATGACGTTGCGGCAAAGATTTACAAGAAGTTCGGCCCGCTTGTTCTGTCGATTGTTGTATTCGGCTCTGCAGCAAAAGGCGAAGCCAAGAAAGAGTCAGATATTGACCTGCTGGTTATTGTCGATAATGTCAGCCAGGTATGGGACGAAGAAGTCATTTCATATTATAGGGAAGAATTATTCAAAATAATAAAAGCAGAACCAGCAAGAGACAGGATACACATGAATACATCGTCACTGTCAACTTTCTGGGACAACATAAGGGTGGGAGAACCTGCAATCATGAATGTGCTGAGATATGGTGTAGCACTTTTGGACCTTGGTTTCTTTGAGCCACTGAAATACCTCTTGTTATTGGGGCGAATAAAGCCTTCAGCGGAGGCAATTTACACTGTTTTGGAGAGAACGCCGTGGCATATACTGCGTGCCAAAGTCAAATTGCTGTCAGCAGTTGAGGATTTCTATTGGGCGATGGTTGATTCCGCGCACGCAGCTCTTATGACTGCGGGGCACACGCCGCCAAGCCCGGAGCACATCTCAGAATTGCTGGTTGAAGCATTTGTCAACCATAAAAGAATACCAAGAACTTATGTTGACTGGTACAACGAAATGTATCAGCTGGCACATAACATAAAGAATCACAAGATTGAGTACATAACTGGCGAGCAATTTGACAAGTGGCAAAAACGAACCCTGCAGTTCACGCAGATAATGGAGAAACTGACAAAATCCGGCGAAAGGGAATATTTCGAGAAATACAATAAATAACCCTATATATTCTTCAGTGTAAAGTTTTTAAAAACAAGAAATAGTGTTTTTAATGGGCTCGTAGCTTAGTCCGGTTGAGCGCTGCTCTGATACGCTGAAGTTCCTTCGCGGAACCAACTGCGTTGGTAAGGCAGAGGTCCGCAGTTCAAATCTGCGCGGGCCCAGTCTATTCTTTTTCGAACTGGAGTTTTTTCCCTGCTTTATATGCTTGATAAGAAGGGCAAACATTTAGGTATTTACAGGCAACCATATGTTTGCCATCTCCTTTTTCGCACGACATTATTATTTCCTTTTGTTCGGATTTTTGGTAATCAACTCGCATTTCACCATTTTCGGCGATAAACAAAGCATCATAACTACATTTTTTAGGAGATTTACCATTTACGCTTCCCGCAAAAAAGGCAATTTCATACCATGATATATCTCCCTGTTCGAAGGCATTTGAAAGTTTATTCAAAAGATTCTGGGCATTTTGACCAGTTACTTCACCTTCACCTTCTACTATAGCATTAACTAGCTCAAATGAATCTTCTATTACCTCTTTTTTTGTAAATTCTTTTGCAAATTTAATTTTAAACGGGCCAATTGAATTGTCTGCCAACCGAATATTTTCACTAAGCGTCATATCTGAGATTTGCACTATTGTACCTAATTCTATGAGTTTCTTAGCAAATTTTTCTTCAAGCATAGTATTTTGTACTTAAAGTAGTTTTAAAAATATTGTCTATGGGCTTATGAAAATTAATAAAAAAGAAAGAAAAATTTACCTTTTGTTTGCAAGTTTCCAGACTGCTATAAGAGCTACAATCGTTGCTGCCGGTGCTACAAATATCACGATGTATTTCATGATACTTTCTACTGCTGTTCCAATCAGCGGCAATAGCTCAAATGATTTAGCAGATACTATTAATGCGACCGCTGCAATCAGGAATCCGTGGACTTCGTCAGATGTTATGTTCAATAATCCTACCAGGATGCCCAGCAACACTAAGATAGATGCGACAATGGTTTTTCCCGGATAAATCACTCCAAGCACGATTGCGAGGAAGATGCCCAGCAAAAATATCCAATGCCCAATTGTACCTCCAAGGTTCCAGTTCATTTTAAATTTGTTTTTCGTGGCCATGGTGTTACACATTATTGTTAACGGTATATAAAACTGATTTTCTGCCGCGAAGTAAAAATGACGTATTTGATTTACACTTTCTTGATTAAAAGATCGCCTAAGTCTGGCAGGTGCGTTGCATATTCTCTCAGATTTTTAGTTGTTCTCCTGTATTGCTCTTCTAAACCGCGCATAATTACAGTATCTGCGCACTCGATTTCACCATTTGCCCTGTCGTGTCCATTTACAACCTGCCATGGAATAACGCCAGGGTTACCAGGCCATTCCTTAGTGCGGGAGTAACCAAAAAATTCAACTATTTTGTCTCCGTTGGAATCGCCCCAGAGTACGCCCAGCGCAAACATGATGCGCATGCCTGCACCAAATGCAACAGTAGGTAAAGATTTTCTCAGATATGCTTCAGCTAATCCAATATTATTTTTGTAAACCGTGTCAAAACCCGTGTCGTGAATATATGCTTTAACAGGCACAGCCTTACGCGGATATAAAATTCCAGTTTTAAACGCCATGGCAAGCCGATTAAATTAAGTTTCTTAAAGCTTATGAGTGGACCGGTCGTGATTTGAACACGAGGCCTCCCCGTTTTCCGAAGGAAATCCGCGAAAGCTTTCTTTCGCGTTATGCGAACGGGGCGATCTACCGGACTGATCTACCGGCCCAAACCTGTGTCTTTCGCAAGAGAAAATGTTTTATAGTATTCTTAAATGTTAGTGAACGATATGGGGGGAGGTGCGGTTCTCATTTTAGAATTAGGATGTTTAAGCGCAGAGACAACGCACCCAAATGTGTATGGTAGACAGGCTGATATTCCTCGGCACTGGTGGTGGCCGAGTGGTGGTGGCAAATCAAATAGTCGCGACAGGCGGATTTGTTATTCAAACAGAAGGTTATCAGGTCTGGGTTGACCCAGGTCCTGGAGCTCTTGTAAGGGCGAAGCAATACGGCGTTAGGCCTCAGAGAACTGATATTATTTATGTTTCTCATCATCATATAGACCATTCTAATGACCTTAATTTGCTCATAGACGCCATGACAATCGGCGGGATAAGACAGAAAGGCGTTCTTATATCAACGCCTACCGTGATTTCAGGCTCCGGTGACGAAAGCCCTGTTTTGTCAAACTTTTACAAGAAGGCGCTGAAAGAAATATTTGTTTTAAGGACTGGCGACAAGGTAAAAATAGGGAACCTGAATTTTACTGCAACGCCCACAAATCATGACGTGGAATTTAACAACGGGCTTAAACTTGAGACTCCGAAATTCACATTAGGCTATACCGGAAACACGGGGCCGCTGCCAGAATTGATGAATACTTTCAAAGGATGCAGTGTGCTCATACTGGATGTTCTAAAGCCAGGTTCTGAAACATGGAAGACGCATTTCTGTGTTGATGATGCCATAGCGTTGATTAAAGAAGTGAAGCCAGAGCTTGCGGTAATAACGCATTTCGGGGCAAGATTATTGCGGAAAAGGCCGATTTATGAAGCAAGAGATATCCAGCAGAAAACTGGCGTCAGAACAATAGCTGCGCATGACGGGCTGAGAATTGACATGTCTGGGACTGTTAAGCAGGATCTGACCAAAGATGTGACAACTGCATAATTCGCTACGCTTAAAAATCAAAATTTCTATGCAATTTCATGGCTCTTGACCCAAAGCCAGATTTTAAGGCGATTGAAGCAAAATGGCAAAAGTTCTGGCTAGATAAAAAAATATTCAAATTTGACCAAAAATCAAAGAAACAGATTTTTTCAATTGACACGCCGCCGCCAACTGTTTCCGGCGGATTGCATATAGGACACGCAGTCAGCTACACACATTTTGATGTGATGGGGCATTACATGCGGCAGAAAGGATTCAATGTGCTTCAGCCAATTGGTTTCGACGACAACGGGCATCCGACTGAAACTTATATTGAAAAATTGAAGGGCATCGAGTCTAAAAATATGGACAAGGCAAAGTTCAATGAAATAGTCAGGCATGAAATTCCGAAACTTGAGGAAATTTACAAAAACGATCTTATTAGTTTAGGGCACGGCTACGACTGGGATTTGACTTACAAAACGGTAAGTCCTGAATCAGTTAAGTTTGTGCAGACTTCATTTTTAGATTTATACAAAAAAGGACTTGCTTACCAGAAGGAAGAGCCAACTATCTGGTGCACGCGCTGCCAGACAGCACTTGCGCAGGCAGACCTGGAAGATAAAGAAAGGGAGACGAAGCTGAATTATATTGATTTCAAGGTTGACGGCGGCAAGGTAGAGATTGCCACGACAAGGCCGGAATTTTTGCCAGCTTGTGTCGGAATTTTTGTTCATCCAGATGACAAGCGATACAAAAAATTCATTGGAAAGGAAGCAACAGTTCCTATTTTTGAGCAGAAAGTAAAAATAATGAAAGATGAGAAAGTTGACCCTTCTTTCGGAACTGGCGCAGTAATGATTTGCACATTCGGTGACAAGACTGATATCGAGTGGTGGCGCAAGCACAAGCTGCCATTAAGAATGATATTAACAAAAGATGGAAAATTAAATGAATTGGCTGGAAAGTATGCTGGACTAAGACTCAATGAAGCACGAAGACAGATAATTGAGGCATTGCAGGAACAGAAATTACTGAATAAGCAGGAAACGTTGAAGCAGGTTGTGCAGGTGTGCTGGCGCTGTCCGACACCGGCGGAATTTATAGTTACAAAACAATGGTTCATTAAGATTTTAGAAAATAAAGAAAAGTTCAGGGAGCTTGGAAGAAAGGTAAAATGGCACCCTGAAAATTACATAAAGTTATATGAAAACTGGGTTGAAAATCTCAGCTGGGACTGGCTTATTTCTAGGCAGAGGCATTTCGGGCCTTCAATTCCAGTATGGTACTGCACCAAATGCGGCAATGTACTAATACCGGATGAAAAAGACCTTCCTGTTGACCCTGAAAAACACAAGCCGAAAAAGAAGTGCAAGTGTGGTTCGGATCAGTTTGAGCCGGAGCATGATGTTTTCGATACGTGGATGACCTCGTCATTAACGCCGCAGCTTGTTTTGGGATGGGACAATAAGAAGTTAGGAAAAAAGGCTTTCCCAATGACTGTAAGACCATCAGCGAGAGACATTATACGGACATGGGAATTCTATACGATTGTTAAATCATGGTATCACTTCAAGAGCTTGCCGTGGACAAACACACTGATTAGCGGAATGGTTTATGACCCGCACGGCGAAGCCATGCACAAATCAAAAGGCAATGCTGTTGCACCGCAGGATGTTCTGCTGAAATACGGCGCTGACGCATTCAGATACTGGGCAGTTTCATCAATGATCGGGGAAGACTTGTGGTATCAGGAAAAAGAACTGCAGCATGCACAAAAAATTTTGATTAAGTTATGGAATGTTGCAAGATTTGTTGAAATGTGGAAGATTGCTCCAAAGAAAATAAAGCAAACGAATCCGATTGACTTGTGGATAAAAGCAAGTCTCAACGAAACTATCAAAAAATACACTGAAAAGTTTGATGAGTATGATCCTGTCACTGCAAAACGCGAGCTTGAACAATTCTTCTGGGAATTCTGTGACTTTTATCTGGAAATGATAAAGTACAGGCTTTACGGTGCTGACGAGAGTGCAAATGCTCAGGCAAAGCAGACGCTTTACGAAGTGTTTTATGCAGTTCTGAAAATGTTTGCGCCAATAATGCCTCACTTAACTGAAGAAATCTATCAGGAACTTTTCAAAAAATATGAAAAAATCGAGAGCATAAATCTTTCAGACATGCCAAAGGCAGGAAAAGAAGACAAGGATGCGCTAAAGAACGGAAAACTTGCAGTTGAATCAGTTATCGCATTAAGAAAATGGAAAGTTGACAATAAATTGAGCTTGGGCGCAGAAGTTGACAAAGTAACATTGTATCATCCGAAGGCGAGCGATTTGGAAAAATTGAACAGAGAGATAGCAGCAACCCTCAGGATAAAAAATCTTGAAATTAAGAAAGGCGAGTTAAAAATCGCCTAGTATAGTTTAAAAAGTACTTTTGAGTATTTTCAAACATGACAGACGTAAATGAGAAGGAACAGAGAAAGCTGCGATTTAAGCTGCGCAAGCTAGTCCGAGAACTTGAAAAACACAGGGCAAGGCACACAGAACTGATTACGGTTTACGTGCCGGCAGGCTACAACCTGCAGGGAATCTTTGACCAGTTGGCAGCAGAAGCAGGCACGTCCAGGAACATTAAGTCTGCAGGTACAAGAAAGAACGTCACTACGGCGCTTGAAAAGATGCTTTCACATCTGCGCGGCTACAAGAAGACACCACCGCACGGATTAGCTGTTTTCTCGGGAAATATAGCTGAGAGGGAAGGGCAGCAGGATTTCAAAATCTGGAGCCTTGAGCCTCCGGAAGAAATTAAAGTCAAAATGTACAGATGCGACCAGGCATTTTATCTGGATCCTTTGATAGAGCAGCTTGAGACAAAGTCAACATATGGTTTATTGGTAATGGACAGGCGGGAAGCGAATCTTGCCTTGCTGAAAGGCAAGCAAATTATATCGCTGATTGACCTGGATTCCATGGTTCCTGGCAAGTTTAAGGTCGGAGGCCAGTCAGCCGGAAGAATGGCGCGAGTTATAGAAGGAATGGCAAAGGATTTTTACAAAAAGGTCGGCGGATTTGTCAATGATAAATTCTCGGGCGCAGAAATCAAGGGAATTTTAGTTGGCGGGCCAGGCCCGACAAAAGAAGATTTTGTCAACGGCGATTTCATGAGAACAGACGTCAAGAAAAGAGTTGTTGCGGTAAAAAATATAGGATATACCGGCGAATTCGGCCTGAAAGAACTTGTTGAACGTTCCGAGGACGTACTTGAAAAGGAAGAAATGATGACTGAAGTCAAGTTAGTCCAGAGATTTTTGACTTTGATGGCAACAAGAAAAAATATGATTGCATACGGCGAGGAAGCTGTAAAGAAAGTTGTTGACATGAATGCGGTTGAAATCCTGATGATATCAGAGGATTTCCCGGATGAAAAGACAGAGAAATATATGGACCAGGTTGAGGAAGCTGGCGGGGATGTTTATATAATCTCGAAAGACACAAGAGAAGGCGTCCAGTTTGCTGGTATAGGCGGCATCGGCGCAATCCTTAGATATGCTGTGCAATAAAAGTTTTAAACTTGATTGAATTTTCTGCTTGTAATGGACTTGGATAAAATTGTCAGCGAACTTACAGCAGATATTATTTCTGAAGATGCAGCGGAATGCGCTAAAAACTGCTGGTGGCAGGCGCATGATTCCGGCGATTTTGAATCTGCTGTAAAACAATTTGTCAGACAGGAAGAAATAATCGCAAAATATGCCGGCAACAAGCCTAATCTGGAAGAAACTGCAAAACATTTCGAATCTGCATTGAAATTCTACGATAAGTTCGCAGATGCGATTAAACGTAGTGAAAGCGCCAGCATCACGCAATTGCGCAAGGACAGGGTTCTGGACAGCATCGAATTGGTTTACGAAAGTCTTGGGACGCAAAATCCTAAGTCAGTCGCAAGAAATGTTGCGGGATGGTGGACTAATTATATAAACACAATGTATTCGCAGATGAAATTCGAAGCGAAAAAGCTTTGGGTTGAAAAAGAGCACGATGTTGATTATAATTCTCTTAAGGGATGCACAAGCCAGATGTTCGAACATATAGTTTACGAGCATAGGGAAAGATTCGGACTGGATGAAAATATGTCCAGAGGGCTCGCATGTTTGATTGCATCAGCAGCGTATCTGGGGCACAACAAGAGAGACTGGAAATTAAATGAAATGGTCCTGAAATCGTATTATACAGAATTGTTTACTGCTTTGACAAAGAAGTAATTAGCCCATAATCGCAAACATTTTTAAATCCAATTAACTGCCCTATTTCATGGAATTTAAATATGAGGAAGTTTCATCTTTAAAGACAGGCCGTTATATGATGATGGACGGCAGGCCATGCGAAGTAGTCAACATGGACTGGAGCGCCCCGGGAAAGCACGGGCATGCAAAATACCGTGTTACAGGCATTGACATTTTGACCGGCGCAAAAAAGATGGCAGTCTACACAAGTCACGATAAAGTCGAAGTTCCTATAATCGAAAAAAAGACTGCACAAGTTTTATCAGTAGCAGGCGACAAGGCACAGGTAATGGATATGCAGACATACGAAACGTTTGAAGTTATCGTTCCACCAGAATTCAAGGAACAAGTCACTCCAAATTCAGAAGTCATGTTTTGGGAAATAATGGACCAGAGAATAATTAAACAGGTGAAGAAGGCACAATAAAATGGCACAAGCTAAAATACCAGAGGCAATAATAAGAATGTTTGGAAGGAAATGGGTTTGCAGGAGATGCAAACGTTCAATCAGAGGAGATTCTGCAAAGATCAGGGCAGGAGCGATACCCTGCAAGAACTGCGGCTCAAGGGCATTCAGGCCAAAGTCAAAGGAAAAGAGATTGAAAGTTGCGGCAGCAAAGTAAATCTTTTTATGAGTTTGTTTTTGCTTGCAATTGATGTACAATATCCAGCAGGCTGTCGGCAGATTTTTTGAAAGATTGCTGGCCAAAGAATTCGGTTTGAGAATAATAGACGGCAGGATGTCCAGCAAAGTGCCCGATTTAAAATGCGATAAGTTTTACATCGAAGTCAAGGCATCAAGATATGACAACGGCGGCGTCATCAAAAAATTCCAGCTAAGGAATTTTGGAACTCTTGAGATGGAATGCCTTTACGCGTTTCCATATCATGAAGCTCAAGTGCCCATGCGCAGGTACTATCCGACTGAAAGAAGCCTTGAGCGCTCGCTGCAGATGAAGTCGTTATATATTTTACCTTTTGAAGTTGCAAAAGCTCATTACACACATTTTGAAAGAAGGCCGTATCGCAAAACAGGCGATGATTTCACTCAGATACGGGAAAGCCTCGCAAGAGATATATTTGGTGGCAAGGCTGAAGTCTGGAGTAAACTACAATTAAATTTTGATAACTATTATACTGCAACAAGAAAGAAGAATGAATTTATTCTGACAGGTAGCAGAAAAATCCTGAACAGACTGCTGAAGCACCAGCATCATTTTTAAGACTATCCAGTTTGATTTGCATTATGAAAATACCTGTTCTTAAAACAGAAGATGAACGGAAACGCGCTTATAATGATACGAATTTTATAGCAGACCATTACTATACAAAAGGAATTGTTTACGCTGTTGCCTTAGGGCATGGGATTTTTGAGGCGTGGAAGCCTATCAAAAAGGTTGGAAAGATTCTTAGCGTTTATACCGGCAACATAGTTTCGCTTGAAGGTAAATCACACGTAAGCGTAAGAACTGAAGATGACGGGCCTAGAGATGAGAGGTTTAGCAGGGACACCAAACTTTACGGCACTGAAGTGTACTGCAAGAAGCTTGAAGCAAAGGGATTCAAACTTCCTGAAGAGCAATTGAGCGAAGAGGATGAAAAAAGTTATAGTGACGATTTGTCTCTCCTTTCCGCAAATCCAGATCTTTTGGAAAGCGGCACAAAAGAGGTTTTGGAAGCAAGGCTTGCAAAAGTTGTCCTTAATAAAAAATAATCATGTCTTACTGCTGAAGCACTAGCATCATTTTTAAAGCCAGTTTATATCTAATTTTTGATGAGTCCTGAAGCTAAAACAAAGACAAAGGAAGAACAAGTTCTGCCAGAGATTACACTAGGTATTACAGGGCATGTAGACCACGGGAAAACGACTTTGACATATGCATTGACTGGCAAATGGACAATGCTTCATTCTGAAGAGTTGAAAAGAGGAATCACAATCAAATTAGGCTATGCTGATGCTGATATAAGAAAGTGCAAGAACGGACATTACACAAATGAGAAGAAATGCCCAACTGACGGAACCGAAACCGAATTGCTAAGGAAGATTTCATTTGTTGATGCACCAGGGCATGAGACTCTGATGGCGGTCATGCTGTCAGGCGCTGCAATAATGGATGGCGCAATTCTTGTGGTTGCTGCAAACGAACCAGTTCCGCAGCCGCAGACTGCTGAGCATCTGATGGCATTGAAAGTACTTGACGTGAAAAATATCATTGTTGTTCAGAATAAAGTTGATTTAATAACAAAAGAAAAAGCGCTGGAAAACTACGGGCAGATACAGAAGTTTGTGAAAGAAACGTTAGGCAGGGATGTGCCAATTATACCTATTTCTGGGCAGAGAAAATCAAATATTGATGTTCTTTTGGAGGCGATACAAGAATTGATTCCAACGCCTAAGAGGGACGATTCTAAGGACCCGCAGATGCTTGTTGCAAGGAGCTT
>Ga0315268_10004383_pt1 | contig 15336 bp, 10 predicted proteins | sample C1_top_MG_FD_204535 | JGI IMG/M metagenome (GOLD analysis project Ga0315268, IMG submission 204535) | Sediment microbial communities from Yellowstone Lake, YNP, Wyoming, USA - C1_top | ecosystem: Environmental > Aquatic > Freshwater > Lake > Sediment | place: USA: Wyoming | collected 2017-08-01
ACGCGGATAATCTTCATGGTGGACTCCTTCTTCCTATTGACTGGTTGGTGGAAACTCCAGTTTGGCACTTTGATGCCGGTTAGGTGAGGAGGAGTCCATCCCATTGCCTCGGTGCTTCGCACCTTCCGTGGCTCGTAGCGAATGTTTTCAACAAGATTGTCCGGTTGTATATGCATCCGTGCATTCACGAAGAAGCCCAGCACTTCACGCTCGTTTTTTCCTAAATACATCTAAACCCGGAATACCAAGCAAGCGTGGGTCATCAACGTTGAAGGTTGCGGTGACCGCAATTCTTGTCGTTACGCCAACGTGCTCACAACGTGCCAGAAACCTTTCCAAGAGACTCCGGCTTTGTAGCTTATATGCAATTAGACATTGTTTACACCCGAAGTGACCAAGCGCTGCACCCTTTTGGAAATATTGAATCGCCTTTTCGATATCCTTGGGAATACCACAACCTGTACCATAGAAGGAGCCAATTCTGTAATACGCCGCCGGTATACTTTCACCAGCCGCGCGTTCAAAGTATTGCAGCGCCTGCGGATATTTTTTTGTTATAACATGCACACAACCGAGACCGTATAACGCCCTTTGATCCCCCTTCTCCGCTGCACGTGTGTACCAGTGAATAGCGCTTTCCAACTCCTTTCGTTCTAGATATTCCCCGCCGAGAAAGTATTGGCACTCTATTGACTCGTCACAGGGCGCTTTCGCACAAAGTTCCATCGCACGGCCAACCTCTCCGGTCTTAACCAGTGAATACGCTTCCCGCCAGCAATCAGATGTTTTCATTGGCTATCATCATAGCTCAACCAACCTAGCAATGGGGCCCATTATCGGGATTAGGTAACGTCATACACGCCGGACACACCAGGGGTTGGAGAGGAATGTACGGTATGAAAGGAATACCTAGTTTGGGAAATTCCGGCGTTGGCACTGTATCCGGCTGAGGTGCCGGAATGATTGGTTTCACCGGCAGTTGCGGCTGCTCCGGAATTGTGGCCGGGTTGGGCAATTCTCGCCCGGCTATATCTCCGGGCTCTGGTGCCGGCCGTTGACCCGGCTGCGTTTGTGCTGGTGGGTTGCTTGTTTGGTCCCCGGGATTTGGAATCGTTCCCGGGAGGTTTTGCAGGTTCGATAGCAGCCAACCTATGCCCTGTATTAACTCCTTCCAGAAGAGTCCATTCGGATCGACATACCGCAGGGGGTTAGCGCGTGCGTACAAATATGTGTTGAGGCCACCAGCCAACCCAATCGGATCACTACTGATATATCTACCAATCCGTGGATCATAATACCGCGCATTGTTGTAGTACAACCCTGTCTCGTCCGCATACATGCCCAACATCCGCAGATTATTGGTGATGGTACCGGTTGTCACCGTCGCCCTCCCAAACGGCTCATAGCTCGCCTTCCACACCGTGGTTCCGGTGGCATCCGTCATCGCCTGCGGGGTGCCGAGATGGTCGTTGTGGTAATAATAGACAGTGGCGTTGTTATCGACCCGCGCCAGCGGCATCCCATTGAGATAAACATAGGCCTTGGTGCTGGTCTGGTTTGTTTCGTAAAGCAGTTCGCCGTGGGGTCCATAGGCGAAGGCGGTCGTGGTGCCACCCGCGCTCTTCCAGTTGCGCCGTCCGAAGGGATCGTAGGCGTAGACTGAGCCGGCCGCGGCGACAGCGGTGAGATCACCATAGCCATCGTAGCTCAGTGCCCCGAGCGAGGTAGTCGAGGCCGTGCTGCCGTCGGGGTTGGCCAGCCGGGTCTCGGATCCCGCCTGGGAGAGCCAATTGGAACCGGCGGGGTTATAAATATAGCTCGTGGTCGTGCCGTTGCGGGTCTCGGACTGGCGGTTGCCGTTGGGGTCGTAGGCATAACCGAGCGTCCCGAAGGCCCCGGTGTTGTTGTCCGTGGCGGTATACAGGCGATTCAAGGCATCGTAGGTAAAGCTTTGGGCTCCCGGGGCCGAGCGGGTGCTGATGTTGTCCGCCCCGTCGTAGGCAGTGATGCTCTCGGTGTAGACGCCGTCGGTACGGAGTGTGGGGCGGTAGGCGCTGTCGAACTGCGCCTGGTAGCCCTTGCCGTTGCCAAAGCCGAAGGCCGCTGTCGGGCCGAAGGGATAATAGGTAATGGTGTTCGCCAGCACCGTGGTGGTGCCGTTGTAGGTGGTGCTCACCTGGACCAGGTTACCCACTTTAGGACTGCCGGTATTCTGGAAGTCGTAGGCGTAATCGACGGTGCGGCCGCGGGGGTCGGTGATGCTCGTGAGACGGCCGCCGGGGCTGTAGGCGTATTGGGTGGTGAGCCCGGGGTAGACATCGATCGAAGCATTCATCCGCCCCAGGCCGTCGTAACCGAAAACCATCACGGGCATGGCACCGTCGTCGATCATGCACAGGCGGCCGGCGTAGCAGGTGTCGTAGGTGTAGTTATGGTAATTGGTGAAGGCGGCCGAGCTCTGTTTGGTGACCATGCGATTCAGGGCATCGTAGGTGTAAGTAGTCTTCTGCCCGCGGGCGTCGGTTTGGGTCAGGAGGTTGCCGGCGGGATCGTAGGTGTAGTTCGTGGGGCCGCGGTCCGGGGAGGTCTCGGAGAGGCGGTTGCCGAGATCGTCGTGGGTGTACTGCGTGCTCAGGGCATTGGGGGCGGTGACTAGCCTGGGACGGTCGTTGACGTCGTAGCCGTAGCCGGTGTTCTGGCTTAAGGCGTCGGTGAGGTTGAACAGACGGTTCAGGGCATCGTACTGGTAGCCGGTGGCATGGTTGTTGGCATCGGTCTTTTTCGTGAGGTTGCCTACGGCGTCGAAGACCAGTTGGGTCGTGTTGGCGAGGGTCACCGAGCTCTGGTGGTTGCGCAGGTCGTAGGCATAACCCGTTGCCCGGGTGAGGGTTCCCGTGGGGTCATAGGTGTTGTCCACCGTGCGGTTGCCCTTCAGGTCATAAGCATAACGGATCTGGTTGCTGGCCCCGTCGGTGATGGTGCGCAGGTAATGGGCGGCATCGTAGCCGTAATTGAGCACGACCCCGTCGGGATCGATTACCTGGGCGACATCGCCCCAGGCGGTGTAGCTGTATTGCCACAGTGCGGAGCTGCCTAAGGTGACGGCCGGGATGGCGGCGGTCATGGCCATGCCCGTGGAGGCGGTGGTGGCGCTGGTGCTGGTGTTGCTTGTTATGGCATGGCGGTGAGTTTCCCGCCGGTGTCTTTCGTGGGCGACATCACCGTCGCCGTCATCGTCACGGTCATCAGTCATCTCGTGTCCGTGTCCATGGGTCACTGTACCCGGTTGGCCGCAGGCGCCACCGGTGCAGGCACCGCCGGCGAGGAGCGTCTGGAAACTTCCGGAGGTCGGAGCCTGGGTGGCGCCGGGGGTCTGGGTGACGGTCCCCACGCGTCCGCGGGGGTCATAGGTGTAATTCGTCTTCAGCCCGCTGGGGTCGGTCGTCTGCTGGAGCCGGCCGTTGGCGTCGTAGTTGTCATAGGTGGTCACTTGGCCTAGGGCATTGGTGATGCTGCTGAGTTGGCCGCAACCGTTGCCGGTGGTGCAAATATTATAGAACAGCTGGGTGAGGTTGCCGTTGGCGTCGGTCATGGAGGATACCTGGCCGTTGCTGCTGTTGTAGCTGAGTTGCAGCGTGCGTGAGACGGCGGCGCCGGCAGGGGTGTAGCCCGCCTGGGTGATCACCGTGGGCAGGTTCGGGTGACTGGTATCGGTGTACTGGAAGGTGGTGGTTTTACTGAAAGAACTGCCGGCCACGCTGGGAGTGCTGATGGTCTTGGGCAGATCAAGGGTGGTGGAGGCATAGGCATAGGTCGTGACACGGCCGGTGCCGCCAACATTGCAGCTTGAAGGGCTAGTGATACAAGCGTTGCAGTCGGTGCCGGATAAGCCTTCCGTCATGCTCAGTTTCTGGTTGGTGGGGTTGTAGCTATATAAGGTGACGTGGTTTTCCTCGTCCTTCTTGCAGGTGAGGTTGTTGTTGGTGTCGAAGGCCTGGGTAAGGGATTTGGCATCGATCGAACTGGTCTTGGTCACCAGGTTCTTCACCCCGAGGTTCACTGCGAAGGTCATCACGTTCTGCATGGCCACCGGGTCGGTGACGGTGGTCTGGTTCAGCGCCGGGACGTCGTAGGCCAGGGTGAACTTCTCCTGCGGCGAACCGTTGGTGGTGGTGGCGTGTTGGGTGAGGATGGCTTTGCCGGTAGTGGCATCATAACCGTAGGTGCCGTAGCGCGTTGTCACATTCGCGGCATCGACGAAGGAAATGCCGGTCAGTCCGTGCGGATTGTTTGCATCTTCGTAGAGGTAGAGCTTGGCGGTGCTGTCTGGGTAGTCCACCCGTACAAGATTAGTGTTGGTGTCGTAGCTGTAGTGGATGATCTGACCGGTGGGGTCAGTAATTTGGGAAAGCCGACGTGCTATATCGTAGCCAAGTGTCAATTGATTACCGGAGGAATCAGAAATCGATGTAAGTAAGCCATACGTAGATATACTGGTACCGTAGCCAAGCACATGAGCAAGGCCTGCTCGATCGGTAATAGAGGTTAACCGTCCGGTCGCATCATAGGTCCAGACTTCGTCAGTACGGTAGACCATATACTTCCAGCCGACTAAGTTGCCCAATCCATCGACCAGCTGCGTCAGTTGGTCGGCGATGTCTGAGTCAGGTGTGCCAATACCACTATTGACGGTAAAGGCATAGGACTGGCCGTCGGGACGGGTAACAATCGCCGTGGTGATCCCGCCCCCCGTGCTCACAGCAACATAGCTGTCGTAGTTGGCGAGCCAGCGTAGCCCCATGGAACCGGGTTTAAGCACGCGGATACTGTTGTAGGTACGTTCCCAACGCAGCGGGAAAGGACCGGATCCGGTATAATCGAGTTCGCGCTCGAACTTGTTGCCATTCGCGGGACCGACAGGATTACCGCAAGGGGGACACGGACCGCCATTCCCCTTATCAGGATCGGGCCCGCCGTTAGCGAGGCACAGAGCACCAACTAAGGTAAAACCTTCAGTGCAGAAGCCCGCTGCACCAACGATACAGCCGTTATTCTGTACACTCCCATCGCGTTGAATGAATTGACACCCAAGAGTACCGGAGACATAAGGTGTGAGTACCCCAGTCCAATGGAAGCCACCACTTGCGTTTAGGCAGCTTTCGCAATTGCCGCCCGGGTCCAGCGTTCCGCCCTGGGGACCAGGGCCGCTATTGCCAATATTTGCAAGCCACCACATGGTAGGTGCACGGGTCTGCTGCGCGGCGTATGCCGATACAGAAGACAACATGAGCAAGAGTAACAAACCGGATGAGGCGCAGAAGCCAGATACCCCATGGCGATATTTGGGCTCGACCCAGAGTGGACATGCAGAGGTAATAGGGGGCGTCTTGTGTCCCAGCACTCTGCTAAAAAGACGTAACACGGAATGCATCTAGCCCTGCTGGCGGACGCAAACGTTCAATAATTGGTTCACTGGATTCATGACTGAATCCCTCCTCGTGGTATACGCCGGGCGTTTTTTTTAAGAGAGCCGTGGCGCTTGGTTTATTGTTGTGCTTCTTGGCCGCGGGGTGATGGCGGTTGTTTTTATCTTTACGAAGAGCCATTCCGCCGTGTTGTGAGATAATTGTCAAGGACAGTTTCTTCCAGCCGTCAAAAATGGCGGTTTCATTTATCAAGACTTAATCCAGGTCATTACGAAACCGTGACGGAACAGGGGTTGGGGGACGTTTGCCACGGACACTGAAATAGCCCTGTGCCCTTGCCAGGCGTAGTCCTGTTACTTCGAAGCGCTCGGCGAGCTGCGAGTGGCCGTTGCTTTCCGGAAAAGCGAACGTCTCTCAGATCGCGTTCGGCAGCTTCGAATTCCCTCACCCCAGGCAAAGGCCGGGGCAAGGCTTATCTCAAAATAATCGAGCATGCCGGGGAATCCTTGGGGTAGAGGAGGAGTTCCCAAATAACAAGGTGATTTTCAACAGCCTTCCAAGTAACCGGATGCGGTGGCTACCACACTCACAATAACGAAACGTTTCATTTTTGACCCTCCTCGTAAGCAAGCAGGCGTTCAAGCGCAGCCATTTGCGCATAAGAGATCAACTCCCGCGGGCCAGATTTTCGCTCAACCACCATCCGTCTGTTTCCTCCAGCTTCATGAACATAGATGCCCGGCACTTTGTCAGGCAACTCGAGTACTGCCTTGAGGAAAGACTTCACGGCCGCATCAATTACGGGTCGATGCACCTCGGTCTGCAGAGCGGTGCCGGCTGGGCCTCTCTCGATCGACTCGGTCAGGTCCAGGGGGTGCAGTTGAAGCAGCCGCAAATGCTCGGCTTCCGTCTGCGCACGGATGGAGCGTTCCATCTCCAGCTGGTCGCGGAGGAGGTCAATATAGGCACGCGTGACATGATCAAGATCATTACGCGGGTAGACATCAACGGGCAATGCTGTTTCATCGCCTGACTCACTAGACTGGTGCTTCCTTACTGCGCTTGAGCGCGGTCCTGCGCACTCGGCGCGACGAAGTGCGATGTACTGCTTTAGCCCCTTGCTGTTGAGTATCGTCTGATACTGTGGGGCACTGAACTGTTTTACACATTGTTTAGCTACGTTACTGTAGCTCATTGTGCCGTTCACGGCTGAAATACTGTCGCACACAGCCTTCACATTCCGCAGATTCTGCAACGCTCGGGTTTTCTCGAAGCGCTTTTCGATCTGCGCATAAAACAGTGCTGCCGTCTCAGTCACTATCTTTCCCCTGCGCTAACGCCTTGATGACACCCTCTTCGGGCGGCTGCAGAACATCAGACAAGGCAGAATCGTGCAGCGTTGACTGCATCGGTTCCTCAAGCGTGGGTTGATTTGACCTGCGAGCACGATCGATCACCTCGCGCACGACGCCCATTAGCTCGCAATGCACCTGCTGATTCGGAATATGAAGTTTCGTACCGTGATCGAACGCATCCTGCACGGCATCATCGCCGGCCATTGTCGCGAGCGCCTCGGCCAGTAGGTAGGCAGCTTTCAGGCGGGTCTTCTCGTCGCGGATGCTCACGAGCAGATGCTTCGGGTCTTCCTCGACAAGGATACGATCGATGAATTGAAGAATGGCTGCTTTCGGCAGAGGTCCGGCACGCTCCAAACCGCCGGTGAGCTGTGCCTGACGTAGCGTCTCGCGAACGAGCGTGAATTCGCAGACCTTTTCACTGGCAATACTAAGTTGATCGTCGATTTGTTCGTTGGTGCCGTGACTCACGAGCATCAACGGTGCGCGTTCTCCGGAACCTCTGTGCTGCCGCACCAGTGCATTCCAATCATCGAGCTTCTCAAGTGACTCCTGAAAAATAAGGTAGCGGTTGTACCACTCCCGCACCAGGGGTTCCATCTGGCGCTCGATTTCCTCGGTCTTACTCCTGATCTCGCGCTTTTCGATGATGTTCTGGCGCTCATTCGGCAGGGTAATCTCAAACTCACGCTCGCGGAAATGCCGCACCTGTTTCGCCATGGTCCGCAGCTCGATCATGAGCTCGTTCAGTTTATGTGCCTGCTGTAGCATGAATGGCGGCCCGCTCATGAAGAAGCGGCAGTTGCCGCAACCGCGAACCGGGACCCAGTTGTCCCTCGAGGTAATTTCGTTGTTGATGTCGTCGAGCATGCCGATTTCGCAAGCGGTCCCGCCGAGCGGGCAGGCGCCGCCGTCGACGGTTTTCCAACCGGACCAAGGACGCTGTACGGCAAGATCCGGGGGCACGTGCGCGCCGTAGGCAATGTTGCCGACGAGGAACCCTGAGCTTTCCGCAATGATTTTTTCGAACAATGCTTCGAAATCGCCGAGCACTTCCGCCTGCTTGGCCGCTTCAAGGAAACGCTTGTGGATGTAGCCGATCTCGTGCTTCTGGTAATGCACCACCTGCGCGATGGTCGCGTGACCAGAAAAAAACTCCGCGATGATGTGCATCGGCACACCCATTTCGATCAGTCGTGTAATCCCTGCGACGCGCAGGCTATGCATGTCAAAGAGGCATTTGCGCCCCTTATATCCGTCATTGCCTTTGGCTGCCTTTGTGAGCGTGGCCTTGATACCCTCAGCACGCAGACGCTCCTCAGTTTCCACCGCAAGCGCACTGAACAACATTTCAATCTTCGCTCTTGTAACCGGTATGTAGATCTCCTCTTGGCCACGTGAATAGCTTCCCGTCAAATCACGGAATACCGGAACGAAATACGGAAGTTGCTCTGCAAACTTCTTGTTCACTCGTTCTGCATCGTCCGGGGCATCGATAAATGTCACCGGCGTTGGGCGTGGGTCGTATTTCTTCACGAACCGCATCTGATATTCGATTACTTCATATGGCCGGCTGAGCCACCGGCGACGCTCCTGCGATTCCGGCACGTTACCGAGCTCGTCGCCGCGCGGCCAGAGGAGTTCATACCCTGTCTTACGAGACGGATCCCACATTTGTGTCTTATTCGTGTTGATAAAAATACAGATTGATTCGGTTCCGAATACTGGATCATAGGCTGGCTGCAATATCCCCGAGTTACGCCGATAAAGATCAAGGTGGCTGCACCCACTTGGGTGTTTCCAGTCCTTTAGCGGATGGGTATTCTCGATGTACGCGTCACGGTCGAGATCCCATATGTGGGTGTCCATGAGCCCCTCGTCCAGCCAGCGGACCTGGACATTGCGCGGCGGAAGCAACAACTCGAACGCGAGCGCCGTCGCGCGCGACGGGCACCAGACCCTCTCGTACTCTTCGGTCTGCGGGTTGCGCCAGTTAAACCAGTCCCAACCGAGTGTGTCACGCACGAAGCTGAACGTCGCGTTCCCGTTCTCATCAGGCGAAAGCAGTACCTGTAACATTGCCTCATGAATCACTGTCGGCAGCCGGCCGCGTGGGGTCTTGTTCCGCGCGGCGCTCCGGAAGGGATTATCGATATTAGCAAACGGGTTCGTCGGTAACAGCATGCGTACACTCTCGGGCTCGAGCGTCAGAGTGTTGAACACGCGACCGAAAACATACTCAATGTTATTCCAGCGTTCCCACTTGCTGTTGGTATCGAGCCGCTGGATGGATGCCTGCAGGGTGTCGTGACGGGAGGGCCGGTGTGGATCACACAGGTCGGTGACTTTCACGTCAGCCGGGCATGCGAACCGACGTTCAAACCATGCCCACCCTAATACGTGATGAATCCGTTCCGCACGGAATTTATCGCCTGCATCACTTGCAAGATCCGCGATCTCGGCGAACCGCAACCATGGCGCGGGTATATCCTGGGCGCGCAGCCACGCAAGGCTCCACGCAGCGGGGGTTTCTTTGCGGCGTCTCTTTTGACCATGAAGTTGTTCGAGCGGGAACGGCTTCAAGTCGCTGAATTCGTGTTCCCGCGCGTAATCCCGCAACACCGGCACTAGCATAGTATTGAGCACCCCCCTATTCGGCACTATCCCCTTATCCAAAAGCTCCCAAATATTTAGTGGGATATCGGCCGGCGTCTGCATGGTTGATGACAGCAGCATGCGGCGAAGAAACGTACCATATTTTTCGTTATGTGTGGGATGGTTAAACGACTCGATACGCCTGTCGTTCCATAAAAGCCTCTTAGGCTCGCAGTATGCCGGCAAAACCAGCAATCCCTTGGCTGATGCGCGTGCTAGCAGTAGCCCACAGGCGTTGCTGAAGTTACAAATTTGTATCACTTCGCGCTGCCTTTCAACGTTTGACAGCTGCACGCCCGCACGCTTAAGTAGGTTAACGACCTCAATGTTTTGTGCCCGCCATTTATTGAAACCAATAAGCTGTTGGTTATGTATAACACCCCATAATGCTGACGATACGATATCCAGGATAGTCTCAATAGATACATTGTGATTACTCCAGCCGCGGAGTGCTTGCGTGAGGGTTGGATGCAGGAGCATATACCGGGCTGACGTGCCTCTGTTCCATCTTATAACCGACACAGTCTCCTTGGCCGCATTCGCGATCATCGTAGCAAGCTCTGTGACCTGTGCGTCCGGCTGCGGATTTTCGCGCGCGAATAACTGAGAAACGAGAGCCCATTCTACATTCTCTCCTCCCCTATTTTCAGGACGATCAAACGCCGGGATGCATTGCAGTTTAAAGCGTTCCTTAAGGTAAGACGTTTTTCTGGTCATGAGGCCTAGAAGGTCCGTGTTGTTTCTCTCGCATCCGCGTTTTATTTCTTTTGCGATATCAGATGCCAGCAGCGTTTGCTTGTAGTCTTCGATCAGTCCGAGCAAACCTGCTGCATTGAGTGCCGGGTCGAGGAGCACAATGTCGGGTGTTGGGTTGAACAAGATCTCCTTTTCTGACCAAAAACCATGCGCTTTTAGCAGGACACTTCGGTCACGCGTAACTTTTGGTATTGTGAGTGCCTCAATTTGTTTTTTGGATGCCATTGTGTTTTCCTTCCATGGTTCAACGGCGCGGCAACCGTGCCAGGTTGGTGCGCGAGCCCCACGACTCGGGGAACGTTATTTGGGAGGCATTAGGCAAGATTATGTAATCTTTAATGTCTCTGCCGGATTGCCCCATAATCGCCTTGATGAAGGCATTCTTCACAGCATTGCTATGCAGTCGAGTAGCGCAGGGGAATTTCACCCCCACGCCCTCCGAGAACCGGACGTGAATCTCGCGATTCATCCGGCTCCTATCGTCCAACCGCCGACTCCGACATCCAGTGGGCAAAGAGGGAGGGTTGCCGGGTTTGCACCCTATGCAACCACGCCCACGCTTGCCCGTGGTGGCCGCGAAGTCGTAGATATTTCCGTTTCGCCCAGCGCACGAGGAAATCATCCAACGTGCCGAGTGCGCCGCGAAGCGCGGAGGGGTGAAATCGTCCGTAGTAATGTACCCAACCACGCAACACAGGCTGGGCCCACTGAGCAATTTCCTCCAAGGCGAGATCGCTGCGGTGATGCAGCCGCCAGCGTCGTATTCGTTGACGCATGGCCTTGGCCGCTTTCTCACTTACGGCGGGCGCAAAACTCACGAAGAGTTTCCCCTCGCGGTTCTTCGATGACCGGGGTCGAAACGTATAGCCCAGGAAATCAAAGCCCTGCTCGGGGTAGTTACCCCGCCGGTTAGCGTCCTTGCAGTAAACGATTCTCGTCTTCTGCGGGTTAAGCGCAAGGCGACACTGCGCGAGGCGTTGTTCAAGCGCATCTTTCAACGCACGCGCTTGCGTCTCGCTCACACAGTGGCAGATGGCATCGTCAGCGTAGCGCTCGAAGGGGATGTCGGGATGATGCTCCGTCATCCAGCGATCGAACGCATAATGCAGAAACAGGTTTGCCATCAACGGGCTAACAACCGCCCCTTGAGGGGTTCCCTGCGTCCGCTCCACCAACGTTCCATCCGGCATGCACACGGGCGCCTTCAGCCATCTTTCGATGTATAACAACGCCCATTTGCAATCGGTGTGTCGGCGCAGCGCTCGCAACAAGAGTTCCCAATCGATGGTATCGAAGAAACTCTTGATATCGAGATCCAGCACCCAGTCGTAGCGCCAGCAACGCTGGCGCGCGACGGAGAGTGCCTGATGCGCTGACCGGCCGGGCCGATAACCGTACGAGTCGCCATGGAACAGCGGTTCCAGAATCGGCTCCAGGTATCGTTGGACCACCATCTGGGCGATGCGATCCGAAACCGTCGGGATGCCGAGCGGTCGCGTTCGTCCATCACTCTTCGGGATGTCCACCCGGCGCACCGGCGGCGGGAAGTAACTGCCGGAGCACAACCGATTCCACAGTCGATAGAGATTATTTTCCAAATCCCCTTCAAACTGCTCAACCGATTGGCCGTCGACACCCGCCGCGCCTTGGTTTGCCTTCACCCGTTTGTATGCCTCCCACACTTCGCGTTTGGGAATATCAAACGGTTTGGCTTTATCCATGTGGGTCCTCCCCTTTCGGGTTGCCCACCGAATAAAGCCGGACGACGCCGCCCCTTCGGTCCAGTTCCATTACAGAACCTTCATCCCTACTATGAGCGACTCCGCCCCTGTGCCCCGCATCGGTACGCTCACTCTTGCCGAGATTATCGGCTTGAGTTTCTCCCTTGGCATCGGGACGACAGGTTCCTACGTTCCTCACCCACGCCTGAATCAAGATCACGCCGCCTTCATGCCGGACGCCGGTTGAGCAGTGGACAGGTTTCCCCTCAACCTTCTTCGCGGGACATAACCCGGGGTCCCGGTTTCGACGTCGGTTAAAGTACTTTCGACACATCATCAGCGGTTCACTTGCGTTCGTCTTCTCGATTCCTACCTGACGGAGTAGTACTCCGCCTTTTCCCGCAACGTTCACGACGAGGACTCTTAATCAACGCCGCTTGCGGTGGTTTGAAGTCTGCGCCTGTACGCCGACTTCGAGGGGCCGACCCTCATCATTGGTGAAGCATCGCTTCCATCTGAACTTCGATGGTTGCGTTCGTAGCACACGGGTTGGCGTACTTTTGGTGCACGGTGTGCCGAGTTGCCTCGTACAGCATTGATATTCCAAGCAGATTCCTAGTGTGCACGTAAATGGAGTGATCTCGAAATTTCGTAAGAAATTCGATAGCCGAATTTCGAAAACGCTACTCTGCGCACCAAAAGTACACCAACCCTTAACTAGACGGTAACGTCTGCGATCTCCATGAAACATGACAGCTCGCCTAAAACGGACGGAACCGGCGATACCCCTCCCCGGGCCTTGATCGCCTTGCCGGCCCGCGCGCCGGCGCCCGGCAAACCGCTGTGGCCGCCCGTGCTCTACGACGTGCCCGCGACCTTCGACGACGCCTGGCGGCTGCCTGTGATTCCCGACGTCCTCACCGGCGCTGAGGGCGTCAACCGCGGCCGCGGCGGCCAGCAGATCAACGCCGATCAGGACCTGGCGGCGATCAGGACCTGGCTCGACACCGCGCGCTCGCCGCGCACGCGCGAGGCCTACCGCCGCGAGGCCGAGCGCCTGTTGCTGTGGTGCTGGGCGGTGCACGGCAAACCGGTCTCGAGCCTGCTGCTCGAGGACCTGCAGGCGTACTTCAAGTTCTGCGTCGATCCGCAGCCGGCCGAGCGCTGGTGCGGGCCGCGCAAACCGCGGCTCGATCCGGCGTGGCGGCCGTTTCACGACCAGACGATCGAAGCGGCCAAGCAGCGCAAGAAAAAAAGTATCGCCTGGGGCCAAGCCGTCGCGATCCTGAGCGCCCTGTTCAGTTTTTTGGTGCGCGTCGGTTACCTCGAGAAAAATCCGATGGCGATCGTGCGCGAAAGCGCCCGCGGCACGCGGCGGCGGGCCACGCGCGTCACCCGGCTGCTCACGCACCAGGAATGGCACTACGTGCAACACTACATCGACGCGCTGCCGGCGACCCCGGCACTCGCACGCGGCCGCAAGGAGCGGATACGGTTCCTGTTCAGCTTCCTCTACCTGTTGGTGCCGCGCCTGGGCGACCTTGCCACGCACACCATGGGCAGCTTCGAGCGCAACGCGCGCGGCAAGTGGCGCTGGAAAGTCACCGGCAAGGGGGACAAGGAGGAATCGTTGCCGGTGAACCAAGCGATGTTGCTCGCCCTGGAGCGCTATCGCGTTTCCCTGGGGTTACCGGCCCTGCCCCTCCCCGAGGAAACGATCCCGCTCGTCCCCGATCTCGCGCACCCCGATCGGGGGCTGTCGGCGAATCGGATCTATCGGATCGTCAAATGGGTGTTCGAGAAGACGGCCGTGCGGGTGGCGCAGGAGAATCCGGCGGCCGCGGCGAATCTGCGGCGCGCCAGCACCCACTGGCTGCGCCACACCGGCGCCTCGCACGCGCTCGACGCCGGCGTGGACCTGCGCAACCTCCGCAAGATGCTTCGTCATGCGGACCTGCAGACGACGTCGATTTACGCGCATACCGAAGACCAGCGCTGGGAGGAGGACATGGAGAAACACGGCCAGGGGTAGCAAACCAAATACCTTGCCGAAGCGGCGAGGTTATGGATCTAGGTTCAGGGCAGGCCTTATGGCGCCTTGAGGGACGAACCCAATGCACGGCTCTCGTCCGGCTGGCGTCTTCGCGACCGTCAGTATCAAAGCCTCGGACGGGTAGCCCTGTACGACCGTACTCTGCGAGATCTGGATCGGACCTTGGATAAGGACAGACCTGCCCCGGTTGCATTCGATCTTCGCCTGGTCGTAGGCCAAGCCAATCATGCCCTGCGGGAAGTCGGGTGGAGAGACGCCGTAACCGATCTCGAGTCCGGTCCAGAGCCCCTTCGCCGCGAGGCTGAGCGCAAGGTAATTGGAGAGTCACTGGAGCGGCTGACCGCTGGAGGGATTCCGGAGAATAACATTTGCATCGTTGTGAGAACTAATGAGGAAGCAACGGAGTATGCAGGCTGGCTTCATGCCGCTGGCAAGAACGTCCTGAAATTAGATAAGAACACGGGCGATGATCAGGCCAGTCCTGGCATCCGCGTGGCGACCATGCATCGGGTAAAGGGCATCGAGTTCGACGCGGTGATCATAGGCGGCTACCGTGACCCTGAGCACTATGCGAACGAATTCGCTGAGGATAACGACGCCGGTGTACTGGTTGACACGTTGACGAATGAGCGCTGTTTGTTGCACGTAGCAGCGACAAGAGCAAAGAAATACTTGTTATACGAAGAATAATGTTGGCGAGATTGAGCGAAAAATATATGGTCTAAATGCATCGATTCCGGCACATATTGAGGTGTGGTCCTGGTTTTCGTTTTTGCTGCGCGAATTGGCCAGACCCTACCAGCGTACTCTTCATGATCGGCGTATCGATGGCATCCATTGGACCGAAGGGCGATCGGATCGTTACGCGAACCAGAGAAATATAGGTAGATTCTATTTCTCCGATAAAAGGCTCGTCTACTCTGACAAATTGGCTCGGTTTATTTGCGAATGTGATAAAGCCTCAACTGGGGCGGTAATACGGCGTCTAGAGCATCGCTTTGACCGCATTTACATCGATGAGATTCAGGATATGGCGGCATATGACATCGAGCTTATCGAATTAATACTTCGCTCCAAGGTTAAGTTGACGTTGGTCGGCGACCATCGTCAAGCGACCTTTCGGACTAACAACGCTGCTAAGAACAGTGCCTATACCGGGATCCGTATAATCGATAAATTCAAGCAATGGCATAAGGCTAATCTGGCAACGTTGAGCTACGAGCAAGAAACATCCATATCGTTGGGGAATTATATACATGACTCCCTACCGTTTGTCGGATAGTCTGGTTAGGTGCTTGACTCCCTAAGGGAGTTAAGTATACTGATATCAGTACATCAGATAAACCAAGGAGACGCAAATGAGAAACCGT
>Ga0315268_10004384_pt1 | contig 15336 bp, 9 predicted proteins | sample C1_top_MG_FD_204535 | JGI IMG/M metagenome (GOLD analysis project Ga0315268, IMG submission 204535) | Sediment microbial communities from Yellowstone Lake, YNP, Wyoming, USA - C1_top | ecosystem: Environmental > Aquatic > Freshwater > Lake > Sediment | place: USA: Wyoming | collected 2017-08-01
CGAAGTCGGTTATCCACACGCCGGAGCGGGTGGGATCGCCGCCCTTGCCGCGCGGCAACTGGTCCTGCGGGAAGCCGGTGTTGTGAACAAAGGAATTGGCGCAACTGGCGAACGGCTCCAACTCCCATTGCCCGAACTTGGAGGTGTGATCCTTGTCCGGGCCCCACGAACCCCGGAGACCCGTCCATACGTAAACCAGCCGGGGATTGATCTTCTCCAGGTGCCGGTAGCCCAGTCCCAGGCCATCCATGTAGCCGGGGAGCATGCCGTCAATCACCACGTCGGCCTCGCGGATCAACTCCTTGAAGAGCTGCTGCCCTTCGGGGGTTTCCACGTCGAGTGTGACGGAAAAGGTGTTGCGATGCTCGTTGATGAAGGTCAGACCGCACTTTTCGCCGGTCTCCTTGTCAGCCAGCATGTACTCCTCACGCCCGAAGGGGGTCAGTTGCCGGAGCGGGTCGCCGCCGGGCGGCTCAATGCAGATGACCTCCGCTCCCGCCTCCCCCAGACATGAGGCTGCGAACTTGTGGCCCTGCCTCCAGAGACCGATATCCACTACCTTGAATCCCTGAAGGGCTTCTGCTTTGCCAAAACCTTTTTCGAACCTGACGTTGTCCTCGAGCCATTTGCCGAACTCATCCGCGCGCCGCTTGGCGTAGACCTTTGCGACATCTTCGGGCGGCGGCGGGGGAGTAACCGGCCAGGGACGGATCTCGGGAGTAATCAGGCTCAGAGTGTCTTGTCGATTGTTGATCTCGACATCCCTTTTTTCCGCCATGCTTTACCTCCAATGGAACGCTTGCCATTGCCATGGCGACAATGGCAGGGAGAGCAGAACGGAGCCAATATGCGAGCGAGCGTCTAACGAACACTCGTTCGGACAACAGCTGCGAAAATCCGGTCCATATTTAGGTGTGCGAGCAAGGTCGTGAGGATGACGCGCGGCCGGAAAACGCGCCATGGGCCTGCTCGTAAGCTGGTCAATAAGCCCTCCTCTCATGTAAGAGGTGGAAGTCCCGAATTGACCTGGCAAGGACCTGAGCGAACGGAGAAAAGACGCCGCAAGCTACCCTGTGCACCTTTTCCTGTCTGTGACCCAGATCACGATTGCACGTGACCTCCCGGCCGCAGTAGCGCCTTGCTGGCGGCTTCCGATGCCCGTGCCGGCTGTGACAGCGGTCACTGCCTTGCCGCTGAAGTGCGAGGATAGTCGCCACCAAGGTGGCGTCGACTGACCGCTTTCCTGGGATCCCCATGCTCTTTTACAGGGAGGCGTATGGAGCACGTTAGCACCAGCCGCCGAAAACATCAACCCGCGTGCCCTGAGGCCGCCAGCAGGTGAGCTACATTCTCACAAAGCGGGAGCCGGGCGAAGCTGAATTGGTGATCGCCGAGAGCGACGACGCGCAGTCCCTGGTAACAACAGTCCGCTGGATGGGAGATTTCGACCACATTGCCTACCGCATCGCTGAGGTAGTCATGTGGGGAACAGGGATTGATGGGGGAAGAGATAGCGTTAACTGAAACACTGATGCAACAGGTCCACCCCTTTCCGGCACATGCCCGAAGCAGGATTCGGCTTTGAACCTTGCGACGATCCGTACAGGGCAAGGCGCCCTGAGGGGCCTGCTCGCGCACACCCGCGTTCTTCCCGGCAGATGGTAATCATCAACACCTATATGTACTTAACCCTGTGATGCGGCTCACTGCCGTGAGCGTGCAACTAAGCGGATACTCTCTGCCAAGGTAGTGTCAACGAACTGCCTTCCCGGAAATCTACAACTTCGAGCGGGAGGCGCCCATGGAAAACAGCTATACCTGCGTTTGCGGAAACCAGACGTGGTTTGTGCTCGAGCAGGCTGTCCGCTGCACCGTTTGCGGCCAGCAATTCGCGGTGCGAATGACACCCCTGAACGAGTTCAATGCCGCCGTGTCGGAACTGGTTGAAGAGGCGGAGGAAGTGTAGCCAACGCGCAGCAGACGACAGCGCCAGGCCTCAACTCAAGTTCCGCATCCATCAAGCTCACGACGGGCCGCCGGCAGCCGCAGCCTCCGGCGGCCCGTTGGAGTTTTCCTCTTTCATGGAAACGGCGGCGAAAGCCGGCGCGATCGCGGCTTTCAACCAGTTCCTGACGCAGGTGACCGCGTTTAACCGCACCATGGCGGCCAGTTGCCGGGCGTGGTGGTGGGGGCGGAATTGAAATAGACGAAAAGCGTGCCGGCGGCGGAATGAATTCCGCCGCTACACTCTAGTGCGGCTGCGGACCGCGCACCACCTGGACGAAGTCGTTGGGCCGGATCCACTTGGCGAACGCCAGCCGCACCTGGTCCGCAGTCAGCGCGTGGTAGCGCTGGGCGGCGATGACCGGCTCATCCAGGGGGAGGCCCAGGAGTGCGCGTCCCAGCAGGCCGCCGGCCACTCTGCCTTCACTGGCCTCCGCCAGGGGAATCTGCCGCAGCAGCAGCGCTTTGGCCTGCCGCAGTTCTGCCGCGGTCGCGCCGGCGGTTTGCATCTGCGCCAGGTCGCGCACCACAATCGCGCGCGCCTTGGAGACGTTCGCCGGATCGCATCCGTAGGCGACGCTGAAGGCCGCGCGCGTTCTTCCGGCGTCCAGTTCATTGGCAACGTAATAGACGTAGCCCGTCTTTTCGCGAAGGTCGCGGTACAGGCGGGTAGCGTAAAATCCGCCGCCCAGCACGTGATTGCCCAACTGCAGCGCGTAGTAATCGGGGTTAAAGCGGTTCATGGGCAGCTCTTCGGTGAGTTCCACCGAGTCCTGCACGCTGGTGGGGTCAGGGACATCGCTGGCGGACGCGCGGTTCGACGGCACCGGGGGGAGATCCACCTGCGGTTTCGGCCCGGCGGCGTGCCAGTCGCCAAAATATTTTTCGATGGTGGCGCGCGCCTCATCCGGGGTGACGTCGCCGATCACGACAATGGTGGTCAGGTCCGGGCGATAGGCTTTCGCGTAATACGACTTCACCTCGCCCAGGTTCAGCCCGTCCACCGACTTCGGCGTGGCATGGCGCAAGGCGGGATCGCCTTTCGGCAACAGTCCCAACAGGGTGGCGCGGCGAGCGCGATAGCCGGGGCTTTTCAGCACACCGGCGACCGACTGCGCCGTCTGCTGCTGCACCACGTTGAAGGCCGGTGCGGGCAGCCGCGCGTGCAATTCATTGTCGGCCAGCAGGGCGACGCCGCGATGGAAATATTTCTTCAGGACCTGCAGGGAGAAGCTGGCGCCCGCCGATTCGCCGGCCGCAATGTCGTCGAGCGCCTTCTGAAAGGCCAGCCGGTCCATGGTCACGGTGCCGTAGGGAAACAGGCTCTCCAGCAAACTGCTGACGCCCTCCTGGCCATGGGGCGCTTCCAGGTCAGGCTGCTGCCGAATTTGCCCGCTGACGGTAACCGTAGGCGTAGTCCGGTCCGTCTGCACGATCAGGCGGATGCCGTTGGGCAGCATCATGTCGGCGGGATGCAGGTCCCACTTGGGAATCTGCACGGTGCTGAGTCTCGCCTGCGCCCAAGACGGCAGCGCGACGGGCTTGGTCGGCGGCACGGTGGTTTTTTCGCTGCCGCCGAAACCCTTGGCTGCCGCCGCTTTGCCGGAGGGTTGCGGCTGCAGCGTGCCGATAATAAGGTTCTGCTGGCCCAGGTATTTGCGGGCCACGCGGTCTACATCTTTGACGCTGACCTTGCGGATCGCATCCACGTCCTGCTGCGGCGAATGCCGTCCCTCGGAGGCCAGCGCGTCCGACCACAGCGACGCCAGGCCAGGGATCGAGTTGCGGTCGAACTCCGCGGCGGCAATCTCGCTGCGTTTGGCGGCGGCCACTAAGTCCTGCGGCAGACCCTTGGCGACGTAGTCCGCGATGATCTGGCGCAGAGTTGCGTCCATGGCGGCCGCGTCGGTGCCGGCCGGGAGCGCGGCATACGCCATGCCGACGCCGGCTTTGCGGTAGGTTTCCGCCAGTTGGAAGCCCGCGTCCAGCGCCTTGCCCGCGGGCACCAGCGCGTAGATATTTCCCCGCTGGCTGGCGAGCACGTCGGCGAGCACGCGCGTGGCGGCGTAATCCGGACTGTCGGTGCCCGGCAGGCGGAAGGCGAGCGTGGTGATCGTGTACGGATAATCGCTCGGCAGAACGAAGCTTTCCGCTTTTACCGGCGGCAAGTTGATGGCCGGATGCGGGGGCGCCTTGCGGCTGGGAATGTCCCCGTAGAGCTGTTTGATCCTGCCGAGAGCCTTTGCCGGGTCCACGTCGCCGGACACGATCAGGATGGCATTGTTGGGCGCGTACCAGGCGGCGTGGAAGCGCTTCAACATGGCTGCCGTGGTGGCGTCGAAAGAGGGCTTGGTCCCCAGCGCGTCATATTCGTAGGGGGTGCCGGCGAACATGTCGCGGTTGATGCGGGTGATGAGCTTGTAACCGGGGTTGGAAAGATCGCGCGCCACTTCCTGTTCGATGGCGCCGCGCTCCAGCTCCCATTGAACGGCGGAATCGGCGGCGCCGGCCATACAGGCGGCGTCCACGTGCAGGGCCACGTCCAGGTCCTGTGCCGGAACGGTCTCGAAATACTGCGTGATGTTCTGCTGGGTATCGGCGTCGTTGTCGCCGCCCAGTTGGGCGAAAATGGCCGCCGTCTGATCGGCGCTCAGACCCGTGCAACCGCGGAACATCATGTGTTCCTGGGCGTGGGCCATGCCGGGGAAGCCGGCCGGCGTCTCATTGGCGCCAACCAGGTAATTGTCGTAGACGCTGACCACCGGCGCCAGCGGATCGGCGATGATCACCACGCGCAGGCCGTTCTTCAGCGTGGCGCGAACGACCTTGGTTTCCGCCGCAGAGGGCAGCGCCGCCACTGCCAACAGGACCACAACCAGCATTGCTCTTTTCAAGCTTTTCGTTCCTCAATGGAGAGTTGCGCTGCCGTGCCGTGCCCCGCCGGCTCGCAAAAACAATTCTGATCATGAGATGCATTTGGGGCAGCCAGGGTACCCGGCAGTGTTGCCGGCCGCCGCGCGATCCCGCGCGACTTGTCCCTTCAATCTGCATCTATATGAGCAGTGGAACGAGCGCGGAATTCGGCATTCAAGGCGACGGCGGCAGGGGTTCTGGTAGCCGGCGCGGGAGGCGGCCAGCAAAGGCAATCGGGTGATCGGGTCATCGGGTGATCGGGTGATCTGCCGCAGATTTTCGATCACCCGATCACCAGATCGCCCGATCACCCGATCCTGTTTACGGGTATGTCCCCGGTCGTGGAACGCAAATGAAGTCTGTCGTGAAAGCGAATGCCGCGGGGTCCGGCTGGGCAGCGGCCAGGAAAGCAGAAAGGAATCTGTATGGCTGAAACGAAATTGCAGATCAGTCGCCGTATGGGAGTCGCCCTGCTGGTGATTGTGTTACTTGTGGGCGCGGCGCTGGCCGTGGTCCCGAACCTGGTAGGCCGTCCGGTCATGGCGGCGCCGCAGCGCGTACCGATGTACTTGGCGCGCCCTGAACCAAATCCCCCGGCGGGTCATGACCTGGCCCCGACCGACATGGGATTCGCCAACGTGGTCAAGCCCGTGCTTCCGGCCGTGGTCAACATCTCGTCGTCCAAAACGGTCCGCACGCAGAACCAGTTCGCCCCCTTCATGCAGGACCCGTTCTTCCGCCAGTTTTTCGGCAAAGGTTTTGCGGCGCCGCCCGAACGGCGGGAAGAGGCGCTGGGGTCGGGCGTGATTGTCAGCCCGGAAGGTTACATCCTCACCAACAACCATGTGATCGATGGCGCTACCGACATCAAAGTTTTTCTTCCGGACAAGCGTGAATTCAAGGGGCGGGTGATCGGCCGCGACAAGAAGACTGACATCGCCATCGTCAAGATCGATGCTACCGGCTTGCCGGCGGTAACGCTGGGAGACTCCTCAAAGCTGCATATCGGAGATTACGTACTCGCCATCGGCGACCCGTTCGGGGTCGGCGAGACGGTGACCAACGGCATCGTGAGCGCCACCGGGCGCAACGGGCTGGACATCGAGAACTACGAAGATTTCATCCAGACCGACGCTCCGATCAACCCCGGAAACTCCGGCGGCGCGCTGATCAATGCGCGCGGAGAGCTGGTGGGCATCAACACCGCCATCCTCAGTGCTAACGGCGGCGGGAATGCAGGCGTCGGCTTTGCCATCCCAGTCAACCTGGCGCGCTACGTGATGGACCAGATCCTGAAGAACGGCAAGGTGGTGCGCGGCTGGCTGGGCGTCTCGGTGCAGGCGGTGACGCCGGCCATGGCGAAGGCGTTTGACGTGCCGAAACCGGAGGGCGCGCTGGTCGGCGATGTCGAATCCAACGGCCCCTCGGCGGGCTCGGGACTCCAGCGCGGCGACGTCATCGCCGGACTCAATGGCCAGCCGGTCAGCGGACCCAATGAATTGCGGCTGAAGATTTCCGAGATGGCGCCGGGCGCCATTGCGCATTTGAAGGTGCTGCGCAACGGCCAGCCGCAGGAAATCTCGGTGAAGCTGGGCGAGTTGCCGGGCAGTTCGAAACAGCACGCCAGCTCGCAGCCGGGCAGTGCGGCGGGACCCTTGTCCGGCGTGCAGGTCGAGCCGCTGACGCCCCAGATCGCGCAGCAGATCAAAGTGCCGGCGGACACCAAGGGCGTGGTCGTGGACTCGGTGCGCTCGGGCTCCTCGGCGGACAACGCCGGGCTGCGCCAGGGCGACGTGATCGAGCAGGTCAACCGCAAGCCCGTGAGCAGCGTCAACCAGTTCGATCGCGACGTGCAGATGGCCGGCAAACAACCGGTGGTGCTGCTGGTGAACCGCGGCGGCACGACTGCCTTTGTCGTGGTGGGAAACTCGTAAGCCGGCGGGCGCCGGGACGGCCTGGGCCGGGCCGTCCCGGTGCCGGTCCCAATCTTGATGCCCCTGTTACTGCATTATTCGCGTTCCCGGAGCAAACAGCGGCGGCGGAATCGGCAACAAAAAACAATAGGGCGGGAACATGGCCGGGCGAAGATCGTGAATTTGACACGCATGCTGCGAGGTTCTAGAGTTCACCCGATGCGGCGTGTCCTGCTTCGCTGGTCGGCGGTTGTTCTCCTGGCTGCCATGCTGGGCGGCCACGTCACAGAATTGTTCGATCGCTGGGACCACACGCTGCGAACCGGCAAGGATGCGGACTACACCACCGTGTTCGTCGCCGCTTGCGTGGCCTTCGTGTTTGCCGTTGCCACGCGCGCAGCCGCGCACTTCGCGCGGGTGCGGCCCCTTCCGGTTTATATCGTGCAGGAGTCATCACGCATTTTCCCTGTCTTCTTCCCCGAGACCGTGGTCACCGGCCCCTCTCCCCCTGCTTCAGTCTGCCTGCGCATTTAATTCTCCTGCTGTGCTCACGACCGGTGAGGCCGGCCAGGTCTCGCTCTGCCCGCCAAACGGTACCGCGAAGAACCATGAAGAAGCTGAAGTTCGTCGTAGTCCTCGGAATTGCCGCCGCACTGACCGGCTGCGCCGTGCAGAGATACCATCCTGCGCCGATTGCACCGGCAGCCAGCGCCGCGGCCTTGCGGGCGCGCACACTTTCGGACGAGGGCCTGCGGAAATTCCTTGTGGACAGGCTGCCTGCTGACGCAGGCAAGTGGCCGCTGCAGCAGTGGAGCCTGCCGGAGCTGACGCTGGCCGCGTTCTACTACAACCCAGGCCTGCAAGTCGCGCGCGCGCGCGTGGCCGAGGCGGACGCGGCCGTCATCACGGCGGGAGCGCGGCCCAATCCCATCATCAGCGGTTCGGTAGGCGGATCCACTTCGCCGGCGAGTCCGTGGATAGGCGCATTGGGCTTCGGCTTACCGGTCGAAACAGCCGGCAAACGCGGCTACCGCATCCTGCGCGCGCAAAGGCTCGCCGACGCTGCCCGTTGGGACCTGGCGAATACCGCCTGGACGGTGCGCGCGCAGGTGCGCAGCACGCTGCTTCAATATCTGACGCTGACGCAGCGCGTTCAAGCCCTGCAGAACGAAAAACAGATCCGCGGTGAGCAGGTCAAACTGCTGGAACAACGGCTGGCGGTGGGCATGATCGCGCGGCCCGAGGTGGATGCCGCGCGTATCCTGCACTCTGAAATTCTGGTGACTCTCGGACAGGCGGAGGAACAACTGGCTGTAAGCGAGCCGGCGCTGGCGGCGGCAATCGGCATACCCGTGGCGGCCCTGGAGCAGGTCAAGCTGGCGTGGCCGGATTTCGATCATCCGCCGCGTGCGGAGTCGCTTCCGCAAGCGGCGATCCACGAGGATGCCGTTCTGAACCGCCTCGACATCCGCCGCGCGCTGTTCGACTACGCCGCCTCGCAAGCCGATCTGCAACTGGAAATTGCCAACCAGTACCCCGACATCAAGCTCGGACCCGCATACAACTATGGGGAAGGCGATCACAACTTCGAGCTGGGATTCTCGGTGGTTCTGCCGCTGTTGAATCGGAACCAGGGACCGATTGCGCAGGCAGAAGCGCGCCGAAAACAGGCGGCGGCTCAGTTTCTGGCGACGCAGGCCGCGGGCATTGCCGCCAGTGAACAGGCGCTCGCGCGTTACCGCGCCGCCCTGAACGAACTTGCCCAGGCGCACAAGCTTCGGCAGCAATCGGCAGCGCAACAGCAAGCTGCGCAGCAGGCGCTCGCCGCCGGACAGGCTGACCGCGTCGCGCTGAACGGGGCGCAATTGCAGGTGGCGGTTGCCGCTGCCGCGCAAATGGACGCCCTCGACCGCGCGCAGCAGGCGTTGGGCGATCTGGAGAACGCCGTCCAGCGGCCACTGGTGCCCGGAGACATTCAGCCGTTGTCACCGCAGTCGCCGGCGCTGACCCCGGCGGCGAGGAAGTGATGCTTATGAGCAGATCCGTGAAGTGGTTGCCGGGCGTGCTGATTGCGGCTACCGCCATCTGCGTGGTGGCGGTCGTGTTCATGGCCGCGCACCGGCCGGATACCGGCGAAGACGAGCAGGAAGCGGTCAAAACGCCTTCGCACGTTGCGGTGCAGAACGGGCGCACCGTGATCAGCCTGGACGCGCAGACGCAGGCGCGCGAGGGTATTCAGGTGGCTCCGGTGACCGAGACTTCCATGCGCACCCAACTGCACGGGACTGCGCTCCTGCTGCCCGTGACTGCTCTGGCAACGCTGAGGAACAGCTATGTGGCCGCCGCGGCAAAGCTGCAGCGCGCGCAGGTGGACGTTGACCTCTCGCGCCAGCAGTACGAACGCATTAAGACGCTGTACGAGCAAAACCAGAACATGTCGCTGAAGGCGATGCAGGACGCGCAGGCCGTCTATCGCAACCAGCAGGCGCAGCTCAATGCCGATGAGGCGGACGCCAAGCTCCAACTGGATGTGGTGGGCCAGCAATGGGGAGCGACAATCAAGCGCTGGGTCGCAAGCAGCAATCCGGTCCTGGAGGCAGTCCTTGAACAGCGTTACTTCCTGGCTCAAGTGGTGTTTCCGCCCGGCGAGGTGGCAGAGCCGCCGGCGGCCTTGTCACTCATGTCGCCGGGAAATCAGCTCGTGCGGGCGCGCCTTGTCTCGCCGCTCCCGCAAGTGAATCCGCAAATTCAGGGCATCAGCTTTATTTATCTCGCGCCTAGCCACGCGGGCATGGCAGCAGGCATGAATCTTGCTGTTCTCCTCCCGGTGGGCCAGCCGCTGCGCGGCAGCGTGGTTCCAGCAAGCGCGGTGGTGTGGTGGCAAGGCAAGGCATGGGCCTACCAGGCCACCTCGCCCGGCGGCTTTACGCGGCGCGAGGTGCCCACGGGCAATCCTGTGCGCGGCGGCTACTTCGTCCCGGGCGCCACATTCGCTCCGGGAACCAAGCTGGTGACGGCGGGCGCGCAGGCGCTGCTTTCGGAAGAATTCCGCAGCCAGGTGCAGCAGGAGGACTAGTGCTGACTGCCATTGTCCGCTGGTCGTTGCGACACCGGGGCATAGTGGTGGCCCTGGCATGCATCCTGCTCGGCTACGGCGTCTACTCGCTGCAGAGCGCCAAGTACGATGTCTTCCCCGAGTTCTCGCCTCCCGAGGTTGTGATTCCAACCGAAGCTCCCGGCCTCGCCCCCGAACAGGTGGAACTCCTGGTGACGCAGCCGGTCGAGATCGCGGTCAGCGGCGTGTCGGGAGTTCAGTCCATGCGGTCAAACTCCATCCAGGGGCTGTCGGTCGTCAGCGTGATATTCGACCCCAGCAGCAACGTCTATCTGGATCGCCAGATCGTGGCCGAGCGCCTGTCCACGCTCACCGGCACGCTGCCAGCAGGCATCACGCCGGCCATCGCCCCGCTGACCTCCTCGACCAGCATCGTGATGGCGATCGGCCTGACCTCGCCCACCGCATCGCAGATGCAGGTGCGCACGGCCGCCGACTGGACGGTAAAGCCCCGCCTGCTGGCCGTTCCGGGCGTCTCCAAGATTGCCGTCTTCGGCGGCTACGCGAAGCAGTACCAGGTCCAGATTGACCCCCAAAAGCTGGCGCAACACGACATCGGAGTGGACCAGATAATTGCCGCCACCCGTCAGGCCACCGGCATCCGCGGCGCGGGGTTCATCACGACCCCCAACCAGCGCATCATCCTGCAGTCGGAGGGACAGGCGGCCGACCCTCATGAACTGGCAGGCACGGTGGTGCTGCAGCGCGAGGGAGCCAACCTGACGCTCGGTGATGTGGCGCATGTGACCGAGGCGCCGGCTCCGCGCCTGGGCGCCGCCACCGTCATGGGGCGGCCCGCCGTCATCCTGATGGTGTCCTCCGCGTATGGCGCCAACACCCTGGACGCCAGCCAGGGCCTGGACCGCGCAGTCGGGGAGTTGCGGCCGACGCTGGCCGCGCAGAATATTCAGATCGACTCCACCGTCTTTCGCCCGGCCCGCTTCATTGATACCGCCCTGCGCAATTTACGCACTTCGCTGATCATCGGCGGGATTCTCGTCGTCGTTGTCTTGTTCCTGTTTCTGTTCAATCTCCGTACCGCCGCGATCTCCTGCACTGCCATCCCGCTTTCGCTGCTGGCCGCCACCATTGTCATCGAGCGCCTGGGATACACCCTCAACACCATGACGCTGGGCGGGCTCGCAATTGCCATTGGGGAAGTCGTGGACGACGCCGTTATTGACGTCGAGAACATCTACCGGCGCCTGCGCGAGAACCGGTCCCTGCCGCAGCCACGCTCCGTGTTTCACGTCGTGCTGGACGCGTCGCTGGAAGTCCGCAGCGCCGTCGTCTACGCCACCTTCTCCGTGGTTCTGGTTTTTCTGCCGGTGCTGACCATGAGCGGAGTCTCGGGGCGCATCTTCTCGCCCCTGGGCGTGACCTACATCTGGGCGATCCTGGCCTCGCTGGCAGTAGCGTTGACGGTTACCCCGGCCTTGTCCATGCTCCTGCTGCCGCGCGGCGAACTGCGGGCTGCTGATCCGCCTGTGGTGCGCTGGCTCAAAGGACGATACGAACGGCTGCTCATCCACGTGGAGAGACGCCCGAAGGCGATCATGGCCACGGTCGGTCTCCTGATCTTTGCCGCTATCCTCTCCATCCCGTTCCTCAGCAGTTCCTTCCTGCCGAGCCTCAAGGAGGGCCATTTCATCGTTCACATGACCGCCGCGCCGGGAACCTCGCTGGAGCAGACCATCCGCCTGGGCGACCAGGTCACACGGCGCCTCACGCCAATCCCCTATGTGCGCGAGGTCTCGCAGGTGGCCGGCAGGGCGGAATATTCCGACGACTATCACGGCACGCACATGAGCGAGTTCGATGTCGATCTGAAGCAGCTCACGGGGACACAGACGGACCAGGCGCTGGCCGCTATCCGGCGCACGCTGCGGCAATTCCCCGGCGCCGCTTTTTCCGTGAATACGTTCCTGACCGAGCGGATCAACGAGATTCTCTCCGGCTATGCCGCCGGCGGCGTTGTGGTGAACATCTTCGGCCCCGACCTGAACCAGCTTGACCAGCAGGCGGAGCGCGTGGCCGCAATGCTGCGGAAGATTCCGGGCGCGCGCGAGATACAGATCCAGTCCCCGCCCGGTATGCCGCAGGTGATGGTGCGCTTGCGCCCGGCCGAGGTGGCGCGCTGGGGCTTCGATTCGGTTCAGGTTCTGGATGTCATCCGCACCGCGTTCGGCGGGGATGTTGTGGGCCAGGTCTACCTGGGGAACCAGGTCTTTCCCGTCTCCGTGATTCTGAATCCGGCCGACCGGGAATCCGTCTCCGCCATTGCCGCTTTGCCGCTGCGCAACCCCCAGGGCAACTACGTCCCCCTGCGGCAACTCGCCGACGTATACGAAAGCTCGGGCCGCTACATGATCTCCCACATCGGGGCGCAGCGCGTGCAGTCCATCACCTGCAACATCGCCTCGGGCAACGCCGCTTCGTTCGTGGCGACGGCGCGCCAGCGGATCGCCCGCCTGGCGATGCCGGCCGGCGTCTACGTCGAGTTCAGCGGCACGGCGCAGGAGCAGGCCCGTTCCCGCCGCGACCTGTTGCTCCATTCGGCGCTGGCCGGCATCGGCATCCTCATCCTGCTCTCCGTGATCATGCAGAACGGCCGCAACCTGCTGCTGGTTTTGGCCAACCTCCCCTTCGCGCTGGTCGGCGGCATCTTCATAGCGCTGGCCACCGGCGGCAACTTGTCCTTGGGTTCGCTGGTTGGCTTCGTCACCCTGTTCGGCATCACCTTGCGCAATTCCATCATGCTGATTTCGCACTACGAGCACCTGGTGCAGGTGGAAGGACTCGAGTGGAACTGGCAAACCGCGGTCCGGGGCGCGTCCGAGCGGCTTTCGCCCATCGTGATGACGGCCCTGGTCACCGGGCTCGGCCTGCTGCCGCTGGCCATCGGCAGCGGCGCCCCCGGTCGCGAGATCGAAGGCCCTATGGCCACCATCATTCTTGGCGGCTTAATCACTTCCACCGCCCTGAACCTGCTGGTTCTGCCCACGCTCGCGCTCCGCTACGGGCGCTTCGAACACAGCAACCGTGCGAACCAGTGACGCCCGCGCTGTAACGGTTTCTCGGGCTGATGGCCGACTCGCTCCGCGCTCCCTTCACCGAAGTGCCTGCCTGCATGCCTGGCTCGCCAGAGGCTGCGGCGATCCTTCGACTCGGGCGTGCGCCCTCGCTCAGGATGACAACTGCAATGCGGACCAAAGACGACGAATACGCGTACCGCAACTCTGGATTCGCACTTGCCGTAGCGCCCTTCAACCGGAGTGCAGATTTTGGGAAGCCTGATAAGCCCGGCTACAATACATCTCATCCGGCGCGGGAGAGTCGCTCGGCGAGGGAGAAGGTGAGACGCAGCGTTTTCTTAAAGCTGCTGGCGGCATTTTTCGTGGTGATCGCCACGGCCACGGTGGCGCTGAACATCGTGATCCAGCGCACCTGGGTGGATTCGCTGCGCCGGGAAATCGAGCGCAGCATGCTGGCAAAGACGCGGCTTTTCGCTTTCCGCGTCGAAACCGATCACACGCGCCCCTTGCAGCAGCTTGTCAACGAGGAAGCTGCCGCCGCCGGCGCGCGAGCCACCGTGATCGACCGCTCCGGAAAAGTGCTGGCCGACTCCGCCGCCGACGAGGCCAGGATGGAGAACCATGCCACGCGCCCGGAATTCATCGCCGCCCTGCATGGCCAAACCGGCAGCTCCACTCGCCTGAGCCACACCGTGGGTGTCGAATTCCTCTACGTCGCGGTCCCGATCCCCGGGGGCGCGGTGCGGCTGGCTTACCCGCTGGCGAGCATTCAGGAGACGACGGCCAAGGTTTGGCAATCCCTGCTGCTGGCCTCGGCGGTTGCTTTGGGTTTTGCCACGCTGCTGGCGGCGATCCTGGCTCACCGCGTGTCGCAACGGCTGACCCGCATCGTGGCCTTCGCGCAGCGCATCACGGCCGGCGATTTGAAGGCCCGCATCGCCGAGCCCTCCAGCGACGAACTGGCCACGGTCACGGCCGCGCTGGACGACACCGCCCGCAAGCTGCAAGTCAGCTTCGCCGCCCTGCAGGACAGCCATGACGAGAAGGAAACGCTGCTGAACAGCATGGAGGAAGCAGTCATCGCGGTCAGTGGCAGCGGCGAAGTGCTATGGGCGAATGGCCGCATGCGGGCGCTGGCGCCCTCGGCAGCTCAAGGCTCGCAAGTCATCGAAAGCGTTCGCGACCCCAGCTTCCTGGCCGCCCTGGAGGTTGCGCTGCAGCGCAACCAGGTCTGCCGGGCGCGCATGACTTCCTTCGCGCGGGGCCGCACGTTTGAGATCACCGCCGCGCCCATGGGCGCCGCCGGCGCCGTGGTGGTCTTGCATGACGTCAGCGAACTGGAGCGCGTGGAGAAGACCCGCCGCGACTTCATCGCCAACGTTTCCCATGAGCTGCGCACGCCGCTCACCTCGATCCAGGGATATGCCGAGACGGTGCTTGATTCCCTGCCGCCGGATGGCGGGAACGGCTCCAGCCGCGAGTTCCTGGAGACCATCCTGAAGAACGCGGCCCGCATGACGCGCCTCACCGAGGACCTGCTGGCGCTGGCCCGGGTCGAATCCGGCGAGCAGCGCTACAACCTTGTCCCGGTCTCCCCGCGCGAATTGCTGGAGGAAGCGGTGCAGAGTGCGCGCCAGCAGGCAAGCGCCGCGGGCATGGAACTGGCGGTCGAGAACGCGGTCTCCGAACCCGTGCTCGCCGATCGCGACGCCATGCACCAGGTGTTCGCCAACCTGATTGATAATGCGGTCAAGTATGCCGCCGGCGGCAAGCGCGTTGTGGTCGGCGCGCAGCAGAGCGGCGATGGAGTGGAATTTTTTGTCCGCGATTTTGGTCCCGGAATCGGTTCCCAGCATCACGCCAGACTGTTCGAGCGCTTTTACCGGGTGGACAAAGCGCGCTCCCGCGAAGCGGGCGGCACCGGGTTGGGCCTGGCCATCGTCAAGCACATCGTGCAGGTGCATGCCGGACAGGTGCGCGTGGAGAGCCGATTGGGGCACGGGGCCACATTCTACTTTTCCCTTCCCCGCGCTTCCGGCGCCGGGGCCACGCTGGCGGGCAGCTCATCAGGCGCGCCATCACTTTCCTGAAGCCAGTCGTGCAGGGCTACAACTGTCGTACTAGCCTGGAATATTCGCAAAAATTCCCTTGTGTCATCCTGAACCCCACCGCCGCGTTTGTCTCCGGCCCGCCGCTTTTGCGGGCCGGGCGGTGGGGTGAAGGACCTGCTTTCTGCTTGGGAATCCGCGTTTAAGTCACACTGTGAAAAGCAGGTCCCTCGACTCGGACGCGGCAACCCGCGCGCGCCCTCGCTTCGCTCGGGACAGGCTCCAGCGGGCGCGCTGGTTGTTGGCCG